>Ga0187848_10003561_pt1 | contig 11307 bp, 8 predicted proteins | sample June2016WEW_4_40_FD_132424 | JGI IMG/M metagenome (GOLD analysis project Ga0187848, IMG submission 132424) | Peatland microbial communities from SPRUCE experiment site at the Marcell Experimental Forest, Minnesota, USA - June2016WEW_4_40 | ecosystem: Environmental > Terrestrial > Soil > Wetlands... | reverse complement strand
GCCTTTTTGATCCGGTCGAGATCGGTCGCAATCACCTGAAACTTCAGGCTGGAGCTACCCGCATTGAGGATAAGGACATTCATCGGTTCACTCCACTTTTAACAGATCGCAGCCGTGGTGTTCCGCCTCGAAGCGGGCACGAGGCACAGGCCCATAGCACCTCCCCATGGAGCAGGGCGGCGCAACACGGGCCACGGCGACCGAGTGCCCTGTTCTTTGTCTTACGGCTTCTTGACTGGCGCTGGCGAGGGCGCCGGCGCCGGGGCGGCCGGCTTCGGAGCTGCCGTACCCGGATTGGCCTGATCGTAGAGGCGGACGATATCGGGCGTGATGTTCGTGGAAGCAGCGGCCCAGAGCACATCGGTTTGCGGGTTGCTCACGTCGAACACCATGGCGTACGCGTTCTGCGTCGCGTACTCTTCGACGATCTTCATCATTTTGGCGCCCAAGTCCTGCATGATGCGACCCTGCTCCGCCTCCAGGTCGTCGTTCATGTCCTGGCCTCTGCGGTTCACGTCCTTGGTGCCGGAGTCGATTTGCTTCTGCAGCCGCTCCTTGGCCTCATCGCTCATGGTGGCACTGCCTTTGCGCAACTGGTCCTGCAGCGCCTCGAGATCGGAGCGTTTCTTGTCCAGCTCCGTCCTGCGCGGGGTGAACTTGGTCTGCAAGTCGGCAGCGGCCTTCTGCCCTTCCTTGGTATTCAAGATGGCGGATTGAATATTGATGATCGCAATCTTGGTGGCGGCCGGCCCCGCCAACGCCTGGTGCGGCGGCACGGCGGCCTGTGTCGGTGCGGGCTGCGCCTGGGCGCACGCCAGAGCTGCGGCGCAGCAGAGCAGCGCGGGAATTGCGGCTACATTCTTTTTCAAGCTCAAACTCCTAAACGTGAAATCCTATCATAGCGGGACGACTCCTACAAAGTCTGCTAGAACGTCCTGCCGATGGTGAAACGGACCATGGTCGACTTCTCGTCCCAAGGGTACAGCGGCCCGTAAGAGGCAACCGCGTTGTTGTACGTCGCCAGATTGGGGAACATGCTGCGGTCCGCGGCGATCGGCGTCTGGATGTTCGTGTCCAGCCGCAGCGGGTTGTACGCAAAGTAAATCCGGAAGGGCGCGTTGACAACCGGAAGAATGACATCCAGCTCCAGGCCCGTCGAGGCGCGCGGCATTTCCGTGCCCGGCGCAATCTGCACCTGGCCGTTATAACCAGCCGCCGGAAACTGCTGGTTGAGATCCAGCACGCGCTGCGGGTCCATGGTGAGCTGGCTGGGACGCATAACCCGGTTGACTCCGGCATCGAAGAACGGCACCAGGCTGATGGTTTGGCCGATAACCGGAATGCGATACTCGAAGTTCCCGTAACTCTGCCAGTCGCCTCCTGGGGTGATGATCTGGTAAATGGGCATCGTCATCGTCACCGGTTGTGGCGTGAGCGCTCCGTTCACCACCACGTTTTGGTTTCGCGGCGATCCGTCGGCGTTCAAGACGTTCACCGAAGCGGTGGAGGGAATGAAAGCGATCGGCGTGATGCCCCAGATGTTGAATCCGCGTATATCGTTCTCACCGCCCATGAAACTGCGCGAGAACGGCGGGATCAGCTTGCCGCCATAACCGCTGATCAGCCAGGTGCTGAGGTGGAAGGCCAGTACGTTCTTCCTGCTGAAGATGGGCGAAGGGTGGAAGTACTTCATATCAATCGCCGGCCGCACCGTATTGACATTGCCGCCGAGCACGCTGCCGGCGGCCGCTACGGAAAAGAAAATGCTCTTGCCGCCGGTCGGGGCGATGGGGTTATTGACCGTGTTATAGCCAATCGCCGGCGTGATCGAACTGGTGTGAATACCGTTCAGCGCGTTGGGCCCGTAAACGCCGCTGAAGTCGATGTAGTCGAAATAATTGGTCGCGCCCGTGGTCTCGGCGACGATGCTAGTAATACTGTACCCGTAGGTGAGGCTGGTGCGCCAGAAGCTGCGGTGCAGCGGGTGGCTCAGCGAGACATTGAAGCCCTTGCTGTTCTGGATGTAGTTCAGCAGGTTCTGGTTGTTCGGGCCTTCGATGGACTGGAACAGCGGCAGCAGGTTCTGCCCGTATAGAATCGAGGCTTCGCGAGCCTGGTTGTAATCGAAACGGCTGACGAAAACCGTAAAACCAGCTTGGATGGGCCGGTCGAACAAGTAGGGCTCGGTGAATCCGAAGGTCGCACTCTGCTGGCGCGTGCCGAGCTGCCCGTTCAGCGACAGGGTTTCGCCTAAGCCGAGGAAATTGTTGGTGGAGTAGTTCGCCCCCACGAAGCTTCCGGAGATTCCCGAAACGCCGCCGTTCAATCCGATGGTGTTCTTGCCCTTCTCCTTCACTTTAAGCGTGATATCCACCGTGTCGGTTCCCGGATTGGTTTTGATATCCGCCGCTTCTTCCTTCTTCAGCATCTCGAAATAACCGAGCTGGTTGAGGCGCATAATGCTCATGTCCCAGAGCTGGGTATTGAACATGTCGCCTTCGTCCAGCAGGATTTCCCGCCGGATCACACGGTCGCGGGTGGTCGTATTGCCGGCAAAATCGATGCGGCGGATAAAGAACTGCTTGCCTTCGTCGGCGGTGATGGTGAGATCGATCTGGTCCGTGCCCGGCTGCGGGTCGAACGCGGGCTCCGGCACGAAGTTGATATAACCGAACTGGCCGTACATCTTGCGCATGGCCTCCAGCCCCTTGCGCAGCTTGTCGGTGGAGAACACGTCGCCTTCCTTCATCCCAAACAGGTTCATCAGAACCGAGGGCTCGCGAAAGAGTTTGACGCCCACAAAATTCATTGAGCGCAGGTGATAGAGGCGGCCTTCTTCGACCGGAATGGTGATGTCGGCGAAAATGCCTGGTGTCTCCATCTTGAAGATCGGCAGGCGCCAGCCGTGGCCGCCGCTCGGATGGATCTGCACCGTCTCGTCCAGCGCCTTGAACTCGAAGTAGCCGGCTTTCTGGTAGGCATCGCGGACATGGTCTTTATCTTCCTCGAGCTTGGCCTGATCGTAAGTCTTGGCGAACACGTTCTCAAACAGGATCGAGTGCGGGATGCCGTAGGGATGGAGGTTCTTCATCGCCGACACCACCCACCGCTGATTCTCCGCCTGGTTGCCCGTGATGATGATCTTGCCCACCTTCACCTTCGGCCCTTCCTTGACGTTGAAAGTGACTTTGAGCGAGGAAGGCGGAATCTGCTCCACCACCGGGTCCACGGTCGCATATTGGCGGCCGCGCTCGGCGAGGAACTCCTTCAGCACCTGCGAGGCGCGCTGAATCTTGTTGGGATCGTACTGCGATTCGACCACCAGCCCGACCTTGCGCTCCTTGAAGCGGTCGAGAATGTCCGACACCGTCACCGTGTGGATGCCTTCGTAGTTGATGGTACGGATAACGCGGCGTTCGGTCACCACGAAACGCAGGATCAGGCCGCCGGTAGGATCCGGCTCGGTTTCGAGAACAATGTCGTCGAAGCGGCCGGTGTTCCACAGCGCCATGAAGTCGCGCCGTAGCGCTTCTTCGTTGTAGAGGTCGCCCGCCTTGGTGAAAATCAGCGCCTTCAGCGTGTCGGAAGGAACCCGGCGCGCGCCGCGAAACTCGATGCCCTTGATGACCTCGCCAGTGGCGGGTTGCGCCGCGCCGGGAGCCGGCTTTGGCGTTTCCAGTTGCGGCGCCGGCTGGTTTGGCGCGCCCGGAACCGTCTCCAGCGGACTGGGCTGGGCCGGCTGTTGCGCCGGCGGTTGCTCCGCCGGCTTCGTCCCCGGCACTTCTTCGAACGGGTTGCGCTGTTGCGGCGCCGGCTGTGGCGGATTCTGCTGAGGTGGAGTCGTCTGCGCCGGCGGGGTCTGGGCCTGCTGCGCGCCGGCCACCAGGCCGCCCAGACACAGCGCCGTGATTGCCAGGCTCCTGCGCCCGAAGTGCTTCATGCGCGCATACCTTTTCGTTGCGCCCTGCCGCGAAGATATTGCATGGGGAATGACGTCAATTGGGGCTTGCCGACCGTACTGCTGATAAGCACTCATTCTAGCGGATCTCGGACGCTCCAAACAACAAGGCGGCAGCGTCCACAGGTGTGAACGCCCGTCACAGGCCGCGCGACGCGCGTCGCAGGCAACTAACCTGCGTGCTTCGATCGGCCCTCCCCGCCATCCATCGCACTGCACGTTCGCGGCCAGCGGTCGCGCCAAGCGCAGCCGCGTGCCGGAATCCTCTCCAATCAAGCGGGAACAGCGTCGCGAATCCATCGAACGATGGAATCGAGCGTCGCCCCTGCCTGAAACCGGGCGGCCACACCCTGTTGCCTGAGAGCGGCAGATGACGAGTGCCGTCAGCGCCGCGCCACATCAAACCAGTGATAGGATCGAAGCTTGCCTCATGCGCACGTTTCTTCTGCTTATCGTTTCGAATACCTTCATGACCTTCGCCTGGTACGGGCACCTGAAGCACCGTAAGGCTCCGCTGGTGGGCGCCATCCTGGTGAGCTGGCTGATTGCCCTCGGCGAGTATTGCTTTCAGGTCCCCGCCAACCGGATAGGTTACGGGGAGTTCACCGGCTATCAGCTCAAGATCATCCAGGAGTGCATCACCCTGGTTGTGTTCGTTGGGTTCGCCTACTGGTATCTGGGCGAACCGATCAGATGGAACTACGCCGCCTCATTTTTGTGCCTCGGCGGCGCGGTCGCGTTCGCGTTCTGGGGTCGATAGGCTGCTGCGGTTTTTCCGTGCGCAACCGGAGACGGCGCCGAATTAGAATAGGCGTTGCACGATGCTCAAACCGACCATCTTTCGCGAATACGATATCCGCGGCGTCGCCGATGCCGAGCTCTTGAGTGATGACGTTGCCGGGCTCGGCCAGGCCATCGGAACCTACCTGCGGCGGCACGGCGGCACCAATCTCTGCCTGGGCCGCGACACGCGCCTCAGCTCCACGCGCTTGCGCGACGCCCTGATGCTCGGCCTCAAATCCAGCGGCTGTCACATCACCGATATCGGCGTCCAACCCACTCCCCTGCTCTACTACGCCACCGTGCATCTGAACGCCGACGGCGGCGTGACGATCACCGGCAGCCACAATCCACCCGAATTCAACGGGTTCAAAACCGTTTTAGGCGCCGGCACGATTCACGGCGAGGCCATTCAGGAAATTCGCCGCATGATCGAAACCGGCGATCTGGACCGCGGCGCCGGCAGCGAGACCAGCACCGACGTCGCCACTCCCTACGTCGAGGAAGTCGCCGCGCAGTTCCATTTCCCGCGCCGGATTCGCGTGGTGGTGGACGCCGGCAACGGCACCGGCGGACCCGTGGCCCATCGTGTTCTGGAACGGCTCAACGTGGAGCCCGTGGAAATGTTCTTCGAGATGGATGGCCGTTTCCCCAACCATCATCCCGACCCCACCGTGCCGCGAAATCTGGAAGCACTGGTCGCCCGCGTACTCGAGACCAAAGCCGATCTGGGGCTAGCCTTCGACGGCGACGCCGACCGCATCGGCGCCATCGACGAGCGCGGCCAAATCCTCTGGGGCGACCAGTTGATGATTCTATATGCCCGCGAAATCCTCAGGCGCAAGCCGGGCGCCACTTTCATCGGCGAAGTGAAATGCTCGCAACTCATGTACGACGACATCGCCGCGCACGGCGGCCATCCCATCATGTGGAAGACCGGCCATTCGCTGATCAAGGCCAAGATGAGGGAAACCGGCGCCGAATTGGCCGGCGAAATGAGCGGCCACATGTTTTTCGCCGACCGCTATCACGGCTATGACGACGCCATTTACGCCGCTTGCCGGCTGATCGAAATCGTGGCCAACTCCGGCCGGCCGCTCTCCACCCACCTGGCCGATCTGCCGCGCACCGTCGCCACGCCCGAAATCCGCTTCGATTGCCCCGATGAAATCAAGTTCGACGTGGTGCGACTGGCCGCCGCCGAATTGCGCGCCAGTCATCAAACCGTGGAGGTGGACGGCGTGCGCGTGCTGTTCGCCGAAGGATGGGGACTGGTGCGCGCCTCCAACACCCAGCCCGTGCTGGTGATGCGCTTTGAAGCTACCACGCCCGAACTGCTCACCCAATACCGGCGTGAAGTGGAATCGGTTGTCGAGCGCTCCCAGCGCCAAGCACAGCTTACCGGGGATTAAAGCGCGGAAGCGTAGCTGCCCGAACATCACTAACCTTCGTTAACACCGGCCCTCGTCCCGTTTGTCGGGCTTGACGCGCGGCTCCCATAGCTCGTAGCTTGGCAGAGGAGCTAGATATACCTGAAACAGCCATTATCGGCGCTGGACCCGCGGGCTTGACGGCCGCCTATCAACTAGCAAAGAAAGGACTCCCGGCAACGGTCCTGGAGGCGGATGAAGAATACGTGGGCGGCATCTCGCGCACCGTGAAGTATAAGGGTTTCCGCTTTGATATAGGCGGGCACCGGTTTTTTTCCAAGTCGGAGGAAGTGGAAGCTCTCTGGAGCGAGATTCTCGGGCCAGACCTGCTCGAGCGGCCCCGGTTGTCGCGCATTCTTTACGGCGGCAAATTCTACTCCTATCCCATCAAACCCGTCGAAGCGCTCTGCAAGCTTGGTCCCATCGAGTCGGGACTCTGTTTCCTGTCGTATCTGCGGGCGCGGATGTTCCCGGTTGCAGACCCGCGCTCGTTCGAAGATTGGGTGAGCAACCAGTTCGGCGCGCGGCTTTTCCGGATCTTTTTCAAGACTTACACGGAAAAGGTCTGGGGCATTAGCTGCCGTGAGATCTCCGCGGATTGGGCAGCGCAGCGTATCCAGGGCCTGTCGCTGTGGTCCGCCGTCAAGAACGGCCTCAGGCCCGGATCTACGAAGCCGGGCGGTGAGATCGTCAAGACCCTGATTCACTCGTTCCGGTACCCGCGGTTCGGTCCGGGCATGATGTGGGAGAAGTGCGCGGAACGGGTGCGCGAGATGGGCGGACGCGTGTTGCTCGGGTGCAAGGTCACCGCTTGCCGGTTTGATGCGGATTTGAACCGGTGGTCGATCGAGTACAGCCACAGCGGAGGAGCGAGCGAGTCCATTTCCGCCGACAACGTGATCTCATCGGCCCCCTTGCGGGAACTGGCAGCGTCGTTGTTTCCGCCCGTCTCCGAGCGGGCGGCCGCGGCGGCGGCCGGGTTACGGTATCGAGATTTCATAACCGTCGCGCTGATTGTGAAAGACCGCGGCGCTTTACGGGACAATTGGATCTATATCCACGATCCGTCCGTCCAGGTGGGCCGTGTCCAGAACTACAAATCGTGGTCGCCGGAAATGGTGCCCGACGAGGACCACTGTTGTTACGGTCTGGAGTACTTTTGCAATGAAGACGACCGGCTCTGGAGATCCAGCGATAGCGATCTGGTGGCGCTTGCCGCCCGCGAACTCGTGAAGATCGGGCTGGCGCGGCGGGAGGACGTGGTGGACGGCTGTGTCGTCAGACAGCCCAAGGCCTACCCCGTTTATGACGACGCTTATGCGCGTCATGTAACGACCTTGCGAGCCGAGCTGCTGCACTATCCCAACATGCACCTGGTCGGCCGCAACGGCATGCACAAGTACAACAACCAGGACCACGCCATGATGACCGCCATGCTGACCGTGGAGAACATCGCGGCCGGGCGGCAGGTGTACGACGTGTGGCGCGTCAACCAGGATGCGCAATATCACGAAAGCGGCCTGGCGGAAGAGACGAAGCCCGCCAGCGTTGTGGCGAAACCATGCGGGGCCAAGGCGTAGACGAATGGTCACCCTGGCCGGCATACTTCTGGCGCTGCTGACACTCATCATCAGGGTGGACAAGAATTGGTTGGAGTGGCTGACACTGATCGGCGTGCTGCTGCTCGCGCGTTTCCGCCCTTCCTTCGGCGCTAAGCAGTTCCGGCTGGTCGAGGCGTTCTGGGGGCGGCTGGCGCTCAGACGCGGGTTGAGCCTGGCGGCGATTGGCCTGACGGCGGTAGGGCTTCGGCTGGCGCTGCTGCCCCTGATGCCGGTTCCGCAACCGCTGATCGTCGACGAGTTCAGCCACCTGCTGCTGGCGGACACGTTATCGCATGGGCGCCTGGCCAATCCGGCGCACGCCATGTGGAAGTACTTCGAAACCATGCAGGTGATTCAGCACCCCACCTACAGCTCCATGTACTTCCCCGTTCAGGGCATGTTTCTCGCCGCGGGGCAGTTGCTGGGCAATCCGTGGTTCGGTGTGCTGATCAGTGGGGGTCTGATGTCGGCGGCGGTCTTGTGGATGCTGCAGGGCTGGCTTCCATCCCGTTGGGCGCTGCTCGGGGGGGTCCTCTTTACTGTGCGCTATGGGTTGTTCACTTACTGGATGAACAGTTACTGGGGAGGAGCGGCGGGCGTAATCGGAGGAGCCCTGGTTCTCGGAGCCATGCCGCGGATCCATCGAGCGATGCTATGCCGCCACTTCGTTTTGCTTGCGATCGGGCTTCTGATACTCGTCAACAGCCGGCCATTCGAAGGCGCCGCGCTGGCCCTCCCCGCCGCCATTAGCCTGCTGAACTGGCTGTGGCGGCAGCGCGGCGCCATGTTGCGCAAGGCGGTACTGAAAGCCGTGCCGGCGTTCCTGCTCGTCCTGGCGCTCGGGGGGTTCCTGACGACACGATACTTTCGAGCTGTTACGGGCAATTCGCTGACGCCGCCTTACCTCGTGAACCAGCGGACTTACGGTTGGCCATTGACGCTGGCGTGGTTTAAGGTAACGCCCGTCACGCACACCTGGCCGCCGATGCACGATTACTATCTTGGGGAGGTGAAACAACACCAAAAGTTCCAGTTGAGGACACACGTCACGGCAAACGGCATGGACGCTATCGTTCTGTGGAGTTTCTTCGTGGGGCCGCTGCTTTCGGTGCCGCTTATCTTTCTGCCGGCTGTGTGGCGCGATCAGCGGTACCGCCTGCTGTTTGCGGCGGCGGGATGCATGATCGCCGCCCTTAGTGTGGAGCAGTCGCGATATCCGCACTATGCCGGACCGGCAGCCTGCGTGGCCATCGCGTTGCTGGTGGCCTCGCTGCGCCACATGCGAGCGGCCGGCCGGCGCAAGGGAAAAGGACGCGCGCTGCCGCGCATGCTTTTGGCTTCCGCTCTGGCGTGTCCTGTAGCGCTGGCGCTAATGCCTGTCCATGTTGCTGCCTTCGGAACGGTGAAACCCTACTCGTGCTGGCGTTGCAACATTTTCGGAAATATCGAGCGGGCTTCGGTCGTGAACCGATTCCGTAACATGCCCGGTCTCCATTTGCTGATCGTCCGCTATGGTCCGATGCACAATTGGATGAACGAATGGGTCTGGAACGAGGCGGACATCGACCATGCGAAGGTGGTTTGGGCACGGGATGCCGGCGACGGCAACCAAGCCCTGTTGCAGTATTTTCGGAACCGGACTGTGTGGATCGTCGAGCCGGATTGCACCCCACCACGCGTAACTAAGGCTCAGACTGAACCACGGCCATAGACAATTCCCACGAAAGGGCGGCTTTGGTGGCTTCAAATAGGCATTTGAATGGAGCATCGGTCGTGTATCGTGACCCAGTATACTTTCGATAACTCCGTTGAATAACCCTACGGAGTATAGCCTCACGGGCAACGGTGCCGGATAATACTTGCGAGGAAGGCCCAATGAAAGTGGTCGTGCTCTGTGGCGGTCTTGGTACACGCCTGCGCGAAGAGAGCGAATTCAGGCCGAAGCCGATGGTAGAGATCGGTGGCCGGCCGATTCTTTGGCACATCATGAAAACCTACGCCCATTACGGGTTTCGGGAATTCGTGTTGTGTCTCGGGTACCGCGGCAACATGATCAAGGACTATTTCCTGAATTACGAAGCCATGAACAACGACTTTTCCATCTGCCTCGGGCAACCCGCGAACATTCGCTATCACGGGCACCACACCGAGCAGGGCTTCACCGTAACGCTGGCGGAGACGGGATTGAACACCATGACCGGCGGCCGCATTCGCCGGATTGAAAAATACATCGATAGCGACCTGTTCCTCCTTACCTATGGCGACGGCCTGAGCGATGTCGACATTCGCGCTTTACTCGAGTTCCATCACAGCCACGGCAAGATCGCTACCGTTACCACAGTTCCGCCGATTTCCCGCTTTGGAGTGGTCAAAATCAACGACTCCGGCGTCGTCGAGCGATTTACGGAGAAGCCCAAAGGGAATGGCTCGATCAGCGCGGGCTTTTTTGTTCTCAACCGGGCCGTTTTCGACTATCTCGGCGACGGCGACTACATCTTCGAGCGCGAACCGCTGGAGCGGCTGTCTGCGGAAGGCCAGCTCATGGCCTATCGCCACCGCGGCTTCTTTTACGGCATGGACACCTTCCGCGAATACCAGTACCTCAACGAGCTCTGGAACTCCGGCGCCGCGCCATGGAAGGTCTGGAACAACGGGGAACTCGCGCAATGAACATTCTCGTCACCGGCAACCTGGGCTACGCCGGCCCTTGCGTGATCGCCCGCCTACGCGCCGCATTCCCCGGCGCGGGCCTCATAGGCCTGGACGCGGGCTATTTTGCCGATGCCCTGCTCGACCCCGCTTCGTTGCCCGACCAAGTCCCCGACGAACAGATTCTGGACGACGTCAGAGGTTTTCCCGCGCGACGGCTGAAAGCTCTGCTCGCCTTGAAGGACAAGGGGCTGCTGGACGCCGAGTTGAGGTGGACTTCCGTCGCTTCCGCCGAACCTGTAGAGGCCGCCTGAAATGAATCCCAAAGCCGACCAGCTCCGATCGGAGATCCTCTCGTTGGTAGCCGAATACCACAAGGCCGCCTTCGCCGAACGCGCTTTTGTCCCCGGCGAATCCTCCGTCCCCTATGCCGGCCGCGTGTTCGACGGCCGTGAAATCCGCAACCTGGTCGACGCCTCGCTCGATTTCTGGCTCACCACCGGCCGCTTCGCGCAGCGGTTCGAGCGGGAATTTGCCCGCTGGATGGGAGTGCGGCAGTGCCTGCTGGTAAACTCCGGCTCGTCGGCCAACCTGGTGGCGCTCTCGGCGCTGACCTCACCGCGGCTGGGGGACCGGCGCTTGCGGCCCGGAGACGAGGTGATCACGGTGGCGGCCGGCTTTCCCACTACCGTGAATCCTATTCTGCAGAATGGCCTGGTTCCGGTCTTCGTGGATGTTACGCTGCCCACTTATAACGTGGACACGTCGCAACTCGAGGCCGCTCTCTCACCGCGCACCCGCGCCTTGATCTTGGCCCACACGCTGGGAAATCCATTCGACGTGGGTGCGGTCGCGAGCTTCGCCCGGAAGCACGATTTGTGGCTAGTGG
>Ga0187848_10003559_pt1 | contig 11310 bp, 8 predicted proteins | sample June2016WEW_4_40_FD_132424 | JGI IMG/M metagenome (GOLD analysis project Ga0187848, IMG submission 132424) | Peatland microbial communities from SPRUCE experiment site at the Marcell Experimental Forest, Minnesota, USA - June2016WEW_4_40 | ecosystem: Environmental > Terrestrial > Soil > Wetlands... | reverse complement strand
TGCTATCTGAATGCATAAATGACCCCTTCGGTGGTGGAGGGAGGGTTGTGGTTCGTTGTGAACGTTCTCGCGAAAGAGGCCGATCGCAACAACCACGAAGAGCTGCGGGGTACTTCCGCGATCAAATCTGCGTGACCCGATGGGCCGTCAGTAGCGACCGTTGCCGCCGCTTCGACCACGCCCGCCGCCGGATGGGGGACGCTCGCGCTTTGGACGCGCCTCATTCACATTAAGGGTGCTCCCCTCCATGACGCTGCCATTGAGGCCGACAATTGCTTTTTCACCTTCCGCATCATTGATCATTTCAACGAAGGCAAAGCCGCGCGGCTGGCCGCTGTCTCGATCGCGCACGATCTCGGCTTTATCGACCTTTCCGTATACCTCGAATGTTGTTCGCAGTTCCGCCTCCGTGCAGCGGGGGTCTAAGTTCCCGACGTAGATGTTCTTCATATTTGATATTTGCCTCGGCAAGTTGGGCTATTTAATTGTCGGTGTTTCTCGCGCGAGTGAGGCAAGGTGAAAAGTCGCCAATGCCTAAGGCAGGTCGGGAAAAAGGGACATTCAAACGCATCTTAAGACTACCACACTCGCGACCAACATGCCGCGGAGGCATAAGTCGCGAGCCGTTGCGGCTCTTTAAGCGAGGTACTGTCGGGTCGCAAAAATGTAAAGGTTGTGTGCTTTGTGGAAATTGGCATCCGAGCGACCTCGCACATGAATCGGTTATCACTTTGAAATGCTGAAGGAATTGATCCCCAAGAAGAGCGCGATGTTGTGCGGCGATGAACGCGCTGTTAATGGTTTACTGATGTATAATAAAGTTGATGACTATAATTACTAATTCGGAACTGAATTGCGCCGCCAAGACCTCCAAGGTCAAAGGCCCTATTCGGTGCCACAAATGCCAATTGATGTGCCGCGATGCCGCGCACTATCTGGATCACAAGTGTGAACCGAAGCCGTCGCCCGATTGCTCGGCCTTCCCTTCCCTGGCGTCCGGCGGGTCTCGATAAGCCCTCGACGGTTAGCGATTAGTGATCGTACGGCGGTTCACAGAATAGGAAGTATCGAATGGATAACGCGGCTAGTCAGTACGTTGTGTCGTTTCAAGTGCAGCCTTTTCGCAAAGGCAGACGCTACCACTGGATGATTTGCCGGGAGCACAATCCCGACGAATTAGTCTCATGGGGCCACGCTCTTACGCAAGAACTGGCTGAAGCGGCGGCACGGCAAGAGCTCACAGACCTGTCTTCCGGGTTGACTCAAGGCGGGCAGGTGGCCAGCACGAGTTATTCGGGCATCCACCGTTGTTGATTGAACCTCCCCAGCCAAAAGCCAACTAGAGCAATTCCACAGTCGCCCAGCAAACGCCAAAGGCCGCGTTTGCCGGGGATCTCGTACGCCTGGCTCCTTTGCGGGTATTACCTTCCGCGAATCCGGTCTGTCTTAGCTAAACATCTTTCAATTGGTCTTCGTCCATCCCGAAGTAGTGGCCGAGCTCGTGGATGACGGTTCGCCGGATTTGTTCGCGGATTTCGGCCTCGCAGCAGCAGACCGCTTCAATGTTCTTCTGGTAGAGCACGATGTAATCAGGCCCGGTTGGCAGGTCAAAGACACTCTTTTGCGTGGTTGGCACGCCGTGAAAGACACCCAAAACCAGCCGCCTCCGCCGCCCTGACCGAGACGGGTTCCGGCCCGGCGGCAAGTCCTCGACCAGAACTGCAACATTATGGATGCGGCTGCGAAACTGTTGCGGGAGCGAATCGAGTACATCCTCGACTACTTTGGTGAAGCGTTCGCGCTCCATTCTCGCCACCTCTGCGAACCTACGCCGACTTCACCTTACTTCCGGACAGCCCGCCTGTCCATCCCTCCGACGATGAAAGAGACTGGCGCGCCCGGAGACGATTTCCGGCCGGCTGTGCCGGGCATTTCTGTATCTCGCAAAAGCGAATTCTGCGATACTTTGGCAGCACGAAATCCGAAACCATGATCACCCTGCGCAAAGACGCGTTTCGGTTCGCGGTGCTTGCACTCATTGTGCTTGCCATCTGCTATGCGTTCCTGGTTGACCTGCACACGATTTGGGATCCCGATACCGGGTGGCAGCTCGCGACCGGCCGGTACGTGATTCAGCACCATTACATTCCCTCCACTGATGTTTTTTCCTACACCGCAGCCGGAAGCGAATGGATCTATCCGCCCTTTGCCGGAGTTTTGCTCTACTGGATTTACTCAGCGTGGGGGTATGCCGGTTTGAGTTGGCTTTGCGCTCTCGTCTGCGCGGCGACCATTGCCCTGACGTTGCGGACGAAAACCATGGCCCCGGCTTTGCTCGCGATGCTGGCCGCGCCTCTCGTCGCTCAGCGCATCTCGCCTCGTGCCGAGATGTTCACGACACTGTTGTTCGCCGCCCTGCTTGCCGAGCTATGGAGATTCCGTTGCGGGTTATCGGCGCGGCTCTGGACGCTGCCTCCGCTGATGTTTCTCTGGGTCAACCTCCACCCCGGTTTTGTGGCTGGACTCGGGCTCATCGCGGCTTACCTGCTGACGGATTCTCTGGAACTGGCGATACCTGTTCGCCGCGATGCCGCGCGACAGAGATTGCGGAGCGCGTGGCCTTGGCTGGCACTTGCGGCTGGCGCAACCCTGATTAACCCCTGGGGCCCCAAGATCTACTCCGTGCTGATCCGGCAGAACCGCGCCATGGAACTGCACAGTGGCTTCATCGGCGAGTGGTCAGCCACACCGGTATCGTTCCGTAGTGTTACCCAAGCCTTCAGCTTGCACAACCCGGACGCAAATTATTGGTGGCTGGTGTTGATCGCGCTACTGTCGATCGCCCTCTGTCTATGGCAGCGGCAAATTGGAGCGGCGCTGCTGATGACCGCTTTTGCATATCTCTCGTTCCGGCATCTGCGGCTGCAGGGACTGTTTGCGATAGCCACTGTGGTCATTGGCGGAGCCATCCTGGGAGACCTGATTTCAGAGTCACACGGCCGGGACAGCGAGCAAGGTTACACGCCGTCGAGATCACCTAAGCTGCGCGCCTTTTTGACTGCGGCTGCAATCGCCATCGTCGCGGTGACCTTTCTGCGTATCTCTGACCTTACGTCAAATCGTTACTACGTAATTGCCAGTCCAACCAGCTTGTTTGGAACGGGCGAGTCCTGGTGGTTTCCCGAGCGCGCCGCCACCGTCATCGAACGCGAACGCCTCCCCGGAAACATCTTCCATGAATACGGCATGGGGGGCTTCGTGAGTTTCCGGCTCGGCCCTCGCTATCTGGACTATCTCGATGGACGCGCCATTCCATTTGGGCCCGCCTTATTCGTTCAGCAAAGAAGGCTGGTGGCGGAAGCACCCGATTCGCAGGCATGGCTCATGGAAGCGGAGCGCAGAAACATTAATGTGCTTATGTTCTCACTGGCCCGGTTTGGCGGCTTGGGGAGTATCGATCTGCGCTCTTACTGCCAGAGTGACACTTGGCGCCCCGTATACCTGGACGAGGTTTCGATCGTTTTCTTGCGCAACCGGCCGGAAAATCGCCCGTGGCTGGAGCGGCTGCGGATTGACTGTTTGACGCAGAAACTCTTGCCACCGGCTGCGATGCGAGCCGGCGATCTTTTCAACTTTCATTCCAATGCAGGGGCTGTGCTCCTCGTCCTTGGCCGCAACCAGGAGGCGTTGCGCGAGCTTGAGCAGGCGCAAGCCATCTTTCCTTTCGATCCCATGGTGCATTTGATTCACGCGCAACTGCTCCAACAAGAGGGTGACTTGGCTGGTGCGGAGCGAGAGTATCAGGCGGCTTTGTCCGCGAAAGAAACCGAGGTTGCCTGGTACGCGTTGGGGCGCCTGTACGCGGCTGAGCACCGCTATCCGGAGGCGGCGCGTGCGCTTGAGAACTCTGCCCAACTTTCCGAACGCCCCTTCAACAACTACAAGGCACTGGGACAGGTTGCATTGCTCTTACAGCAGCCGGAGAGAGCCCTGAAAGCCTTTGCGCTAGCCGAACAAGCAAGCCCGTTCCATGGCGAGTCGGAATCCCTGGGCAATGAATTCTATGCCCAGATTGCGCAAGGCCGGGCAGAAGCCTGGAGGCAGCTGGGGCGGCTGGATACCGCGATTACGTTTCAGCAGAGCGCGATTCAACGAACTCCGCAGGATGCCAACCGCTGGACGAAGCTGGCCGACATCTATCAGGCCGCCGGCCAGTCACAATTCGCTGAACAAGCGCGTCAACGCGCCGCCGCCTTGACTTCCAACGCAAAGTGAATTCTTGCCGTAAATTGTGGGACCACAGTCCAATCGATTTAGGGCCTATGGCACATGAGAAGGCGTACAGCTCAAAATCCGCTGATTCGGAGAGAAGTGAGGATTCCGCCCAAGTAACTGAGGCAAATGAGGGTGAATGGCGCGCCCTGGGAGACGATTTCAGAACTCTTCTCGTTTGTGGCTATCCAGAAGCCTACCAGAACGCAACCTAAGGTACTAGAGTTTGTGAAGTGTCAGTCGATCAATGGCGCGCTGGCCTGCGCGCCACAAGCGACTGCGCGACAAGTCGAGCTCCGGCAGAAGTGTCAGTCGATCAATGGCGCGCTGGCCTGCGCGCCATACATTATGCAATTCGAGTGGACAATTTCTATCGGGTGTCAGTCGATCAATGGCGCGCTGGCCTGCGCGCCACAAGCGACTGCGCGACAAGTCGAGCTCCGGCAGAAGTGTCAGTCGATCAATGGCGCGCTGGCCTGCGCGCCTTGCAGAACCAGTACCAGCTTGCCAACCCTGGTGGAGGTGTCAGTCGATCAATGGCGCGCTGGCCTGCGCGCCCCAGCCAAAACACTTTGTCTTTTGTGAGAACAAACGTGTCAGTCGATCAATGGCGCGCTGGCCTGCGCGCCAAATCCGGATGGAGACCTGGTAAAAGCTGGGCAAGTGTGTCAGTCGATCAATGGCGCGCTGGCCTGCGCGCCGGGCATGTGGCGCTCTATTAGAGCCGTGAGTCTGGTGTCAGTCGATCAATGGCGCGCTGGCCTGCGCGCCGCGAGTATATATAAGGATGTGATCGGGAAGCCCAAGTGTCAGTCGATCAATGGCGCGCTGGCCTGCGCGCCGGCGCTATGTTCAGAAGCTAGAAGAGCGACTCATGTGTCAGTCGATCAATGGCGCGCTGGCCTGCGCGCCTTGGGGACCTGGGCGCCAGGCCAGGTCTATTTCAAGTGTCAGTCGATCAATGGCGCGCTGGCCTGCGCGCCGCCCGATAGTGGTTGCGCCTTTCACGATCATTACGGTGTCAGTCGATCAATGGCGCGCTGGCCTGCGCGCCGGGAGTCCGCCTCTCATGATGGCTGAAGTTGTGAGTGTCAGTCGATCAATGGCGCGCTGGCCTGCGCGCCAAAGCTCGACGGCGTAATGCGGTGCCCAAGGCCGCCGTGTCAGTCGATCAATGGCGCGCTGGCCTGCGCGCCCGCAGCTATGACAGGTGCGCATCATTCAATCACGGGTGTCAGTCGATCAATGGCGCGCTGGCCTGCGCGCCCCAAGGGCAATCCCGTTTCTCCCACCAGGCTAGGTGTGTCAGTCGATCAATGGCGCGCTGGCCTGCGCGCCCGCCACGCTCGCAAGCCTTTATTTCACTGTGAGTTGCGCTTGGTTTTACGAGCGCGACTCCGAATTCGGATTGAACGGGCTCACAGACTGGCACAAATGATCCTCCAACTTCTTCAGGCAAACGGAGTTAAGAGGACGCGAGTGCTCCCTGACTCCTTCTTCATCACCTTCGCGCTCGCGCGAAGCGCGCTAGATTGTCAAAGTGGGATTACGCACACCTCGGTGTGATCGACTCCACGATGCTAAACCCAACGAAGGGGAAGACACGTGTCGTGGTTAGAATGCGCCCTATAGGCGCAAGTTCATTTTCTGTCTGTCACCAAGCAAAGTCAAGTCAGAAGGGCGTGTCCTCATTCTGAGGAACAAACGCGTTTTCCTGCTGCCAAGTTTGTTTGTAGCGTGCTTTCAAATTCTGGATAACACGGCTCTGTACATTGTTCTTATATTCATGGTATCGCTGCCATTCGCCGCTACCTGATGCATCGAGGTGAACAGGCATACTGCTCGGGTCGCGCCAAAGATTTACGATTCGAGTCCCGTCAATAGCGGCATTTCTTTTTCGCCCAGATTTTTTGCTACCAATGCCGGATGCCGATATAGCCCCTTCTTCGGCCACGACCCGCAATGGTTTGGATGGATCAACCGCTTTGCAGCCGATGAACTTCTTCGTATCGGGGCAAAAGGTGGCGGCGTCGCAGGGGATGTACCACCAGCGTCCTTCCCAATCCGGGTCGAGCAAGGCGCGTAAGCCTATATTGGCAGCTGCGTTTAAGTCAGCCTGCAAGGCAGAAGGCTTCTTTCGCCTACTAGCGGATTGAGTCTTGTTGTCCTCGAAGGCAGAAACGAACATTTCTCCTCCATCGGACGGGATGAGGAAGCTATCTGTCTCTTTTGTCTCATCAGCAGAGATCTTCTCATCGACCCATAGCAGATAGCGTTCACGTGCGTCTCCCTTATTGCCCGCCTCCCGATTCTTTTCGGCGGCCCCAACCTGCTTGCGCCAAAAGAGAGACTTTTTGAACTCTTCCACGGTCACGTCATTGCAGCGCAGACCGGGCGCGCCAGTGCGCGAGTCCTGACGTGAAGTATAAGCAGGCGAGACTTCACGCAAATGCAGACCATGCAACTGGCACGCCTCACCGAGATACTTTTTCACCTTGCTGGATGACCAGCTCATCAGCTGTCGGTTCTCGCGCCGGGTACGCGTCTCGTCGGGACGATAGTGCGTCAAATCCTCAATCACTACCGCATGGCACGATGCAAAACGAGAATCTCGGCTTCGTTCTGTTGGGCGTTTTTTCTGTCTTCCATCTTTCGAATGGATGCCTGCCTCGTCGCCAATTCCCAATGCAGCTTCAGCAATACGGCTTGCTAACTGCTTTACGCGATTTTCGCGCATCCGTTCCATAGCGTCCAGCACCCGCTGATCAAAATCCTCCAGGCTGCTGTCTCCCCGTTTGGGTATGTTGCGCTCCGGGTCTTCAGGATGAGGACGCATTCGATATGCTTTCTGCACTTGGTAGAGCAACTTAAAGCTGGCAATACGAGTCAGCGAAAGACCGCCAACGTCGCGAATACTCTTTCGGAGTTGCGCATCACGCTTGATGCCACGAGGCAGAAGCCAGCGCCGCATCCAGCGCAGCCGTGTTCGCCAAATCGCGTCCTCAGTCTGCCACTGCGCGCTCCACAGCACACGTAACTGCCTGCACAGCGAATCGTTCTTGGCGATCTGTTCCGCAACAGGCCTCAGCTTTTCGCTGGTTTCTTCTCGTTGTTTTCGGCGCTTGGCAGCGCTTGGGATGTCTTCCTGATTGACTGTGTCTTGCAGGATCGTTCCGCCCAGCAATGGCTGGATATGTCTATTCCAAAGATCCTCTGCCGGTTTATCCCTCCAACGCTCGCCTGAATACACCTCGTACCAGAGGAGTAATGTCTCCTTAAGGAGACTAAGCCTGCCCTCCTGATCCAACACTTCTTGTATCCCACCGGGCCGAATTCTTTTGGTTGCTGTCAGATTGAATGCAATACGGGCGCGCGTTCCGTGTCGCCGCAACCCCAGACGCAAAGTGCGTAGCGTATCGAACACCAACTCATCCACAAGCAGCTCTTGGCCTTTTCTCTTGAGCTGACGCACAACCCCCAACTCGTTTTCCATCTGTTCGACTGCGGCAACCTCTTCGCTTGTGGCCGGGCGGGCATCGCGATTTTCGCCTTGCAGTTTGATTAGGAACTGGCGGTCCAGCCGCGCCCATGGAGCAGGATGTGGCGATCCATCCGGCAGCGTGTCCGCACCAATACGCCGATAAATTGTCTTCTTCTCTTTGCCGTCAACGATCTGCTTGAGATGCAAATAGAGCGGGTGCGGGCCAGGAGCTTCCATGCCCGCGTCGAGACACGCTTTCTGGATTTGTCCTGTACTTACCGTCTCCCATACCGCGCAGGCTGCGGCATAGCGATGGCCCAAATCCACCGATAAGACGCGGAGTCCGGGGAGGCGGGAGAGCACATGCCGAACCGCACCGCCTCTGCCCTTTAAGTTGTGTGGATGCCAAAATGGAAATGCAAGGCCTCTCCAGCTATCTTTTGATGATCTTGGAGAAAGAACAACCTCGCCATTCCTATATTCAAGCAAGCCTCGCGGCCCTGCGAATTCAAACCACGGTCCGAGTGCTTGCAGCTTCGCAGATAAGGTTACAAGCCAGCGAATTGAGTGGATTCGCTTGGCGACAAGGTGCTGCTTCTCACCAGCGGACAGTTTCGCGGAGTCACGCATGGCCGCAATAGCTTCAAGTTGGCGACGGGGCGCTTGCAGACGACCATTCCAATCAGGCAGATCAAACAGGCCGGACGGTTTGACCGGAGAATTGTCTTCGGCTGCGACCGATGCCCGCCCAAAGCGGTCCGCACGAGAGACTGGCAAGGAGTGTGCAGAGAGCGGTTGCCCAATGTCCGAAGCGAATCTCTTCGACTGCCATCGCAGTGGTGTGTCCTCGATGCGACTACCGTCCCATAAGCCCATGGTCATTGCATGACGTGAGTCCAGACATGCCACCTTAGATTGTTGCTGTATAAACGCGGCACGAAGACTCTTGATCTTTTCGCTGATGTCGGCCCGTTTCGCCGTGCCGTTTGCTTTTGCAAGGGTCAGCTCTGCCTTATCGATTTCTGCTTTCTTCTTCTCCAGCAGTTGCTTTGCGTGTGTTAGCTCTTTCGGCGCGCGGTGAATCGCATAATCAATACTCCAGCGCGAGTTTCCAAAGTCGCAGAATATGGGATGCAGGAGGGCATCCGGATGCCGGTAGGCAGGCACCTTGAAGCGTTGCCTCTTTGAGATCGCGTCCGTGCCTGCCACATAATCCAGAAGAGGTTGAGCATCTGATTTTCCATCCGGCTGCCATACGCACCTTGCATCGGTTGCTGACAGAGCCTCGAAAAGTTGAATGTCACCGAATTTCTCGACTGTATCCTGCAATTCGCGCGCAGCTCGAATGCGAGCTAATTCAGGACCTGAGAGAAGTTCGCTTCCCGCGTTCTCCGCCGTGGCGGGCAAAGCAGCCCATTCCGCAACTACTTGCTTCCAGCCGCCCACGGCACTTCTGCGAATACGGTAAGCGTCAGTAGCACCGCTCTCGGAACTGCGGCGATTGCAAAAAGCATCGAGCCAAGCGCGTGCATCGTGTGGGACGTGGTCAAGCTTGTTTCTTTCGATCTCAAACTTACTGCGTTGCTCTTCCGCTCGCTTGATCCATGAGTGAGCCATAGAAACGCGTCGAGCGGCATGATCTAGGATTACAGCGTACTGCCAGTGACGCGACGGGCCGCCTGCTGTCTTCGCATAGCAGATACCACACGCCACCTCAACGTCTCGAAGTATGGCATTCGCATAAGGACGGCTCCCTTTGCCGCCGACCCTCTGTCTTGATTGCACAGCGTCTTTCTCGCAGGCATCACGCAGTCGGTCGAGGTCTTGTTGTGAAACACGCTGCAAGCTGTTGATCTGCGGAAGAACATTGTTGCGCGTTGCACTCTTGTAACCGGGGCCGCTGATTAGCCCTAGTATTCCTTCAATGTCTTTGCTATGTGGTGAATATTCCTCCATCGCAGTTGCTAGTCGGTTGATTGCTTCTGCCCCGGACACCCCCGCAGCAATGCTTTGACACCCAGCTGCGAGCACCTCATACACTTTGGAAAATCGGCTAAAGTCGGCCCCAGTACCGGTTCCGAATCGACTACTGAGCCATTGGCCCGCTTTCTGTGATAAATCTTTGGCCTTTTCGTCCGACGAGTCTACTTTCGACTCTTCGGTATCAGTCCCCGAATCTCCGTTTGTTGCACTCGCAACAGTGTCCATTTCGAGATAGCTGTGCTTATTGGCAAAGAAGGGCTGAAGAAAGTCCCATAGTTCCTCGCGTGTCAGTGATGCACCAATCTTCGTGGCGGCGAGATCAAATACCCTGCTGCGGTTCACCCAAACAGCATCTTCTCGGATTGTGGCGCTGAGTGAATCTCTGCAATCATCCGCCCACTCATCTGCCCTTTCTTCGGTCAAGCCACGGCTACGCAATATTTCGCGCAGTGCCTCGACGGTCTTCCAGTACTTGCGCTCTCCGGTCGCCGTATTCGAATCATGAGGAACGATATAGCTCTCCGGCGCGCCACACTTGGATTCAACTGAGAGCCATGACAAGGCAAGCACGATACGTCGGTTCTTGATTTCCTGTGGCGTCGGACGGAGGGCGGGCTTTTTCCCCTTTCCCGGAATATCTGCCTCAGCGAGCGTGTGGCACAGCCCACCACGCATCGTCAGGAGCCAATCGCCGAAAACCTTGGCTCCCTTGTTCACGGCTTCATGCGTTTTCCAAAGCCGGTCGCGCCATGAGTTGTCGTTTTTATCCGTGCCGCTCAGGCGAAGCGTGTAGGCTCGCTGAGTTGTCACAACCGGTTGTTCTCTGCCGTTCTCGTCCGCCATTTCTTCTCGCCTCGAAATCCTTAAATCACGACCGTGCCGCTTTCCGGCTCTGGCAGCGATTGGCCAATTGTTGTTGCAGATTCTCTCGACTTGCCTTCGTCGGAGCCAAGTTCAATGACAAGTACTTGATCTTCCTTCAGGTTCATCTCGTTTTCAAGTTCAGATTGCATGCGGACGCGGTCAATGTCGCGCAGCACGCAAAAGAATACTGAATACTGCCAGGGCTCACCGTAACCCTTCATCACCTTGTACACATGCCTAAGGCGCTTCGGGTCGCGTATGTCGTAACACACAAGATAGCAGTGACGCATCTTCGGCTCCGATCAACGCGTGGTAAGAAATGCCAGCGATGGTACTTCTCCGAGCAGCCAAGCGGCAATCATGCGCGCGTGCAAGACCAGCATGCGGCGGTAACTGAGCCGGTACTTGAAAACAGGGTGCGTGATTTCCGTGTCCATGCGGCGGCCCCATGCGTTAAAGAATGCGCGCCGTCCTGCATCCGTGAACATGCACCCTGAGGCGGCGCGTAGAAAATGGCCTTCGGTTAGTTCGCCGCGATTAAACGCGGCAACCGCAACGGAGTCACCGATCAGTGGCCGGAACGGTTCCATTAGAGCGGTTCCCATGAAGCTATATACCGTATCCGCAGTGTTTGAACCAAGCTGCGGCGTTGTCCGGGGTGATAGCTGCGAGGGCCAGAGCAGCAGCCTGTTCGAGGGCTTCCAGCAGAC
>Ga0187848_10003557_pt1 | contig 11311 bp, 8 predicted proteins | sample June2016WEW_4_40_FD_132424 | JGI IMG/M metagenome (GOLD analysis project Ga0187848, IMG submission 132424) | Peatland microbial communities from SPRUCE experiment site at the Marcell Experimental Forest, Minnesota, USA - June2016WEW_4_40 | ecosystem: Environmental > Terrestrial > Soil > Wetlands... | reverse complement strand
GCCTATCCTGCCCAGTTTAGACAGCGCCGTGCGTCTTGCCTCTATCCTCCGGGCCAGGTCTCCCAATGAACGCTTGGACTTCCATAAGCCACCGTCCCGGTGTGCCTCCTGGAAGCCCGCGTGTACCGCTTCGTAATCGCCCTGAGTCGCGGCGATAAGGTTTGCAATCCTCGTGTCGTCGGCGGATGCCGGACTTACGGTAATCAATAGGCCCGCTAATGTCAGCAAGATAGCTAGTATCTTCATAAGAGGCCTCCTTCCTTTTTTACCCCAAAAGTGCATAATATTCCAAAATCAGGCCGCGGTCCGCTCGGTCGTTTCGGGAAATTTACGAGTTGCTCTCTATTATAGGAATTTATTGGGCAGGCGGGGAAATTATCCCCGGATTGTTGCTTTTGACTTAAAAGACGGTTATAATCAGTTCGGTTTCTTTCAAAGAGCGAGTCCGCTATAAGCGGACAAGTAAAGTATAAGAGATTGGGCCCGAAAAAGCAAGGGAAAATATTTCCAGGAAAATTAGGGAGTTTTAAGACAATTAATATAAATTATTGATTGGCATCCGGGGCGGGGCCTGATATAATGGGCCGTCCTTTCATGGAACGGTTTAAGGAATGCACAGGAAAAAGCTGAAGGTTGATTTCCACCTGCACACGCAGGAGGACCCGCACGACTTCATATCATACGACTCCTTCCGGCTGGTGGACATGCTGGCCGCCAAGGGCTACGACGCCATCGCGGTCACTAACCACAACAGGTTCACATGGTCGGAGAGGCTCAGGGACTACGCCAGGGAGCGGGGGATAGTCCTGTTCCGGGGCACCGAGCGCACTGTACGGAAGAAGCACATACTGCTTATCAACTTCAAGGGAGAGCTGGCGGACTACCGGAGCCTCCAGGACATCTCGAAGGGCCGGGGCCGGAACAACCTGGTTATCGCCGCGCATCCGTACTTCCCGATGCCAACGGCCTCCGGCGCATTACTAGACAAGCACCCCCAGATATTCGACGCGGTAGAATACTGCCACTACTATGTGAAGAACATAAACTTCAATAAATGGGCGGTCTCCCGCGCCTCCGACCTCGGCAAACCGCTTATCGGCTGCTCGGACGCCCACACCACCCGCCAGATGGGCAGGACCTATTCCTTAGTTGATGCCGAGAAAACCCCCGAAGCCATAATCGAGGCCATAAAGGAGGGGAAGGTGGAGGTGGTTACAAGGCCCTACAAGGCCGTGACGCTCCTCAGCATTTCGTCCCAGATATCGTTTCGGAACCTCCACGGTCGGGTCAAGTGCCTGATAAAAAACGGGAGATACGGCTACCGGGGGGAGTCCGAGGGATAACTACCCCAGTCTTGCCTGGAGCTTTAAATACGGGCCGCCGTCGGTAACCTTGACCCACTCCTTGTGGCCCTTGCCGCAGTAGCCCAGGCCGAAGAGGACGGACTCGTCGCCGACCATGCTGATGGAGTCAAGCATGTCCGGGAGGTAGCCTGTCACTATGACGGGGGTGAACACCTTTCCCGTGAGTTTTCCGCCTATTATCTCCTCGGCAAGGTAGCCCTCCAACTGGATGCCCCAGCCCTTCGGGTCTTCCATCCCGTTCGACGGGTGGGTCAGAAGGTAGCCCGAGTCGATGCTGCTTAACATATCCTCGTACCTGTCCTTGCCCGCGCCGAAGAACGTGTTCGTCATCCGGGCGTAGGCCTTCCGCTCGTAGGACTCGCGCCTGCCGTTAGCCGTCCTTTTGACCCCGAGCCTCGTTGCGGAGTTCAAGTCGGTGATGCCCGATACCAATACGCCGTCCCTTATTATCTGCGTGCGGGACGCCGGCTGGCCCTCGTGGTCGAAGAAAAAGCTGGCCGCCGCCCCAGGCTCCGCCGGCGAGTCGAACATGTTGACAAGCTCCGCCCCCACGCGCCTATTCATATACTCCTCGGCCCTGGAGCGCCCCTTTAAGAACATGTCGGTCTCCGTGCCGTGCCCGAAGCACTCATGAGCGGTTATCCCGGCGAACTCCGGAGAGAATATGCAGTCGTAATGCCCCGGGACGAGCCTGGGCGCCCCCAATATCCTGCCGCAGTCATGGACCAGCCGCTCGAACTTCTCGGCGGGGATTACGGAGTTTTCGTATCCGCCCTGGCGGGAGTCGCCTTCGTGTAGCTGGGCGTTGTCGTCGCCCTGCCGCATAACGGCCTGGATGACCGCCTGCCCCCGCCTTATGTCCTGGAACAGCGTCTTGTTCCGGTTTACGTAGAGTTCTTTGTTCCGGGCATATGCCCAGTAGGAGACTGCGTTCACGATCCTCTTGTCCATCGCCTGGAGCCTGTCCCGGTACTCCGTGCACCTCATGAGCTTGTCCCCAAGCGGCACGGCGTCGTTAGGGGTTTCCTCGGGGAAAATATAGTCCTCTCGCATCATCTCTCCGGGGTCGATGATAATATCCCCGCCAATGCCTGCGAACTCGGCCATCTTAACAAGTTCCGATGCGGCCCGCGAGAGGCCGTCCTCGGTCAGGTCCCCGGTGGAGTACTCCAGGAACTCCGAGCCGGTGAACACCGTCAGGACAACGCCCCGCGACGGGTCGAGCGGCTCGACCCGGGACTCCTTAGTCATGACGACGACCCGCTCGCCCAGGGTCTCCATGGCAAGCGCGCTGGCGTAAGGGACGGTCTTCTCCATCCGTGAGATCAACTCGCTTAAAAGCGGCTTAAGTTCGTAAATATCCATGGTTTCAATTATTGCCCGAGGCCCGGACGGTTGTCAAGCCATATCCAGGGTGGTATAATTTTTATATATAAGGCGGCTTACCGGTTTGGCCGTCGTCCCGCGCAGGCGTTAATGCCTGCCACGAGGACATGACAGCCATTTCCATAAAAGGGGGTTGGTTATGAAGGCGCTGATTATAACGGCCGACGAAGTGGAGGACCTCGAACTCTTTTATCCGTATTACCGCATAAAAGAGGCGGGGTGGGATATTACCGTCGCCGCCCCGCGCGAAGGTCAGATCAAAGGAAAACACGGCTACACGGTGCCGGTGGACATTAAATTCTCGGATGTGAACCCTGGTGAGTACGACCTGTTGGTAGTGCCCGGCGGGAAGGCGCCGGAGGAGGTCAGGCTGGACGAGGACGCCCTTAATATCGTGCGGCACTTCTTCAAGGAGGAGAAATACGTGGCCGCTATCTGCCACGGGCCGCAGGTGCTCATATCGGCTGGCGAGCTTGCGGGCAAGAACGCCACCTGCTGGCCGGCCATCAGGGACGACGTGATAGCCGCCGGCGCTAAGTACCGTGACAAGGAGGTCTTAGTAGACGGGAACCTTATAACGTCAAGGAAACCCGACGACCTCCCGGCTTTCATGAGAGAGGTCATGGAAGCTATGACCGACCTTACGAAGCTGGCGGGCGAGCGCGAAAAGACTAAAATCCGTGAACGAAAGGCGGCGTAAGCTTATGAAAACATGGGCCGGGCGGTACCTGATGGCGGGACTTGCCATAACGGCGGTCGCCCTGGGGGCGCTCCTGGTGCAAAGGGAGCTTGCCAGGAACGGCTATTCGGCTGAGAACTTTTCGCCGCCTGATTTCAGCGACGTGGTGCAAAAGGTGATGCCATCGCTGGTCAAGGTCGAAAACGAGGGGCTGGCCGGACACCCGGACCTTACCGGGTCCGGTAACGATATCGAGATTGCCGAGACCAGGGAGGGCACCGGTTTCTTCGTAAATACCGACGGCCTGATACTCACGAACTATCACGTCATCGAGGACGCCCAGACCCTGAACGTAATCACCAAGGACCAGAAGTCTTACCCGGCGAAGGTGGTCGGCGCCGACATACTGTCGGACGTCGCCCTTATACAGATAAAGCCGGACTTTAAGGTGAAGCCGGTCAAGATGGGCGACTCAACCCTGGTGAAGGTGGGCCAGTGGGTACTGGCGATGGGCAATCCGCTGGGCCTCGACTTCTTCTCTTCCGCCGGGATAGTGTCGGGCTTCGGCCCGCCCGGCCCCAACTACATCGGCTTTTATGATTTCATCCAGGCGGACCTGAACATCCAGCCGGGAAATTCTGGCGGGCCGCTTCTTAACCACAAGGGAGAGGTCGTCGGGATAAACAACTCCTACCTGGGCCCCGGCACGGGCATAGGGTTCGCCATACCGATAAACCGGGTCAAGGACGTGATGGACGAGCTGATAAAGAATGGGCGCATATCGCGCGGCTTCCTCGGGATGATAGGGCAGCCGCTTACTGCGGGGCTGGCCGAGCGGCTCAGTCTGAAGGATATGCGGGGGGCGCTGGTGAGCGAGGTAATCGAGGGCAGCCCGGCCGAGAAGAACGGGCTCAAGCCCAGGGATGTGGTGCTTGAGTTCAACGGCCAGGAGGTAGCAAACGACAGGACGCTCCAGGAGAAGGTCTATGCGAGCCCGGCGGACACGAACGTCGATTTGCTCATCGTGCGGGACGGAAGGAATATCCACCTGCCCGTGGTGCTGGGAGAGCTCGAGGCACATACCCTTGTCAAGGAGCGCGTGATAATGCAGTGCGGCATAACGCTTGAGCCGATACCGGAAGAAGTGGCAAAGAAGCTGGGCGTCACGGACAATACCGGCCTCATGGTGCTCAAGGTGGTGCCGGGATGCCCTGCGTTCGAGGGAGGGCTGCGGTTCGGCGACATCATAAAGAAGGTGGAGGGCGAGGATATCAGGACGGTCTCGGACTTTTACCGGGTATATTCTGGTATGAGGCCGGGCAAGCAGATATTAGTCAAGATAATGCGGGAAGGCCGGCCGCTGTTCGTGACCATCAGGCAGGAAAAAGAGACGTGATTACACGAGCTTTTTGCTGTATACCCTGTACTTCTTGTACAGCGTCGCGCCCATGGCGGCGATGCCCTTGTTGATGGGTTCGTTGTCCTCAAGCGTCCAGGACAGCTCGCCGCCGGTTACGCCTATCTTCTTCCCGGTCATAAGCGCCTCGAGGTAGAGCACAGCGTCCAGGCCCTTGCCCCGGTACTCCGGCATGATACCGAGCGCGAAGAGCCGCATCTCCGTAATCTTCTTCTGGTAGTACAAAAACTTCAGCCAGCCGAACGGCAAGAGCCGCCCGCGCAGCTTCTTAAGGATGATGTTGAAGTCCGGCAGGACTATCGAGACCGCTATGGGCTTTCCGTCGAGCTCCAGGAACCTTATCATCTCGGGGATGATTATAGGCTTCAGCTTCTGGGCCATGAAATCGACCTCGGCCTCCGTCATCGAGGCGAAGTCCCAGTTCTTCTCCCACGCGGCGTTGTAGATAGTCTTTATAATGCCCAACTCTTCCCGGAACTTTTTCATATTTACGGGACGGACGGTCAGCTTGTTCCGGGACTTTACTCGCTCGACGATGCGCACGATGCGTTCCTGCGGCTCCCCCGCTGCGCTCAGGTACCAGGCGTAGAGGTCTTTTACTTTTGAAAAACCTTCTTTTTCCACAAGGTCGAGGTAATACGGCGGGTTATAAGGCATCATCACATAAGGACTAGAGTCGTAGCCTTCGAGCAGGAAACCCGCCTCGTCGTTCAGGGTCGGGCTTGCCGGGCCGTAGACCTCATCCATGCCCCTGTCCCTGAGCCACCCGCACGCGGCCCGCAGCAATGCGCGGGAAACGTCCGGGTCGTTCGACGACTCGAAAAACCCGAACCAGCCGACTTTTTTGCCGTGGTACTTGTTGTAATTGTGGTCGATTATCGCCGCTATCCGGCCGACGGGGGCCGAACCCTCCCTGGCGACAAAATATTCCGCCTCGGCGTGATCGAAGAACGGGTTTTTTTTGCGGTTCAGGGTGGTTTTGATGTCCATTATCAGGGGCGGAACCCAGTACGGGTTATCCTTATAAAGGATAAAAGGCGTCTTTATGAAGTCGGCCAGCTCTTTCCCGCCGTAGACCGTGTACACCGCTGGAATGCTCATGGCCGGGTAATATACCACGTTTTTATTGCCAATCCAAGAAATTTTTTTTTAGGTTTTCTCATTTTCATAAATATTTGCTTCCTGAGGGTAATGTGTTATAATCTGAAGACAATTCTAACCACCAGGAGGTTTGCATGCCAGAGCTAAGGAAAGACCCCATCATAGGCCGGTGGGTGATAATATCGTCGGAGCGGGGGAAAAGGCCGACTGATTTCGCGGAAGCCACGCCCAGGAAAAAGGGCGGCTTCTGCCCGTTCGACCCCGGTAACGAGGCCACCACCCCGCCCGAGATACTCGCCTACCGCGAGAACGGCACGGCGCCGAACACAGCCGGCTGGAACCTGAGGGTGGTGCCGAATAAGTTCCCGGCCCTCCAGATAGAGGGCGACTTGAACAAGCAGGGCGAGGGGGTCTTCGACAAGATGAACGGGATCGGCGCCCACGAGGTCATCATAGAGACGCCGCTGCACGACGCGACGCTCTCCACCATGCCGCTCAAGGCGGTGGAGAACGTGCTTTGGTCGTATAGGGACCGTATAGTGGACCTGAAAAAGGACCTCAGGTTCCAGTATGTCCTGATATTCAAAAACGAAGGCGAGTCCGCGGGCGCGTCCCTGGAGCACTCGCATTCCCAGCTGATTGCGCTGCCCATCGTCCCCAAGAGGGTGAGAGAGGAGATAGACGGCGCGAAGACTTATTACGACTACAAGGAGCGGTGCGTGTTCTGCGACATCATCCGGCAGGAGCTTAACTCCGGCATAAGGGTGGTGAGCGAGAACCGTGATTTCGTCGCGGTCGAGCCGTTTACGCCGCGCTTCCCGTTCGAGACCTGGCTGATGCCAAAGCACCACGACTCGAGCTTCGAGGACGCGAAGTCGCACGAGTTCCAGTCGCTGGCGGAGATACTTCAGTCCACCCTGAGGCGCCTCGATAAAATACTGAACATCCCTCCGTACAACTATATACTGCACACGCTTCCGTTCAGGGAGCCGGACAACGAATACTACCACTGGCACATAGAAATAATGCCCAAGCTGACGAAGGTGGCGGGCTTCGAGTGGGGCTCCGGGTTCTATATCAACCCGACCGCGCCCGAGGAGGCCGCCAGGTTCTTAAGGGAAGCGAAGATATAGAGCCGCCAATAAAGGAGGGTTATAGATGAAAATAGCGATATGTTCGCCGGAAGTCTTTCCGTTCGCCAAGACAGGAGGCCTGGCCGACGTGGCCGGGGCGCTCCCCAAGGCTCTCTCAAAGCTGAAGGTTGAAACGGTCGTGGTGATGCCGCTCTACAAGGCGGTGGACAGGCAAAAGTGGGGGCTTGTCAACACGAAGAAGAAGGTCTCGGCCAAAATGGACGACAGGGACGTGGAATCGGTCATCTGGGAGGGCAAGCTTCCCGGGGACGTGAAGGTATATTTCATAGAGAACCAGGGCTACTACGGGCGGGACCACCTGTACATGACGGCAAAAGGCGACGACCCGGACAACGCCGAGCGGTTCATCTACCTCTCGAAGATAATACCCGAGGTGCTGAAGGCGGTATCCTTCCGGCCGGACGTTGTGCACGTGAACGACTGGCAGACCGGCCTGGTGCCGCTATACCTCAGGGAATACCCGGGCGACCCGTTCTTCAGCGAGACCGGCACGCTGTTCACCGTGCATAACATCGGGTACCAGGGCGTGTTCTGGGCGTACGACTGGCACTTCACCGGCCTCGACTGGGAGTATTTCACTCCGGAGTCGCTTGAGTTCTACGGGAAGATAAACATAATGAAGGCGGGCCTTATCTATTCCGACATCATAAATACCGTATCTAAGACCTACAGCAAGGAGATACAGACGCCCGAGTTCGGGTACGGCCTGGACGGGGTCCTGAGGAAACGCGCCGCCAACCTTTACGGCATAGTCAACGGCATAGACTACGAGGAGTGGAACCCCGAGACGGACAAGAACATCTACGAAAACTACGGCATCGGCGATATCCGGGGGAAGCGCGCGAACAAAAAGGTGCTCCAGGAAGAGCTGAAGCTGGCGACGGGTACAAAGCCGCTGTTCGGGCTCATAGCGCGGCTGGCCGACCAGAAGGGGCTGGACATACTGGCGGGCGCCATCGACGACATGCTGAAGCTGGGAGTACAGATGGCCGTTCTGGGCACCGGCGACGAAAAGTACCACAAGCTCCTTTCGGGGATAGCCAAAAAGCGGCCGAAACAGGTCTCGGTCACGCTCGGGTTCGACGCGAAGCTCGCGAACAGGATATACGCGGGCTCCGACTTGTTCCTCATGCCTTCCCGCTACGAGCCGTGCGGGCTGGGCCAGCTCATCAGCTTCCGCTACGGGACGATACCGCTCGTGAGGAAGACCGGCGGCCTGGCGGACACCGTGAAAAACTACAGCCCCAGCACCGGCCGGGGCAACGGGTTCGTGTTCACCGACTACTCGTCGAAGGCGCTCCTGAGGGCGGTAAAGTCGGCGCTCGGCGTATATGAGGACAGAAAAGCCTGGAATAAGCTCGTTGCGGGCGTGATGGCGGAGGACCATTCCTGGGACCATTCGGCCGGCGAGTACGTGAAACTCTACAAAAAGGCGGCAGACAAGGCCAGGAGGAAGAGCAAGGCTGCATGATTACAACGGACAAGGTGGAGCTTGAGATACTTTCCGAAGTATCGAAGATCGCCAACTCCACCAAGGACTTCGGCACAAAGCTCGAGAGGATAGTCCGGGTCATCGCCGAGAGGCTGGCGAGGGACGTCTGCTACATCGTGCTCCGGGACAAGGACAGGGAGACACTGGTCCTGAAGGCCGCCGTCGGGCTGAACCCTGAATCCATCGACCGGGTTATGCTGAGGATGGGCGAGGGGGTGACGGGCTGGGTCGCCCAGAACAAGCAGCCCGCGGCTCTGGCCGTGGCGTCGGAGGACCCGAGGTTCAAGCTCATCCCGTCCACGGGCGAAGAAAGATACAAGTCCATGCTGGCCGTGCCGATAATCTTCAGCGAGGACTGCATCGGAGTCATGGCGGTCCAGACCGTCCCGCCTCACGATTACTCGCAGGACGAGGTGACGCTCCTTTCCACAATAGCGAACGACGTGGGCGGCATAATAAACGCGGCCCAGCTCTACCAGGAGGCTAAGCAGAACGTAGAGGCCCTGTCGGCCCTCTACGAGATGAGCCGAGCGCTGGTGTCCACGCTCGACCTCCAGACGCTACTCGACAGGATCGCCCGTTCGAGCGCCGAGGTCATTGGCGCGAAGGGCTGCATCCTCAGGCTCCTTAACCCGGAGACCGGGCTCTTAGAGATAAAGGCCTCCTACGGCCTGGCCACCGAGCTTGGCCGGAGGGCCGACCTGAAAATAGGCGAGAGCATAGCGGGCAAGGTAGCTGCCGAAGGAAAGCCGCTCCTGATAAGCGACGTGTACGAGAACCCGGATTTTTTAAACGCCACGGGCGCCGTGGCCAGCTCGCTCATCTGCGTGCCGCTGGTGGCGAAGGACAAGGTCATAGGGACCATCGCCCTTTACGACAAGGAAGAGCCGGGCAGGCCGGGGGAGCTGCCCTTCACGAGGGACGACCTGCACCTGCTCTCGACGATAGCGACTCAGGCCTCGATGTCCGTCGACAACGCGTTCATATACGAGCGCGCCGAAGAGCTCGCGCTCCAGAACGAGAAGAAGGCCAGGGAGCTCTCGTTTTTGTACGACATAGCGAACGCGATGCGCTCCACCTTGAGGCTCGAGAAGCTCCTCCACATCATACTGACCGCGATGACCATGGGCGGCGGGATGGGCTTCAACCGCGCGATGCTCTTTCTGGTGAACGAGAAGACGAAGACGCTCCAGGGCATGCTGGGCGTCGGCCCCTCTTCGTCATGGGAGGCGGGCGAGATATGGTCTAGGCTCGGCAACCGCCCGATGAACTTCCGGGAGTGGCGGGTAACCGACGCCGAGATGCAGTCACAGAAGGATTCGGCATTCAACCGCACCGTGAAGAGCCTCAGGATATCGTGCGAGGAAGATGGCGGCGTATTCGCGACGGCCATAAGGGAGAAGCGCGCGGTTAGGGTGGAGGACGCGGGGAAGGACCCGATGGCGGGGCCGGAGGTGCTTGGCGTAATCGGCGCAAACGAGTTCGCGGCCGTCCCGCTTATCGCGAAGGACAAGGTCATCTCGCTGGTGGTCGTGGACAATAAGTTCACGGGGAAGCCCATAAAGCACGAGGACTTGAGGGTGCTGATGATGTTCGCGAACCAGGCCGGGCTCGCGATAGAGTCCGCGATGGCGTACTCGAACCTGGAACACGCCAACCGCGAACTTAAGGAGACGCAGCACAGGCTTATACAGTCGGAGAAGCTGGCTGCGCTTGGCGAGATGGCGGCCTCGATAGCGCACGAGATAAAGAACCCGCTCACGGTAATCGGCGGGTTCGCCTCCAGGCTCGTAAAGAGGCAGGGCGAGGGAGAGGAGGCGCGCTACGCGAGGATAATAAGGGACGAGGCCAGAAGGCTTGAGAAGATACTGGGAGAGGTGCTGGACTTCTCGCGCGAAATGAAGCCTAAATTCCAGCCCTGCGACTTGAACGCGATATGCTCCGAGACGCTGGCCATGTACGAGGACGAGTTCCGGGACAAGGGGATAAAGTTGAAACATGAGCCCTGGGCCGGGCCGCTCCCGGTAATGGGGGACCCGCAGCAGATAAAGCAGGCCCTGATAAATATAATATCCAATTCCGAGCAGGCCATGGAGAAATCGGGCGGCAGGGAATTGGCGGTAAGAACCTGGCTCGACAGGGAGACGGGGAAGGCGGCCGCCGCTATAGAAGATGCAGGCGGCGGGATACCCGCCGAGCTGCTCGAAAATATCTTCAACCCGTTCTTTACGACAAAAGTCACCGGCACGGGCCTGGGACTTGCCATAACGAACAAGATAGTCAAGAACCACGGCGGAGAGATGGAGCTGGTGAACAGGGAAGGCACGGGCGTCACCTTCATCATGAAGCTCCCCCTCCGGGAGGGATGACCCCAAACTCACATAACACAAAGGGGGTACCGAAATGAGCAAGAAAATTCTGGTCGTGGACGACGAGGAGCACGTCCGCCAGCTCTTCAAGGAGGAGCTGACGGAGGAGGGATACGAGGTATTTCTCGCCGCCGACGGCGCCGAGGCTATAAGGATGGTGGACGAGGTGAAGCCCGACCTGGTGACGCTGGACGTCCGGATGCCGGGCATGGACGGGATAGAGGTACTGAGGGTCCTGAAGGAGAAGAAGCGCGACCTTCCGATGATAATGTGTACCGCTTACCCCGAATACAAGCACAACTTCGGAGTCTGGGCCTCGGAGGCCTACGTGGTAAAATCGGGCGACTTG
>Ga0187848_10003547_pt1 | contig 11338 bp, 9 predicted proteins | sample June2016WEW_4_40_FD_132424 | JGI IMG/M metagenome (GOLD analysis project Ga0187848, IMG submission 132424) | Peatland microbial communities from SPRUCE experiment site at the Marcell Experimental Forest, Minnesota, USA - June2016WEW_4_40 | ecosystem: Environmental > Terrestrial > Soil > Wetlands... | reverse complement strand
GGCCGAGGACCGACATGGGCAGATCGGTGGCGAAGGGCCCCGGGGCGAGGCAGTTGACGGTGATCTGGTAGGGGCCAAGGTCCATGGCCCCGGCCCGGGCCAGGCCCAGCAGGGCCGACTTCGTGGCCGAGTAAGCGCTGCGGCCGGCGGTGCTGGCCAGGCCCATGATCGAGGAGATGTAGATGATCCGGCCCCAGCGGCGCTCCTTCATTCCCGGCACCAACGCCCGGCTCAGGGCCATGCAACTGCTGAGGTTCAGCTCCAGGAGCCGGTCCCAGTCGTCGTCGCGGACCTCGTCGATGGGCTGGGGCAGGTTGGCGCCGGCGTTGTTCACGAGGATGTCGATCTTGCCCAGGGCCGCCACCGCCGCCTCGGCCAGGCGGAGCACTTCCTCTCGGCGGGTCATGTCGGCGACGGCGTATTCCACGCGGGCGCGGGTCGTGCGGCGGATTTCCTCGGCCGTCGCCCGCAACTCGTCCTCGTGGCGGCTGGAGATCATCACGCCGGCCCCCGCCTCCGCGAAGGCGGTCGCCATGGCCTTGCCCAGGCCCTTGCTGCCCCCGGTCACCAGGGCCGCCCGGCCCGTCAGATCGAAAAGTCGCATGGTCATCACGATTCCCCCCTGTTACGGCAATTGTATCCACCGCGAGGCCGGCGAGGTACGGCCCCTGACGGACGCAGGACTTTGCACAAGCGATATTGCCTGGCTTGCCCAGCTTGTCTGTTGCGGCGAACGCCAATTGACGATAATCCTGCCGCCAAGGGGTTGTCCATCGCGTGGCTTGACGCGAACAGTACGATACACTGCACGCGGGTGAAAATGGCACCTTGGGTCGAAGCCCGACGCGCAAGCGAGGGAACTGCCCTATTTCCGTTCCTCGCTCGCGCTTCGGGCTTTGGTCAATCTCGGCCGCCAACAGCATAAGTCTCGCCCTCCAGCACCGGGTGTGAAATGTCCCAAAGGCGACGGCCCGATTCGGCAGAAGGCGGCCAGCCGGCCGGCAAGGAGGCCCGGCCAGCGCCGGCTCCGGCGGCGCCGATAACTCGCCGCGATTTCATCAACGGCACGCTGGCCGGCACCCTTGGCCTCTCGGCAGGCACGCTGCTGGGGGGCGCCGCCTGCGGGGCGGACGGAGAGGCCAGGGGTGACGGTCCCCATCTCCGCGAGGCCGGCCGCCGCGCGGTGCGGCACAGGGGCCTCGTCCCCTCCTGCCCGCCGCACGACAAGGGAGACAGCTACCATCTGTGCCACGGCCTGGCGCGCGGCCGCAGGTGGTCGATCCCGCCGGCCTCCGGGAATCTCTTGGACTGCATCGTCATTGGCGGCGGCATTAGCGGGCTTGCGGCGGCGTGGCGGTTGCGGAAGCTCGAGCACGACCACATCCTGGTGCTGGAAAAGAACGACGCCGCCGGGGGCTATTGTCGTCAGGAGCAGAGCGGCGGGCAGACCTACAGCATCGCCGCCGCCTACACCGAGTACCCGGACACTCCCGCCCTCGTCGAGTTGTACACCGACCTGGGGGTAGTGACCGGCACCGATGCCCAGGGCGACCCGGTCGTCGCCGACCGCTACCTTCCCAAATCGACCGACTCGAAGGACTACCTCCAAGGCGCGTGGTACGACGATGCGTGGGACTCGGGGTTCGACAATCTTCCGCTGCCCAAGAAGCTGCGGGCCGATCTCCGGGCCTTCAGGAACGACCTCGATCGCTGGAACAACTATGTCGGCAGCGACGGCAAGGAGGCCTTCGCCAAGCCGACCGACGCCTCGACCGCCGACGCGGTGGTCCGCGACCTGGACAATCTCACCCTGCGGGAATACATCGTCAAGAGCGGTTGGGACCCCAAGGTCTCCGAGTTCTTCGACTCGTTCGTCCGCTCCTCGATGGGCTCGACGCACGACCGGATCTCGGCCTGGGCGGCGCTCAGCTTCCTCGTGGGCGAATTCAACTTCAGATCAGGCAGCGACCCGGCGGCCGGACAAGCCACCAACATCCTGACGCAGCCGGGCGGCAACGGGTACCTCTCCCGGCTGCTGGCCGAGCACGTCGGCGCGGACCGCATCCGCACGCGGGCCTTCGTGTTCCAGGCGAGAAACGCCGGCGACGAGGTCCAGGTGACTTGCCTCGAAGAGGGCCGCCCGAAAACCCTGCGGGCCAGGACGGCCATCTACGCGGCGCCGCGATACCTGGCCCCGCGCGTGCTTCCCGATCTGCCCGCCGCCGGCCGTCGCCAGGTGCAGGCATTCCACTATACGCCGTACATCGTGGCCAACGTCCACGTGAGCCGGACGCCCCTCCCCGGGATGTGGAACGGGCTGGTACACGGCGACTTTTTCCTGAGCGATTTCGTCGTGGCCGATTGGCCCGGCCTGGCCGACGCGGAGCATGCGTCGCCGGCGCGTCCCAACGTGCTGACCGTGTATGCGCCGCTGGTGATGCCGGACCAGCGCCGCGAGCTGTTGGCCTGTCCCGCGGAATGCTACCAACAGCGGATCCTCGACGATCTCGAGCGGCTGCTGCCCGGGGTGCGGGCAACCGTGACCGGCTTCGATCTCTACCGCTGGGGACACGCCATGCTGGCGGCGGACAAGGGGTTCATCTTCAGCCCGGCCCGCCGGGACGCGGCCCGGCCGCTGGGCCGGGTATTCTTCGCCGGCCACGACGTCGAGGGGCTGCCCGCCTTCGAGAACGCCGTGACCTCGGCGGTTCGCGCCGCGGGCGAGGCCCACGCGGCGATGGCGAGCTAATTCGAGTTCCCTTTCGTTCTTTCTCCAGCCCAGGCATTTCTGCCTGGGACTGCGGCGTTCGTGGCGCGCTCCCCGACTTCTCGTCGCGTAGCGACGCTGCGATGGTAGCCGTGGGTTTCAACCCACGGTTTGCGGTATTCCATCACCGGTTCGTCGCGTAGCGACGGCTGAAACATCCGGCGTCGCCGACCATACCGACCATCCTCCGCACGGTGCCCGACGGTGCCCGGACGCAATCCTCGCACGGGGTCCCTCCGTCCGTGGGTTGAAACCCACGGCTACCGCCACGCGTCGCTACGCGACGGCGGCCAATGCGGGGAAAGAAAAGGCGGCAGCCCCCGGCCCCCCAAATCCCCAATCCCCAATCCCCTCCCCCCCTACCCCAGCAAACTGGCCCGATTCCCGTTATTGAACGCACCGAGCGGACGCTCCGCGGCCCAACGGCGCCGGCGCTTGCGGACCGCCCGCCCGGCAACGATAATCAATGCTCCCCAAACCCCAGAGGAGACTTCCATGCGAATCAGGCACATGATGGTTGCGGTGCTCGCGGCGGCGTGCGGCCTGGCCGCGGCTTCGGCGGCGCGGTCCGCTGAACCGGCCCGCCCCGGCGGCGACAAGACCTACCCCTTCTTCCCGTTCTGCATCGACTGGCACGACGCCAAGCACCGCTCGCTCGGTGAGCAGGCCGTGATGCTCAAGGAGCTGGGCTACGACGGCGTCGGCCATATCTGGCTCGACAAGGTGGACGAGCGGCTCAAAACCCTCGACGCGGCCGGCCTGCGGCTGTATCAGATCACCATGACGGTCGAGGTGGCGCCGGGCAAGCGGCCGTACGACCCGAAACTGAAGGACGTGCTGGCCCTGGTCAAGGGACGGAAGGTGCAGTTCCTCCTCCTGACCAGCGGCGGGAAGCCTTCCGACGCGTCGCTCGATCCGCACGCGGTCACGGTGCTCCGCGAGATGTCGGCCCTGGCCGCCGATGCCGGCGCGCAATTGTTGCTCTACCCGCACACCGGCTCGTGGGTCGAGCGGATCGAGGATGCGGTCCGCGTGGCCCAGAAGGTCGACCGCCCCAACGTCGGCGTGATGTTCAACCTCTGCCACTGGCTGCGGGTGGACAAGGGCCGCGACTACCGCCCCCTGCTGAAGCAAGCGATGCCGCGGCTGTGGGCCGTGTCGATCAACGGCGCCGACCAGCGCGACAACGGGCCCGGCTGGGACCACTACATTCAGCCGCTGGACAAGGGCTCGTTCGACGTGGGCGGCTTCTTGAAAACGCTCAAGGAGCTGGGCTACCGCGGGCCGATCGGCCTGCAGTGCTACGGGATCGGCGGCGACGCCCGCGAGCACCTCGCCCGCTCGATGGCCGCGTGGGGCAAACTCCGCGAGAACCTGAAGGACTAAGGGCGTGCGGCAAAAGGGTTCGGCGCCCGGCGCGTGAACGAGCGGCATTCGCTGTGAACGGACGCTGTAGCCCGGCGCCCGTGAACGGCCCGGGGACCGTCGCCCGGCCCGGCCCAGCAAAACGGGAATAGCTGGCGGAATTACCCGGCCAGCACACGGCCCCCGCCCCCATTGGGCCCAGCGGAGAAACGCGCGGCGGTGCGCGGGTCCCGCCCGATTCTACGCGTGCCGTTTAAAGTGCTCCTGTACACTTCTGAAAACAGCCATCAGGTCCTCGCTCGGCTCGTAACACTCGAACGGCGAATTAAGGCTGACTTTCCAGTCCCTTTGCAACCACTGCCGTAGCCTCGCCAGAACGGCTTTTCCTGGCCCAAAACGTCGCCGAAACGCCGGATCCTTCCAGTGTTCCCCGAATGCGTCCCGCTGCCGCGAGAGATCACCCCCATCTGTTCTCGGCCGCAGTCGCTTCGCAATCCAATTGGCCTCGACCATTGCTCGAATCGCGTCACTGGCCGTAACCTCATCAATGAACCTCTCGATCTGCCCGAGAGTTGGCGGACGGCAGCTCCCACTGGTGTAGTCCTGCCTCCTTTCCGCCGCCCGGGCCGCTGCCTTCTCCAAGGCCTCGGGGCTCACGAGAAGGAGATTCTCGATCTCCTTGCACGGCAACCTCACCACGAGAACAGGGCTGCAAGCTCCCTCTTCCCCCCCCGGGGGGTCGTAGTCGCCGTCCCGGATAACCGCCACTGCGATATGTCTCTGGTGATGCTTCGACGCGATATGCACAAAGCTTCGAAGGTGTTCAATATCGCCGAACCCTCCCAGTGTGGCAAGTTGCGTCCCCCTGAGCATATCCCCGAAGCCGCACTTCGCCAGAAGCGATTCAAATACCTTCCTGTCCGGTTTGGCTTCAAAATATATCAAGGCATCCGCCTTAACACACTCGATCGCCTGCGCGTGGCTTATGGCACCCAGTTCTACCATCGTCTTAGGCAGGTCGTCACACCTTCGCGCTTCGGGTATTGAGCGGTCGATCCACAGAAGCGATTCTAGCGTAAACTGGTCAATCATGTCGGGCGCGTGCGTCGCGACGATGATCTGCCGGGTATCGGATGCCTGTGACTCCAGGAACTCCGCAAGTTGGCGCTGCACCGATGAGTGGAGATGACAGTCCGGTTCGTCAAACAGAAGTACTGGCGCTTCCGATAGCTCCACGGAAGCAACGACGCTTAGGTACGTCCTCAGCCCCGCGCCAGCCTCCGCTATGTCGAACTCATGCCCGTCCTCGTTGTAGGTGACGACGACCTTGGGAACCCTGTCCCGGGTTCGACCCGGGGGGCGGACCGTAATGCTTGGCATCGCTTGTTGGACCCTGCCGACGACTCGCTGTGACCCTTCCGGTGGCCTGCCGTCGTAAAGCCAATGGAGGAGGTTGCGCCACACACCATCGTCCTTACCCTTCGCGATATCGTCCTGAACCTGGGGCCAAGGCATCGCTTGCTCGGATGAGTAGAGATTCTTTGCCGGATACGAGAGGAGGCAAGGGCTCTTTCCCAGGCGTGCGATGAGGGCCTCGCACTTGTCCGGTGGCAAACTCGACAGATCCTGCCCGTCTAGGGCGCACGTTATGGCAGCCTTGGCGGGGTCAGATATCTCCAAACGGAGATTCACGCTGCCTAGAACCGTCTGTGTGTCGAGTTCTAACGACGCGGGGTGGTGCGCCAAGTGTCGGAAATGGAGCCACTCCGACGCATCCAGCGCATACCGCTGGACCAGACGCGCCACGTCACACTGCCACTTAGGAAACTGTCTGTTGAGCTGATCGCGCTGGCCGCGGAACTGGCCCGCCACATTTTTCAATTGCTGCTCACGGGCTTGTGAATTCAGGTGGGGCTGCGAATCGAGCGCCGCGCGAGTTGCCTCTAGCTGCTCCCGCTCGCGATTGGCGAGCCCGTCCGCACCGCTTTGCCAGTTGCGGACCTGCTGCGCGTAGCTCTCAGCGGTCATCTCCACCGCGTCAAACACCATCCTAATCGCACGGAGGACCGTTGTCTTGCCGCCGTTGTTGGGGCCAACGAGGACATTGAACTCATTAAACGGGACCCGAAACTTCGAGAAGCCACAGAAGTTATTGAGTCTCAGTGCTGATACGTGCATCTACGCTTCCTCCAATTCCTACCGTCGGAGGGTCTAAGGGAGCGTCAGGAGCCGTCGATTCGCCGGTGATTACAGCGAAAGCAGCTCCTGGCGCCTGTTCCGCGCCCCCCTCACCCCGACCCTCTCCCGGAAGGAGAGGGGGACCTCATTCTTGCCTTTCCGTACAGCCTTTCAATACGGCTGGTACACGCCGGGCATGGCGATGGGGTAGTTGCCCTGCTCGTCGGGCAACGCGCGGGGCGGGGCGTCCCAGGCCAGCGTGGCCGGGAACTCGTCGGGCCCCTTGGCCACGGCCTCGTCCCACTTCACCTCCTTGCCGGAATAGGTGGCCATGCGGCCCAGCACCGCGGTGAAGCTGCTGGTGGCGCCGTGCCAGCCCTCGTGGTACTTCTCGTTGGCGCGGATCGCCGCCAACAGGTCGAAATGCTCCTGCTGGTAGGGGCCGAACTTCAGCTTGGGGCCGCGGCCGCTCACGCCCATGACGCCCTTGGTGCCGTGGATCGTCTCGCCGACGCCGCCCCAGGTGTGCGGGATGTGGCGGCACTGGCTGTACATCTTCGTGCCGTCCTTGTAGGTGAACTCGACGAAGTGGTTGTCGAAGATCTGCCCCATGCCATTCTTGGGATCGCGGTTCTTGTACCGCAGCAGGCAGGAGCCCATGCCGTTGGCCGTCACCGGGTGGTCGCCCTTGACCCAGTTGCCCACGTCCAGGTTGTGGACGTGCTGCTCGCAGATGTTGTCGCCGGAGAGCCAGACGAAGTGGTACCAGTTGCGGACCTGGTACTCCATTTCGGTTTGGCCCGGCCTGCGGTTGTTGAACCAGATGCCGTCGCCGTTCCAGTAGACGCGGGAGAGGACGAAGTCGCCGATCTTGCCGTCGCGGATGTCCTGGATGCCGCCGAGGTAGCCGGACTCGTGGCGGCGCTGCAGGCCCACGCCGACCTTCAGGCCCTTTTCCTCGGCGAGCTTGTTGGCCTCCATGAGCATGCGGAAGCCGGGGGCGTCGGTGCAGCAAGGCTTTTCCATGAAGACGTTCTTGCCCGCCTCGACGGCCGCCTTGTAGTGGCTGGGGCGGAAGCCCGGCGGCGTGGCCAAGAGCACCAGGTCCACGCCGCAGGCGATGGCCTTCTGGAAGGCGTCCAGGCCCACGAACACGCGGTCGGCGGGGATGTCGGTCTTATCCGGGTACCGCTGCTTGAGTTGGTTGGCGGCGCCCTTGGCGCGGTCCTCGAAGGCGTCGGCCACGGCGATGATTTTCACGTCGTCGGCCACGCTGAGCATGTCGGAGGCGGCGCCGCCCCCGCGGCCGCCGCAGCCGATCAGTGCCGCCTTCAACGGGCCGCCGAAAGCGGCGTGGGCGCTGCGGGCGATGCCGAGGCCCCCCAGGGCCACCCCGGCCGCCGCCGCCCCCTTGAGGAAATCTCTACGCGAGCGATCATGCTTGCTCATCTACGTTCTCCCAGGTTGGTGTGCTGGCCCCGCGGCGGCAAGGGCCGCGGGACCCGGTGTGCAACGTCTCCAGCGCCCTTAGCTTACCGGAGCCTTTGCCGGCCCGCAAGCGGCCGCCCGCCCCGCGCGGGCATGGCCGGAGACGGCCCCGGCAGGGGCCCCGGCTTGAACCACGCCGAGAACCGGGGACATTGGGCCTCGAAACCCGGAAAGAGTGCGCCAGCGGCCGGCGGAATTTGGCGAACTGCCCTTGACGCTCAGAACATTCTTCGGTTAAACCATCGCACCATGTGGATGGCAACCCTGGTTCTCTTGACAATCTCCAACGTCTTCATGACGGCCGCCTGGTACGGCCACCTCCGGTTCAAGACGACCGCGCTGTGGGCGGCGGTGCTGGTGAGCTGGATGATCGCCCTGGCGGAATACTGTTTCCAAGTGCCCGCCAACCGCATCGGCAGCAACGCCGGGATCAGCACTGCGCAACTCAAGACGATCCAGGAGGTGATTACGCTCGTGGTGTTCTGCTTCTTCTCGGTGCTCTACCTCAAGGAGCCGCTCAAGTGGAACTACCTCGTCGGGTTCTGCTTCGTGGCCCTCGGGGCATTGCTGGTCTTCGCCCCCTGGCGGCAGTTCCAGTGACGCGCGGGTGCCACTGCCGGCTCATGCAGCAGTGGCGGTTGGGCGTAAGGCAGGGGGGGGCAGGAAAACGCTCTAGTCAAGCAACATTGCTCCAAAGCCGGCTTGGCGAAAATGGACATCCGCGCTCAGAGCCTCTCTGACGCCTTCTCGCCAAGTTGCTTGGCCCGGGCGTGATGGCGGTCGTCCCGGTTCTCCAGGGCAAGGACGAAGCTGGTGTCGAGCGGCACAAGCCGCGGCGGCATGGCTAGAACCTCCGCCCTGTAAAGCCCTCTACATCCTCGGAACTCAGCCGCTCGCCCCAAGATTCCGCGTTTCGTTCCGCCCAGTCGGCCAAACTCGATCGCGGGCGCTTCACCGTATCGGACCGGTCCGCAACTGTGACCACGAAGTCGTGCTTTCCGACCGGTACTTCCGGCGGCACCTTCAGGGTTACCTGGCGGTCATCCGAAACATCGGCCGAAGTCTGAAAAGCAATCATGTCGTATTTCTCCTTGGAACAGCACCGTTTACGACCCGCAATCAATCTTATACTCCTTGCGGTGAAAATGACACCTCGTCAGGCTTGGCCTACGCTCACGTCCACAACTGCCGGTCGAGCATGCGGTAGTTGATGGCCTCGTTGATGTGGCCCGGGCGGATGTCCTGGCTCTGGTCGAGGTCGGCGATGGTGCGGGTGACGCGGAGGATCTTGTCGTGGGCCCGGGCCGAAAGGCCCATCTCGTTCATCGCCGCCTTCAAGAGGTTGCGGCACTCGTCGTCCAGCGGGCAGAACTGCCGCGTCTGGCGGTGCGACATGTCGGCATTGTAGCGGGTCGGCGAGCCGTCGAAGCGGGCCGCCTGCCGGGCGCGGGCGGCCACCACCTGCGAGCGCATCTCGGCGCTGGTGGTCCCCGGCACGCCCCCCGACAGCTCCCGGAACGGCACCGAGGGGACTTCGATGTGAATGTCGATCCGGTCCAGCAGCGGGCCGCTGATCTTCGACATGTAGCGCTCGATCTGCGGCGGCGTGCAGTGGCAGCTCCGCCGCGGGTCGCCGCGGTAGCCGCACGGGCAGGGGTTCAGCGCGGCAATCAGCATGAAGTTGGCCGGGAACGTGGTGCTGGACAGGGCCCGGCTGATCGTCACCGTGCCGTCCTCCAGCGGCTGGCGGAGGACTTCCAGCGTGCGGCGGTTGAACTCGGGCAGCTCGTCGAGGAACAGCACTCCGTTGTGCGAGAGCGAAATCTCGCCGGGGGCGGGCGTCGAGCCGCCGCCCACCAGGCCCGCGTCGCTGATCGTGTGGTGCGGCGATCGGAACGGCCGGACGGCCAGCAGCGGCTGGCCCGGCTTCAATCGCCCCACCGCACTATAGATCCGCGTGGTCTCGATCGACTCGACGGGCGTGAGGTCGGGCAGGATGGTGGGCATCCGCTTGGCCAACATGGTCTTGCCGGAGCCGGGCGGGCCGACCATCAGCACGTTGTGCGCGCCGGCGGCGGCGACGACCATCGCCCGCTTGGCCATCTCCTGGCCGCGGACGTCCGAGAAATCCACGTCGTAGGCCGCCAGCTCGCGGAACAGGTCGTCCAGCCGCGAGGGGGCCGGCTCGATCTCGATCTGGCCCGCCAGGAACGCCACCGCCTGGGCGAGGCTCGTGATGGGGATCACTTCGGGGCCTTCGACCACGGCGGCCTCGGGGGCACTTTCGGCCGGGACCAAGAGGCCCGTGAGGCCCGCGGTCGCGGCGGCGGCCATGGCCATCGACAACGCCCCCTTGGCCGGCCGCGTGCTGCCGTCCAGGGCCAGCTCGCCGACGATCGCGTAGGAGGTCAGCCGCTCGGAGGCCGCCTGGCCGCTGCCGATGAGCGTCCCCAGGGCGATGGGCAGATCGAAGGAGGCCGCGTCTTTCGGCAGGTCGGCCGGGGCGAGATTGATGACCACGCGGTTCTGCGGCCGCTGGAAACCCGAGTTGACCATCGCCCGCTCGACCCGGTAGGTGCTCTCCTTGACGGCCTGTTCCGGCAGCCCGACCAGGACGACCTTGGGCAGTCCGGCGGGCGAGACATCCACCTCGACCTCGACCGGCACCGCGTCGATGCCCACAAGCGCGTAGGTCTTCAACTTGGCGAGCATAGTGGCGTCCCCCTCTCCCTCCGGGAGAGGGTTTAACTCGGTTCCCCTCTCCCGCCGGGAGAGGGTCGGGGTGAGGGCCTTTCTCGGTCCCCCTCTCCCTCCGGGAGCGACCACGGACATGGTGCCCGGGGGTGAGGGGCATTACCGCACACGCCGGCATTCTACCATCTTCTCTGACCGCCCGAAAGAAGGTAGAATGGGGACGCGGGGAGCGCCCATGGCCACAATCGAGAACGTTACCACTGCCGAGCAACTGCTTGCGGCCCGCGACATCGGGCGTTGCGAGTTGGTTCGCGGAGAAGTGATCATGATGTCGCCGGCTGGATCGGAGCACGGCCGGATCGTGGCGAGGTTGACGGTGCGACTGGGCATGTTCGTCGAGCAGCATTTGGCGGGAACGGTCTTTGGGGCCGAAACCGGCTTCCGCATCGGACACGACCCCGATACGGTCCGCGCTCCGGATGTGGCCTTCGTCACCGCCCGGCGGATCGGCGTGAAGCTCTTGCCGGGCTTCTTTCCGGGCCCGCCCGACCTGGCCGTGGAAGTCCTTTCGCCCGACGATCGCGCCGGCGACGTGCTGGCCAAGGTGCAGGATTGGCTCGCCGCCGACTGCCGCGCCGTCTGGGTGGTCGATCCGCGGACCCGCACCGTCAGCGTCTACCGCAGCCCGAGCGAGATCATCGTCCTCGGCGAGTCGGAGACCCTCAGCGGTGGCGATCTCGTGCCCGACTTCAGCCTGCCGGTGAGCGAGGGTTTTCAAGGATAAGACCGATGACCAGCAGGGACCTTTTGGAAGGAATTCTGCGAAGCCTTCCCGAGAACCGACTT
>Ga0187848_10003544_pt1 | contig 11343 bp, 8 predicted proteins | sample June2016WEW_4_40_FD_132424 | JGI IMG/M metagenome (GOLD analysis project Ga0187848, IMG submission 132424) | Peatland microbial communities from SPRUCE experiment site at the Marcell Experimental Forest, Minnesota, USA - June2016WEW_4_40 | ecosystem: Environmental > Terrestrial > Soil > Wetlands... | reverse complement strand
GATTCCATTCCACTTGGACGAAATCCAACCGAAAGGGGGGGGTGGGGGGGGGTGCAGGCGAACAAACAGCGAGCAAACAGCGAACAAACGACGGAGTCGCCTGCGTCGCTCAATTCCGCGGATTATCGCCAAACGCTCCAGCCTCTTCGGTTCAGGCTGTAGAAGAGCACGGCGAGGCAGCTTCCACTGAGCGCCAGCAGGCCGCAGCCGGGAGCGATGCGCCCGAAGAGCAGGTCGCCCACGCCGAAGAGCATCGCGTACACCAGCGTGAAGCCCAGCACCCGGCTCTGCCAACATGCAATTGGATGCGAGTCATCCGCTGCTCACACGAGCTTGGCTCGTTTGGCGGTTCGTGCTGGACTGGGTGGAGGGTCGAGGAGTTTGGGCCGTGACGCATTCTGCTCTGGTAACTTGTCGTGCAAAACCGCGCTGAGCAGCGACTTGTGAACCCGAATGCCGCCGTTGTAATGGATGTAGCCGAGCTTCCTGAAGCGATTCATGAAGAAGCTGACACGTGATCGGGTTGTACCGATCATGTCCGCAAGAGTCCCCTGCGTTACCGGTGGGATCAGTGGCTCCGGCGCACCCGGTTCACCATATTCCGCCATCAACAAGAGCGTCCGCGCCAACCGCCTCTCGCTGGAGTTGAATAGCTGATCGATGAGATCCGCCTGGGTCCTCATGCCCCGAATCACGATGAACTTCAAGAAAAAGGTGGAGAACTTACGTTCCGCCCGGAGGACGCGGAGTATTTCCTTCGTCGTGATCTTGAGTACCGTACAGGCGGTAATGGCTGAGGCCGTGACCGTTCGCGGCGTTCCCGCTCCGGCCATCGACTCCTCGCCAAAAAAATCCCCGGGGGCGAGCAGCGTAACCGTCGCTTCTTTGCCACCCTTGGAAATGACGGTGAGCTTCGCTCGGCCAGTCTGAAGGTAAAACACAGAGTCGGCTGGGCCTCCCTGGGAAAAGAAAATCTGCTTTGCCGTGTAATTGCTGCTGCGTCGTCCTGGCACTTTGGCCACGAGAAAAGCAACGATATCAAAGGGCTTCCTGGTTACTCTACCCATCTAGACGGCCTCTTCCTGGGAGTGGTCCGGTCGCGGATAATCTTCATCAGCGCTGCGTGGGGGCGGCGACGGACCATCATTTCGTTCCAGAGCGCACAATTCTTCTCAGGCTAAAGCTAGCATTGCAACCGGTAATTGTCTGTTCCGTTTAGGACACTCACTGCATAAATCGGACAGGCAACGAGAACCGGCTTTTCAAAGGTTGATCGAGTGGGCGGGTCGCCATCTTGCCCCTGAACCCTCTGAGAAGCACGGCTTGAAGATGGTGGCCTGAGAACGCCGCGGGAAGTCGTGCCCTTAAGCAAGACGAATTCCAGAAGCAGATTCCCTTTCCACCCCAACGAACAAACGCGCTCGTCGGGGACCCCGACTTCGGGAATGACAAACTAAAGAGGTGATGACGCGGAAGAATCTGTTATCGCCAGACGGACCAGCCGCGGCGGTTGAGGCTGTAGAAGAGCACGCCAAGGCAGCTTCCGCTGAGGGCGAGCAGGCCGCAGCCGGGAGCGATGCGCCCGAAGAGCAGGTCGCCCACGCCGAAGAGCATGGCGTAGACCAGCGTGAAGCCCAGCACCCAGTGGAAGAAGTTGTAGCCCAGCGTGGAGTCCACCTGCTCCCGCACAGCGGCGAAGCGACGCCAGCCCAGCGCCGCCGGGCGCACGCGGTCATAGAAGGCTTGCAGCGTCGCCTCCGTCTCGGGCTGCGTGGCCAGCGTCACCGCCAGCCAGATCGCCGTGGTCAGCAGGGTCGTCGTCAGCATGAGCCATGCGAAGGCGTGCGGGTCGTCCTGGTTCAGCGGCGCCAGCGCCAGCGCCGGGTCGATGCGGTGCAGCGCGCGCACTGCGGGCATTCCCCACCCGCTCTCCAGCGTCAGCGAGATGGTCGCCGCCGCGGTCATCGCCGCAATCTCGCTCCACGCGTTGATGCGCCACCAGTACCAGCGCAGGATGAAGACCAGTCCCGCGCCCGCGCCCATCGAGAGCAGGAACTTCCACGCCGTGGCGATGGACGCGCCATGCGTGAGCATGAATCCCATCGCGCTGGCCGAGAGCACCGCAACCAGCACCGTCGCGATGCGCGACGCCGCAACGTAGTGCCTCTCGCTGCGCCCCCGCGCGAAGAAGCGCTTGTAGATGTCGTTGATCATGTACGACGCGCCCAGGTTCAGGTGCGTCCCGATGGTGGACATATACGCCGCCGCGAATCCGGCCAGCATCAGCCCGCGCAGGCTGGGCGGCAGATAGTGCACCATCACCCACACGTACGCGCCCTCCATCCCCCCCTGCGCGGCGGTGGGGTTGGGCAGCAGAACCAGCGCGACCAGCGCGGTCAGTATCCACGGCCACGGCCGCAGCGCGTAGTGGGCGATGTTGAACCACAGCGTCGCGCCGAGGGAGTGCTTCTCGTTCTTGGCGGAAAAGATGCGCTGCGCGATGTATCCGCCGCCGCCCGGCTCGGCCCCCGGATACCAGCTCGCCCACCAGTTGAGCGAGAGCAGCACAAGGAAGCTGAGGAAGAACGGCGACGCGGACGACGGGATGAACGCCAGCGTGTCGCGCGCGTGGCCGTTGATGGCGTGCGCCGCGTCGAAGGCGCGAACGTGCGCCGCCAGCGGCCCCATTCCGCCGACGGCATGAACGGCGAAGTACGCCAGCAGGATCACCATGGACATCTTAAGGACGAACTGCACGAGGTCCGTCCAAAGCACCGCCCACAGGCCGGAGACGGCGTTATACGCCAGCGTGAGCGCTAGGCAGAAGAAGACCCCGGTGAGCTGCTGGCGGGTGGTGGTGAGGCCGAGTGTGAGGGCCAGAATCTTGGCCATCGCCAGGTTCACCCATCCCATGATGATGGTGTTGACGGGGAAGGCGAGGTAGACGGCGCGGAATCCGCGCAGGAAGGTCGCGGGCGGGCCCGAGTAGCGCAGCTCGGCGAACTCCATGTCGGTCAGCACGCGGGCGCGACGCCACAGCGGGGCGAAGAAGAAGACGGTGAGCATCCCCGAAAGCAGGAACGACCACCAGAGCCAGTTGCCGGCGATGCCCTGCGCGTAGATGAGGCCGGTGACGACCAGCGGCGTGTCCGCGGCGAAGGTGGTGGCCACCATCGACGTGCCGGCCAGCCACCACGAGACGTTGCGCCCGGAGAGAAAGAACTCGCCGATCCCGCCCGACGCGCGCTTCATATAGAAGAAGCCGATGGCCAGGTTCAGCGCGAAGTACGCGGCGATCACCAGCCAGTCGAGCGGGGTCAGAATCATCGGTCCTCTTTGTGCTGCGTCACTCGGCCCTTACTGCTTCGCCAGGTCGAAGACCTTCTCCATCAGCGTCCAGCGGCGCACCGGGTCCGCGCCCTCCGGCACGTCCTGGAACTCCGCCATCGACGCCTCCCACTCCTGCACCTTGGGATTGGCGCGGTCCATGGCGGCCTTCTTATCCAGCGAGAAGCTGTCGTTGACGTCCATGATCATGAACATGCGCGTGCCGGTGAGATAGATCTCCATATCGACGACGCCGGCGGCGTAGAGGCTGTCGCGGACCTCCGGCCATATCTTCTCGTGGCGGCGCTTGTACTCGGCGATCTTCTTGGGGTCGTTCTGCAGGTCGAACGTAAGACAGTACCTTGGCATCATTCCTCCGTGGAATTGGGTTGAGTCGCGGCGGCTGCTCTCCCGGATTCGTATTGCCCGGCAGGCCCGCCGCTGTTCCCTGAGCAGCCTATCATCGCGCGAAGGCCGCTCGCAAAGGCCGCTCGCAAAGGCCACTCGCAAAGGCCGCTCGCAAAGGCTGGGTATTGAATCCGTCTCGTGCTACGCTCAGAGCGCGGCGAAAATGCGCGAAACGCGGAAGAGGTTCGCGTGAATGGCGCAGAACACTGCGCGCGAACGTGCATGAATTATGAGCGAAGCGAATGGGGAAGCCGAGCAGCACCGACCCAATGCGCGCAACCGCAAGTCTCTCTTGTGAGACGTACGGCAGGGTTGTGCGCCGCTGCATCTCGTTGGGCGCTTCGATAGCATTGGCAATCTGCTGTGCGATGGGTCTGACGATTAGCCTTGCAACCACGGCGCGCGCGCAGACCCAGGCCATGACTCTTCCGCTGATGCTACCCTCCGCAACCGTCTTCGATGCGCAGGGCAATCTCTACTTCGCCGAGACAGGCAACCATGTCGTCCGCAAGCTCTCGTCCGGCGGAATCATCACCACGGTCGCGGGAAACGGCGTGCAGGGCTTTTCCGGTGACAACGGCCCCGCCACCGCTGCCGAACTCGACTCGCCCGCCGGACTTGCGCTGGACGCGGCTGGCGATCTCTATATCGCCGACAGCCACAACCACCGCATTCGCGAGGTTGCAGCCGCAACGGGCATCGTCGCGACCATTGCGGGCACGGGCGTAGCAGGTTTCTCCGGCGATGGAGGCATGGCGACGGCGGCCAGGCTCGACCTGCCCACAGCGCTCGCGCTTGACGCATTCGGAAACTTGTACGTGGCGGACTCCGGGAACCACCGCGTGCGCCGGATCGCGGCTGCCACGGGCGCAATCACAACCGTCGCAGGCAACGGCATCGAGGCCTTCGCCGGAGACAACGGCCCGGCCACATCCGCCTCCATCGACTCGCCCAACGGCCTCGCGCTCGATGCCTCAGGCAACCTCTACATCGCAGACACGCACAACGGCCGCGTGCGCATGGTGAGCGCGGCGACGGGGCTGATCTCGACCGTCGCGGGCGCGGGAGTCGTGGGCGGCAATGTGCAGAGCTTTGGCGGCGACAACGGCCCGGCAACTGCGGCCGGCCTCGCTCTGCCGCGCGGCCTGGCGATGGATGCGGCGGGCAATCTTTATTTTGCCGACAGCGCCAACCATCGTATCCGGCGCATCTCGCCCACGGGAGTCATCACCACGGTTGCGGGGCAGGGAACGGAGAACTTCGCCGGGGACGGCGCGCCCGCGGTCTCTGCCAGCCTCGATTCGCCGCGCTCGGTTGCCGTCTCGCCCGCCGGGCTGCTGACGCTGGCCGACAGCGACAACCAGCGCGTGCGCCAGCTCGACGCCCTACCCGCGCCGGGGCCGGACATCCACACCATCGCCGGCCTTGGAACCACTTCGCCGGGCGCGCTCTCGCTCAGCGGTTCATCTGTGGTTGTCTATGGCAGCGGCTCGGTCACCGCGACGCTGACCACCTCAACACTTGCAACCGGCAGCGTTACATTTCTGGACACAAGCGGCGGAGCGCAGACCACGCTGGGCACGGCAGGCCTGAACTCAGACTCGGCGAGCTTCAGCATTGCCACGCTGTATGCCGGAGCGCACAGCATCGTTGCCACCTACGCCGGTGATGCGAGCCACCCCGCCGCGCAGTCCTCCGCGCTGGCGATGGCGGTGACGCCGCTCGCCGTCACCGCCGCGGCCAATCCAGCTTCGGCCCTCTACGGCCAGGCCATTCCCGCGCTCAGCGGCACGCTCACCGGCGTTCTCGCGCAAGACGCGGGGAAGGTTGCGGCGGTCTTCACATCCAGCGCGACCGCATTATCTCCCGTCGGCTCGTATCCCATCGCGGCCACGCTCACCGGCAGCGCAGCGGGCAACTACACGGTCGCCGTAACGCCTGCCGCCAACCTCAGCATTGCGCAGGCGCCCACGCTGACCTCGCTCACGGCATCCACCAGCGCGCCTGGGTTGGGCCTTCCCATAACGCTGACCGTGCAGGCGACGAGCACCACCAGCGGCGTGCCCACCGGCACCATCACGCTGGCCGACGGCAGCACATCGATCGCCGTGGTTGCGCTCTCAGCCGGCGCGGCCACGTTTACCACCAGCTCGCTGGCGCTCGGCGCGCATAATCTGTGCGCTAGCTACTCCGGCGACGCAAACTTCCTGCCCAGCAGCTCGGCGACGGCGAACCTCGCGGTGGGCCCGGCCTCCGACTTCACGCTGACGGCCACGGGTGCGACCTCGCAGAGCATTCCGAAGGGCAGCTCGGCGACGTACAGCTTCTCCGTCGCGATGCTGGGCGCGGCGATGGCCAGCCCCATCGCGCTCGCCGTCCAGGGAGTGCCGACAGGGGCGACCTCATCGATCAACCCCTCCTTCATTCCGCCCGGCGGCGCGGTCACCAGCTTTACCGTAACCATACAGACGCCGCTGGCCACGCTGGACCAGCGTTCACGCCCCTTCGCGCCACCGTCAGCAAGCTCTGGGATGCAGGCGTCATTGGTGATTCTGCTGCTGCCAGCGATCGCCTTCGCTCGACGACGCAAGAAAATCTATGGATTCATGGCCGTTGCGTCCTGCCTCCTGCTGGCAACGCTGGCCACTGGATGCGGCAATCGCATCAACGCGGACAACGAGTCGATTCAATCGACTACATACACGCTCACCGTCACCGGAACCGCAACCGGGCCGACGGGAAACGCACTGGTGCACACGGCTACGGTGACGCTGCAAGTGCTGCAATAGAGCGAATAGAGTGCAGATGCGGTATTGTTCTTCTACAGAGAATTTCGATGATTCAGAAAATGTATTGCACTTTGCAACTTGGGCTGCTTCTGATTGTGCTACAGCCGAGTGATGTGAATCGAGCGGTTGCTCAGCAGCCAAAGACGGATACTACAGTTTGTTTCACCATGAAGGTTTACCGAGATGCAGTTCTCATAGACAATCCCAGCTCGGTGTTGTTCAAAGCCGATAGTGGCATAAAGAACGTGATAGCTATCGATGGGAAGTTCTGCGTTCCTAAGGAAATGAAGGGACTTTCTGCTATCGATGTCGGGTTTGTCTTAGGAGACGATTTATTCGACTTTGGTGCAATTTCGATGTACCGGCTCAGCATTCCATGGAATATATACTTTGGTGGGAAGAAGTACGCCAGATCGCTTGGACACTTGAAATCGATCAATGCCAAGTCAGTCTGCACCATCGAATTTCAAGCTGGTGAGCCTGGCATTGGAGTCATTTATCACACATGCAGATCAAAAGTAGGTGCTCGCACATTTCCTGCTCCCGAATGATGACCAGAAGCGGAGCGGACTCTATCCCGGCCCCAGCAATCGAAGCAGGAAAAAGAGCGCGACGCCGGCGAAGAAGACCAGGGCCATGCGCACGCCCGGCTCGCGGTTGACCTCCGGGACCAGGTCGGTTGCGGCGACGTAGATGGTAACGCCTGCCGACAGCGGCAGCCCTGCCTTCACCCAGCCCGGCTCCAGGTTGATGGCCAGCACGCCCAGCACCGTCGTCGCGCCGAGGAAGAGAGCGGAGTTCAGCGCCGCGCGGCGGCCCTGTCCTCCGGCCAGCATCACGGAGGCCACGGTGAAGCCTTCGGGGAGCTTGTGCAGGAAGATCGCGATAAACAGCACCCATCCCAACCACGTCGAAACCACAAACCCCGACCCAATCGCCACGCCGTCGAAGAAGGTGTGTGTGGCCAGGCCGAACGCCACTGAGTAACTGCTGCGCGCGGAGAGGAACTCGTGAGCGTGGGTCTCCTCGCCGAAGTGGAAGTGCGGCACCAGCGTGTGCTCCAGCAGATGCACCACGCAGTATCCGGCAAGCACCAGCGCCGCCGTCCAGCTAGCGCTGGCGTTCAACTTGAAGGCCTCAGGCAGCATCTCCAGCAGCGCCGCGGAGAGCATGAATCCCGCGCCGAGGGCGACGAAATAGCGCAGCGCGCGCGCCGAGGGCGACCGCAGCACCAGCAGAAATCCGCCCAGATAGTCCGCCAGCCCGGCAAACAGCCCAAGCGCAAGGGCCAGCCAGAAGCGTGTCGCCGGCATTGTAGTGATGTTCATCGCGCTACCCGCTATGGCGAATGTTCAGCACATCGCCATCCTTCACGGGATAGTCCTTGCCTTCGAGGCGGAGCGTTCCCTGCGCCCGCGCCGCCGCCTCCGATCCCGCCGCCAGCAATGTGTCCCAGTGGATCGTCTCGGCGCGGATGAAGTACTTCTCCAGATCGGAGTGGATCGCTCCTGCGGCCTCCTGCGCGCGGCAGTTGGCGGGGATGGTCCAGGCGCGCGTCTCCGGCTCGCCAATGGTGAAGAAGCTCACCAGGCCGAGCAGCTCGTAGCTCTTGCGGATCAGCCGCACCAGCCCGCTCTCCGTCAGGCCGTAGCCCTCCAGAAACTCCGCCGCCTCGTCGTCCTCCATCTCGGCCAGTTCGGCCTCCACCTTGCCGCAGATGGCGGTTGCGCCGGAGTTGGGCCGCGACGCCGCCTCCGCCAGTCCGTACTTCGCCACCGCGGCCTCCACGTCCGCGCCCAGCGTCGTGCTCTCGGAGATGTTCAGGACGTACAGGATCGGCTTCTGCGAGAGGAACACGAACCCGCGCACCAGCTTCTTCTCCTCCGCCGTCAGCTCCATCTCGCGCAGCGGTTTCTCCGCCTCGGTCTGCGCCTTGCAGCGCAGCAGCAGCGCATGCTCGCGCTCCAGCTCCGCGGTCTTCTGCTTCTTCATGTCCTTGGCCACGCGCTCCAGCCGCTTCTCGATCTGGCCGAGGTCGCTGACAATCAGCTCGATCTCCACGTTGCCGATGTCGCGCAGCGGATCGATGGGCCCGACGTGCGGAATCGTGTCGTCCTCGAAGGCGCGCAGCACGTGGATGATCGCGTCCACATTGCGCAGGCTGGTGAGGAACGAAGTCTCCTTGAGCGCCTCTTCGCCGATGGCGGCCAGGTCCGCGTACTCTACCGTCGCGTAGACGGTCTTGCGCGTTCCGGCCAGCGCGGCCAGCTTGTCCAGGCGAGCGTCGGGCACGCGAGCGATGCCGATGTGCGCCTCCCTCGAGTGGCCGAAGCCCTCCGTCTTCGCCTTGGTCAGGATCTTGAACAGCGAAGTCTTGCCCACCTGCGGCAGGCCGATGATTCCAGTTTTCATCTCTCTACGATTCTACCCGTATCGGCGAACCGCCCTCTGCCGCCATCGCCACTAGACCAAATCCCGCCCGATCAGCCGCCGGATCCGTTCCCTGGTGGGCGGATGGGTCGAGAACAGGCGCCCAACCCCGCCTCCGATGAGCGGCGCGATGATGAACAGGTGCGCGGTGGAGGCCGACGCCTGCAGCGGCACGCGCTTGGAGTAGTCCTCCAGCTTCTCGAGCGCGCGGGCCAGCGCATAGGGATTGCCGGTGGTATGCGCGCCCGTCGCGTCCGCCTCGTACTCGCGCGAACGCGAGATGGCAAGCTGGATCAGGCTGGCCGCAATCGGCGCCACAATCAGCATCAACAGCGCGCCCAGCCCGCCATTGCGGCTCCGTCCGCCGCGCCCTCCGTAGCCGCCAAACAGCGACGCCCAGTAACCCATGCGCGCGATCAGCGTGATCGCCCCGGCCAGGGTTGCGGCAATCGAGCTGGTCAGAATGTCGCGGTTCTTTACATGGCCCAGCTCGTGCGCCAGCACGCCCTCCAGTTCCTCGTCCGTCAGCAGTCCGAGGATTCCGTGCGTCACCGCAACCGACGCGTGCTGCGGGTTCCGGCCGGTGGCAAACGCGTTGGGCGATTCACTCGGAATCACGTAGATCTTCGGCATCGGCAGGCCATCCTTTGCGGCCAGCCGCTCCACCACCTCGTAGGCGCGCGGCAACTGCTCGCGCGTCACCGGCTGCGCGCGGTACATCTTCAGCGCGATCTTGTCGCTGAAGAAGTACGCCGTGAAGTTCATGGCGACCGAGATCGCGAACGCGATCAGCATTCCGTTCTCTCCGCCGATACGTTCTCCGATCAGCACCAGAACCAACATCAGCAAGACCAGCATCAGCGTCGATTTAAAAGTGTTCATAGTCTCCTCTGGCCGCGTTCGTCGGCCTCATGCAGCCGCGCCTGCCGCTTCATTCATTAGACGCGCCAAGCGAGGCTTCGCTGCGAGCCAGCGCGCGCCGCAGCACCACGTCGAACGCCGCCTTGTGCTCGGCGTACTCGGCCTCGCTCAACCGGCCCGCCAGCCGGTCCGTCTCCAACACAAACAGCTCGTCCCTGAGCGCGTGCAACAGCGCGCTTGTCCCCGCAGCAGGCGCGGCAGCCACGCCAGCGGCATAGACCCCGCTCTGTGTTGCGACTGCGGCAGAACCCTCCGCAGACGGAAGCGGCGGGGCCGCTCCGGCAACTGCGACGGCAGCATTGGGCGCACCAGCCTTCAGCATCACGCCCGCGCCGAGCACCAGGGCCACTCCCAGAAAGCTCAGGATCCACCACTTGTATTGCGCCCACGGATCGTGGGTTGCATTCGGGTCGATTGGCGCGCCCAGCCCGCCGCCGGGACGCGATCCGTTGGAGGCCTGGCCGTTGCCGGATTGGTCGCCCGCACCCTGCGCGTCCTCCTGCGCCTGCGGCAACTGGCCCGAGCCGCTGATGCTGAACTCGACCGGCTGCGCGAAGTCCGGACCATGCGCATCGTAGCTCTGCGCATTCGTGTCCTGGTTGAGCGGCTGGAACTGCGCCGAACCCTGGAACTGCATCGTCTTCGGCAGCATCACGGCGAAGTCGCCGGTGGGCACCGTGAGCTTCAGCGAGAACGCCTGCCTGCCGTTGTACGGCAGGCTGTACGCCACCTGAAAGCGCGTCTCGCCCGGGCGTACGGGAAAAGTGAACGCATAGTGCCCATTGGCCGCGTCCAGCGTCTTCACCTCGGTGTTGGTGGGCAGGCCGCCGGGCGAGCTGGCCAGCGTCTGCACAATCACCGCGCCCTTGGGAAGGTAGAAATCCAGCGTATTGCCTCCGTACTGGGTGCGCGGCGGAGCGGAGGCGTTCTGCACAAAAAAGTTCTCCGCCAGGTTCAGCGTCTTGCCCCCGGCATCGGTCTCCGCGCGCAGCACCGTGGCCTCGCCGCTGATGCCGTCGATCTTCGCCGCCGAGTCGTACACGTCGATCTCCACGCTGCTCACGCCCGGCGGAACGCTCTTGAAGTACTCCGCCCCGCGATGAGTGACGTGCAGCAGAATCTGCCCGCCGTCCGGCGCGTTCACCTGGAAGCGCCCCTGCGCGTCGCTGGTTGCCTTGGCGATTTCATCCATGCTCTGCGCCGTGTTGATGACGGCGATGGTATCGCCCGCCGAGGGCTTCCCCGTGGTGCGGTCCGTCACCACGCCGGTCAGCGGCGCGGCAAGGGCCGTCGCCGCAAACAGCATCAGGCAGACAGCAGACGAAAGAGTGCGCAGCATTCCGGTCGAAGTGCGAATTGTTCTCATCGAAGTCGTCAAGGGTCAGCGGGTCCAGTTCTCAATCGTAAGATTGGGGATGCGGCTGAATTCGCGTTCATTATTGGTGACAAGCGTCAGCCCGAGTTGAAG
>Ga0187848_10003541_pt1 | contig 11351 bp, 12 predicted proteins | sample June2016WEW_4_40_FD_132424 | JGI IMG/M metagenome (GOLD analysis project Ga0187848, IMG submission 132424) | Peatland microbial communities from SPRUCE experiment site at the Marcell Experimental Forest, Minnesota, USA - June2016WEW_4_40 | ecosystem: Environmental > Terrestrial > Soil >... | reverse complement strand
GGATCGCCGCGCTCGTAATAGTGGCCGCGCCCCTGGAACAGCGCGACGCGCCGCCCCTCCAGCGCGCCGACGACCAGGCGCCCGCTGTGGCCGGCGACGCTGGGCGCGGGAAAGCCGGGGATGTCGGAATAGGGAATGGCGAGCGCGTCCTCGACCTCGTCGGCGAGGGCGCCGAGCCCCGAGCCGAGCACGAAGCCGAGCGGCGGCAGGGACGCCACGCCGCGCTCAGCGAGCGCGGCGAGCGCGGCGTCCGATTGTACGGTCAACGTCCCCCTCCCTCGCGAATCCCCCAGATCGATATTCAGAGCGTGTCGGCGCCGCCTCAGTCCGCCGCGACCAGGCTGTCGACGGCGATGTTCAAGACCTTTGCGACGCGCGCCATGATCTCGAGCGAACCGCCGTGTTTGCCGGATTCGAGGTCGGCGACGTGGGGTTGTGTCGTGCCGGCGGCCTTGGCGAGCGCGGCTTGGGTCATGCCGCGCTTGACACGCCAGAAAGCGAGCGGCGTCGGCGCCGCGAGCAAGGCCTGAACTTCATCGAGCGCCAGGGCTCCGGTCCGGCCCGCGCGATAATCGCTCATCGCGCTCTGGTGGACGAGCGCATCGCGCATGGTCTCGTATTCGTCGGCGGGCAGAATGGCCAATTTCTCGCCGCCGGGCGTCACGATGAATTTGGCGTTCATGGCCAGCTTCCTTTCACTTGTATATCGAGCCGCGAGGGCCGATATCCGAAACGATAATCTCGGTCTCGGTTTCCTCGAAAAGAACGCGAAAGTCGCCCACTCGCAATCGCTTGAACGGCTGGCCGCGCAATTCCGTGACTTGATTGGCGACCGAAGCGGGATTCTCGGCGTAGGCCGTCAACTTGCCCGCGATCCGCTCGGCCATGTTGCGATGCTTGCGCATCGCGGCGACCGCCGGATCGAGCAGGACGACTTTCTTCATTGTGGCCAATATATAGAGATTTCATATAACAAGCAATTTCTCATTCGCGCGGCGCGCGCCCCTCATCGCGACAAATGATCGGGGCCGAACGAATGCGGCAGCAATTCTTCCACAGTGAACGTCGCGCGCAAACCTTCCGGCCCGGCGACATGCACGCGCGTTTGCACATCGGCGAATTCGCGAATGCGCTGGCGGCAGCCGCCGCACGGCGTGCACAGCGCCTCGCCGTCGCCGACGACGAGGAGGTCGACGATGCGCCGCTCGCCCGCCAGGACCAGCGCGGCGATCGCCGCGGTCTCCGCGCATCCGCCTTCGGGATAGGCGGCGTTTTCGACGTTGCAGCCGCCGTAGATCGCGCCGCTCGGCCCCAGCGCCGCCGCGCCGACTTTGAACTGCGAATAGGGCGCATAGGCTCGCCCCTGCGCCGCTTTCGCCGCCGCGAACAGCGCGTCGAGCATCTCGTCAGCGCTCTTTGACATAGGGAACGCCCGAAGCCTTCGGCGGGATCGCCTTGCCGATGAAGCCGGCGAGGAGCACCACCGTCAAGATGTAGGGGAGCGCCTCGATCGCCTGCACGGGAACCGGCCCGATGACCGGCAGGACCGCGCCTTGCAAGCGAATGGACAGCGCGTCGAGGAAGCCGAACAGCAAGCAGGTCGCCAGCGCCGGCCACGGCCGCCATTTGGCGAAAACTAATGCGGCGAGCGCGATGAAGCCCTTGCCGGCGCTCATATGCGGCTGGAAATAGGCGGCCTGGGCGATGGAGAGATAGACGCCGGAGAGACCGACGAGCACGCCGCAGATGACGACGGCGCTGTAACGCAATCCGCGCACGGATATGCCGGCGGTGTCGACGGCGGCGGGATTCTCGCCCACCGCGCGCAGGCGCAGGCCGAAGCGCGTGCGGTAGAGCGCCCAATAGGTCATGGGCACGAGCGCGAAGGCGAAATAGGTGACGATGTCGTGGCCGGAGATCAGGTGGCGATAGATCGGCCCGAGAATCGGCACGGCGCCGAAGCTCTCGGCGAAAGGCAGATCGATCGCATTGAACAACGCGGTCGCCGGCAGTTGCGGCGTCCGTCCGCCTTGCGACCAGATCGCGTTGCCGACCAGCGCCGTCATGCCGTCGGCGACCATGTTGATCGCGGTTCCCGAAACGATCTGGTTGGCGCGTTGATCGATCGAGGCGTAACCGTGAATCAGCGAGACGGCGACGGTGGCCAAGACGCCGCCGGCCAATCCGGCCCAGGCGCTGCCGGTGAATGTGGCGACCGTCGCCGCGGCGAAGGCGCCGCTGAGCATCTTGCCTTCGAGGCCGATGTCGACGACGCCCGACCGTTCGGACCACAGCCCGGCGAGGCACGCCAGAATCAGCGGCACGCCGAGGCGGATGCCGGAGCCGAAGATGACGATGAAAGCGTCGAAGGTCTCCATGGCGTTCAGGCCCTCAGATCGGCGGGCCGGCGGTGCGCCGCGCGAGCAGCGTCGCCACCGGCCGACGGAACATGTGTTCGAGCGCGCCGGCGAACAGCACGACGAGGCCTTGAATGACGACGATCATGTCGCGGCTGATCTTCGGCTTGTCGAAGGCGAGTTCCGCGCCGCCCTGATAGAGCATGCCGAAGAGAATCGCCGCGAGCACGATGCCGACGGGGTGCGCGCGCCCCATCAGCGCCACCGCGATGCCGACGAAGCCGAAGCCGGCGGTGTATTCGAGGATCAGCCGGTGCTCCTCGCCGAGGATGACGTTGACCGCCATGCCGCCGGCGAGCGCGCCCGACAGCAGCGTGGTCAGGATCGTGATGCGCGCGGGCGAAATGCCGCCGTAGACGGCGGCGGTCGGGTTGGCGCCGACGGTGCGGATTTCGTAGCCGAGCCGCGTCCGCCAGATCAGCGCCCAGACGCCGAGCGCGGCGGCGAGCGCGATGAGGAACGACAGATTGAACGGCGTGACCGGCCATTTCACGCCGACGAGGGCGAGGACTTCATGGAACTGCGGCACGATGCCGCCGGGCGGAAAGGGCGGGGTTTCCGGATTCATCTGGGCGGGCGCCCGCAGCACTTTCACCAGGAGATAGCCCATCAGCGCCGAGGCGATATAATTGAACATGATCGTGGTGATGACGATATGGCTGTCGCGCTTGGCCTGGAGATAGCCGGGTATGGCCGCGAAAGCGGCGCCGAACAGCGCCGCCGCCGCTATCGCGACGAACGCCAGGGAATAGCCGGGCAAAAACCCGAGATAAAGACAAGCAAGCGCCGCGCCGAGCCCGCCGATATAGGCCTGGCCCTCGACGCCGATATTGAAGAGGCCCGCGTGAAAGCAGATCGCCACCGCGAGCCCGGTGAAGATGAAGCTCGTCGCGTAAAAGAGCGTGAAGCCGATGCCTTCGAGATCGCCCAGCGCGCCCACCAGCAGCAGCCGCACCGCCTCGAAAGGATTTTCGCCGATGGCGGTGACGACCAGCCCCGAGATGAAGAAGGCGGCGGTGACGTTGATGAGCGGGATCAGCGCGACGTCGGCCCAAGCGGGCAGCGGCTTGCGCGGCGCGCTCATGCCGCGCGCTCGCTGACGCCGGCCATCAGCAGGCCGACGTCCTGGGCGTTGGTTTCCTCGGGGACCCGCTCGCCGGTGATCCGGCCCGCGCAGAGCACGAGGATGCGGTCCGAGAGCGCGAAGATTTCATCGAGTTCGACGGACACCAGCAGCACCGCCTTGCCGGCGTCGCGCAGGGCGACGATGCGTTTGTGGATGAATTCGATGGCGCCGATATCGACGCCGCGCGTGGGTTGGCCGACCAGCATGATCCCGGGGTTGCGCTCGATTTCGCGGGCGAGAACGATCTTCTGCTGATTGCCGCCGGAGAAGTTGGCGGTCTTGAGCAGCGGCGCGCGCGGGCGAATGTCGAAGGCCTCCATCTTCGCCGCTTCGTCGGCGATGATCGCCTTGCGGTCGAACAGAACGCCGCGACCATAGACGGGGTCGTCCTGAAAGCCGAGCATCGCGCTTTCGCAGGCTTCGAACGGCATCACCAGACCGACGCGATGACGATCCTCCGGGACATGGCCGACGCCCAGCGCGCGCACGCCCTTCGGATTGCGCTTCGCTGGCGGCGGCGCCGCGCCATTGATGAGGATTTCGCCGGAGCTGAGCGGGCGAATGCCGGCGAGCGCCTCCAGAAGCTCCGATTGCCCATTGCCCGCGACGCCGGCGATTCCGACGATCTCGCCTTCGCGCAACGCGAAGGAGACGTCGTCGACGCGCGTGACGCCGCGATCGTCGCGCACCGTCAGATGGCGCGCCTCGAGCACGATCCTGCCGGGATGGGCGGGGCCTTTCTCGATCTTGAGGATGACCTTGCGGCCGACCATCGCGTCGGCCAGTTCCGGCGGCGAGGTCTTGGCGGTCTCGAAGGTCGCGACCATCTCGCCGCGCCGCATCACCGAGACGCGGTCGGTCAGGCTGATGATCTCGCGCAGCTTGTGCGTGATGAAGATGATCGTCTTGTTCTGCGACTTGAGGACGCGCAGCATGGCGAACAACTGATCCGCCTCGGCGGGGGTCAGCACCGCGGTCGGTTCGTCGAGCACGAGGATTTCCGCGCCGCGCACCAGCGCCTTGAGAATCTCGACGCGCTGTTGCAGGCCGACCGACAATTCGCCGACGATCGCGTCCGGGTCGACCTCGAGCGCGTATTCCTTGGCGAGATGCGCGAGTTGCAAGCGAATGGCGGCCCCGCCGCGCGCGAGCAGCGGCCCGCCCTCGGCGCCGAGCATGACGTTCTCGAGCACGCTCAGCGGCGCCGCCAGCATGAAGTGCTGATGCACCATGCCGATGCCGTGACTGATCGCCTCGCGCGGCGAGCGAATGCGCACCGGCGCGCCATTGACGCGAATTTCGCCGGCGTCGGCCTCGTAGAAGCCGTAGAGGATCGACATCAGCGTCGACTTGCCCGCGCCGTTTTCGCCGACAATGCCGTGAATGACGCCGCGCTCGACGTTGAGATTGACGCTCTTGTTGGCGTGAACAGCGCCGAAACGCTTGTCGACGCCGATCAGCTCGATCGCGGGGGCGGGTTGGCTGGATTCAACTGTCACGCACGCGCCCCCAAGCGGCAGCGGATTCATTTCACCAAACGCCGCGTTTAACTTCCTCGGCCGTCATGGCCGGGCTTGTCCCGGCCATCCACGCGGTGAAGTCGCCACACGGGCTCAAGTATCGCCACGCGGGCTCGAGGTCTCTTATCGAGCCTCGCCCCAGCTTAAAGGCGTGGATGGCCGGGACAAGCCCGGCCATGGCGTTTTCTTCAGCTCAGGCCCGGCTCACACCGGGCACTTGTTGTCCGACATGTAGTCGTGCACCTGGATCTTGCCGGAGATGATGTCGGCCTTGGCCGCGTCGACGACGGCCTTGGTTTCCGGCGGGATCAGGGCCTTGTTGTATTCGTCGTAGGAGTAGTCGACGCCGCCCTCCTTGAGGCCCAGCACCTGAACGCCCGCGGTCCACGCGCCGTTCTTCGCGTCCATGAAGGATTTGTACGTCGCCACGTCGACGCGCTTGAGCGCCGAAGTCAGGATCTTGCCGGGGAACATGTAATCCTGATTGGAATCGACGCCGATCGCGAGTTTCCCGGCGTCGGCCGCGGCCTTGAGGACGCCCTGACCGGTGGCGCCGGCCGCGGCGTAGACGATGTCGGCGCCGCGGTCGATCTGCGACTTGGCGAGCTCGCCGCCCTTGACCGGATCGTTCCACGCCGCCGGCGTCGTGCCGGTCATGTTGGCGAAAACCTCGTCCTTGGGGTCGCCGTACTTGACGCCCTGCGCATAGCCGCATTCGAACTTCGAGATCAGCGGGATGTCCATGCCGCCGACGAAGCCCACTTTGCCGGTCTTCGAGATCTTGGCGGCGAGCAAGCCGACGAGGAAGGAACTTTCTTGCTCGCGGAACACGATCGACTGCACGTTGGGCTTATCGACGACGTCGTCGATGATGCCGAACTTGGTCGCGGGAAACTCGTCGGCGACTGTCTTCAGCGCGGTCTCCCAGGCGAAGCCCACCGTCATGATCGGCGAGAAGCCGTCTTTGGCGAATTTGCGCAGCGCTTGCTCGCGCTGAGCCTCGTTCTGGATTTCGAAGTCGCGGAAGTCGACGCCCGAGTCTTGCTTGAACTTCTGCGCGCCGTTGAAGACGCCTTCGTTGAAGGACTTGTCGAACTTGCCGCCTAGGTCATAGAGCACGGCGGGCTTGACGTCGGCGGCCAACACCGCCGTCGAGGCCAGCAGCGCCGCGGCGAGGCCCGAAATCAAAACAGGCAACTTACCACCGGTCATCCAAATCTCCCGTTGTTCGTTTCATTTCGCCGCGCCAAAGACGGAAGTCCGCCCGGACATGGTTTCCTGACCAATCGGTCAAACATACTGCCGACCGTCCTGAGCGAGTCAAGCATCGCTCGCGCGAACGGAAGCCTAAGCGCCGCTGCGCTTCGGCGCAATCGTATCGCGCGTCGACTCACGCATTGTCGGGACGGTCGTCGTTTTCGATCGATGAGATTCTATCGGCGCGATCGCGCTGAACGTTCTGGCCGGGCGTGCGCGGTCAATCGAACAGAACCGAGACGCTTTCTTCCTTGGCGATGCGGGCGATCGCCTCGCCGATCAGCGGCGCGGTCGAGATCACGCGGATGTTGCGCGCCACGCGCACCGCCTCGGTCGGCGCGATGGTGTCGGTGAGCACCAGCTCCTTGAGCTTCGAGGCGGCGATGCGCGCCACCGCGCCGCCCGAAAGCACGCCGTGCGTGATATAGGCCGAGACGCTCGCCGCGCCCTTCTCCAGCAACGCGTCGGCGGCGTTGCACAGCGTGCCGCCGGAATCGACGATGTCGTCGAGCAGCACGCAGTGGCGGCCGGCGACGTCGCCGATGATGTTCATGACCTCCGACTCGCCGGCGCGCTCGCGCCGCTTGTCGACGATGGCGAGCGGCGCGTCTAGGCGCTTGGCGAGCGCGCGCGCGCGCACCACGCCGCCGACGTCTGGCGACACCACCATCACGTTGTCGCAGGGACCGCGCTCCTTGATGTCGCGCACCATCGTGGGGGCGGCGAACAGATTGTCGGTGGGAATGTCGAAGAAGCCCTGGATCTGGCCGGCGTGAAGGTCGACGGTGAGCACGCGGTCGGCGCCGGCGCGGGTGATGAGATTGGCGACCAGCTTGGCGGAAATCGGCGAGCGCGGTCCGGGTTTGCGGTCCTGTCGCGCATAGCCGAAATAAGGAATGACCGCGGTGATGCGATGCGCCGAAGCGCGCCGCAACGCGTCGATCATGATCAACAGCTCCATCAGGTTGTCGTTGGTCGGATAGGACGTCGACTGAATGATGAAGGCGTCGCGGCCGCGCACGTTTTCCAGGATTTCCACGAAGATTTCGAGATCGGCGAAGCGGCGCACGTGGCAGCGCGTCAACGGCTCGCCGAGATAGGCGGCGATCGCCTCGGCCAGCGGCCCGTTGGAGTTGCCCGCCAATATCTTCATTTTTCCCAGCATCAGGCGGCTCCAAACGCGCGAAGGCCGTCGCCGCCCGATTTCGCGGCGCCGGCGCGGAGGATGGGGCGGGTCATAGCAGCCGAGCCGGCCAGGAACAATACGACGCTCTGATGACGCGGGCCTTCGTGCGCCTCGCTATCCACAGAATGCGCTTCGCTCGGGACGGCCTACTGCGCCGCGTAACTCAATGGCGTCTCGGCGGCGGGCGCCGGCGCGGCCGTGGCGACCGCCTCGGGCGTGTTGGAAAGATACGCGGCCAGATCGTCCGCGCTCCTCGCGGCCGCGCTCTTCAGCGCCGCCTCGCCCGCCAGCGCCCAAGGGTCCTCGCCCGATCCCTTTACCTCGATTGCGTCGGTCAGCCGTTGCGCGCGCTGCTTGTCGGCGGTGAAGACGTCCCAGACATATTCGATCGAGGCGCCGTCCTCGGTCAGCTCGGCCGAAAGATAGCCGCGCACGAGATAGTGGGCCTTCGCCGCGTCGACGACGGCGATGTCGCGCGCGCGCGCCTCGCGCTCCAGGGATTGCGAGAAGGTCGCGGAAACGCCGTCCGGCGCGCCCTCGACGGAAACGATGGCGACGCTCGCCGGGGCAAGACTTACGCCTTCGCGCCGTACGAACTGATGATAGGCGTCCGCGCTCGGCGCGACGTCGGCGGTCCCTTCCATGCATCCGCACAGCGCCAGCGGCGCCGCCAGGATACAGAGCCGCGCCAGCGCCGCGCGCTCCTTCCAAGTCTTCCCCGCCGCCGAACGCCTCAAGCCGGACCACTCCTCACGCCGGACCGCCCGCTCGAGGCGACCGACCTTAACGATCTGCTAACCCTATTTGCGGACGAGGTCCAGATCGGGGGCGTTCAACGGTTCGGCATGGTGAACGCCGACGAGATAGGTGCGCCCGAGGCAAAGAGCCGTCCGGCTTTCGCTGTCCATCAGGATCATGTGCAGGAAATAGACCTGATCGCGCGCGACGACGAAGTCGTTGCGCTCGTAGAACATCGGCGCGTCCATCCACGAGGGGGTGAATTTCGCGCCGAGCGAATAGCCGCAGGCGTTGAGGCGGTGGCGCGAAAGACGACGCGCGTCGAGGACGCGCGCGTGGGCGGCGAAGACGTCGCCCGCCGACCGGCCGGGCTTCAACTCGGCCTCGCAGGCGGCGAGCGCCTCCAGCGCGGCGGCGTGATAGGGCGCGTGCAGCGGCTTCGGCCGCCCGACGACATGGGTGCGCATGATAGCGGCGTGGTAGTGGCGGCTGACGCCGGCGAATTCGAGCGTGATCTGATCGTCGCGGGAGAGCTTGCGCCGGCCGCTCTTGTAACGGCACAGCAGCGCGTCGTCGCCCGAGCCGATGATGAATTCGTTGCCGGGATAATCGCCGCCCGCGGAAAAGATCGCGCCGTGCATCGCCGCCAGAATGTCGCCTTCGTCGGCGCCCGCTTTGGTCGCGGCGATCGCCGCCCGGTCGGCGAGGTCGGAAAGACGCGCCGCCTAGCGCACGTAGACGATCTCCTCGGCCGATTTCGTCGTGCGCAGATGCGCGACGAGCGACGAAGCGTCGATCAGCGTCGCGTAGTCTTCGAGCGCCGCCTCGAGCCGGCGGCCGTTGAAATGGGTGAGGCCATAGCTGTCGAATTCGACGCCGAACCGCCCGCGCGCGCCCAAGTCCTCCAGCATCGCGCGCAGGTCGCGCGTGGGATCGGCGCCCTCGCCGTCCTTCCAGATCCGGATGTCGTCGATGTTCGATGTGCGCTGGGCCTGACGCAGGTCGGCCGAGCGCGTCAGCAACGCGACGCGCCCGTCGGCGCCGACATAGAGGCACTGAAAAAAGCAGAAGCCGAACGAATCGTAGCCGGTGAGCCAATAATCGCTCTCCTGGGCGAACAAAAGCAGCCCATCGAGCTTATGGGCCGCCATCGCGGCGACGAGCCGCTGCTTGCGGGCGGACATTTCGGCCGCGGAAAAATGCACGGGCATCGCGGGCTCCTTGACGATCGCGCGCGAGTGAAAGCGCGCCGACGCGCTCGCGTCAAGGCGGCAGGCCAGCGAACCAGGGCTCCCAGTCCGGGTTGACGCCGTCGACGCGGCGGCGTTCTCTCCGAGCCGCTTTCGCCTACCGCGTCATCGATAGACCAGCACGGGAATCGTGCTGTGGGTCAGCACTTTCGCGGTCTCGCTGCCGACGAACAGCGCGGCGACGCCGCGACGGCCGTGCGAGGCCATCACGATGAGGTCGCATTTGTTGGCGAGCGCACAGTCGATGATCGCGCGGTAGGGCTGATCATGGGCTTTGCGCACGGTTTCCACCGGCACGCTCGCCGCCTCGGCCGCCATTTTCACCTGTTCGAGGGCCCTGTCGGCGATCCGTGCGACGCGTTCGCCGTGCTCGTCGACGGTCTCGGCCACCAGCACGGCGTCCATCGACGCGATATGGTACGGCTCCGTGAGGGTGATCGCCGTCACTCGCGCGCCCAGCGTCTTGGCCAATTGCACGCCGTAGATGACGGCCTTGCGCGACAGATCGGTGCCGTCCGTCGGAATGAGAATATGCTTGAACATCGGGCCTCCCCCCCTCTGTTCCCCCGTACGGAATTCATTTACGCCCCACGGCGACCCGAACCATGACTTGCGTCAATTGCAAGACGGGCCGCGGGCGCGGCGGCGCGCTCGATCGCGCGATTTGGGCGCGCGACTTGGAAATGACGGGGATTTGAGGCGCCGACGCCGAGGCCTCGTGGAAAGAGGCTTCGGCGTGGCTGAAAGCGCCGCGGCCAGCGCGCCGGCGCGGCGGCGAGGGCGCGCCCTTCAGGCCCGCTCGATCGCCCTGGCCGCCGCATCGAGCGTGTCGGCGATCGCCTGGATTTCGGCGGGCGAGGCCGCGCGCCGCCTGACGCGCAAGCGGACCGCCATGCGCAGATTCTCCATCGCGCGCATGAGCGGGGCGATCTCGCCGCGCCGGTCGCTGTTGGCGCCGTCGAGGCGCGCGAAGATCGCGTCGACCTGGGCGCGGTTGGCGGCGAGAAACGCCTCGCCCTCGGCGGTCAGCGTATAGAGCTTGCGCCCGCCCTGATCCTGGGCGGCGGTGGCGTAGCCGATGTCCTCGATCAGGGTCAGCGTGGGATAGACGACGCCGGGGCTCGGGCTGTAGCCGCCGCCGACGCGCTCTTCGAGCGCCTTGATGATCTCGTAGCCGTGGCGCGGCTTCTCCGCCACCAGGGCGAGAATGACGAGCCTGAGATCGCCGCTGTCGAACATGCGCCCTTCGCGCGGCTCGAACCCGCCGCCGCGCCAATGCCGGCCGAAGGCGTGGCCGTGGGCGAAACCATCATGCGCGCAACGCGCGCGATCGACGAAATAACCAAAATGCATGGGGAAACTCCCTTGAGAGAAGACATATTGCGATATGTCTTCCGACAAGATATATCGTGATACATCGCGGTCAAGGCGCCAAAGCGATTATTTTTGCGTCGGGCGCGATCTCGCGGGCCGCCGGGCGCTAGCCTTGCCCCGCCTCGCGCACGATCGCCGCCATCGCCTGGGCGAGCGCGTCGCCGTCGGCCGCGAGGCCGGCCACGACCCCGGCGCGATCGGCGGCGGGGCGGTTCTGGCTCGCCTTCCACTTGCCCCTGATTTCGGCGATCTCGATCTCGACGCCGACGATCTGCTTGACCATCGCCGCGATGAAATCCTCCGGCGCGTCGCTCACCGCCCAGGAAGCGGGGCGAGTCGATTCCTGGGACTGCGTCAGCGCCGCGATCTGCCGGCGAAGCCAGCCTTCGTCCTCGATCACCCGCGGGCGCCCACGCGCCTGGACCATCAGGTAGTTCCAGGTCGGCACGACCTTGCCGGTCTCGCGCTTGGTCGCATACCAGG
>Ga0187848_10003539_pt1 | contig 11354 bp, 5 predicted proteins | sample June2016WEW_4_40_FD_132424 | JGI IMG/M metagenome (GOLD analysis project Ga0187848, IMG submission 132424) | Peatland microbial communities from SPRUCE experiment site at the Marcell Experimental Forest, Minnesota, USA - June2016WEW_4_40 | ecosystem: Environmental > Terrestrial > Soil > Wetlands... | reverse complement strand
TATGATTTGCTCCGCGAGAAAAAGAAGGCCCGGCAGCACTGGCTCGCCGCCGCCGCCTTCCGGTTCGATTTTCAGCAGATGAGCGTCCGCGCCTTCAGCGAAATGACCTGCTGGTCGGCGCTGGCGCTGGAAAAACTCGGCCGGAAGCGGGAGGCAAAAAAGCTTTTGCTTGACTTGCTGGCCCACGCGCGCGCGCTCCGGAGTTCGCCCGCCAAAACTGACTACTTTGCGACCTCGCTGCCGGCCCTGTTGCTGTTCGAGGACGATTTGCCATTCCGGCAGGAGACCACGGCCCTGTTCCTGCAAGCGCAGGCGCGGCTGGGGCTGGGGCAAAAAGCGAAGGCCCAGGCGCTTTTGCGGAAAGTTTTGCGGCGCGACCCGAACCACGCGCCGGCGGCGGATTTGTTGGGCGGGTTTGCGCGACAAGAAGGAAAAGCATGACCGCGGCGGCCCCAAAAGACGCCTCCGATCTCAAGGCCGAATACCGTTTCGGCTACATCTGGCTTATTTCCGTGGTCGCCGCCCTGGGCGGGCTGTTGTTCGGCTACGACTGGGTGGTGATTGGCGGCGCGAAACCCTTTTTCGAGAGGTATTTTCACCTGGCCAAAGCCGCCCAATCCGGCTGGGTCAACAGTTGCGCGCTGCTGGGCTGTCTGGCAGGCGCGCTCGTGGCCGGCGCGTTGAGCGACAAGTATGGCCGGAAAAAATTATTGATCGCCTCGGCCTTTTTATTCGCGCTCACCTCGCTGGGCAACGCGCTCGCGCCGGCGTTTTCCATTTTTGTGGCGTGGCGGATGCTCGGCGGCGTCGCCATCGGCCTGGCCTCCAACCTGTCCCCGATGTACATCGCGGAAATCGCCCCGGCGCGGATGCGTGGCAAGCTGGTCTCCATCAACCAACTCACCATCGTCATCGGCATCATGGCGGCGCAATTGATCAACTGGTCTCTGGTCCGCAATCTCCCCCGGGGCGCCACTGATGAGTTCATTGTCAATTCCTGGTATGGCCAGTCCGGCTGGCGCTGGATGTTTGCCCTCACCGCCATTCCTGCCGCCTTGTTTTTTGCCGGCATGTTTTTTGTTCCCGAAAGCCCGCGCTGGCTGGCCAAAAACGGCCGGCCCGAGAAGGCCCGCGCCGTCCTGCAAAAAATCGGCGGGGCGGCTTACGCGGGCCAGGCCGTCCAGGAAATCCAGGCGACGCTGGTGAACGAAACCGAAAAAGTGGACTTCCGCGAACTGCTGCATCCGGGATTGAGAAAGGTGCTGCTGCTGGGGGTCGTTCTGGCCGTGTTCCAGCAATGGTGCGGCATCAACGTCATTTTCAATTACGCGGAGGAAATTTTCAAGGCCGCCGGCTACGACATTTCCTCGGTGCTCAAGAACATCGCCTGGACCGGCTCGGTCAACCTGGCCTTCACCTTTGTCGCCCTGGGGGTGGTGGATCGCGGCGGCCGGCGTCCGCTCATGTTGCTGGGCGCGGCCGGGCTGGCCGTCATTTACACCGGGATCAGCTTCTGTTACCAGCAAGGCGTGCAAGGCTGGCCGGTGCTCCTGCTCGTGCTGGCGGCCATCGCCTGTTATTCCATGTCCCTGGCCCCGGTCACCTGGGTGGTGATTTCCGAGATTTTTCCCAATCGCATCCGCGGCGCGGCCATGGCCGTGGCGGTGGCCGCGCTCTGGCTGGCCTGTTTCATCCTCACTTACACCTTCCCGATTTTGAAGGCTGAGCTTGGTCCGGACGGCACCTTCTGGCTCTACGCCGCCATCTGCGCGCTGGGCCTCCTTTTCATCTGGGAGAAGCTGCCCGAAACCAAAGGGCGGACCCTGGAACAGATCGAAAGCGAATTGGTGAAAGAAGGGGTGCAGGACAAGCTTGTTCAAAGGTAGGGGCGTCGCGCTGCGACGCCCGGACGGCGCAGCGCGCCGTCCCTACCCAAGGAAATGAAGAATTGTTTCCTGCCCCCGTGAAATAGGGGCGATTAGCGGTTGACATCGCTGAGGGGAGGACTAATGTGCAAGTGACACAACACAAGAATCGCTTATGAAAAACTCAATGTTTTTATGCGGAGCGCTCTTGCTGGCAATTCCCGGCCTTTCGATGGCAACGGACTATCCCTTGGTATTCAAGACCCTCGATGCCCAGCAGGCCATGTCCTTTCCTTCCGGCTCCAGCACTTACGCCATGATGCAGGCCGTCAAACCGCAGGGCCTCCTTAAGGCCCCGCCCGCCGTCTCCCAGCACCCGCTCTACGGCCGGATTGAGGCCGGGAGCGACCAACTCCTGTTCCGGCTCGATGAATCCAAAGGCACCGGCCAGGGCTATGACCGGCTGATCGTGGATGTGAATGGGAAAGGCGACCTGACGGGCGCCCCGGTCGTCAGCCTCGTCCCGCCCGCCCAGCGTGCCGGAGCCGCCTCCTCGCCGCAGGAATTGCTCTTTGGGCCGATTCCCGCGCCGGAGAACCTTAAGATCGGCTCCGATCGCCCCTTCTTTTTCGCCCAGGTTTACATGTTCATGGCGCCGGGGCTTTCGGCCGCCGCCATGCCCAATGCCACCGTCGGCGAGATTCTCATCAGGCCGGGCTGGTATCTGGAAGCCGCGGTGGACGTGGATGGAAAGCACCACAAGGTGGGCCTGGTGGACGCGAACTGCAATTTCCGAATCGGGGACCCGGAACGCCCCGTGACTTCGCGGAGTGGCGTCAATGGCGGCGAAACCACCTGGTATTTCCAGGGCGGCGACCGTTTCCTGGTGGACTGGGATCGTTCTGGCGGCATCCAAAGCGCCGTCTTGGAAGACCGATCCTGTTCCTTTGGCCCATTGCTTTATCTTGACGCCAAGCCCTATAAAGTCACCCTGGCCGCCGACTGCAAATCGCTGTCTCTGGACCCTTGGACCGAGCCGATGGCCGAGTTGGCGCTGCAACCGCGCGGGGAGCAAGTCAGCAGCTTGCAGGTGGCTTGGGAGAAGGCCCCGGGCGACTGGGTGCTGTTGCAGCCCGGCCTGGATAACGGCAAGGCCAAAGTGCCGCCGGGCAACTATCGCCTCTATTCCTTGAACTTGAAGGGCAAAACCGCCTCCGGCGATTCCCTGGTCATGAGCGGCACCAAGCGCGCTCCCGAAGGCGCCATCAAGGCTGTGGCCGGGCAAACCGCGCTCCTGAAATGCGGCTCACCGCTGCAAATCAACTTGACCTCCGTGCCCACGCGCTCTTCAACCGGCTTGTTGCAGGGTCTCTTCGGTCAGGCAGGCCCGGCGCAAACTATCCAGGCAACCATCCTCGGAGCTGGAGGCGAGAGCTATTCACCCCCCTATCTCATGAGCGCCAAGGGAGCGTTGCGCCCGCCAACAGGCCCAACTTACACCGTCCTGACGGCGGAAGGCAAACAGGTGGACTCCGGCAATCTGGAATATGGCTGAGGCGGCGTTTGTTCGCACTCATGGCGAGTGCCCCAAAATTTGGCCGGCAAGAAAGTCACCATCAAAGCCGAGTTCGATCTGAAACCGATCGACACGGTGACCAAATCCATCGAAGTGCAGTTGGAGAAGTAGGTGGCACTTGGCGATGCGTCCGTCTTGGTTGGTAGGGCGGGCAGTCCCCTGCCCGCCGCACGACGATAGTGTGACGTTGATTCTTCTGCCAATGCCCGACGGCGGGCCGCAGAGTGCCCGCCCTACCTTTCCCGACCCAACCACGACTGACGCATTAAGGCGGGTCATCGCAGAATCAAGCCAGTTTTCGATGATTTGACGGTCATTGGGTGATGTGGAATTCCCGTTCCACCGGCTCGGCGGTTTTCCATTGCGGAGCCACCGCGCTGCCATACTGCCACGCCACCACCGTCGCCTCCACCGGGAATTTTGCGCGCGGCGGAATTTTGGTCAAGCGCAACGTGTCGCCTTGAATTTCCGCCGGGCCTTCGCGCACGTAAAAATAAACCGGGCGGCCCGAGTCAGAGGCAGCCTCGAGTGAAATGGATTTCGCGGCCGCCTTCTGGCCGGGGATTTCGGCAAAGGCGATGTGTTGTTCCGCCCCTTGCGTATTGCGCGCGGGAATGAACAGGTGCGCCTGCTGCACCGCCGGTTTGAATTGCCCGTCGCCCGGATGGGTGGCGGCAAAAACCAGCTCGTAGGAACGCGCGCCGGCGACGAGCAGCGTCTCCTTCTGAAAACACACCCGGAAGGTGTCCGCTGCGATTTTTTCAAACGGCCCGCAAATGCGGTCAATGGAAATCTCTCCGCCGCTCGCGTGGCCCAGCGGCGAACCCGGCGGCAGCCCGGTCCATTGCGGCAGGCGCGGACTGCCGGGCGGAACGGCCTCGTAAAACGCGCCGGAAAGTTTGAAGGTCACCCCGTCCGCTTCCGGCTCAAACTTCAAGTCCACTTGCAAATGCGAGTTTTTTTGCGCGGCCATCTGGCCATCCTGCATGTAGCCGGCCAGTTGCGGTTTCAAGCCGCGATAAGCCGCTTCATATTTTTCCGTGGCAAGAGCCAGTTCTTCGTCGAAAAACCAAAACGCCTGTTTGGGATCGCCTTTGTATTCGCCGATGGACGCGGCGGCGGCGGTGGGCGGCTGGTTTAAACGCCACTTGTCCGCGAGCCAGCCGGTTTTCGCCGGGTCAATGGGGATCAATTCCGGCGCGGCGGTTGCGTCCCAACTTTTTGGCACGCGATACTGCGCGGCTTTCTGAAGGTAAAGCGCCAGGTATTCCACCTTCGCGTCGCTGCTGGCGAAATGGCCCTGTCCCGGATTGGCCAGCATGGACAACGGCATCTTCGGATGCTGCTGCCGTTCCAACAAACCTTCGCGCGACCAGTCGTTGGCGGACTCGTATTCGCCCATGCTTTCAAGGCACGGAATGAAATCAATGTTGCGGCCGCCCCAGATGTCCGGCGCGAAATCCGGGTTGCGGAACCAGGGCCACTGGCCGCTCACCGACAGCGCCGCCAGCGTGCGCCCCGGATTCCACGCCGCAAAATAATAGGGCCAGCTCGCCGCCGCCGAATGCCCCAGGGGCACGACCGGCGCGAACTTCATCTCCGCGTAACCTGATTTGCCGGCCAGCGCCTCCATCATGGCATTGAAAGTTTCGCCCGCACCCTGGTCGAAACGGAACAAGTGATCAAAGGGCGGGGCGACCCAGATTTCCGCAAAGTTCAGCCGGGCGAGCGCGGCGCGGAATTTCGGATTTTCGAGGATGGAAATCTCCTCCATGTTGTGCTGCGCCACCACTACCCCGCGGACCCGCTCGCAATCGGGCGGAATCCACAGCCACGCCCGCGCCGCCCCGGGATTCTCCCGGCTGTTGGTGACCGCCAGCGACCATTGCCATTCCGCTGCGCGTGCTTGAACAACGGCCGCAAGCCAAAACAGGCAAACCAAACTGCGTTTTGGAAAACTCATCGTCATTCAACCTGTTTCCAACTCAGGATTTCGTAGGCGTTGGTCAGGGACGGAGCGGAGCGGAGGACGCGTCCGGATTTGGCGGCGTTGTCCCAATTCAATTGGACCGAATCCAGCGCCGGCGCCCAACTGCCGTCGTCTTCAAACAAGGTCGCGGCCCGTTCACCATCGCCATAGACCCAGACCGTTAGTTTCCGGCTGGCCGGGTCGGCGGTGTCGAGCGTCGCTTGCGCCAGCGGCAGGACCGTGCCCGTTTTGACAAAGAGCGGGATGCGCCCGACCGGCACGCGGACGTTGATTCGTTGCCCGCCCTGGCGCCGTTCCCCCTTCCAAAAGTCGTGCCATACGCCGGCGGGCAAATACACCGGGCGCATGGCTTCCGCGCTGCCCGCGACGGCGCCAGCCGGCTCCGCCCGCCTGCCTCCCCGCCCGGCCGCCCCCTCCACGATCACCGGCGCAACCAGCAGGCTGTCGCCCATCATATATTCATCGTCAATGGTCCGCGTCTGGGGATCATCGGGAAAGTCCATGATGAGCGCGCGGAAAGGCGGCAGGCCCTCGCGATGATAACGCACGAACGCGGCGTGCAGATAAGTAATGAACTTCATGCGCAATTCCAAAACCTCCCGGCAGAGCGCCTCAACATTTTCCCAGCCTTCCGCGAACTGGCCTTGATTATTCGCAGCGCGATTCACTTGTTTCCAAGGCGGGCTGCGCAGATACCAGGCATTGATCATGGCCAGGGGTGAGAACGCCGCGCTTTCCAGCCGCCGCAGCAATTCTTCCGGATTGGCCGCTTCCCGCACTTCCGGCGCCCAGAGCAGCCCGGAGAAACCGGTCTGCGCCACCCCGCGAACAAACTGCCTGTGATCGTAAAGATCGCTGTAGAGAACGTAAGGATACGGCGCCGCCAGCGCCCCGGACGAGCGCACCAGGCCATAGGTCCGCTGCCGCCGCTTCTCGAACGCGCCTTGCAGCGCGTCCTGATATCGCAGTCCAAAAAGACTGTGCATCTGCTCGCCGTCCGCTCCCGACGGAAACCGGCTCATCTCCGGGAAGGACCAGCCGCCGGTGAAATCGGAGTTGTCGCATTCGTCCGCCTTGAACCCGGCCGCGCCTTGGGCAACGAATGTTTTCTCGTGGTAGTCGCTGAATATCCGGCGCGTTTCAGCCTGGAGAAAGTCCGGCACCAGTCCGCCCCACACCTCATAGTCCCCGCAGTGGGCCAGCAACGAGGCATAGAGCGGCGAGGAGGGATCCACAAAGGCCTGTTCCCACAAGTTTAGGCGAAAATGCTGCCCGGCCAGGCTCGCCATCATGCCCGCAGAATCGGGAAACCGTTGGCTCCATAAATAAGACGAGCAGTAAGAATGGCTCTGCCAGTGCGGTTCCAGACCGAGCACGTCGCACGGGATGCGGCGCTCGCGGAATTCGGCCGCGAGCTTGAGCACGTCCTCCTGGGTGTAGTCGCTCTGGACGCGATACCAAAAACCCAGCCCCCAGCGCGGAGGCAGGGGACCGCCGCCGGAAAAAAGATCGTAGCGTTGCACCGCCTGGCGCAACGACGGCCCGGCGAAGACGTAAACATCCACGCCCGCCGCCTCTGGAATTTCAACCAGCACGTCGCTAGCCGCGCCAAGACCTCTGCGTTCGTCAGGCGAAAGTCCGTTCCAATTATCCGGGCGGTTGCCGGCTTTCAAATCATTGGCCGGCTGGGGAGGGTGCTTTTTGTTGCCGAGATAGAACACCGGGTAACGCGCCGTGTCTATGAGCACTCCGTAGCCGCGCGTCGTCACGTAGAAGGGCACGGGCGCATGGGAGTCGCCCGTGTCCATCGCCGGATCGGCATTGACGCGCAGGCGTTTCTTCAAACCACGCTGCTGGAATGATTGCAACTGCAGCCCCAGCCCGTAAATCATCTCCTCCTCCGCCAGCGGCACGCTCACCACCGAACCGCGCGGGGAAAACGTCGCGGTCACGGTGACAGGGCAGGGGGCGACGGCCGCCAACGCGGCCAGTCCATTCGTCGCTGGTGGATAATGCCGCGTGCTGACGGGGGTGATCTTTTCAGGAGTTCCGAAGGTGAACCGCCAGACGCCCGGCAGAATTTCCACCGGAGCGGGCGCGGGCGGCGTTTGTCCAAAAGTCTTGCCGCAAGTTGCCGCCGCCATCAGGCCGAGGATGAGGATTTGGCATTTCATTTCTCAATGGTTTCTTTCACATTATCAAACATCACCGTGGTTGTGATTCTGGGATCAGTCGAGGAGGCGGCCAGGCCGGCTAAAAGGTCCGGCTTGAGGGGCAGGTTGGTTTCCGCGATCTGGGTCCATTCCTTCCCATCAGGCGAGTAGGACGCGGTGAAGGTGTTGCCGGCACGGGTCAGGCGCAGCCAGCAGTAACCGAGCATCCGGCCCTGGTCGGAGTAAGGTTGGCCAAACCGCGGACTCTCTCCGGCCATCACCGTCCCGGCCCCGCTGGAGGCGCGAGTCTGAAATCGGGCGAGATATCCGGGACTTTCCCCGCTCCGTCGGTTTTGCGGCGTGATGAGCAGGGTGGCGTGCGCCGAACCCGGCGCGGGCGATTCGCGCATCATCAGGCCGACGTTGGACAGCAGGGCACTCATCTGCGGAACGAAGCGCCCGATAATGCTGCCGTCGCCGTTCATCGGCTCGTAAGCAAATTGAAACTCGTCCTCGGTGCCGCCCAAGCCCGCCCCCGCGCCCTCCAGAGTGAACGTGCGACCGTCGAATTCCGTGGAACCCTTGACCTTGACCGCGCCAACATCCTGCTGCGCCCAGGGGGCCGGCGGGCCGGCGCTGATTCCCGTCTCCCATGCCCCGGCACTTTCCCCGGCGGCGTTTCTCGCGGTGGCGACATAATAATAGACAGCGCCAGGAGCGACCCCGGCATCCGTGTAATCGGCGGTTTTGACATTTCGGGCAATGACGATGTATGGCCCGCCCGGCGTGGTGGATCGTTTGACCGTGTAATCTGCGGCGCCGACGGAGGCGATCCAAGTGAGCCGGTTGCCTTGAGGGGAACCGGCGCCGACAATGGCTCCAGGAGTGGCGGGCGGCGCATTGGCGGGAGCCGTCTCCGGCGTGGCCTTGGAACGGGCATAAAGAAGCGTGCCGAAGCCGGTATGGTCATGGTTGTTGATCGCGCCTTCCGGGCGGACATGTTCGAGCACTACCCGTTGCGCAAAAGGTGCGGCAAGTCCAGCGCGGTTGACATAATGATTGTAGATTTGCTCGTAGATGGGGCGGAAGCCGGAGCGCGCCGGGATTTTCTCCCACGGATACCTGCCTGTTCTGTCAATCATTGGCGTGAACGGCGCCTCCCCGCCCAGCAGATACTTTGCCGTGTATTCGAACCCCTTGAGCAGCCGGTCGCCGGCATACCCGTAAAGGTCCAACCCCTGGTTCCACGCCACTTCGCAGCAGTCGCCCAGCAGGCCCAGGCCAAGCTGGGTGTGCTGCTGGTCGCGGCCGCTTTCCTGCGCCTGGCCGTCTTCATTGATGACATAGTGGGTGAGCCGCCCGTTGCCGCCGCCATGGCAATAGTAACGCAAGCCCCGTTCGAACATGGCGCGATCGTTGCAGAAAACGGCGATGGCGATCATCGTCCTCTCGGCCGCGGCGTCCCAGTTGCCGTTGGCGAACAGGGCAAAATCCTTGATCTCCGGGTATATCGCGTTGGTCAACATCCGCTCACACTGCCGAATTTCCGCCTCCGGCCAGCCGGCGTTGGAATAACGGAGCAACTCGGCGGCATTGACCATCTCGAACGGCCCCAGGCCCGCCATCAAAACCCCGTCCCGTCCGGCGACGCGCTGGAGTTTGGACGCCCAGGCGTTGATGATCTCTTTGGCCTTGCTGGCGTGTGCCATCCCGCCGGTCAGACACCACATCAGGGCGTTTTGATAAGCGGCGGCCGCGTCATCGTTGAACTCCCCGAAGTTCGTATTGGGCGCGCGTCCGATCGTTTCGCCCGGGCCTTTCATTCGGTAGGTGGATTGAGAGAGCCTGTTGTTGCGAAAAACCTCGAAGCCGCTCGCGATCACCGGGTCCTTCGTTTCGATGCCCTTTCTCATGCGTTCCAGGTCCTCCCGGGTCTGGAGGAGGCCGGGATGGACGAACGGCTGCGCCGGGGCCGCGTTGGTCATGGCCAGGAGCGACAGCAGCAGCGTGGCCGTGAATTTGCTTTTTGTCAGCGTGATTTTCACCGCAATTATGGTTCGGGAAGCATCTTGACACTGCCACCGTGCGCTTCTTCTCCCTTTCCTCCACACACTTGTGGAGGAAAGGGCAGGGGAGAGGAGGTTTCCAGATGTTTCATGGGCAGCGGTTCATTCCGTGCATGGAGGTAGGATCAAGATGCGCCCGATGGCTCGCCCGTCGCAATGAAGTTCCAGCCTTCGACATGCTTGTCCACGAGAAAGCGGGCCATATCCATTATACGTTTCACCGTCCTGGCTTCTGTTCGGCCGCAATCCAGACGGCCTGCCCGCCGCCAGCGCCCAAGGGCGCGTCGAGGACGGTCTCGCTGTTCACGACCATCATTTTGAGGCCGACTTTTGTTTTGGTCGCCGCCGTGTCGTCGTCCGCATAAATATGCGCCAAATAGGTTCGGCCGGCATCCAAAAACGCCAGCGGCACTTTCAACTCCCGCGCTTCACTGTTGTTGATCGTTCCGATGAACCAGTCGTCCCCGCTCCGGCGCGCGATGGTGGCAAATTTTCCGATCTCTCCGTTGATCACCCTGGTGTCGTCCCAAACCGTCGGCACCTTCTGGAAAAACCCAATTTCCGGCTCGCCCTGATACATGCCCGGCCGGTCATACCAGAAAATCCATTGCAGCGGACTGAAGGAAACCACCGCCATGGCCAATTGATGGGCGTGGGTGGTCTTGATTCGCTTGTCATAATAACAAACCGTGTAATCCGCCGGACCCGCCGTGTAGCGCGCGAAGGGAACCGTGCAATTATGTTCGGGGGTGGGAAAGTGCTCGTTGCCCCGGATGCCCTCGACCGTGAGCAGGTTCGGATACTCGCGGCTCAGGCCCATCGAACGGTATCCGTCGTGAATGTTGAGCATAAGATGGTGCTCCGCCGCCTTCTGCACCGTCTCCGTCACCCACGCCGTCTCCTCCTGCGGGCCGACATCCACAAATCCGATCTTCACTCCCTTCACTCCCCATTTTTCGTAGAGCGGAAAAAGAATATCGCGCTGCTTTTTGATCTGCTGCCGGTCCACATAAAGGATCACCCCCACCTTTTTCGCGCTCCCATACCGGATAATCTCAGGCAGATCCAGATTGGGCGCACGAACAGTGGTGGCATCCCCTGTTTGGTTCTCAGCGCCATACCATCGGGTGTCCAGCGACACATACTGCAATCCGCCCTTTTCCGCGAAATCAATGATCGCTTTGGAATTGGCCGTCGTCAGCGCCGTGTCCCGCATCACTTTGCCCGGCTGGATCCACGAAAGGTCCGGCAACGCCGCCGGCGGCACCAAGTCAAGTATAAGATAATTCCGCTCCAGCAGCTCCCCCGGCTTCTCTCCCAGGATGAGCGTCCGCCACGGCGTCGCCGCCCCGGCGGCCAGATGCGCCGGCCACCGGCCCGGACGGCTGCTGGCGTTGTTCGCGCTCGATCCGCCCAGCGCGCTGACCAGCGCCCCCGGCGCACCCGGCAAACCGGACAACAACATGCGCGGATAATTTTCATTGTCCGCCTCCGCCAGCGACGCGAACAAGCCGTTGGTCAATTCCAGCGTCAAGGGACGTTCGCACCACGGCTGAATGTCGGCGACGCGCGCGCGCGCATACTCCCCCTCCGTGCCATGCTCCTCATAACCCATCGTGTCCGGGGCAAACCGGAATTCCGTCCGCTCGGCTGTAAAATCAAATTCGCGCGCGGCATTTTGCGCAGGGAAGGAATAACGGAACG
>Ga0187848_10003535_pt1 | contig 11358 bp, 7 predicted proteins | sample June2016WEW_4_40_FD_132424 | JGI IMG/M metagenome (GOLD analysis project Ga0187848, IMG submission 132424) | Peatland microbial communities from SPRUCE experiment site at the Marcell Experimental Forest, Minnesota, USA - June2016WEW_4_40 | ecosystem: Environmental > Terrestrial > Soil > Wetlands... | reverse complement strand
CCACGATTGGTAAGGGTGCCCCATGACCAGCGCGCCCAGAATATCGGCCCCGCCGATGATTTCGTCGGTCATGATGCGGATGTCGGGTTGCAGCCGGTAGTCGTAGCCGCGCAGCTCGTAGAGCGAGGCAATGGCGGCGTCGCACGGGCAATACGCATAGTGGACCGTGGGCCGGTAGATAGCCTTGCCGTCCTGCCAAACCGTGAGCTTCTCGGTGATGGTGAACGCCTCGCCGTGGCGCACGATCATGCCGACGATGTCGTGATTGGGTGGCACCCAGGACGCGACCAGCGTGTTGATGCCCATGCGCGCCAGGCAGATCTGGCTCTGGGGGCCGTCCGCATGCTCGAAGGCGAGGGCGGGCAGCTCTTTTTCATGGGTGCCCCAGCCCATCTCGGCCGTGGTCGTTCCCTCCTCCCGGAATCCCTCAACGCTCCATGTATTGACGAACTCGTTCACCTGTTTGGGCCGGTCTGTGATCTGCGTGTCGCGCTCGCTGCAATGAATGACCTTGACGCCGAGTTGATGGGCAAGGTGGTTGAAGTTCCGCGCCTTGGCGTTGTGGGCGACCTTCTCCCGCTGCGCCCCGCTGAATTTATCTTCCGCCAGCGCGCGCTGCGCGACGTCCAGCAGCGCCTGCTTGGTGAAATGGCTGATCAGGCCGGGGTTGGCTCCGTGTTCGATCACCGCCGTTGGCCCGGGCTCGCTCCACGCGGAGACCATCCGCCGCAGGTTCATGTGGCGCCAGTAGAGGGTCCGCTCGGTGGGGTGCTTCTGGCCTGCTCCAGCGTAGGGGTCCCACAACTCGACCGACGTGTTCACATAGAGGACGCCGCGGTCGTGGCACCACTGCACAATTTCGCAGCAATCGATATTCCACGCCAGGTCGATCAGCAGGTCTCCGGCCGAGAGGTGCTGTCCCAGCAGGCTCCCCATGTTCTCCGCTGTCACGCGGTCCTTGACGAAGGTCATGCCCTGCTCGATCCAGGGCTTCAGGGCGGCGTCGTTTGGCTCAAAGTCCATGATGGTGACCCGTTTGGGATCGATGCTGAGGTGTTTGATCAAAATGGGCAGCGTACAACGCGCCACCGCTCCAAAACCGACGAACACAACTCGATTCGGAAATGCAACCATCGTTATGATTCCCCCGCTGTGGTGCTGGAGCTAGGCAGGCCAACAGCCGGAAGAACCATACGACGGCCCTGGCAAACCAATCCGCTCCGCTTCGGCAAACAAAAGCAACTCATCTTATCATCCCATTCGGGTCGCGAGCGCCCGACGGCGGAAAAACAACTTTGGCTCTGGGAGATGCCCGATGCCAGGAGGGCCTCTCGTTTGACGACAAGTCGCCGAAGTTCAAATCGAAGAGAGGCACAGCGAGCCAGAGCGACGCCACCGCCGCCGGCCAGCCCGTCCAAGCCGAACTCGACCGCGCCATCACCGTCACCTTCGACGGCATCTCCGCCGGGCTGAGAAATACGGGCTGAAGGCTCCGCAACATCGGCTGATCCGACACCTCCGGCTGCCCCATCCTTGTCGCTGGAATTCGTCGATGTCGTCGCAGTAAAAGCCGTCTAGGTTCGCTTATGCCCTATTATTGAGGCAAGACGAGGTGAGATGGCGGAAAGACCTGAGTTGCGAACCTGGCTCAATTGGTCGATGGTTGTGAATACTCCTCCATTGACTAAAGAGCTTTATAGATTTGCACTTCAGACATTCCCCCGTGCGAATCTGTTGATCTCATGTGCCCGTTTGAGCTCTGTTCTGAAGCTCGGGGCTGAGGGGAAAACGGTTGCATCTGATGAGCTAACAGCAAGGTACATTCAGAAACTCTTTGATCCAGCGACGGCCGAGCGCGTCAAACACTTCGCGGATAAAGGGCAGGTTATTTTCTTCCAAGGCCAATTACGTTACCTAGCGGCCGAGGTGATGCGGCTAGAACCGAAAATACCTGACGAGGCCTTCGTCGAGGACGCTAATATTGGAAAACTGCTGCTGGGGGCTGCAGAATTAATGCATTTTCAGCATATAGATATGTCGGAAGAACTGGATTCCATCGCGCGAGTTGTTGCTGAATTCCTTCCCGTCTCTGAAGTCGATTCCCTGAATGATGCATTCAGTCTCTTCCTACGGTTTTATATCTGCCTCAGAATGATGATTCCTCGCCTACCGGCTCACAAACGCCTTTTCGACGTAGATGTAGAATTCGAGCAAGCCTTTGGCTTCCCCCTGAAGCTTTATTATCTTTTCGTATACACGTGCATTATGCATGCGCGTCTTGATAGAGAGGATAAGCCTGCCGAAGCTGGCCCCGGAGGCTCCTTCGGAAAAGAGTGGTTTAAGTCCACTGACTTAACAGATGAGCAGCTCGAAAAGCTATTCCGATCCGTATCATGTTCGCTCGATGATCTCCCAGATCGAAAGACGCCGCACGGATATGCCGATTTTGATTATCTTCGAGACCATCCATATTTTCGTTACAACGAACAGCTCTATTGCCTGGACTACGAATACGCAGTTTCAAAAGTTGAAAGCGGAGTGATCTGGCGAGTTCGGGACAATCTTCCCAAGAATAAACGTGAGGCCTATTTCAGTTTTTGGGGCTACGTTTTCGAAGAATATGTCGCGTGGCTCTTTGAAGCATATGCGGATAAACGAACGAATGAGTTTTACCGTTCGCCGCGATACGAAGACAAGCAGAACGAAGAGATTTGCGATGCCATTGTGATCTGCGGTAAAGTCGCAGTCCTTGTTGAGGATAAGCAGGCAATTTGTAGTTCGGAAGTGAGATACTCCGGCTCTCACGAGAAAGTCAGGAAATTTCTTGAGGATCGTCTCGTATCGCCTAAAGGAGTTAAGCAACTGGCGACGGCAATTGAAAATATCACCAGTGTCCCAAAAGAGCGGTTGCCGCGGTACTTGCGAGGCATTAAGAAATATGTTCCCCTCATCATCACAAAAGATGATGCTGGATCAGGGTGGATGGTTAACAGATACCTGAACGCCCGGTTCAACGAAGAGTTCAAACGGAGAAAACACAAGCGCTTCAAGATTACCCCGCTCGTCAGCATGAGCGTTGGGACGCTTGAACGGGCGATTTCGGCTTTGAGCCGAATGGCTCTGTCTGACATACTCGAAGATCGCATCCGGTCGGACAGTTCCTTGAGTATTCCGTTCGAGGCGGCAAGCTCCCTGGTGCCTCGCGGAACGCCGAGGAATATGGACAAACATCTCGAAATAATGCATCGGATAACCAGAGAAATGCAGGCTGAGTTCAAACTAAGAGATTCCCCAGCCTCGGCTTAGCCTTTCGCGCGGTTTGTCGCGAGTGGGCATCTTTCAAAGCCTCTCGCCGTTCCCGCCAAATCCCCAATCCGCGCCTCAGCTCCACCCCTCCCCAACCACCCCAAAACGCCCCTCCCGCGCCCTCCCGAACCACCCTCAAAACGCCTATAATAGAGCCATAAATCATGGCTGACGAACTCTTTCCACCCGACCCGCAAAACCCCGAAAACCCGCTCCCGCACGACCCCGCCGCGCCTCCCGACGGCCCTCCGCCCGACGGCCCCAACATCGTGCAGGGCCGCGGGGCCGCGTTCCTCTATCCCGTCAACATCGAAGACGAGATGCGCCGCAGCTATCTCGACTACTCCATGTCGGTTATCATTGGCCGCGCCCTGCCCGACGTCCGCGACGGCCTCAAGCCCGTCCATCGCCGCATCCTCTACGGCATGTCTGAGATGGGCCTGCAGTTCAACAAAAAGTACACCAAGTCCGCCAAGGTCGTCGGCCACGTCATGGGCAACTACCATCCCCACGGCGACTCCGCCATCTACGACACCATGGTCCGCCTCGCGCAGGACTTCAGCCTGCGCTATCCCATGGTCGATGGCCAGGGCAACTTCGGCTCCGTCGATGGCGACCCGCCCGCCGCCATGCGTTACACCGAAAGCCGCCTCACCCGCATCGCCGGCGAGATGCTCGCCGACATCGACTCCGACACCGTAGACTTCGCCCCCAACTACGACGAATCCTCGCTCGAGCCCACGGTCCTCCCCGCCAAGATTCCAAATCTCCTCGTCAACGGCAGCTCCGGCATCGCCGTCGGCATGGCCACCAACATCCCGCCGCACAACCTCACCGAAGTCGTCAACGCCTGCATCGCGCTCATCGACAAAGCGAAGGACGAGACGCGCTCCGACCTCGAGCTGTGCCTCGAGCACGTCCAGGGTCCCGACTTCCCCACCGGCGGCTACATCTTCGGCAAGACCACCATCCCCGGCGCATACAAGACCGGCCGCGGCCGCTTCATCATGCGCGCCAAGTGCGCCATCGAGAACATCTCCGGCGGCCGCCAGGCCATCATCGTCACCGAGATCCCATACCAGGTCAACAAGGCCAAGCTCATTGAACGCATCGCCGACCTCATCAACGACGGCACCATCACCGACATCGCACGCGACGAGTTCCGCGACGAATCCGACCGCGACGGCATGCGCATCGTCATCGGCCTCAAGCGCGGCGCCGAGCACCAGATCGTCCTCAACCAGCTCCACAAGCACACCCAGATGCAGGAATCCTTCTCCATGATCTTCCTGGCTGTGCACAACAATCAGCCCAAGGAGCTCCCGCTCGACGCCGCCATTCGCGCCTTCCTCGAGCACCGCATGGAGGTCGTCCGCCGCCGCACCGCATTCCTCCTCGCCAAGGCCCGCGACCGCGAGCACATCCTCCTCGGCTACCAGATCGCCCTCGACCACCTCGACAAGGTCATCAAGATCATCCGCCAGTCCTCCTCGCGCGCCGACGCCCGCGAGAACCTCTTCGCCTTCTTCTCCGGCAAAAAGATCAGCCTCCGCGGCACGGAACTCGCCGGCGTCACCCTCGACCCCAAGAAGTACGCGGTAGACACCACCTTCCTCCCCACCAACTCCGCCGGCCTCGCCACGCTCATCCTCTCGCTCAAGCAGATCGACGCCATCTTGGAATTGCAGTTGTATCGTCTCACCCAGCTCTCCATCGACGAGCTCCTCAACGAACTCCGCGCCGTCCGCGACGCCATCGCCGAGTACGAATCCATCCTCGCCTCGCAGTCCAAGCTCCGCAAAGTCATCGTCCGCGAACTCACCGAAATCCGCGACAAGTATGGCGACGCCCGCCGCACCCAGATCCTCGACGAGACCGCCGAGCTTGGCCTGGAAGACCTCATCGCCGACGAGCAGGTTGCCGTCACCGTCACCAACACCGGCTACCTCAAGCGCACGCCCATCTCCGTCTACCGCCAGCAGCGCCGCGGCGGCACCGGCCGTCTCGGCATGAAGACCCGCGAAGAGGACTTCGTCGCCCAGCTCATCATCGACTCCACCCACGCCTATCTGCTCTGCTTCACCAACACCGGCCGCGTCTACTGGGTCAAAATCTACGAAGTCCCCGACGTCGGCGCCGCCGGCAAGGGCAAGGCCATGGCCTCGCTCATCGACCTCCAGCCCGGCGAGCGCGTCGTCACCATCCTCCCCGTCCGCGACCTCGAGGAAGACAACAAGTACGTCCTCTTCGCCACCCGCAACGGCACCGTCAAGAAGACCGCGCTGCGCGACTTCTCCAACGTCATGTCGCGCGGCATCATCGCCATCAACATCGAGAAGGACGACGAGCTCATCTGCGCCCGCATCACCGACGGCGAGCAGGTCATCTTCCTCGCCACCCACGACGGCATGGCCATCCGCTTCAACGAGCAGGACCTCCGCCCCATGGGCCGTCCCGCCACCGGCAACCGCGGCATCAACCTGCGCAAGGGAGACTACGTCATCGGCGCGGCGGTCACGCCATCCAACGAGGCACGCAACCGCCAGCGCCTCGAACTCGCCGCCCGCACCGGCCTCACCAAGCAGGTCAAGAGCGTCATCAACGAAGTAAATCCGGGTGCCCCATCCGTGAAATCGGGTGCCCCATCCTTCGCGGCCTTATCGCGAAGGGTGGGAAGCGATATCCCCGACGGTCAGGAAGTCCTCGGCTCAGACCACCCCGAAATCTCCCCCGAGGCCGCCGCCAAGCTCGCCCGCCTCGACGAGAAGCTCGGCCTCACCCCATGTCTCATCCTCGCCGTCAGCGAGAACGGCTTCGGCAAGCGCACCGGCGTCGACGCCTACCGCCTCCAGTCGCGCGGCGGCAAGGGCGTCATCTCCATGAAGACCAGCCCCAAGATCGGCAAGGTCACCGCCATCAACCTGGTCGACGACACGACGGAAATGATGCTCATCAGCCAGTTCGGCAAGATCATCCGCATCGACACCAAGACCGTCCGCTCCGCCGGCCGCTCCACCTCCGGCGTCAAGCTCCTCAACCTCGACACCGACGACAAGGTCGCCGCCGCCGTCGTCATCCCCCCCGAAGACCCCAAATCCCAACCCGAAAACGGCACGCTGCTGCAATAGGCTGCTTGGCCACTACGATAAACACGGGAGCCCGATGGGCTCGCTTTCCTTTGGTCGCACGGGCGCTTTTAGCCAATCTATGCCACAATGGTTTGGAACCGCACCAGCACAATTCCCGCGGAGGAAGGCATTTTGAGCAAGTACACCATCCTCATCGATGTACTAGATCAACTACGGTCCGAAGCACTGGATACGAGATTCCAAACTCGCTACCTACCGGATCCGACTAACAAAGACGCGCTTAATCAGGCGCGGTCAAGAGCATTCGTTCACCTCTTCCTCAAGGTCAGCTTCGGAATCCTTGACTTTGAGAAGCGAGAGCACCACATGTGCGACGGAAGTTATGACGGCGGTGTTGATGGATACTTCATCGACAAAGAAACTCGAACTATCCATTTGATTCAATCTAAATTCCGCACGACCGAAGCGAACTTCGAAAGCAAGCCAATCACCCTTGAAGAGATCCTTGCCATGGATGTGCCGCGGATCGCAGCGGGCGAACTGACAGACGAAAATGGCAATCGATACAACGGCAAAGTACAGCAACTCATACGCGAAATTTCTCAGATCGACGATATTGGAAGGTATAAGTACGCCGTTGTCATCCTCGCCAACCTAGAGAACTGGTCCAAAACAAAGCTCTCACAACTGACGGGGGGCTTCCCGACAGAAGTTGTAGACTTCGAAGCCTCATACCGCGATCTAGTATTCCCGGTAATCTCAGGAACATATTTCAACGCGTCGGATCTCAAAATATTCTTTGATCTTAGCCCAAAAAATGCTGGTACTAAAATTAGCTATCAAGTGACAACTAAGCACAACGATTGCGAAATTACTGCCCTATTTGTCCCAACATCGGAAATCGCAAGAGTCATGCATCGCTACAAGAACTCTATCCTCAAGTTCAATCCTAGGAGCTATCTAGAACTAACCGGACACGTGGTCAACGACTCGATAAGAGAGACAATTCTAAACAACGACACAAATGAATTCGCACTCTACAACAACGGGATAACGATGCTCTCGGACGAAACTTACATAAACGAACGCATCGGCCAAAGAAATAAGGCGCAGCTAATCCTGAAGAATCCTCAAATAATCAATGGCGGCCAAACCGCATATACGCTTAGCCGGATCCTTGAGGAACACGCAAATGCGGATGAGGTATTCCGCGGGAAGGAAGTCCTACTCAAAATAATCACCCTGATAGATCAGGAGGACAAGCCAGCAACGGCGACTCAAAAACTTGAGCTCATCGACAGAATATCGACAGCCACGAACCAACAGACGCCCGTCATATCCGCTGATAAGCATTCCAATAATCAGGACCACCTGCGAATCCAGCGAGTACTTTTCGACAGGCTGGGACTTCTTTATGAGCGCAAAAGGGGTGAATTCGCGGACGGAATGCACAAGGGGTACATCACTGGGGAAATCATCATAGAGCGCAACTTATTCTTTAGACTTTTTATGGCTGTCACCGGCAATATATCTAAAGCGGTCCAAAAGAAACTGTTCATGAAGTATGAAACCCCGCTTGACACGATAGCGGACACGAGGACTTTAGACCGCCTTTATTTCGCATTATTGTGTTTTAGACTCCTAATCGGTGGAAAACCTCTGGTAAACAAATTGACGAGGGATAGGACTCTTTACGCAAAACTTTGCGCCCTTTCATTTCTCGCACCCAACAACCTTGAACTGTACAAAGCGGCAGCAGAAGAGGCGGTGTCGCGACTTGGCGTAGAGTGGCCGAGGTTTCTCAACGCAGCTGAAGTCAAGCGAAGGTACGAGTTCGTTAGAATTCGGAAAGATCCGACCACAGGGGAAGAGAACACCAGATACTCGCAATCACGATGGCTGGAGTCTACTGTCTTCGTCGAAGACGTCGAAGAGCTGTACGGCAAGCAGAAGGAGACACCCGCAACTCCAACACAGGGAACCTCGTAGTGCACGGGTGGCCCACACATCATTTTTGGGTGCCCCATTCATCGCATGCGGGTGGACCAGGTCTGAAATGACAACCAAATCGGCTGCCCCATATCTCGCCTTTGAGATGGGGCTTCAAACCCTGCCCTCGCCCTCGCTGCCCGCTGAGTCAAGAATCGGAAGGGCCCGCGTTCACGCGGGCCAATAATCGCCGCGTCCGCAGGGCGCAGCGACTCGAACTTTGCCTTCCGCCCCGTCCTTACCGCCCCTGCAAATCCTTCAGCATCCGTTCCCGCGCTCGTTTGTTTGACTGAACAATTTACGCGACGACTTCGATCCCCATCGACCGCGCCGTGCCGCGAATGCTCTTGCAGGCCGCCTCCACCGAGTTGGCGTTCAGGTCGGGCATCTTCTTGGTGGCGATCTCGCGGATCTGTTTCTCCGTCACCTTGCCGATCTTCTCCTTGTTGGGCGTGCCCGAGCCCTTCTCCACGCCCGCGGCCTTCATCAGCAGCACCGCCGCCGGTGGCGTCTTGGTGATGAAGCTGAAGCTGCGGTCGGCGTACACCGTGAGCACCACCGGAATGGTGATGCCGTTCATCTCCGGCGAGCTGGTGCGCGCGTTGAACTGCTTGCAGAACTCCATGATGTTGACCTGCGCCTGGCCCAGCGCCGGGCCCACCGGAGGCGCGGGCGTGGCCTTTCCGCCGGGAATCTGCAGCTTCACGTATCCAGTGATCTTCTTCGGTGCCATGGTTCAATCCTCGTTCGTCTTCTGGCTGCGGGCGCCTGGCCGGCTGCCGATTTTGTGTTGCAGAACTCTTGCCTGCACTGTGCGGGCGACGGAACTACGCTTCCATCTTGTCGACCTTCGAAAACTCGATCTCCACCGGCGTGGAGCGCCCGAAGATCGAGACCATCACCTTCAGCGTCTGGCGGTCTTCGTTGACGTCGTCCACCGTGCCGTTGAAGTTGGCGAACGGCCCTTCGTTGATGCGCACCTGTTCGCCCTTCTCGAACTTGATCTTGCTGGACGGCTTGTCCTTGGCGCTCTCGGTGCGGAACAGGATCGAGCTGACCTCGGCCTCCGACAGCGCCACCGGCTTGTCGCCCGTGCCCAGGAATCCCGTCACCCGCGGCGTGTTCTTGATGACGTGCCACAGGTCGTTGTCCAGCTCCATCTCCACCAGCACGTAGCCGGGCAGGAAGACGCGCTCGATGGTGTACTTCTTGCCGTTGCGCAGCTCGGTGACAGGCTCGGTGGGGATCATGATGCGGCCAATGCGGTTCTGCAGGCCGAAGGCCTGGATCCGGCTCTCCAGCGACTCGCGCACCTTGCGCTCGAAGCCCGAGTAGGCGTGGATGATGTACCACTTGTAATTCGCGTTGACCGGCGGGGCAAGCTGCTCGGCCGGCTGTTCGCCGCCGGGTTCCTGCGCCTCCGGAATCTGCTCGTCTACCGCCATGGGGAGTGTGCCTTCTTGCTGCTTCAAGCTGGTCTGTTTGTCCGTCTCTGCTTTGCAACGATCGTCCCTGCCGCGAACCAGAGGGCCTGCTGCTAGTGCTTGGTGAGGTACTGAATCAGGTGGGTAACGCTCTGGCCGAAGATGGCATCCACCACAAAAAAGTAGGCGGCAAAGAGGAACACCGCCGCAAGCACGACGGTGGTGGTGGACTGCACCTCGGCGCGCGTCGGCGTCACCACCTTGCGCATTTCGCTGCGCACGTTCTGCAGGAACTCCTTCAGCTCGCGCGGCCGCGCCTTCAACCGCTCGATCCCTGAGTCTTGCTGGTCTGCTACTGCAATCGTCTTTGCCATGCTGCTGCCTCAAACCTTCATGCGGATTGGTCTTCCGCTGTGTTGCCGCCTCAAACCTATATGCGGATTGAACATCCGCTGTGTTGCCGGACTGCCGTGCTCCGCCCCGGAAGATAAGTGGCCGGGACCGGAAAAACTGGCGGGGGAGCTCGGATTCGAACCGAGAAGATCGGTTTTGGAGACCGACAGTTTAGCCGTTGAGCTTACTCCCCCGGTCGCAACCGGGAGGGGAATGAACGCTGGGGGCTTGTTGTTCCCTGTTCAGGGCTCACTGTTCCCTGTTCCCTGCTTTAACTTACTTCGTCTCTTTGTGGTCCGTGTGCTTGCGGCAGGTATTGCAGAACTTCGAGAACTCAAGCCGGCCCGTGGTCGTCTTCTTGTTCTTCGTCGTCGAGTAGTTCCTGTTCTTGCACGCCGTACATTGCAATGTGATAATTTCGCGCACTTTGTCTCTTCTCCTAACGTGGCCAGCCACCTCGGCTGGCAAGCAGCGTGTAGTATGGCACGCCGCGACACAGGGCTTGTTTGGCCCCTTCTGCCAATCCTGAATTGTCCTACGGAAAGCGGTGCGTTCAGGCCGCGCACAACCTCTTCTAGTATCCAACAAAAACCGGTTTTAGGGAAGTCGCCGAACCCCGTCCCAGGAAAGAAAAGCGGCGAGCCGAAGCTCGCCGCTTGCACGAAGCTGTCTGTTTTAGCGATCCACGCGTAAAGCGCGTCTCCCACCGTCCGCGCAGGACTACCCGATGATCTCGCTGATGGTGCCGGCGCCGACGGTGCGGCCGCCCTCGCGGATGGCGAAGCGCAGGCCCTTCTCCATGGCCACCGGAGTGTGCAGCAGGACCTCCAACTCCACGTTGTCGCCGGGCATCACCATCTCGGTGCCGGCGGGCAGCTTGGCCGAGCCGGTCACGTCGGTGGTGCGGAAGTAGAACTGCGGCCGGTAGCCGTCGAAGAACGGCGTGTGCCGCCCGCCCTCCTCCTTGCTCAGCACATACACGCTGCCCTTGAAGTTGGTGTGCGGCGTGATCGATCCCGGCTTGGCCAGCACCATGCCGCGCTCCACGTCTTCCTTGGCCGTGCCGCGCAGCAGGATGCCCGCGTTGTCGCCGGCCAGGCCCTCGTCCAACTGCTTCTTGAACATCTCGACCCCGGTGCACACCGTCTGCCGCGTCT
>Ga0187848_10003529_pt1 | contig 11365 bp, 11 predicted proteins | sample June2016WEW_4_40_FD_132424 | JGI IMG/M metagenome (GOLD analysis project Ga0187848, IMG submission 132424) | Peatland microbial communities from SPRUCE experiment site at the Marcell Experimental Forest, Minnesota, USA - June2016WEW_4_40 | ecosystem: Environmental > Terrestrial > Soil >... | reverse complement strand
GTTCGGTCAGTTCCGTCGGTTGCTGGTCCGCCATGAGCATCTGCTCTCCACCTACCGCGCCTTCTTCTATCTCGCCTGCTTCTGGATTACCCTGCGACGGTGTTTATGAAACACGCTCTAGAGTCCTGAGTCATTAATTCGCAGCATTAAACCAAGGGCCAAAGGCCCGATCTATACCAGCCTGGGGCGCAGCCCCAGGATACATTTCGCCACAAAGCAGAGGGCTGAAGGCCCGACCTATTCTTCAACGAACTTCAGACTCAGCACACTAGGAACTTGTTGAAATTCGCCATTCTGGGGCGGATTTCTTGGCGATTTGCGTATTTGCCAGGTTGAAATTTGATCGAATCAGCGTGTGGTCAGTATTTATCGGGGTCTGCGGGCCTGCTCAAGGCCATTTCGATGCCCAAACTATCGTTCAGGCACACTGCTCCATGAGCCTTCCTGGTGGTTGAGCCATGAGTTGAGGAAGCCGGATTAGGTTGTGCGCAGCGCAACTGAAGACGAACAGCCAATCCACTTTCTCCAATCCTCGCAACTTTACCTGCCGCAGCGGGCCGGTCTGCTTGAGCCATCCGAAGCCCTTCTCGATGAGCCATCGCCGGCTCAAGCTGATAGCGTAGCCGGGCTGACGCGTGGTTCTGCGGTCCAGGTTACTGCGTCGGCCCTTGTCGTTCTTCGTAACATGTGGCGTCACGTTCAGTTCCCGCGCCGTGCTGACGAAATCCTTCGAGCCGTATGCCTTATCGGTTCCCACCGTGATGCGGCGCGAACGGCCCCGCTGCTTTTCCTTGAGCATCAGCAACGCGGCATCGCGCTCGGCATATCCATCAGCGTGTGTCACCATCGCCGCGGCGATCAGACCGTTGCGGTTCTCCACCAGCGCATGGCCCAGATAGCTCAACTTCGACTCCTTGCCGTAGCTCTTCTTGTACAGCCGCACGTCGGGATCGGTACTCGATTCATGTGTCTTGTTGGACCGCTTCTGGCCGTGAAAATCTGCGCAGTCGCCATCATCGGAACCGTCTTTGCTGCGAAAGCTCTTCTGCGAGGCCCATGCCTGAATCAGCGTGCCATCTACAGTGAAGTGCTCGTCGGACATGAACCTCTTCGCCTGCTTGTTCACCTCCGCGAAGAACCGCTGCGCTACGTCGGATGTCAACAGCCGGTCGCGGTTCTTGGAAAACACCGCATGATTCCACACCGCGTCGTCCATGCCCAGGCCAACAAACCAGCGAAACAGAAGGTTGTAGTCGATCTGCTCAACCAGCAACCGTTCCGAGCGCACCGAATAGAAGACCTGCAACAGAAGTGCCCGAAGAATGTACTCGGGCGCAATCGACGGACGACCAGAGTCCGCATACAAAGCATCGAACTCCGGGCTCAGCGTACCTAGAACCGTGTCCGTCAACTTGCGAACCGCCCGCAGCGGATGATCCCCAGGTACACGTTGCTCCAACGAAACATAACTGAACATCCCGGCCTGAACTCGCTCATCTCCACGCATGCCCTTTAGACGAACAAACTCATCCCCCCGATGCAAAACGGTACCTATTTCAACAAGTTCCTAGGTATTCGTAGAACATAGGAGGAAGCTCAGAAATAGATTTACTGACTGAAAAATCGCCGCGAGATATAAAGAATCGTTCCTCACGAATTTTCACTCCCTTAGCCACTAATTTCAGCCGCATGGATGAGTAGTCAGTGAAAAAGTTGGGGTGATCTTTGCGCCGAGCATTCTCTTCTGCAGCCAAAGCCGGCGCATCGGCTGCGTGATAATGCGTATTCTTTCCGGTAAGCAGCACCTGGCCATCGTGCTTAAGGAGCCGTAGGATTTCTGAAAGCGCAGCTGCCTGGTCAGCGGCGTCAAATACCCCCCTCAGCAGATAATTCGATCGAAAAAGTCGCCAGGAAAGGAACTTTTCTCCGCTTCTTCCACGCGAGCTCACTAACAATATTGCCGTGCGCCTTCTGCGCTTCCTCTATCATTGCCGCAGAAATATCAGTTCCGTAAAGATCAGTCCTCCAGCGATTCAAAAATGGGAAAAGACGACCAAAGCCACAACCCAGATCCAGCACTTTCAATTCATCGTGCAGCTCAAGCGCGGCAAGAGAATCTTCGAGAAGATGATCCCCGACCGTAGTCCGGTCGCCCTGCACCAGTGCGCTTTGCTCCAATGCCTGGTTCGCTTCGGCAGTACGTGCCTGCCAGTATTCATAATATGGTGATTCCAGTAATTTGCGCGTGACATGATCAGTTCCGCTCCGGAATGGATTGTAGTGGCTCCGAGCAAGTTTGGTGCGTTGCTAGAAGCAGAGAATAAGTTTCCCGAGATGTATGTCAGTCTCAGCTTCAGGGAATCTAGGGCCAGTTACCAAGCAGTCCAGCCACCGTCGACGACAAGGTTCTGCCCGGTTACGTATGCGGACAAGTCACTTGCCAAATACGCGACCGCTCCTTTGAAATCCGCTTCGATTGCCATACGGCGCAATGGCACGCGAGCAATATAGCGCCGCTGAAAACATTCTGGCTGGCCCCGGAGCACGCCGCCAGGGCTGATCGCGTTCACACGAATATCCGGCGCAAGTACGGTCGCGAGCCATCTGGTCAACTGCAGAAGGCCCCCCTTGCTGGCTGCGTACGCGGCAGGATTGCCCATCGATGTTCCCTCGTAGAGGGACATGTCCGGGCCTACCATGCCATAAGTAGATGCGAAGTTTACAATCGAACCATGGCCGCCCACCGCCAAAAGCCCGGCGCATTCACGGCTCAGCACGAACGCTGCGGTCAAGTTCGTCTCCAGTGCCATTCGCCACGTATCGGTAGCTTGTGCGGGAAATGGCACGACCCAGCCCTTCAACTCAGACGTACCTACTATGGCCGCGCAGTTCACCAAAATATCCAGTCGACCAAACCGTTCGACGCATATCTGGGATACACCGCACAATTGTACCTCGTCTTTAAGGTCGATAATTAGCGGCATCGTCTTCGCGGCGTAATCCCGCGCCAGGCGTTCAGACAATTGATTGCAGCTGTTCGCGTCACAATCCAGCACCACCACGGCAGCACCCTGTTCCGCAAGCGCTTCGCAGCACGCAATGCCGATGTGACCAGCGCCACCGGTGACTAGCGCGACGCGTCCAGCCAGATCCATCATCTCTGAAATCTTCATATTCATCCTTCTGGCGGCACCGCTATCGAGCGCATCATGAGAAACTCGGCAAACGCTAAGTCCAACTCCGTATCAATGTCCACGGCCCGTTCTCGCGGAACCTGCCAAATTCTTACCCTACCCTCGAAAATCGAGTTAGCTCGTAGGATAAACTCTGGACACGCCGCATAGGCAACTGTGCTAATCCCAAATACCAGGGGAGCCGATTGGCGCCGACTGATGCCACTCGGTGGGCCTTTGACCAATCGAGCATAACCATCGTCATCGAGTTCTACCATATTGAAGTATGGATTACGGTCGGATTCCGCTACGGTCAACACAATATCCGCGTCAGAATCTAGCAATGTATCGACACAGCCATCGATATCGGACGCCAACCGCAACGGCGCGGTTGGAGGCACGGAGACAAACACAGCAAGCTTGCGTCCATTCGGGTCTTTCATGGTGCTGATCGCGTGTTGCCAGCTAAGCCATTCAGGCGAATCGTCCTGCGCCAACTCCGAGGGTCTGAGGAACGGCACTTCGGCGCCCCATGATCGAGCCACCTCGGCTATTTCGGGACAGTCGGTTGAGACCACGACACGGTCAACCCAACGGCTCGCGAACGCCGCTGTGATCGCATATGCAATCAATGGCTTACCCGCTAAAGGCCGAAGGTTCTTACGAACCAGCCCCTTGGAACCACCGCGGGCAAAAATGAATGCCGCCACATGTGGCTTCATAGCGCCACGACGCGCTTTGTGCATGAAGACTCTTTCACTGCTAGCGCGATCTGTAGCACCCGGTGTCCATGTTTCAGTGTCACTTCAGGCTCCGTTCTGCGGCCAACACACTCCAGAAAATATTTCAGCTCAGAAAGATACGTCTCGTTGAGATCAAGAGGCTGTGGGCCAGATATTTCGGACCAGCAGCCCCGCTTTCGAGAAAAGCATCGCAAGTGGTGCGTAATAAGATCCAGATCAAGGACGCCATCACTCCCGACGACATGGCAGCGGCGTACCTTAGGACTCTGTATCATGTCCAAGTGAATGCTTCCCAGCACGCCATTCTCGCACTCAAGCATGATTTCAGCCGTATCCTCAACATTAATCTCCAGTGCGCTCAGTTTCGCCATGCATGCCCAAACTGACTTCACCGGTCCCAATAACCATTCGACGTACTCGAGTTCGTGACTCAACTCAAGCACAACCCCTCCGCCCAACTCCGAACGTGCAGTCACGGACTGACGATAGTCCCCTGTGCGCCATTCGGGCAGGTAGTGACCTACCTCGACGCGGAACGAAAGCACCTGACCGATGCAACCTTCGCGTAACAACGCACGTGCCTGCCTCAGCGGCTCGTAAAATCTGAGGTTGTATCCCATCATTACTACCAGCCCGCGTTGCCGTACCACTTCAATCAATTGCTTGATATCTGTCAGACTGTTCGATAGCGGCTTCTCAATGAGCAAATGGACGCCGGCACGTGCAAGCCCTAGGGCCGCGTGCAAATGCATTGGAGCTGGAGACGCAATGATCGCTATATCCGGATGGGTCTCGACTGCGTCACTTTCGCTGTACACGACCGCATTGGCACCGCTGAGACATTCATCGGCGGCCATGCTACGCGCATGGCGCCAGACAGTGATGCTACATTCGCCAGTCAACGACCGGAGGTTGCGCAAGTGACGTTGTCCGATGCTGCCATACCCAACGAGTAGTGCGCGGGAGGGATAGGCTGACGAATAACTACTTAAAGACGGCATTGAAGTCACCACTAACGGTTCTTAAGTCCTCTGGTCGTCCGACATCAACCCAATATTCATGTAGGGGGAAAACGGTCGTCTTCCAGTTTAGTTCTGCTACATGATCGAACAGACTCGTCATATCAAGATAGGTGTCAATGGGAACGATATCCACGACGTCAGGATCTAAAGTGTAAATGCCAGCATTTATGAATATCTTGTATATCGGCTTCTCCTCTATCCCCAGGATTTGATGACCATTGAATCTGATTACACCGTATGGAATCTGGATCCCATACTCACGCACGCACATCGTCGCCTTGGCGCCGCAGGAATCGTGAAAATCCAGAAGTTGGTGAAAGTTGACCTTCGTCAGGATGTCGGCATTCATCACGATCAATGGCAGAGCCGGCTTTGTCGGCAAGAGCGACAACGCTCCTGCGGTCCCGAGACACTTATCTTCGTGGATGTATTCGATATGGACCCCCCAACAGGACCCGTCGCCGAAATGCTGCGTGATCACGTTCGCTTTATGATTCACCGAGATGTAAAACTGTTTGAAACCATGATCGATAAAGCTGAGTAGAATTGTTTCTAGGATCGGCCTGCCCCCTATCAGTAGCATGGGTTTAGGGCACTGGTCGGTGAGTGGCGTAAGACGCCTACCCAAACCGCCAGCCATGATCACAACCGGATTCATCCGAGTTTCTGGCGCTAGCAACTCATCAAGAATCTCCATTCCCACCAATGTCCCAGCTGCATCCAGGATCGGCATTTGCCGGATTTGTTCGCGACGCATGCGAGCGATTACGGACTCGCGATCATCTCCGAGAGCTGCCGTTGCCGGTTGCATATTCATCGCACGCACAACGGAATCCTGAAGGGATGTCCCCACAAGCAGCGCTCGTCGAATGTCTCCATCGGTCAACGTCCCCATCAGCAGATGATCTTCGACCACAAGCGCGATCTGCAGTGAACTCCCCTCAATGGTTCGGATCGCCTCCTCGATAGTCGCGTCGGCGCTAACGCAGCAAGTCTTCCACTTGTTCATGGTTGTTTTCTTTGGCTCCCTATTCTCATAAGTTTTGCCGGCACTCCTGCTACGCCCGTGTGGGCTGCTACATCGCGAATGACCACTGCGCCTGCAGCTACTATACATCGGTTACCAATCTCAATACCTTGAATCACGACGGCTCCGGCCCCGATAAGTGTGCCTGCACCAACACGAACACCGCCGGATAAAGTTGCGCCAGGGGCAATATGCACGTGGTTAGCGATTAGGCAGTCGTGATCAACGGATGCGTGCGTATTCAGAATCGAGTTGTCGCCCACTACTGTCCCTGGCTGTATAACCGCGCCCGCCATGACCTGTACTCCCTCGCCGAGATGAACATCTGTGGATGTGACGGCTGTGGCATGCAGTACCGTCGCGAAGTGATAACCCAGGGCGACAAATTTCTCGAACAACTCTCGGCGGCTTTCAGTAGAAGAGACAGAACCCAAGCCATTGATGAGCTGAACATCCTGTGGTGAATACCGCATAATACTGTCGTCATTCCCGATGATTGGGATACCAAGGACATCGCCGGGTTTTTCGCATCCCACGCGCTCAACAATTCCCAGGATTTTAGCTGGCCCGGATATAAGAGCAGCAATCAGAACCTTGGCATGGCCCCCGGCCCCCAAGATGATAAGCGGTTTCGTCTGGTTCACGGGATTATGACCTCGTCGCGGCCGTAGTCACGGGTGGATGTCTTCCCTAGTAATTCCCAATACCGGATCGGAGCAATTCCTGTGCCCGGACGTTTGGCCCCTAGATTCTGCGAGGTAAAGGGCTCGCCTTTGAGTATAGTTTGCAGTGCAACCAGACTCTTGCGCGCGATATTCTGGTTCTTCGCCTCAGATGCTGCTACCAGTTTGCGCGGAGAGCCTATAGCCTGTTCTACCTCGCGAATGGCAGTCACCATTGCTGTGAGCTCGCCCGGTTCTAGCGATGCCTTGTGATCGGGCCCCGGAAGGTTTCGATCCAGCGTAAAGTGCTTCTCAATCACGCATGCGCCGCGTGCCACAGCAGCAATTGCGACGCTATATCCCACCGTATGGTCCGACAGTCCCACAGGCAGACCGAATGCATTGGCTATTGTATCCATAGCCAGAAGATTCACATCGTCAAATGGGGTGGGGTACTCCGTCGTGCAGTGTAACAGGATTACTTTCTGCTGAAGCTGCTGTTGGCCCTCTGTAGAGAGGAACGCCCGCTTGAAGCCGGCAATCGAAGGGACGGCGCTGGATTGCAAATAGCCAAACGCAAGTACGGCCAACGCATCTTCAATGTCGCCCAACGTGCTCATCCCCGACGACAAAATCACTGGTAAACCCGATTGAGCCACGCGCAACAGCAGAGGCCCGTTGGTGATTTCGCCGGAGGGAACCTTGATCCGCGCCACTTTGAGATCCTTCACTAGCATGTCGACACTGGGCAAATCGAAGGGAGTAGACAAGAACTGAATCTTCCGCATTTCACAACGTCGAATAATCTGCTTGTGAGCAGAGAGATCGAGTTCAAGCTTCTTGGCCATCTCCAACTGAGACTCGTTCTCATTCGTAGTCATAAGCTGATATTCAGCTTTAGCAGCATTTCGGCTTATGACTTCTTCCGCCTTGAATGTCTGAAACTTCACAGCATCGGCGCCCGCTTCCGCAGCCACATCTACCAGCGCGAGCGCCTGATCCAGGGAACCATTATGATTCACTCCGGCCTCAGCAATAATGAAGACACGACTTTTCCCAAACTCAGTCATTTTGCTCTCAGTACGAAGTGCTTTTTCACAAGTGCATTATAGTCAGGCGTATTTTTCAGCACCGCGAGGATGCGCGGAACGCTATGGCCATCGCCATAAGGGTTTACAGTTTCTGAACAATCCAGAGATAGAGCCTCTATGATTGCGTCATATATATCATCCGCTCGCGCTTTGCAGTGGACGACCGAATTTGCGCGCAGTCGTCCACTCTGTCTTTCGCCGATGTCGACAGTTGGTTTTTGAAAGGTTGGCGCTTCATAGAGGCCGCTTGAAGAATTCCCCACAACCGCATCAACAGACGCCATTGTACTTAAATACATCTGCGACCCTAGGGAGGTATGAACGCTGGCATTCTCATGTGTGGCGACAAAACGGTCAAGCCGCTTCACAATGGCTCGGCCATAGGTATCGGCGTTCGGCCGAGTGAAGATCAGGCCATAATTGTCGCCAAGCCGATCAAGTGCAGCCAGCAGGCTTTCAAAATCTTTCAGTCCGTAGTCGTCCTGCAAAGTTACAGGATGGAAAGTTAGAAGTATGTTTTTCTGGTGGAGTTTAAAGCCGATGCGCTGCTCCACTTCGTCACGCGGAAGCAACTTGATCCACTTGATTAGGTCGATGCCTATATTTCCCACTACAAAAACGCGCGCAGTCTCCTCTCCAAGCTGCAGCACACGGTCGGCGGACTCTTGATTCGTCACAAAATGCAGATGAGACATTTTCGTAATGCTGTGTCGAATGGCCTCGTCGAATGCGCCCTCCGTCGTATCTCCTCCGCCGATGTGCGCGATCGGCAATCGTGCGACCAGGGCAGCCTGCGCCGCGGCAAGCATCTCAAATCGATCGCCGAGGAGTACCAGCAAGTCTGGCCGAAGCCGGTCAAACGCATCAGCAAACCCGATTGTTCCCAATCCGATCGACTTTGCAATGCCTACTGGGGTATCGCTCGAGAGCAGCATCTCCACCTTTGCGTCGACGGCAAACCCATCCTCCTCTATGATCCGATAGGTCAGTCCAAACTCCGGAGACAGATGCGCCGCAGTAGCGATCAGTTGCAACTCGAAAGCAGTATCCACTTTCAGTGCCTGCAACAAAGGCAACAATAATCCGTATTCCGCGCGCGTACCGGTGACGACGCAAATCTTGCGTTTAGACACGTTGCTCACCCGCTGTCGCGTTTTGGGCGGCACTGCTCGGAATATTGACGATACGCCGCTCGAGACTCTCTGCAACTTCAAGGTCCATGCGCGGACAGTTCTGGTACATCGGCAGCCGCTGCATTAAAACCCACACTGGACGTGTCATGATTCCCTGCTGATTGGTCTGCTCCAGAAGCAAGTCGCGCTTATTCGCAAATTTCTCATCCAGCAGTAAAGCATTCAACCAGTAGTTGCTCCTAGCAAACTCGGGCTCCAAAACTAACTTGATTCCCGCGAAGTTGCGGAATGCTTCGATGTATCGCACAGCTAGATTTCTCTTCGAGGAAAGAAATGCGGGCATCTGCTCCAACTGGGCGCAACCCAACGCAGCATTCAAGTTTGGCAAGCGGTAATTGTACCCTAGCTGATCATGGAAGTAGGTCCACGGATGGGGCCGGCGAGCCGTCGTTGTGATGTGCTTCGCCAGACGAGCCTCTCTCTCGTCATTGAACAAGAGCGCGCCTCCTCCACCTGTCGTCACAATCTTATTTCCATTGAAGCTCAGTATTCCAATGTGACCAAGCGTTCCTGTGTGCCGGCCTTTGTAATATGAGCCAAGTCCCTCCGCGGCATCTTCGACGATCTCTATCTTCCATCGAGCGCACAGTTCAACCAGTGGATCCATATCCACAGGATGACCAAAGGTGTGCATCGGCACCACCGCCCTGATCCTCCGACCGGTGATCCGGTTGCGGCACCCATCGGCGGTCAGTTCCGCAATGTCCTTTAAATAGTCGGCCAACTTCCTGGAATCGAGACCCAATGAACGAAACTCACTGTCTACAAAGTGAGGGATCGCCCGGCAATACGCCACTGCATTGGCCGTTGCAACGAATGTAAGTGCAGGGATCAACACTTCGTCCCCGTTCTCCACCCCTGCGAGTTTCAATGCAATCTGGAGAGCGGCCGTCCCATTCACAACAGCTACCGCGCGCTTTGCTCCAGTAAATTCGGCCAGGTCTCTCTCGAAGCGATCGACATAGGAGCCGACCGAAGACACCCAACCTGTATCGATGCAGTCTTTGACATACATCCACTCATTCCCTTGAAACAATGGTTGGTGGAGAGAACGTGGGACGTGCAGCTCCTGGAGCACCAGGCGTAATGCAGCCACAACCTCCGCCACATCTAAGGCGGAATCAGAGTGTATATCGATCTGCTTTGTAGACATTGAGGTTCCCTGGATCACTGAACCACCGGATCGTTTCCGTCAGACCGCGGCGGAAGCCATCGAGTTTGCTGTAGCTTGGCTGCCATCCTAACAAACGGAGTGCCTTACTGTTATCCGCCAATAACCGGTTGACTTCGCTGCTGACCGGCCGTAAGCGAACGGCTTCTTCTTCAGCTTGAACTTTCACATCCATCAATTCGGCAATCAGATTCAGCGTGTCGCCGATTGAGATCTCGAAACCACTGCCAAGATTAATGACTTCGCCAATGCCTTGGTCGGATTCCAGTGCCGCAATAAAACCATCCACCGTGTCCGCCACATAGCTGAAGTCGCGTGTGGGATGCAGCGCCCCCAAACGAATATGACGTGCCCCACTGGCAATCTGGGTGATGATTGTGGGAATAACGGCGCGCGTCGATTGCCGTGGTCCGTATGTGTTGAACGGACGAACCACAATAACCGGTGTGCCAAATGAATGATAAAACGAAAGCGCAAGTTGATCGGCCGCAATCTTGGTAGCCGAGTAGGGCGACTGTCCGCTCAACGGGTGCTCCTCCGTGATTGGTACGGACCGCGCGGTCCCGTAAACCTCGCTGGTCGAGGTATGCAGAACTTTTTGAACACCTAACTCTCGCGCAGCCTGGAGCACGTTAAGAGTGCCTTTTACATTAGTGTCCACATAGGTGTCTGGCGAGTGGTATGAGTAGGGTATAGCGATTAAAGCTGCCAGATGTAAGACGAAGTCGCATTCCAGCATTGCCTTACGAACCCCGTGCGGATCGCGGATGTCGCCGGCAAAAACGTCCAGCTTATCGCGGACCTCGCGCGGTGAGTAATCCAACCATCCCCACGAGTTAAACGAGTTGTACTGGACGAATGCACGAACACTGTAGCCTCGACGGACGAGACATTCCACCAGATGGGAGCCGATAAACCCGTCAGCTCCAGTAACCAGAAGTTTTCGATGATTTCGTGGCAAGTCGAGACGCATCCTAATAGTATGAGTTATAGTACTTCAGCGTCTACCCTGGACTGCCGCATGCTGTCGAATCAATTTGAACTTCAGCATAAACCGCATGTCGTCATTCCTTCTCGTGATAGCCCTTTGGGGCCGCCAATCTGGTAAGCAACAATCGAAAATGCTTATTCTTGCCCGGCCCTTGTAGGGTGCGAGTCCTTAGAGCGTGTTTCATAAATAGGTACGGCCTCAAACCAGGCACTTCCGGTTGAGGCGGGTTAGCTGTTGAACTTCTTCTATGAAGAAGCGACAGAAGCTCTTGACCGACGAACAGTGGGAACTG
>Ga0187848_10003527_pt1 | contig 11368 bp, 8 predicted proteins | sample June2016WEW_4_40_FD_132424 | JGI IMG/M metagenome (GOLD analysis project Ga0187848, IMG submission 132424) | Peatland microbial communities from SPRUCE experiment site at the Marcell Experimental Forest, Minnesota, USA - June2016WEW_4_40 | ecosystem: Environmental > Terrestrial > Soil > Wetlands... | reverse complement strand
ACTTTTCCAGAAAGAACTGGCTGGGTGGTCGGTATATCACGATTTGCGGGTGGACAATCGCGCGCCACTGCGCCAGCCGGCAATCACACGACCGGAGCGGCGTGTTTCGCCCGATGGCCAGAACCTGATCTCTGTGATGCACACGCTCTACACCAGCGACCGCAAGTTCAAGAAAGACATCAATGCGGCGATGAAAGCGGCGTTCGGGAATGATTTCGAGGAACTGGCCTTCGCGCCGGCGACCGACCAAAAAATCCAGTTGCAGGTGCGATGGAAATCATTGAAGCGGGAACAATCGGCGGCGGATTTGTCCGACGGCACATTGCGGTTTCTGTTTCTTTTGACGGTGCTGGCAAGCCCAACGCCGGCGCCGGTGATCGCGATTGATGAGCCGGAAGTGGGGCTGCATCCGGGGATGCTGCCGATTGTGGCGGAGCACGCCGTGGATGCGTCGCTGCGTTCGCAAGTGATTTTGACAACTCACTCGCCGCAGTTTCTCGACGCGTTCCGGGACACGGTGCCAACGACTACGGTGACGAAGTGGGAAGACGGCCAGACGGAGTTGAAGACCCTGGAGGGAAAAGACCTCGAATATTGGCTGAAAGAGTACACGCTCGGGAGTCTGTTCAAGTCCGGAGAACTGGAGGGGATGCGATGAAATTCATGCTGTTTGTAGAGGGGCACACGGAGAAGAAGTCGTTGCCGGAATTCCTGAAGCGGTGGTTGGACCCGCACTTGGGGCAGAAGGTTGGAATTAAAATCGTCCGTTTTGACGGCTGGAGCGATTATGTCCGAGAAACACCCAAAAAGGCGCAGATGTATCTCAACGGCCCGGATCGTGAAGACATTATTGCTGTGATTGGGTTGTTGGACCTGTACGGCCCGACATTTTATCCGGGTGGAAAAACCACGGCAAGAGAGCGTTATGACTGGGCGAAGGCAGACTTGGAGGGCAAGGTGGGGCACCCGAAATTCCGGCAGCATTTTGCTGTGCATGAATGCGAAGCCTGGCTGCTCAGCGATCTGGACGTGCTCCCGGCGGAAGTGAGCAAGAAACTGGTCGGAAAATGTGCGCAACCCGAGACGGTGAATTTTGACGAGCCGCCGAAGAAACTGCTGCGGAAGCTATATTGGGAGAAGCTGCAAACCACCTACAAAGAGGTGACGCACGGAGCCGAATTGTTCGGGGAATTGGATCCGGACACGGCCCAACGCAAATGCCCACGTCTGCGCGCGATGCTGGAGGAGATGTTGAGCCTCGCGCAGGCGGCAGGACTTGGAGGAACCAGGGCGACATGAGTTCGGACAGCCTCCAGAACTGGCTCTGCCAAGAAATCCAGAGCATGCTGAACCGCGCAGGCAGCGAGCCGGGATTTATTCTTTGGTGCGATGCGGAGCGCGAGTGGAGAGATTTGCTGGCAACCGCGGCGCAAAGTGGCGGGTTCGAATTGTGGGCGGAAGAAACGCACGAACTTTTGTTGCGCGAGCGATTCCAGAATGCGTCGCCGGCAAAGCGCGTCATCTGGCTGCCAGTCGCGCAAAACGAAGTCGGCTATTTCAAGGTGTTTGAATTGCGCGCCACTGAAGTCGTCACCTGGACTTTGCCGGAGGCGCTGGCGAAGTATGGGGTGGAATTGCCGCCCGATCAGTTGGTGGAGCTGAAACCTCTGCTGGCGGCGCACGCGAAGGAATGGTTTAGCCGCCCGTTCTCGGCGTGGAAGGAACTGACACCTGGGAATGCGAAGGGGGCGCTCATGGATGATGATGCCGTGCTGGAAATGCTCGCGACGCCAGGCAAGACTTTCGAGGCTTTCGTTTCCGAGAACCGGTTTTCCCTGTTCACGCGGCGGTTGAGTGAGGATTTCGGCCTGCCAACACCGAACCAAAATGACGCCGATGGGTGGCGCGTTCAGGCGTTGTCAGTGTTGCTTTGTACGGACGCGGCAGCAAAATGCCCGGGCCATGTGCCAGGCGAGGCGAAACGCATCATTCCCGTTGGCGCACAACGCGACCGAGCGCTCAAGTTGCTTAACCGATGGCAGAAACAGGTGGATTTGGTGGAGAGCTTCGAAAAACTGGCGGGAAGGGCGGATGGCCAGACAAGTTTGCAGTATTGGGCACGGGGACTGACGGTGCTGCCGCCGCCGCTTTGCTCGGCAGTTGCGGAAAAGGCGTTGTTCGACAAAGCGGTGGAACAAGTGGCGGCGATTGAAGATTTCGACATGCTGGCCAAGGCGCTGGAGACGAACATCGGCCACTATCGCAGTCACGCGGACGGTTTTTGGGGCAAGCGTGCCCAGGACAAGGTGCGTTGGGGGCATTTGTCGAAGCTGGCATCGGCGGCGAGCCTGTTGTTGCGGCATTCGAGGACGGAGGCGCTGTGGAGATCGCCCGCAGATGCTGTGGACTGGTTCACCCACCAAGGTTGGGAAGTGGACCAACAGGGCGAGGTTCTTTTTCGCGACGATGCCGAAATGCCGGGTGGACTCGTGGGCGTGTTGGCGCGAATTCGCAAGGCGTATTTGCGTCATCTTGATGCGACGAACTCGGCGTTTTCGGAACTGCTTTCCCATTCGAGCGTGGATTCCCTGGCATTGCCATTTGCCGGGCAGGCGATCAAGGAGCAAGTCGCCGGTGCCACAACCAAAGAGCCGGTGGCCGTGCTGGTGCTCGACGCCTGCCGATTCGATTTAGGACAACGGCTTGCCGATTTGCTGAATCAAAGCGAGCCAACGCGGCGTGCGGAGGTTTCGGCCGCGCGTGCGCCGATTCCCTCCATCACGGCGCTCGGGATGCCACTCTGTCTTCCGGGCATCGCCGATCAACTGCAAGTGGAGGTGCAAGCAAAGAAATGGCGTGTAACGGCGGATGGATTCGGTGGAAACCTGACGGAAGCGGAACAACGTCGCGAGTGGCTGAAGTCCACGTTCAAACTCAAGGACAAGGCGGTGCGGCTGACGGTGACGGAAATCGCCGGCGCGTCTTCGGTTGAATGGCTGAACGCCAAGGCGCTCGGACGGCTGGTGTTCGTTTTTGGAGATGAACTTGATGACCACGACTGCGTGCTCAAGCCGTTTGGGCTCGACCAAACACTGGAGCGTTACGCAACAGTGATCCGCAAGCTGCGCTCGGCAGGCTATAATCAGGTGGCGGTCGTGACAGACCATGGGTTTTATCATTGGGAGCCAGCGGCGGATGAAAAGGAAGTGAGCAAGCCGGATGGCGAAATTCTGGTGGAGAGCCGGCGGGCGATGGCTGGACACGGGCTGGCGCACAAATCCGCGCTGAAATTCAAAGTGACGAAGAGCGAATTGGAAGTTTGCGTACCGCGAAGCGTGAATTGTTTCAAGACCTATGGGCGAATTGGTTTCTTTCATGGTGGCGCCACGTTGCAAGAGCTTGTGACGCCCGTGGTTATCGCGCGCTGGCCGAAAAAGGCCCGAAAGAGCGGAGTCGTTCTCAAGCCGCTGGGCCAGATTACGTCGCTGTCGCCGAAAGTGGAAATTGCGCCGGGGTCGGGCGAAAAAGATTTACTTGGGTCGGTGGATGAAAATCTGTTGAGCCGCAAAGTGATGGTGAAAGTCGTCGTCCCAGCGAGCGGCAAGGCGCTGTTCAAAGCAAAGAGTGCGGTCATAGTCGAACCGGGAGGAGAGACTCAGGTGGCGGATCTGGAGCGGGTCAAGGGAGCGGAGGCGAAAATGGGCACCGAACTTCAATTGCAGGCGCTGGACGCGGATGATGAAGAAATTCTGGACCGGCAGACGGTGACTTTGCAGGTGGAACTGGATGAATGGTTCTAGCCGTAAACGAACGCGGAACACCCAACACTAAATTTTTATGGCAGACGATGTGACACTGGATCAACTGGACAACAAATTGGCGGCGGCCTTTCCCGGGCGGATTGTCCGCAAAGACCTGGTGAAGAAACTCAAGGTGGGTTTCAACGTGCCCGTCTATGTGCTGGAATATCTGTTGGGGAAATACTGTTCCACGACGAAGGAGGAGGAAATCCGTTCGGGGTTGGAGCAGGTCAAGAGCGCCATCAGCGAGCGGATTGTCCGGGGCGACCAGTCGGAACTGATTAAAGCGCGGTTGCAACGGTCGGGATCGTTGAAGTTGATCGACCTTGTGTCGGTGGTATTTGACGAGCGGGTGACCGGGGGGAAATTCTGGGCGCGCCTGTCCACATGCGGGCTGGACAAGGTGCATATCGCTTCCGACGTGGTTCACAGACATGAGCGCTTGCTGACCGGCGGGGTGTGGGCCAACGTGGAGTTGTTGTATGACGATTCGCTGGGCGAAGATGGGGCGATCCGGCCGTTCGTCATTGAGCGGCTGTCGCCCATCCAGATTGCGAGCGCGGATTTCGACGAATATCTTCTGGGCCGCGAGCATTTCACCCGAGACGAGTGGATTGACGTGCTCCTGCGCTCGATGGGGTACGAGCCCACTCATTCTGATTTCTCGATGCGTCGGAAACTGTTGTTCCTGCTCCGCCTGGTCCCGATGGTGGAGAAGAATTACAATCTGATTGAGCTCGGCCCGCGCGGCACCGGCAAATCGTATGTTTATCGCGAGCTTTCGCCATACGTAATCCTGCTCTCTGGCGGCCAGGGCGGCGTGCCAGACCTGTTCGGTTGGAAGAACCGGAAGGACAAGCCGGGGCTGGTGTTGAAGTTTGACACGGTCGCTTTCGATGAGGTGGCCGGGTCGAACTTCAAGACCGAGAGCGACAAGCAAATGCACAAGGGTTACATGGAGCAAGGGTCGTTCTCGCGCGGTGACGACAAAGGCACGCTGTCGGCGGATGCAGGGATCGTTTTCAACGGCAATCTGGATGGTGACGTGGAGACGACGGCCAGAATCTCGCATCTGTTTGCTGCGCTGCCGGACACGATCCGCCACGACATGGCTTTTCACGACCGGTGGCACGCCTACCTGCCGGGGTGGGAGATTCCCAAGATGCAGCCGGACTATTTCACGACGCACATGGGATTCATCGCGGATTACCTGGCGGAGATTTTTCACAAGGAACTGCGGCGGCGAAATTACACGGATGCGCATGACCGTTTTTTCAGCCTGGGCAGTCATGTGGAGGAGCGCGACCGCAAGGCGGTGGTGAGAACAGTTTCTGGATTCATCAAGCTGCTGCATCCGCACGGAAAGTGCGCGAAGGAGGAACTCCAAGAGTATCTGACGTTTGCGATCGAGCTGCGCCGCCGCGTAAAGGAGCAATTGAAAAGGATGGGCGGCATCGAATACTCAAAGGTGAATTTGTCCTTTTTGGACAAGGAGGCGAAAAGCGAGACATTCGTGACATGCAAGGAATTGGGCTCGACGCAAATTATTCCCGACACGGCGATGCCGCCCGGGGATTTGTTTACGGTGGGCTTTGACGCGGCAGAGAATCGGTTCTCGCTATATCGCATCCAGATCACTGCGGCGGCAGGCGGGCATCGGCTGAATGTCGTTGGCACATCCGGCAAGGGCATCCGGGAGAGTGCGCGAATGGCGTACGATTACTTGAAAGCCAATGCCAAGAAAATCGGCATTGATCGTGATGTGGGCGCTTACGATTTCAACATTCAGGTGATGAGCCTGATGCAGGGCAAGGATGCGACAGACCTTGGCGTCGCGTTCTACATCGGCCTGATCTCGGCGATGCTTGGCCGGCAGATTGCGGGCGGTTTGGTAATCCTCGGACAAATGAGCATCCACGGCGTGTTGAGCCGGGTGGAAGGACTTGGCGACAAACTCCGCATCGCGATGGACGCAGGCGCAAAACGGGTGATGTTTCCGACGGAGAATCGCAGGGATTTCGCAGAGCTTCCGCCGGAGATTATCGACAAACTGCAAATTGATTTCTACAGCGACCCGTCGCAGGCTGCTTTTAAGGCATTGCTGGAGGTGTGAGGGAGCGGTCACCTGAACCCGCGCGGGGCGGCGGCGCGGCAGTTTGCCATCCGAGAGCGCACGGTGGTCAATCCGCCCCAAGCCGACTACGCAGCCGCACGACGGGCATCTGGTGACCGTGGAGGGGTTGCTGGTGGAGTTGTTCATGGAAGTCCGGGCGCTGGGCTTGATGGATGAGGGCGAGTATTTCCGCATGTTCGACAATCTCGCTGGCTACTCGCGGATTTCGCTGGCCCGACTGCTGGATTATGCGCGCGAGCGCCGTCCTGCCGGGCTGGAATTGCAACGACACATCAAAGCGGAGTTTTTGAAAAACTCCGCGTTAGCTGGTTCTGATGACACGCCATGATTTCGCCCGAATGTTTTGGAAGAGAGTGGATTTTGAGAAAAGCGTCCGAAATCGGATGCCGGAATCCGGTGATGTTGGAGAAGACCATCGTCGCACTCCAGCTCCTGGGCCATTTGGCGGAAAGCGAATTACCATCCAATTTAAGGGCGGATCGAGCCTGCTCCTGCGCCTGAATCCCATCCGGCGTTTGTCCATTGACGTGGATATTGTCACGCAGGCGAAGGCGGAGGAGTTGATCGCCGTTCTGAAACGGGTGAGCCATCTCATGCCGTTGGCCGGCTCCTGAGGCCGCAGAGACACTTGCACCTATACTACAGGAAGTCCAATGCCGCTGCATGGGTGCGTGCGGAGTGAGCCGCCCGCACTCTGGACGCACCGTCCGCAGTCAAGGTTACCAGCCACCAAGTTCATGTTTCACGCAGGTGTACCACCCCAGATGGATAAACAAATTCAACTCCCGATTGCCCCATCTAACCGCGCAAGGATCAAGTAAATCAAGTGAGCAAAATTAGCCAATGGGCTCCGCCGGATATTTGGGACCAATTCGAGATCACAGGGGTACCCAATCCCAGACTGCCGGGTGAATTCGGTTTTCTGTGTGTGGAATATGGCGCACCGGCATGAGATCGGTCCGACCACCCAGCGAGGGGCGGTCCAAGAGAAGTTCCAAGAGCAGAGGGCCTCTACAATCAAGACCGAAAATACGCCAAAAATAATTAAACCTACAATGTGACCGTGAAAAAATTCGATATAGCCAGGTGGTTAGGCGCAGCCGATGCTGGCCGCTACCTGGGCTATAGTCGAGACTGGGTGGAGCGCCGGGCGCTGGAATGGCAGGATAAGCCGGCACCAGACCGTATCCGCTACAAAAAAGCCCGTTCAGACGGACGGCGCCGGTACTTCGTCCCCGACCTTGAGGCCCAGCTTTGTGAATAATCTCGCCCAGGCGTAGTCCTTCTTTTCCGCAGGCAGCCACTTCAGCTTCGGACCTTTTCCATGCAACCAGTGTTGCGGTATGACCCCGTAAGATTCCCGCAACGTCTCCAGTCCTCCCACCTGATTCAATTCCGCCGCAGTTTGGCTGTCATGGACTCCATTGCTGCGGTTTACCAAAACGTAAAACCCCCGGCCGCCGTGCGAGGTCAGTTTCTTGGTCAGCCGTCCGTCCTTGAACATCAATTCCAGCCGCTGCGTCAGGACCCCCTCCCCGACATGATCTGAACTTCCGCGGCCCCCTGGAAAATACCAAGGGGTATCTGGGTACCGTTTTTTTGACCAAGCGTCCATTGCCGCGAGCAGCACTTGCCCGTCTGGATGCAAATAAATGCACGGGTTGTCCGCGTTTTTCTCCGCGCGTCGGACATACATGGAGTCCCCTTGGATGAAGCCGGGCTGTTCAGTGTCCTTTGCGTCGCGGCGCAGGGCCAGGGTTTCCCCAGTTCTCATGCCAAAGAAATTCTCCCAAAGGAATTGCCAGCCAATCACCTCGCTGCGCTTATCCTCAAACAACAGACCAGCGACGGTGTGCATCTCCTCAGTGGAACTGCACGCGACCTCTTTGGTTTTCCGGGCTTCGCTCGGGCTGTAATACCGGTCCCGTTTGGAAATAGGATTGGCGATCAGCTTTTCCTGCCGCACGTTCCAATCCAACGCTTTCGAGAGGGTATTCAGTTCGAGGTCGGTAGTCCGGGCTCCGTCTGATCCCGCCTTGACGTTTTTCTTTCGCCAGGCGTGGTATTTATCCAACAGGGCCGGGGCAAGTTCATCGACATATTTCCCTTCAAAAAACTCCTCGAGGCGAGGGACGGCATCTGCCTCGGTACGGCTGTGCTTCTCGCCAGGCTTTCGCATCTTGCCGCGCCGGATCGAAGCGAACTCGGCCTCTTCGTATGTTGACAGCGCGTCCGTGATCTTCAACCTAGGCAACTTCTCTTTCGCCGGCTCGACCCCAAGTTTCGCTTCAGATTGTTTCCGTTCGTAGGCGTTTCGGAGGTCAGTGGCGATCGCCTTCCGCGTGGTCTCCAACGATTGATACGTATCTCTGCCGTCGGTGCAAATCCGGATGTAAAACATTTTGGAGCCAGTGTGCTGGTAAAGCATCCGCTCCCCGGAGACCTTGATGAGTTTTTTCATGCGTCGTGTTTTATGGACGGGTATTATACGGGTATTTGAGCTTTTCGTCAATGCTTTATGTTCGGCAGGGTTCCAGCTTTGCTTCAGGTCTGTTACATAAACACCCTGTTTGCAAGTGGTTATGGTGTGTATATTTCCGCAGAAGTGGTGCACCCAGATGGAGTTGAACCATCAACCTTCTGATCCGTAGTCAGATGCTCTATCCAATTGAGCTATGGGTGCAATGCGTTGATTATCAACCACTTGCGATGTAAAAAACGCGCGCATGCGGCGCGATTTCATCACTTCACGGCCAGATTATATCCCGGAAGATCTCGTCTGGCAATCAACAATTTGTCTATTGGCTATTCTTGGGCGCATCTTGATACAACCACCCTTGGATGGATCAAACCCCTCTCCCTAACCCTCTCCCCACTTCGTGGGGCGAGGGAATTGGCAAATCGCATGGTGGTGGTATCAAGATGTGCCCGCTAATCTTGCCAGCCGCCGCCGAGGGCTTTGATGAGGCGGATGGTGGCGGCGTAGCGACGGCCGGTTAATTCGGCGGTTTGACGTTCTTGTTGGAGTTCGGCGCGCCGGGCAGTCACCACTTCAAATTCGGCAAGGAGGCCGGCGTCGTAACGGGCCTGGGTGAGTTGGGTGACGCGCCGGGCGGAAGCGAGGGCGTCAGCCTGGGCGGCGGCCTGCGCGGTCCAGAAGGTGATTTGGGCGAGGCTGTCTTCCACTTCTTTGAAGGCGGTCAGGGCGGCTTGTTGATAGCTGGCCAGGCTCTCCTGATACGCGGATTGGGCCTGCCTGACCTGGGCGGCAGTGCGTCCGGCGGTAAAGAGGGGAAGGCTGGCGCCGGGGCCGAAGGAGAAGGCGAGGCTGTCCAGGTTGAAGAGGTTGTTGGCCTGGCCGCTGAGGTAGCCGGCCTGGCCTGTCAAGCGCACCACAGGAAACCAGGCGGCGCGGGCCACGCCGATCTGGGCGCTTTTGGCGGCGAGATTGCGCTCGGCGGCGGCGATGTCGGGGCGGCGTTCGAGAACGGAGGAGGGGATTCCCACCGGAACGAGCGGGGGTGAAGCGGCGAGCGGGGAGGCAGTCAAGGTGAAGGAACTGGCGGGCTGGCCGCAGAGGAGGGCCAGGGCATCGAGGGTTTCGGCGCGCTGGCGGCGGAGGTCGGCCAAGTCGGAGCGGGAGGCGGCCAGCTCGGCTTTGGCCTGGGCGGCGTCCAGCTCCGGGATGGTTCCGGCGTCGTAACGGGCCTGCAAAATGCGGACGGAATCCTCGCGCAGTTGGAGGCCGCCGTCCTGGGCGGCGATTTGGGCGTCGAGGGAGCGGAGCAGAAAATAATTGACAGCGATGTCGGCGGCCAGGGTGAGGAGGATGTTCCGGCTGTCGGCGACGGCGGCCTGGGCCTGGGCGGCGGCGGATTGGAAGGAGCGGCGGACGCGGCCCCAGAGATCAATTTCGTAGCTCAGGTCCAAGGGGACATTGTAGGTGTCCAGGTAAACGGGCTTCAACTTGACAGGGAAGGGGAGGGGTTCGTTGCCGGAAACACGCTGGCGGCTGAGGGAGGGATCGAGGGAAAGTTCGGGGAAGAACTGGCTGCGGGCGAGGCGGGCGGCGGCGCGGGCCTGGTCCACGCGGGCGACGGCGGCGCGGAGGTTTTGGTTGGCGGCCAGGGCGTTGGATTCGAGGCCGGCGAGAACGGGGTCGTGGAAAACATTCCACCAGTCGCCCTTGGGAAGGGCGTCGCCGGGCTCGGCCAGTTTCCAATGCCAGTCCGCGGGAGCGATTTGGGCGGGGACGGGCGGCTGATAGGTTGGGCCGACGGTGCAGGAGGCGGCGACAAGAAGAAGGAGGCCGGCACTGAGAAAGGGCGGTGTTTTCATAGTTTTAATCGAGGGTTTGACGGTAGCGTTTGACGCCGATGGCCAGGACGACGGCGGTGAAAAGAGCGATGGGCCAGAGATGGGATCCGACCTGGGCCAGGCCGTTGCCTTTGAGCAGGATGCCGCGAACGATGCGCAGGAAATGGGTGAGGGGAAGGATTTCCCCAACGGCCTGGGCCCAATGAGGCATGCCGCGGAAGGGAAACATGAAGCCGGAGAGGAGGATGGAGGGGAGAAAGAAGAACACGCCCATTTGCATGGCCTGGCGCTGGTTTTGAGCGATGGTGGAAAAGGTGATGCCCATGGAAAGATTGGCGGCGATGAAAACGAGGGCGGCGGCGTAGAGGAGGAGGAGGTTGCCAATCATCGGCACATGGAAAAGGAAGCGGGCGGCGAGAAGAAGGAGGGAGATTTGAATGTAGCCGACGAGGATGTAGGGAATGATTTTGCCCACCATGACTTCGAAGGGGCGTGTGGGCATGGAGAGGAGGTTTTCCATGGTGCCGGATTCGCGTTCGCGGGTGATGGCGAGGGCGGTGATCATGACCATGGTCAGGGTGAGGACGACGCCGAGCAGGCCGGGGACGATGTTGAGCTGGGTGAGGCCCTCCGGGTTGTAGAGGGCGTGGACGCGCAGAGCGGCCGGGCCGTTGGTGGGGGCGAGGTAGGAGAGGGGGCCCTTGAGGTCGTTTTGGAGGGCGTTGTCAAGAAAGGCAGGCAGGGCGCCGAGGGCGTTGCCGGTGGCGGCGGGATCGGTGGCGTCGGCCTCGACGAGAATGGCGGGATGGCGGCCGCGCAAAACATCGCGGTTGAAATTTTGCGGGATATTGACGACGAATTGAACCTCGCCGCGGGCGAGAAGGTCGCGGCCCTGGGCTTCGGTGTTTACCTGGCGGACGAAATCGAAGTAGGCGGTGTTTTTGATGGCGTTGAGGAGGGAGCGCTCGATGGGGCCGTGATCGGCGACGAGGAGGGCGGCGGGGAGGTGCTTGGGGTCGGAGTTGATGGCAAAACCAAAAAGAATGAGCTGCAGGATGGGGATGCCGATCATCATGCCGAAGGTGAGGCGGTCGCGGCGCATTTGGATGAATTCCTT
>Ga0187848_10003517_pt1 | contig 11392 bp, 6 predicted proteins | sample June2016WEW_4_40_FD_132424 | JGI IMG/M metagenome (GOLD analysis project Ga0187848, IMG submission 132424) | Peatland microbial communities from SPRUCE experiment site at the Marcell Experimental Forest, Minnesota, USA - June2016WEW_4_40 | ecosystem: Environmental > Terrestrial > Soil > Wetlands... | reverse complement strand
CTGGACAGCAGTTGAGGGTCGCTGCACCCCTGAATCTCCTGCCCCCGCGGCCCAGCACCGATGGGGGAAAGGGGGCCCTCTGCCCAAATCCTGTCTGCTCCTTGGCCCGCCCCCAACCTGCGCTGACGCCCGGCCGTTCCGCCCTCGCTGCCAGGGCCTCGTGAATAATCCGGGTTAACTGCCCCGAGGCCGACCAGTACCTCAGCCGCGAGTACCGCGCCGGCTGGGCGCTATGATTCGTTACGCCTGCGGGCAATGTTCTTTTCCGTAGCCCAGGCGTAAACGTGCGGGCTACGGAAAAGATTTGCCCGCAGACGTGAACGCCTTCCCAGCCCCCGCCCTCCGGGCGCCCCAGCTTCACGCCTGCTCGATCTCGGCGTGGACGCGGCCCTCGCGGCCGATCTCGACGACGGCATAGAAGCCGGCCCGGGCCGGGGCGGAGTTCACTACCAGGGTCGGCCCGAGGTGGTCGATCCCCCGCGCTTCGTGGATGTGCCCGCAGAGGACCAGGGCCGGGTGTCGCCGCTCGATGAATCGCCGCAGGGCCAGGCTGCCGGCGTGTTGGAAGAGGCGAGTGCGGTCGCGGACGCCGTGGGGCGGGGCGTGCGACAGGACCACCTGCCGCACCGCGGTATGGATCGAGGCATAGCCCGCCTCGAGCCGCTCGGCCAACTCCTCTTCGGAGAGATGATACATCTGCTGGTGCTGCTGCCAGGGCGGCATGGCCCCCAGGCCGCACATGCCGACGCCATCCTGGACGATGCCCCGGCCGTCGAGCGAGATCCCCATGACCGAGAACTCGTGTTCGATCTCGGACGAGTCGCAGTTGCCGGCCACGGCCCAGACGGGCGGACCGGCGGCCTGGGCCCGGCGCACGAGCCGCGCGGCGTCCTCCGGCGTGCCGAAGTCCGTCAGATCGCCGCCCAGCAGGATGGCGTCGACCGGGACCGCCGCCGCCAGGATCGCCTCCAGCCGGGCCGAATCCCCGTGCAGATCGGTAATTGCCAACAGTCGCATGGCCATGGCCCTCTCGATGCGCGGCCCGGAAAGACAGGGGAAAAAGGGCACAGTCTCCTTTTTCGTCCCTAGTTCTAGCACCCCGCGGACCGCAAGGCAGTCTTTTTCCCGCGCAATTCAGGCCGCACCGGGCACCATGCGCCGCATGGTCGGCGTGCGGAATCCGGCACACGGCGGGTGCGGCCTACATTGCCAATTGGACATCCACCCAAGGCAATGGTAGTCTATCAGGCAAGCCGGTTGTCGGCGGGCCTCGAATTCCGGCCGCGAAAGGGCACACCATGAGATTCATCCTGGCAGTGGCAATCGTCTCGGCCGCCGCCTGGCCCCAGGGCGGTACATGCGAAGAGCCGAAAACGGCCCCCGGATGGACCAAGGTCGATGAGGGCAAGTCCGGCAGCCGCGGCGGGGCGGTGCTGCTGGCGGCCCCGGACCTCAAGCGAATGTTCTTGGTCAGCCCGACCGAGAACTCGGCCACGGTCGCGGCCTTCGACCTGGCCACGCAGACCTGGAGCCAGCTCTGGCCGGAAAAAGGGGACAGTCCCCAGGCAAGGAAGGGGACCGGGTACCCTCTGGGTGCCTTTTTCCCCCAAGGCGGCTTGCACCCCTATTACCAGGCGGCCTACGATCCGGGTGGCCAGACTATTTACTGCCTCAACGGCGGGCCGGTGCTGTACACGTTCGACGTGGCCAAGAAGGCTTGGAAGGTCTATCCGCCGGCCGCCGAGCTGGAGGGCCTGAGCTGGCCCACGATGGCCTGCGACACGATCGGCCGGCGGTTGGTGGTCGTCGGGGCCGACAAGAAGGCCGACAACCTCGGCTGGTGCCGAACGCTGTTCTACGACATCGCCGCGGGCAAGTGGTCCCGGCTGGAAATTACCGACAAGAAAGTGCTGGAGGAGCACCGGCATTGGGTGGCGGCCAACGAGGCGATGATCGACCTCGTCGGGCGAATCCGCCTGGCCTGGTACCGCGATCCGAAGGGGGCCGGCAGTGCGGCTGAGGTTGCCGACCTTCGCAAGCGTTGTGCGGCCCTCAAGGAATTGCCGCAATTAGACCATTTCGTCGCCGGCTTGGCCGATGTGGACCACCCACTGGACGGCCAACAGACGCTGGATGCCCTTCGGGCGGCCCAGCACATGGCGCGCCAGGTCAGGGCGTTGGCCTGGGACCAGTCTCCTGTGCCCTGCGCGCGGCGCAACTCGCCATTGGCTTTCGACGCGGAGCATCGCGTGTGCCTGTTGTTCGGTGGCGACCACGAGGACTACCTGATGAACGATACCTGGGTGCTGGACCTGGCGAAGGACGAATGGCAGCGGCGCCATCCCGACAAGGCCCCCAGCCCGCGTGCCGGGCATGCGTTGTGCTGGCTCCCCGCCATCGGCAGGTTCGCTCTCTACGGGGGCTACGTGCAGAGTTCCAGCGCAGATTACGGCGCATCGCCTGCCGCCCCGCTCGCGCCGCCGCAGCTTTGGCTTTGTGGCATTGAGGAGGACCCCTGGGGCCTCGCGGGCAGCTGGCCGCTGCCGGCCGCCGACGATCGGAGCACGCCCGCGCCCTTGGGGTTCTTCGATGGGTATGCCGGCCAGTGGTTCTGCCCACCGGCAATGGCCGCGGATGCGAGTGGCCGGATCGTGCTGGCCGCCCATGCCTGCGGGGCCTGGCCCTGGCGGTGGAAGCGGCCCTGCGAAACCTGGATGCTGACAGTTGACCCGACGCACCTCGGTGCGGAAGGGACAAAGAAACTGGGCTCACCCGTCAACCAGCGGCTTTATCGCAGCGGCCCCTTCCGGGCTGAGTTCTGCGAAACGGACGAGAAGCCGAAGGATACGGGCCTGGACCATCTGCCGGCGAACCGCTGGGTGCGGCTGCCGGACCCACCCCGCAACCCGTGCCAGGGCTGCCGCCAGCGGGATTGGGGCACCACCGCCTGGGACTCGGACCGCGACCAGGTCCTGATGTGGGGCGGCGGGCACTGCGTCCGCTCCTCGAGCGTCGTGGCCCATTGGTCGCCCGCCTCCGGCCGCATCGTCGAAGGGTACGATGCCGACGAGCCCTACAGTCACAACGGCGGCGGCGGGTTCGACTCGTCGCTCCTGAACCGGCCCTGGGTCTCCGTCCACAATTATCACCACTACGCCTACGATCCGAAGTGCAAGCTCTTGGTCGCCGGCCGCGGCTATCTCTACGATCCCTCGCGGATGGACTGGCTGCGGATCGAGCCCCTGCCGCTGCCGTTCAGGTTCGAGTGGGGCAGCACCTACGTCGCCTCCTCGCCGCACGGGGCGGTGGCCTGGGCCAGAAAGAAGCAGGGCGAGCAGGCCGGCCTGTGGCTCTTTACAGGTGCAAAGCCCGCCGACTGGGTCGGTGGGATGCGCGATGACAAGCGTACGGGTCATTGGATCGACCTGGAGCCGAAAGGCAAGCTCTTCGTGCCGTACTGCGACTGCCACGGCATGGTCTACGACTCCAAGCGGGACCGGATGCTGATCGGCGGCGTCGGCGGCACTTACGGCAAGCCGAGCGACGGCTCGCTGCTGGCCTTCGACTTCCAGACCCGCGCGATCGAGCGCATCGTTCCCGCCGGCGCCGAGCTGGCCAAGACCCAAAACGCCCGCGAGATGGCCTACGTCGAGCACGCCGACTGGGTGCTGATCGGGGAGCTCTATCCCCATCTACGCGGCGATGAACGGAGGAAGGGCCAGGGCTACACGCGGGTCTACGACTGCGGCAAGAACAAGATGTTCCTGCTCGCGGCGGGCGACGTGCCCGACGGCTACAGCACGGGCTGGATGTACGATGCCCGCCGCAAGCTGGTTTATGTTTTCACGTATCGAGGGGAAGCGTGGGCGATGGCGATTGATCCGGCCAAGGCACGGTTGCAAGAAAGGCCGTGAGGGCGGCTGAGAAACCGATTGAAATACCAAATACCAAATCCCAAATCCCAAACAACTTCAAAATACAAAGCACGAATGTTCCAAACGAGGAGATTCATCATGACGTGTCGCATGTTTTTTGGAAGCGTGAGCCTCGCACTGTGCCTGCTGGTGGCCGGGCTGATCGGGGGCCCGCGGGCCGCCGCCGCCGAGCCGCAGAACTTGCTCAGCGACGGCTCGTTCGAGGAGCCCATGCCCCGCGACCAGTTCGGCCACGTCTTCAAACACTGGGGCGGCTGGAAGTACGAGGGCGAGTGCGAGTTCCGCGTGGGGCAGATCGTCCACAGCGGCAAGACCTCCTGTCTGCTGTTCGGCAGCGTGCAGCCCAAGATTCGCATCGCGCAGACGCTCAAGGGGCTGGAGCCGGGGCGCTACAAGATCACGGCTTGGATCCGCGGGCTGGACATCGGCGAGGGCATCTGGCGGATGAACACCGAGTTTGCCTTCGGCGATAAGTACATGCGGCTGAATAAGGGCGGCACCTTCGGCTGGACGCCCGTGACTTACGTGGCCGACGTGAAACAGAAGCAAGACGCCGGGCCGTCGTTCGGCATGTGGGCGCCGGGCTATTTCTGGATCGACGACGTCTCGATGGTCCGCGTGGGCCAGGACGTCCCGCTCACTCCCGAGCCGGTCGTGGGGGCCGAGGAGCGGCCGATCGTGGCGCCGGGGCCTTTGGGGCCGGGCGAGGTCCGCTGCCCGGAGTGCGGCTACAAGAACATGCCCGCCTGGCATCGTTGCTATGCCTGCGGCGCGGAGCTGGGGGCGGTGAGGGTCGCGAAGGGGCCGGACCACCGGCTGCTGACGGACTTCACGGGCAAGAATCCCTTCGAGAACGGCAGCGTCGTCGCGGGGCACGGTCCCCAGGGGGGCAAGGCCCTGCGGCTGGATAAGGAATACGCCGTCTGGAGCGGGCCGCAGGACTGGTCGGGCTACGATTACCTGAAGGCCGACCTGTGGACCGCCGCCGAGCGGCCCGTCAACCTGGGCATCGAGGCCTACGACGCGCAGACCCGCGACTACTGGACCCGCGTGAACAACGAGACCATCGTGCCGCCGGGGGCCAGCACGCTGGTAATACCGCTGGGGCAGCTTTACGTGGGCGAGAAGGGGCGTCCCGGCCGCAACCTGCTGCTGGGCAACATCACGCGCGTGGTGTTCAACATCGGCCCGACACCGGCCGGGGCGGTCGAGTTCTCCAACTTCCGCTTGGAGCGGGACGTGGAGACGGCGAAGATGCAGTTCGAGGGTCTTAGCGCCTTTTCTTTCGGCCCGTCCACCAGCCCGCTCATGCCCGGCTTTACGCGGATCGACCCCTCGACCATCTACAGCAAGGGGCGGGGCTACGGCCTGAACGATGCGCGGATCTGGCGGGCCTTCGACGTCTTGCAGCCCGAACCGCTCTACCAGCACTTCCTGTGCATCGAAGGCGGCGGCCTGCGGGTCGACCTGCCCGACGGCAAGTACCACGTCTTCGTCAACATCGACAACCCCTCGGGCTTCTGGGGCGAGTACCAGGTCTACCGGCAGCGGGCCATCCTGGCCCAGGGCAAGCCGGTGGTCGAGGAATCCATGACCTTCGACTCGCTCAAGAAGAAGTACTTCCGCTTCTGGAAGACCGAGGACAGCCCCGCGGAGAACACCTTCGACAAGTACCAGCGCGCGTACTACCAGGAGAAGGAGTTCGACGTCAACGTGACCGGGGGGCACCTGGACCTCGGTTTCCGCGGCGACAACTTTGCCTGCAGCGTGTCGGCCGTGATCATCTACCCGGCGGCCAAGGCCGTCGAGGGGCGGAAGTTCCTGGACTACGTGGTCGCGAAGCGGCGGTTCTATTTCGACAACTATTTCCATCGCGTGCTGCACAAGCCCAGCGGCGACCCGCTCTCGCCCACGGCCGCGGAGACCCGCCGCGGCTACGTCGTCTTCGCGCGGGACCCGATGGAAGACGTCTATTACAACGACACGCCCCGCAAGGCGGAGATCAACAAGCCGGTGAGCGGCTTCGGCTTCGCCGCGCAATACGAGCCGCTGACGGTGGAGATCTGCCCCTTGGCCGATCTGGGCAAGGTCAACGTCGCGGTGAGCGACCTAACCGGCCCCGGCACGATCGCCGCCAAGGACGTGGCGGTGGGCTACGTTTCCTACCGCATCAGCCGCGTGAGCATGGACGGGGCGGTGTACACGATCAACCCGCGGCTGATCATCCCCGAGGCCACCGTCGAGGTCGGCAAGGGGATCACCCGGCGGTTCTGGCTCACGGTCCGTCCGCCGGCCAACACGGCCGCCGGCCTGTACACCGGCCGGATCACTATCACCCCCGAGCACGGCCAGGCGATCGCGGTGCCCTTGACGTACCGCGTGTACCCGGGCACGCTCGATGCGGTCGACATCCCGGTCGGACCGTGGAGCCACACCATCGGAATTCCCTGGGACGGCAGCGATCCGAAGGCGCAGGCCTGGAACGACACCATGGCCGAGCGGAGCCTGCTGAAGCTGCGCGACTACGGTTTCACCAGTTTCTCCGGCCTGCCGGAGGTCCACTACCTGGGCTTCAAGCAGGGCAAGCCGCAGTTGGATTTCAGCGTGGGCGACCGGCAGATGGAACGGGCCCGCCGCTGCGGGTTCACCATGCCGGTGATCACCTATTGCGGGTTCCCCGGCTTGGACCTGTACCACAGGGACGAGGCGGCCATGCGGGCGGCCGGGTTCAGCGACTACAGCAAGTTCATCAAGGCCATCTTCTCGGCGGTCCAGGCGCACGCCGACGAGGCCAATTGGCTGCCGGTCTACTGGAACCTGGGTGATGAGCCGATGGGCGACGAGCTGGTCAGGGCCGCGGAGAATGCGGAAGCCTACCGCGCGGCCTTCCCCAAGGGACCGCCCAAGTTCACCGCCGCCACCAGCACCGAGGTTGCCAAGCCCGACGACCCGCATTTTCGCTTCGCCAAGGCCCTGCACGTGGCGAACCTCAACGGGCACAACGAGGCGGTCGTCGAGCTGCTGCACCGCCTGGGCACGGACTGGGCCTTCTACAACGGCGGCAACCGCTGGACCTACGGCGTCTACCTGTACAAGGCGGCCAAGCAGTTCGACATGAAGTTCCGCCTGAGCTGGCACTGGAACGCCACGGCCGGCGACCCGTACTACGCCCTGGACTGCCGCGAGGACGACTACGCCTGGTGCAACGCCAGTCCGGCGGGCACGCTGATCCCGTCGGTCGAATTCGAGCGCGACATGCGCGGGGGACTGACGGATTACCGCACCATGCTCACGCTGGCCCGCTTGGCCCGCGAGAAGCACGACGCGGCGGGCGAGGCCCTGATCCAGAAGCGGCTGGCGGCCTTCAAGCTCGGCCAGCGCGAGCACGACGCCCTGTTCCCGCTTTCCGACTGGAACGACTTCCGCAGGCAGATGGCCGAGGCCATCGCGCGGCTCCGCCCGTAAACGCGGTTTACTTCACGTCGCAAGTTGTAGGTTGTCTCCGCAACGGAAACAAGTGCGCGGTTGAGGGGGAACCTCGCGCGGAGCGCGAGGAGCGCGTGGGGAGCGCCATCGCGGAAGCGGCGGGTAGACGGAGGCAACGCATGTCGGACAAGAGCGTCGCTGAGAAACTCCTGATCAGGCCGGGGCAGAAGATCCTGCTGGTGAACCAGCCGAAGGGTTACAGGGCTGTGCTGGGAGCGATTCCCAAGGGCGTCACGCTCCTGAAAGAAGCCGCCGAAGCGGCGGACCTCATCCAGGTTTTCGTCGGTTCGCGCAAGGACCTCGAAGCGCAGTTGCCGCGCCTGAAGCCCCTGCTGGCCCCCAAGGGACTGCTTTGGGTTACGTATCCCAAAGGGACCTCGAAGCGGAAATCCGACATCAACCGCGACAGCATCGCCGCCTATGCCGGCACGATCGGCTTGCAGGCGGTGGCCATGATCTCGGTGGACGACGACTTGTCGGCGCTGCGGCTGAAGGTCGTCTAGCGGCCTATGAAGCGCCGGGCAACATGTGGCAGGCGGGCCGCAGAGCCTTCCGGCGGCCCCCGCAACGCAACCAGCGGACTCTGTGCTGGGGACAGTAGACGCCGGAGTCGGGAGGTGCCGCGGCGGGGTACCAGATACCCTGCGCTCCTCCGGCAGGAGGATTGGAAGCGCAGCCGCCAGTCACGCCCGCAGCCTCGTAGTCCTGCGCTCCTCCAACGCGGGCACCGGGGCCGCCAGCCTCGACCGCGACGCCGGCAATATCAAAACAGCCCCAGGTCCCGGCCAACCCGAAACCGTCCAGAAGCTCATTGGTGGTGTCGAGGCAGATGTGCCCGGCGTCAAAGCCATTGCTCGCACAGTAGGTCGAATCGATGTCGATCCACTTCCCGTCCACGTAGGCCTCCGTCCAGGCGTGGCCGGAAAAGCCGCTGGTTTCCGGGCAATAGACCAGTCCGCTGGCCAAGCGGGCGGGAATGCCCGACGCCCGGAGCAGGGCGGCAGCCAAGATCGCATGATGTTTGCAATTGCCCGATTTGGCGCGGATGATCCCGGTCGCCTCGAGTTGCTCGGTTTTCTCCCGTTTGTCCGTGATGTAGTCGTACACGAACCCCTGGATTGCGAAAACCGCCTCGACCGCATTCGTGCGGGCGCCCAGGGCTTTCCGGGCGAGCCGCTTCACCTCCGCAGCATCCGACTCGATGTACTTTGTGGGCTTCAGGGCTTCCAAAACGGCCGGGTCGCTTCCATGGTAGCCGATCGGACAGGTTATCTGGGCCTTTTGGCGCGTGGCGATCATGGGACGCATCGAGACCACGACCGTAGCCGAGCCGTCGGCGTGGCGACGCACCGACTGCGCGCCGGTGGTCGGAATCGTGCCGATCGTTCTGCCTTTTTTCGGCGTAAGCTCGTAGGTAACCGAGATGGCGCCGGTCGCGTCCATCCGCTTGGGACAAGGAAGGGGCTTGAGGTCCACCACGAAAGGCTGTTCCTTGGCCATGGCTTGCTCGCGGTCGCAGCGAATGATCTGTGTGGTCGAGCCGAAGAGCTGAAAGCAACTCTTCCATGAATGGCCTTCGCGATCCTGGTAATCGGTTACCGTCAAGCCGTCGTCCCGCGCGTACCTGGTTTCCGTCAGCACCATGTTCTTGCCCAAGACCGCCACGGGCCCCGTGCGGCCGACCGTTACGTCGCATTTCATGAACTTGCGAGAATCGACGTCGAATGTCGTGTACGCGTAGCGCGTTCCCTCCTTCAACCCCATCCGCACGAGCAGAAGGGACGTGCCGTGGCCGAGCACCGCACCGGCGGGCCAAGCCATCGTGAATTCCTTGGCGGCGCCGGCGGCCGAGCGACGGATCCGCAGTTTGCCGTTGGGCAGTATCTTGCCCTCGATCTTCAGATCGTCGTCGGAGTCGATCTTTTCAAGAGACAACGGCTTGCCGTCGGGAGTTTCGACCTCTCGCTGAAATACGGTGCTCTTCCCCTTCTCGGTCGACAACTCGACTGTCGTCGCCGTTTCGACAACCGGACCGATCTTCTCCGTCGCCGTAATGTGGCCGACGTTCTTTCCATCCGTCAGGATCGTGTAGTAGGTCGTTTCCTCGGTTCCTTGCAGCCGGGAAGCGGCCCCGGACGCCAGCAGGAGCGCGACGATCGGCAGGAACCTCGTGAACATGGCGTCTAACCTCGATCAATCCCGGGGCTCGTACATCACCGCCAGGCAGGGGCGGTTCTTCAGGTCGTGGCACTCGCGCGTGTGGATATTGAGGTAGTCGATATACTTGGGCGCGCCGTAGAGGATGAAGCCGTTGTTGACGTGCTCGCCGTCGATCCAATATCGCACGGCTTGGGTGAAGTCCCACGAGCAGGTCCTGCCGCCGCTGGGGCCGTGGGCCAGCAGCAAGGCCGCGCAGTCGCCGTCGCCGCCCCACGACAGCGCGGCGTAGTCCTTCCAGAACTTTTCGGCGGAATACTCGAAGACGTTGACCTCGTATTCTCTCCACGGCCGATTGCACGGCTCGACGACGAACATGGTGGGCTTGGTCTTCCACTGGTCGCCCAGGTCCGCGGCGCGCACGACGATCAGGCGGGCGCCTAGAATGCCGGCCCCGCGGGGGATGCTCGAAAGGTCCACTCGCAGGAAGCCGGGGCGGTTTCGGAAGCAGGTCTCGATCCGCTCGCTGCGCCCGGAATTGGAAAAGTTCGCCAAAGTCAAAGCCATGGGCAGGTGCGAAGGCGTGCCGGCGTCCTGCCAGCCGGCGAAAGGCTTGTCGGGATGGGCCGGGTCATAGCCCGGTTGGCCGTCCCGCAGCATGGCCAGCACGGCCTTGGGATGCTCCTTCTTGAGACGGTCGTACTGCGCGCGAATGTCGGTCTCGACCTGCTCGACGGTCTTGTCCTGGGGCTCGGCTCTCTGGCTCTTGCGTTTGTCGGCCAACTCGTCGACGTCCTTCACTTCCATGTCCGTCCCGCTCACCTTGTACTTGCCCGGCGGCACCAGCAGCGCGGTGTTAAACGGCGAGGCCGCCGGGGCCCTTTCGGTGGACAGCCGGATGTTGTGGACGAAGACGGCCTCGCCCTCCTTGGGACGATACATGTAGATCTGCACGGTATGGACGTCCTTCCACAACCGCTCCGTGTCCGGCGGTGCCGGCGCGACGAGCGTGTTCCGGCCGGCTTCCAGGCGCGCGGCGAATTCCCACCGCGAGCAGCCGTCGGCGTAGGCCGTGCCGTATCGGCTGGTGCGGGCCATGGCGCGGAACACGAGCAGGCACGTGCGGCTGGCGGTCGCTTCGGCACGGAAGCTCTTGTAGGGCAGCCAGTTCTCAAGGGGCGACTTGGCCGAGACCGTGGGCAACCGCCCGCCGGCAAACGTGAGCTTCAAGGCGTGCCGGCCGCCGGCGGCACTCCGCTCGCCTTGCTCGATCTTCACGGGCGGCTCGGCAGGCAGCGCGGCCGGAAGTGTCGCGGCCGGCTGGCCGGCCTTGGCTTCTGCTTGCCGCAGGGCGTAGATGTCGATGTTCGACCAGGCTTTTTCGCAACCGGGTTCCTGGAAATCAAACAGTACCCGGTCCCCGGCCGCCGCCATCCCTGCCGCCAGGCCCGACAACAACAGCGTCGTCCCAATGGATCGCAAGAACGAAATTGAACGAGTCATCGCTTCTTCCCCCGGTGTTCGGACTTGCCGGTGTTGGCCGCACTGCCGTCGTCATCAGCGCGGGGACCCGGCCTTCTCGGACTCAGCTTGACCGCACCGCCATGAGCCTAGATGTGCGGCGCAGGGAAGTCAAGCCAATAGGCGGGCACCCCCGGAAACCCACAGATTCGGGAAGATTTCCCCAGGAGCCGACCTCTCGGGACAGGTCGGCGGCTATTCCTGGTCCCGGGTGGCCCGCATTGCTATGCCGCGCGGCCGCCGCAGACATGGCTTTGCCCGCTAGCTCCCCCGTGCATCAAGAAGCTGAAGTG
>Ga0187848_10003515_pt1 | contig 11394 bp, 12 predicted proteins | sample June2016WEW_4_40_FD_132424 | JGI IMG/M metagenome (GOLD analysis project Ga0187848, IMG submission 132424) | Peatland microbial communities from SPRUCE experiment site at the Marcell Experimental Forest, Minnesota, USA - June2016WEW_4_40 | ecosystem: Environmental > Terrestrial > Soil >... | reverse complement strand
GATTCACCCGCCGGACGAGCCGGCAGGGGTCCGGGCGAATGCCTCCTCCCTGTTTAGCTGCCCAAACTGATTCACCCGCCGGACGAGCCGGCAGGGGTCCGGGCGAATGCCTCCTCCCTGTCTAGCTGCCCAAACTGATTCACCCGCCGGACGAGCCGGCAGGGGTCCGGGCGAATGCCTCCTCCCTGTTTAGCTGCCCAAACTGATTCACCCGCCGGACGAGCCGGCAGGGGTCCGGGAAGACAGCCTATTCGACCGAGACCAGCCAGCGGGTCTCCCAGAGCGGATTGCCGCAGCCGGGACACCGCTGGCCGTTCTCCAGCACCCGTCCGCGACACTGGTGGCAGTCGGCCAAGACCGGGAGGTCGTTGATCTGGGCGGCGCGGACCTGGTCGGCCCGGCGGGGATCGCCGAAGGCCAGGGCCGTGGCCACCCGGACCGCCAGGGGAAAGAGGCTGAACAGCACCAGCGGGGCCCGCCGCGATTCCGGCAGCACGAGGGCCAAGACGTCGGTCAGGGTCAACTGCCGGGCGTGGGCGGTTTGGGACAAGTACCGCTCGATCCGCTCGCGGTGCTTGGGGCCCAGCGGCGACTGCTCCAGGCGGAGTTTGGCCAGCCAGGGCACGTACCACGTCTCCTCGGCCGGCAGGTAGCCGAACTCCCGGGCGGCGGCCGCCGACTCGGCGATCTGGTACAGCTCGATTTCGCACTTCGTCCTCTGCCGGGTCTTGACCTCCGAGACCGGCATGAGCATCGAATCGGCGCCGAAGACCTTCTCCACGTCGTCGTGCAGGCGGAAATAGAGGAGGTCGTCCAACAGGCCCAGGCCGCTGGCCAGCGAAGGCACGGCCTGCGGCCCGTCCGCCCGCCCGCTGTGCTCGGCGAATTCCTGCACCATTTGCTCCGGGTCGATCATGGCCACCTCCGCGGGCCGCACAGCAGCCCTCTTGCGGGAATCCTACACCGGCCGGAGAATAAAGGGAAGGAGGAGCGGCCGATGAGTGGGATCCCCGTGCTGACCGCGGAAGGCGACTGCATTGCCCGGGCGTGGGAGAATGCCCTGCTCCGGCTGTTCGAGGCGGGCTGCGACGTCCAGACGCAATACGACAAGCCGCAGGACCCCGCCAGCAAGGACGCCACGATGATCCTGACCGTCCACGACCCGCTGGCCGAGCCGCGGATCCACCGCGACTTTCCGGGCGGTTTCGAGGAGCTCCAGGAATACGTCATGGAGGTCTGCGAGGGCATCAAGGACCACTGCGTTCGCGACCCGCAGGACCCCACCGACACCCGCTGGGAGTACACGTACCACCAGCGGCTGTTCCGCTACGAGGTCCCGACGCTGCCGCCGATCGACCAGGTCGAGGACCTCTGCCGCCAACTGGCCCGGACCCCGCACACGCGGCGGGCCCAGGCGATCACCTGGAAGGTCTGGGAGGACCAGCGGTGCGACGACCCGGCCTGCCTGCAGAGCGTCTGGTGCCGGATCGTCGCGGACCAGGAAGGCGACGGGCGGGCGCCGCTGTTGAGCATGAACGTCCGCTTCCGCTCCAACGACGCCTACAAGGCGGCGTTCATGAACATGTTCGCCCTGGTCGAGCTGCAGTCGCGGATCGCCCGGCGGATCGCGGATCTTTCGGGCACGGAGGTCCGCCTGGGCCGCTATTGCCACATGGCCGACAGCTTCCACATCTACGGCTCGAACCTGGCCGAATTCCAGGGGCGCTTCTTGGGGGCGGTCCGCAAGCGGACGTTCGAAGAGCGGACGATCCGCTACGAGGACGTCCGCGAGCTGATGGAGGCGGCCCGCCCGGCCATCCTCGAAAAGGCCCGCAGCATGGGGCGCGGCGAGCCACGGCCCTGACACGTCAACCAACCACAAAGACACGAAGCACACGAAGTCCGGCAGGGTGGGTCAACGGGTGCCGCGCACGGCATGACCGCCGATCCCCGCCAACGGCAACTCGGCCTACCTCTCATTGTCTGTGTGTCTTCGTGCCTTCGTGGTCCGCTTCCCGCTCCCTTACGGCAGGACGTGGATCTTGATGTTGCGGAACTCCACCCGGCCGCCGTGGTCCTGGAGGTCGATGTAGCCGCTCGGGTTCTTGCCGTACTTGGGCCAGGCATTGAACTTGCTCTTCTGGACGCGGCGGTTCCAGTCCGCGCTCTGGAACTCGTAGCTGACGATCTGCCGGCCGTTGAGCCAGTGCTCGACGTGCTCGCCGTTGCAGACGATCTTGGCCGTGTTCCACTGGCCGACGGGCTTGCAGGCGTCCTTGGTCGGCGGATAGATGGCGTAGGCCGAGCCGGTGGCGGTGTCCGAACTCCAAGGGAGGCGTTCCGCGGCGTCGTCCAGGAGCTGGTACTCGGGCCCGGTCCAGTAGGGGGACGGCGTGTCCTCGGACACGCGGTACATGATGCCGCTGTTTCCGCCCTTCGCGATCTTCCAGTCGATCAGCAGCTCGAAGTTGGCGTACTTCTCGGCAAACGCCGGCAGCACGCAGTCGAACCGTGAGCCGCGGCCCCGCGCGATGCACTCCGTGTACAGGGCCGGCCGCTCGGCCACCCAGCGGGCCAGTTGCTTCGCTTGCGGCCGGCCGTAGTCGTGGAATATGAAGACCCGCACGCTGTGCATGCCGGCCTTTTCAGCCCAGCCCAACTCCTCGTCGATGGTCTGCGGATCGGAAGTTCCCTTTGCACGAATTGGCGTTCCCACTGCCGGGTCCGGGACACGCGTGAAGATAGCCGAGCACGTCGGAGAGTTGGGCGGTGGCCAGGGCCAGGCAAGTGTCCGCACCGCCGTAGTAGAGACGAATGGCGCCGCTGGGCTTGTCCAGAATCCAGCCGCAGGGAAACACGACGCCACCCACGTCGCCGTGGCGCTCGTAGGGCGTCTGGGGTGCGAAAACCCATTCGTCGCTGCGCCGCAGAACCCGAGCGGGATCTTCCAAGTCGAGCAAAGCCAGTCCGAGTCGATACAAACACCCGCCGGCAGTTGCCCGCACACCGTGGTACAGGATCAGCCAGCCCTCGGGTGTTTCCAGGGGAGGCGGGCCCAAGCCGATCTTGTTGGCGTCCCACCACGCCCCGTGCCGCGCGTGCAACAGGATGTGGTGCCCTCCCCAATGCTCCAGGTCGGGCGAGAAGGAAAGCCAGATGTGGGCTCCCGAGCTCCCCGCGGAAACCGGCCGGTGAATCATGGCGTACCGATTGCCGAAGCGGCGGGGAAAGACGGCCGCATCCTTGTCCTCCGGGGGCATGGCTGCGCCCAGCCGGGAAAAGGTGACGAAGTCCGTCGTTTCCGCCAAGGATACCAACGGTCCGCCGTGCGAGAAGGCCGTATAGGCGATGATCCACCGGCCGCGGTCCTCCACCCAGGTGAGACGCGCGTCTTCCACGCCCCACTCTTCTTCCGGGTAGTTGGCCGGATCGGGCGCGAAGCTGGGCCTGGCGTCGATCCGCCAGCTCGACACGCCGTCGTTGCTGCGGGCCACGGCCAGATGCGAATGGCCCCGGCGGTCCTCGACGCGCACCAGCAGGATCGTCTCATCGCCCGCCCGGCACGCGCCGGCGTTGAACACCGTGTGGGCCGGGTAGGGCCAGTCGCGGGCTGTCAGGATGGGGTTGTCGCCGTGGCGATGGAACAGCTCCGCGTATTGGCCGGGGGTCTGCGATTCTCGACGCATGTTGAGTTGTCCTTGTCGGTCAGTTCCGCCCACAAATAGGCGAGCGTCGATTCCCCTCCCTGGTTCCGGTTCACACCCGCAGGTTGCAGACCGTCATAACAGGCGCCGCAGCGAACGTCGGCCAGCGGCTGGTGCAGGCTGTTCCGGCCATGAAACCAAGCGTGCGCGCGGCGGAACGCGGCCAGGTAGCGCTCGTCGCCCACCAGCGCGAATCCGGCCAGCGCGGCGTCGGCCATGGTGACGGCCTCCACCGGCTGCTGATCGTACAGCGATTTCGCCTCTCCGCGGGAGTACCAATCGCTGTTTCCGACCGGCCAGAAGACGTCTTCGGCGGTGGTCTCGCGGTCCAAGAAGGCGAACGACGCCCTGGCCACGTCGAGGAAACCCTCCTCGGGCCAGCAGCGCGCGGCGATGAACAGGGCATGCGGCAACAGGGCGTTGGCGTACGTCATTCGCGACTCGAACCACGGCCAGTCCGGCCGTTGGGAACGGCGGTAGCACTCCACCAGCCGCTCGGCCGCGGATCGGGCAACACTCTCGAAGCGTTTGACGTCCTTCACCCCCGACATCGACAGATGCCCCCACGCCAAGATCGCGTAGGCCTGGGCCCGCAGGCTCCGCAAATCGGCCAGCGCGGGCGTTACCACGTCGATCAGCTCGCGGGCCAACGCGCGGTATCCGTCGGGCAGACCGCTGCCGAGCACTTCGGCCAGAGCGAGCACCGCCTGGCCCTGGCTGTCGCCCGTGCCTTCGGCATCCAGCCAGTCGCGCTGGTAACTCAAGAAATTGTGAAACCCGCGCACCGGGCAGCGGGCATGCTCCAGAAAGCTCAGATAGGTCGTCACCCGGCCGAGCATCCGCTCGCCCGGCTGCCGTTGCCAGAGGCGCGTCGCGAGCCGCAAGGCCCGGGCGTTGTCGTCGGTCGTGTAGCCGCTTTCGCGCCGCGGAACGCTGTAGATGGCGTGCTGCAGAAGCCCCGTCGAGTCGGTCATGCGGTCCAGGTGATCCAGCGCGAGTCGCCCGGCGACGTGCATTACAGGCCTCCTTGAATCAGCTCGGGCGACGCGGCGTGCGCCGCGACCATGGGGAACCTGGACCGCGGCAATTCGGCGCGCTTCTCGATCGGCCCCGAAATCAGCCGCGCGAGCCAGCCGCGCGACTGGTAGATCGACTTGGCCAGCCCGACCATGCCGAGCAACTGGAACACGACCCGATCGGCCCACACCTTGTCGAACCGCGGCAAGGCGAGCACGAGGTTCAACGGGTTGTAGAACGAGGCGTAGCTGAGGAGCATGTTGATCTGCCGGCGCCAGGGATGGGCGTCGCTGGTGGCGAGGCAATGATTGCCGTCGTACTGGTATTGCTCGATGGGCTGTCCGCCGGCCTTGCTCAGCACGAGGCCGTCGCGGAACGGCTGTTCGTAGCCCCGGCTGCCCACCCAGGGCGTCAACAGCGTCACCTGGCAGGACGCCGCGCCCGCCCTCCACAGGAAGCGGACCTGATTGAGCAGGCCGTACAATCCGCGCCAGGTCCACAGCGGCTGGCCGTCGTGGTGCATCATCATCGGCATCGGGGCGATCCCCTGTTTCAAGAGCAGCTTGAACAGGGTCTTGGTCTTCTCGACGGTTTGCCCCTTCTTGACCAGGCCCGCCGTGAGGTCTTCGATCCCCAGCCACAGGCCGCGCAGGCCGGCGTCGCGGGCCAACGGCAAGAGATCCTGGTTCTTGAACACGTCGAACTCGGTGGCCTCCGTGGCAAAGGCAATCGCCTTGCGGAACGGCCTGTTGCCCACTGTGCCCCGGGCCATCGCCGTGAAGGCCCCTTCCACCGTCTCGCGGCGGCTGAAGAAGTTGTCGTCCGTGCCGAAGAACCTGGACATGCCGCACCGCTGGGCAACCCCGGCGATCTCCTCGACCAGCCGCTGCGGACTCCGCTGGCGGAAGGTGAACTGGTTGTAAGCGGGAATGGGACAGTAGGGACAATGGAACTGGCAGCCATGGGTGGTGACCAGCGCCAGGATTTTCGCGTGGCGTCCGACTTGCTCGGCCGGGACCGGCTGGGAGGACAACGTGCTGCGGCGGTGCGGCGGCTCGAACAGCCCCATGGCCTCCAGCGGCAAGGGCAGCTCGTCGAGGTCTTGAACCAGCCGCTGCACGCCGGTGTCGACCAGATACCGGGGCGGGCCGTCGGGCGCGTCGGGCCGGTAGACCAGTCCGGGGATGTCTTCCAGCAGGCCGCCCGCGCGGGCCCGCTCGAAGGCGGCGCGCATCGTATCAGCGGGCCGCTTCATCTCGACAACCCTCTCCAGGAGCTCCAAGAGCACGTATTCCTCGCCCGTGACGACCACGTCGGCGCCTTCGCGGCCGTCGGGCGAAAGCCCGAAGAAGTCCCACGGCTCGTAGACCGCCTTGGGTCCGCCGGCCAGGACCAGCGGCCGCTCATCGCCCAACTGCCACGCGTCGCGGATCAGCCGGCAAGCCGGCGCGCTGTGGATCTGCATGGCGGAGATCATGACGACCTCCGGCGGCTTGCCGTCGAAGCGTGCGGCGCTGGGCCGGATGTCGGGGTTCCACTGTTGCAGCACCAGGCGCACGTTCCGGAAGCCGGCGGCATGGAGCGCGGCGCCCACGGCCGGCGGGGCGCCGGGAATAAGCGTCTTGTCGACGAACACGAACGGCCCCAGGCGGGTCCGCGGATCGAAGGCGTAGATGAAGAGGATCGGGGTGTCGTTTCCCTTGACGCGACGCCGAATCCGAGTTTGCAGCTCGCGGTAGCGGCCGGGCGCCGTGAATCGATCCGCTTCAGCACGTGTCGGCAGTTCCACCGCGATTTCCTTTCCGGTCTCCCCTCGAGCCGATTTCAGTGACGAACATGCTCTAGCGGCCGCCTGGCGCTAGCTGCGCAGGCTCGCGCCGACCGCCCGACATCGCGGAAGCCTCGCGGTACGGGGGTGCGATCGCCGTTTCGCTGCCGGACACGACCCGGGTGAAGAACTCCAAGTAACGCCGGCCGACGTTGGGCCAAAACATGGGCTTGGCGTAGCGGTAGGCGCGCCGCCGCGTCTCCATCCGGAAGGCGGCGTCCGTCAGCAGCCGCAGCGTCGCATCCGCCATGGCAGCGCTATCGCCGAAGGGCACCAACAGGCCGCGCCCGTCTGCGAGGACTTCCCGGGCGTACAGATACGGGGTGCTCACCACGGCGCCTCCCGCCGCCAGGGCGTACGCCAACGTGCCGCTGGCAATCTGATCTGCTCCGGGATAGGGAGTAACGTACACGTCGCAGGCCTGCAAGTGCGCCAGCAAGTCCTCCAGCGCCAGGTACTCGTTGACGAAACGCACATTCGCCGCGACACCCAGACTCTGGGCCATGTCGGCCAGGCTCTCGCGGTAGACCTCGCCCTCCTGACGCTTGACCTGCGGGTGGGTGGCGCCCACGATCAAGTACACGGCCTCGGGAAAGGCGGCAACGATGCGGGGCATGGCCTGAATCATGTATTCCAGCCCCTTGCCGCGATTGATGAGTCCGAAGGTGCAAATCACCCGCCGTCCCGTCAATCCCAGCCGCGCCTTGTGTGCGTCGTCGCGGTGAAAAGGCACCAGCGGGACGCCGTGCGGAATCACCTCGACGCTCCGGCCGGACACGCGGTAGACGCTGGCCAAGAGATCGGCCGCGACCCTTGTCATCACGACGATCCCTTCGCTGTGGGCGGCCAGGTCCTGGATCAAGCGCCGCGGGAGCGGGGCCGGCCGGGTCAGGAGCGTGTGGAACGTGACGACCATGGGTTTGTGACAACCGTGCACGAACTCCAGCACGCGCTGCCCCCACTCGCCCGGATAGAGGCCGAACTCGTGCTGCAAGCTCACCACGTCGCATGGGCCGTCGTTGGCCACCTCCGCGGCCAGGCGGTAGGCGTCCGCGCGGCCGTTGTCGATGACGTGGACCACGCGCGGATCCTCGTAGCGCAGCGACGCCGTCTTCCGGATCGCCGCCAACGAGGACACCGGCTCCCGCGCCGCCATGTCCACGGCGTCGGCCGAGTCCCTGGTAAACGTCGCCAGTCCGCATGCTTCCGGCGGGTAGGTCGATACGAAGAGTGGCCGAACGCCGATCATGGGTCACCTCCTGTGGCTGTTGCAAGTACCCCATGCGTTGGGAAACCCGACTCGACGGACTCCGTGTCCGGGAGCCGGGGTGATGGCTCCGGTTCCTCGACGATTTTCGTTATGGCAGACTCCAACGTGCTTCCCAGGGCGCGGATCTCGGTAGAGTCTCGGTCGAACGCGTCTGCGATGTCAAATCTGCAATGCAGGGTTCTCGGCCTCGCTCCCGCCGTTATTGTATGCCCCAGGTCCATAATGGCCCCGGCCAAATGCCGATAACGCTCAGCCGCTGCAATGGAGATGCGGTCGGCCGCAAAGGGGCATTCGAGATAAGAAGTCATGGCGACCAGGCCCCATGCCTCCCTGGGAACAACGCCTCCCGTAAAACGAAACGTTCCGTAGCAATCCAGCAGCCCGTCCAGGAGGATGCGGTTGGCCTGCAATTCCAGACGCATTGCCAACAACTGCTGGCGGTCTTTGCGTAACTCGGCAGGTGTCGTCATGGCTGCGTCACCAACGGCCCCAGAAGGGCCGCCTTCTGAACGCGTGCCCCAAGAAAGACACCACCGCGAGGATGAGGAAGACGACAAACAGTACCTTGGCTCCTTCCCAGGAGAAGGCTGTCACGCCTCCGAAGCCGAGGAAGGCGGCGATCAGAGCGATGACGAGGAACACGACAGCAAGCCGTAACATGATCAGGTTTCCCTTCACAAAGGTGGGCTCAGTTGGCACGCTGCCCGCCGGGCCCGTCATTGACGTCTCAAGAGCACAACGCAGTTTCCGGCGGCTTGGCGCCGTCCGGCGACGATTGGTCGCAAACGGAGCGTTCCGGCGCGCGAATGCCTCGCAGGCGGTCGCACGCGGTGCCGCAGCTATTGTTTGGCCTTGTCGGTCTGGTCGCCGGGTTTTTCTTTCGCCCCGTGCCCGAACTCCTTAACCCTTTCCTCGTCCGCGTGGATCTTGTCTTTGTCCATCGTGAACGTAGCACTGGGCTTCTGGTCCGCGGTGTTCGTCGACAAATTGAACCAACCCCGGTAAAAGCCAAAGCCCACGACGCCGACCGCGAGCAAGACGACCACAACCAGTACAGCTCTCATGACACATCCCTCCGCGACCAATGGTAAAGGAAGCCCCTCAATCCGAGGTTGGCGGTGAGGGCCGCCGCCTTTTCTTTCACTCTCTCCGCCTTGGTGATCAGAGATATCCCAGGAGCAGCAGGATGAGCAGGATTACGACAACCAATCCCAGCCCCCCGCTCGGGCCATAGCCCCAGTTTCTGCTGTGAGGCCACGTGGGCAGCATGCCCAGCAGCATCAGAATCAAGACCACGATCAGGATCGTGCCAAGCATGTCATTCTCTCCTCCACAACCAAGAACAGAAAAAGCCGACGTGGCGGAACACCCGCAGGCGTTCGACCACGTCGGCTTACTCGGCAACGAGCCCCCCGGCACGGCCGGGTTGCTCTTTATCTAGTCATCCGACGACTTCCAACTCACTCTTGGCGGAGCGGCTTTCGGGCTCGCTCCCTCCTCCACCAGCCCACCTATTCTATGGCGCGGAACTGGGAAAAGCAAGGGGATCGTTGTCTTTTTCCGCGCTTGCGATGCTGTTGCCGGGTCCGATCCTAAGCCGTGTCACCCGGCGTGCTCCTGTAAGACATGGCGGCACTTACAGTTACGTCCTGAAGTGGCATTTGGGCACGGTTGTGGCCGCAATCCACAGACGATTTCCCGGGCCCGCCAATAGAAGCACGCGGAATTTGGCGGACCACCGGCGCGGATTCCGCATTAACAGTAGACACCCAGTCAAGGATGGTCGTGAAGCACGCCCAAACCCAGGATTCACCGCTGGACGCCGAGGGGCGGGCCCCGGCCCGGGTCCCAATCCGCCTGGAGTCCGCCCCCCCGTTGCACCGGCTGGGCGAGGCCCGGCGACAGGAGCATGTCTCGCGCCACACGGTGGCGCGCCACTTGGGCATCACGGTACAGGACGTGGAACGGCAGGAATGCACAACCACGGACTTGCCCCTTAGCGTCGTGCACAAGTGGGCCAAAGTGCTGGACCTGCCGGTGGCCGAGCTCGTCGAGGAACCGGACGATTCGTTGTCAACGCCGCTGTTGAATCGCGCCGGCTTGGTTCGGGTCATGAAGACCGCGATGGCCATCCTGGAGCGAACCCGCGACCCGCGAACGAAGCGGTTGGCGCAAACCATGGTCGACCGATTGACGGAGATGATGCCGGAGCTGCGCGGCGTAAGCGCCTGGCACGCCGTAGGCAAGCGCCGCAGCCTCGAGGAGCTGGGCATCGCCGCCGAGCGAAGCTTGCCGGAACAGGTCTTCACGGGCCTGGTGGAGTGAAGTGGGAGATCGAAATCTTGCCTGGAGTGTTCTTTGCCGGAAGAGAGAAGAATGATGGAGCCGGATCAAGAACAGGCGATTGCGAAGATTCGGTTGTTGGGGGGCGACGCTGCGATTTCGCTCAACCTCTCCTGGTGCATACTCGACGACGCAGCCTTGGAGTGCCTCAAGGGCCTGCCGCAACTCCGAGAGCTGTACCTCTCCCATACCGGAGTCACCGACGCCGGTTTGGAGCACCTCAAGGGGTTGCGACGTCTCCGGGAGCTGCACGTTCACGGCACCGGGGTCACCGACGCCGGCCTGGAACACCTCAAGGGGCTCGGTCGACTGCAAAAGCTGAGGCTCAGCCTTACCAGAGTCGCCGGCACCGGCCTGAAGCACCTCGAGGGTCTGCCCGAACTCGAAAAACTGGACCTGAGCTTTACCGAGGTCACCGACGCCGGCTTGAACGGCCTCAAGGGGTTGACACGACTCCGAGAGCTGGGCCTCAGGGGCACCGGAGTCACGGACGCCGGTCTGGAGCACCTCAAGGGGCTGCGGCAACTCCAAACGCTGGACCTCGGCGGCACCAAGGTCACCGACGCCGGTCTGGAGCACCTCAAGGGGCTCGGTCGACTCCAAAAGCTGAGACTCAGCCTTACTAGAGTCGCCGGCGCCGGCCTGAAGTACCTCAAGGGGCTGCCCCAACTGCAAGAGCTGGACCTGAGCTATACCAAGGTCACCGACGCCGGTCTGGAGCACCTCAAGGCGCTGAGACAACTCCAAACGCTGGACCTGAGCGCTACCACGGTCAGCGAGGCCGGTCTGAAGCAGCTCAGGTGGTTGACACGACTCCGAGAGCTGAACCTCAGCGGCACCAAGGTCACGGACGCCGGTTTGGAGCGCCTTAAGCGGTTGCGACTACTGCAAACGCTGGACCTCCGCGATGCCCCGGTCACCGACGCCGGTCTGGAGCACCTCCGGGGTCTCGCCGAACTCGAAAAGTTGTGCTTCTGGGTCACGGACGCCGGTCTGGAGCACCTCCGGGGTCTACCCCGACTGCGGGAACTCGACCTCGGCGGCACCAAGGTCACGGACGCCGGTTTGGAGCACCTCAAGGAGCTGAGGCAACTCGAAAAGCTGGACCTTTACGACACCGGGATCACCGACGCCGGCCTGGAGCACCTCAAGGGGTTGCAGCAACTCCAAGAACTGGGCCTCAGCGGCACCGAGGTCAGCGACGCCGGTTTGGAGCACCTCAAGGGGTTGCG
>Ga0187848_10003513_pt1 | contig 11397 bp, 9 predicted proteins | sample June2016WEW_4_40_FD_132424 | JGI IMG/M metagenome (GOLD analysis project Ga0187848, IMG submission 132424) | Peatland microbial communities from SPRUCE experiment site at the Marcell Experimental Forest, Minnesota, USA - June2016WEW_4_40 | ecosystem: Environmental > Terrestrial > Soil > Wetlands... | reverse complement strand
CGGCTGCGTCTCGTCTCGCCGATGCGCGAGGAAGTCATGCCCAAGAACATCCTGATGATCGGGCCGACCGGTTGCGGCAAGACCGAGATCGCGCGCCGCCTCGCCAAGCTCGCGGGTGCGCCGTTCCTCAAGGTCGAGGCGACCAAATTCACCGAGGTCGGCTATGTCGGGCGCGACGTCGAGCAGATCGTGCGCGATCTCGTCGAGATCGGCATCACGCTGGTCAAACAGAGAAAGCGCAAGGACATCGAGGCGAAGGCGGAGCTCGCCGCCGAAGAGCGAATGCTCGACGCACTGGTCGGCGCGAGCTCTTCAGCGGCGACGCGCGACACGTTCCGGCGAAAATTGCGCGCCGGCGAACTCGACGACAAGGAGGTCGAGGTCGAATTGCCGCAGGGCGGCGGCGGCATGCCGATGTTCGAGCTGCCCAACATGCCCGGCGCCTCGGTCGGCGCGATCAACCTTTCCGATATTTTCGGCAAGGGCTTCGGACAGCGCACGAGACCTAAGCGGATGAGCGTCGCCGAGGCGCACGCGCCGCTGGTCGCCGCCGAGGCGGAAAAGCTGCTCGACCAGGACCAAGTGGTGCGCGAGGCGATCCACGAAGTCGAGAGCAACGGCATCGTCTTCCTCGACGAGCTCGACAAGATCTGCGCGCGCGAAGGGCGCGGCGGCGCCGACGTCTCGCGCGAGGGCGTGCAACGCGACTTGCTGCCGCTGATCGAGGGCACGAACGTTCCCACCAAGCACGGCTCGGTCAACACCGACCACATCCTGTTCATCGCTTCGGGGGCGTTCCACGTCTCGCGGCCCTCCGATCTGCTGCCCGAATTGCAGGGGCGCCTGCCGATCCGCGTCGAGCTCGCTTCGCTCACCGAAGACGACTTCAAGCGCATCCTCACCGAGCCCGAGGCGAGCCTCATCAAGCAATACGCCGCGCTGATGGGCGCCGAAGGGGTGAAGCTCACCTTCGCCGACGACGCGATCGCGGCGATTGCGCGCATCGCCGCCAAGGTCAACGCCAGCGTCGAGAACATCGGCGCGCGCCGCCTGCAGACGGTGATGGAGCGCGTGCTCGACGAAGTGAGCTTCACCGCCCCCGACCGCTCGGGCGAGGAGATCGCCATCGACGCCGCCTACGTCGAGGCGCACGTGGGCGATCTCGCCGACAACGCCGATCTGAGCCGGTTCATCCTGTAGAGCGCGTTGCTTTGGCACGAGACCGATGATGCTCTTTTCCGTGTCATTCCCGCGAAAGCGGGAATCCAGCGGGAAAGGCGCATCGGCCGCCAAGTCTGGATTCCCGCTTTCGCGGAAATGACATCGCTGGCGGTTCCATCAAATCGCGTCACGCTCTAAATGCCGATGGCCGAAGACGCCGACCCGGAGATGACGAGCAAGAATCGTTCGGCCCTCGGCTTGAGCGCCGCGCCCCCCAAACAGGGGATGGATCGCGTAAAGCCGATCCGTGTCCCGCCGGAGGGAATTTCAACGCCTTGGGCGCCTTTTTCTGTCCCGTCGTCGACTCCATACGGCCCGCCCGCGCCGGCGGCGGGAAGCGCGGCCTATGCCGATTATCCCGGCGTCAGATAAATAGGGAAATCGGCGCCTGTCACCGTTATACCGTTATGCGTTATGACCGTTATGCCTGACGATGATGCGCCCGCCCCGGCGGCAGCGATCCCTTTCCTCACCCCGCGCCGCCGCCGCGCGCCGCTCACGGCCTCAAGTAGGCGTAGCCCTGGCCTTGCAGTTCGGCGAGGCGCACGACGCCGCCCTTTTCGGCGACCACGAAGCCCGGCAGGAGATCGCTCAGCTCGACCTTCTGCGCGCGCATCGTGTTGGCGCAGGCGTTGAGCGCGACCCCGTCGCGATGGAGATCCGTGAGTTGGTTCTCGATGTCGGCCTCGGCGGAAATGGCGTGGAACGCCTTCAGCGCCGGGCCGTGAACGACCAGCGCGATCGTCACCTTGCCGGGACCGCCCGTGCCGGCGATGTGATTGCGGATGTTGCCGAGCACGAAGCCGACCTTGTCGAGGTCGGAGAGATGGTAGACGACCTTGTCCTTGTCCGCCGCCTCGGCCTTGCTCAATCCCGCCAAAGCGATCAGCCCGGCGCCGCCCGCCGCGAGCGTGCGAAAGAATCCTCGTCGTTCCATGTTCGACCTCCCGTTGAATCCGCGTCCCGCCGCTCACGGCCGGACGATCGTGTAGCCCTGCTCCGCCAAATCGACGAGTTCGGGCACGCCCGCGTCGACGACCGTGACGCCGGGCAGCAAGGGCGGCTTCTTGCCCTCGCGTTTTTCCACGCCCGCCAATGACTGGTTGCAGGCTTCGAAGCGCACGTTCGGCATCGAATGCTCGAATTGGACCAGTCGGTCGGCGACCGGCGAGCGGTCGGCGAGCAGCATGCCGATTCCGGCGTTGAAGGCGACGACGGCGATGTCGACCTCCTCGCCCTTGCCGGTGTAATGGCGCGAGACGTTGGCGGCGATGTCGAGCACGGCGGTCATCTTGGCCGGATCGTTGTCGCTGATCTGCAGCGCCAGCTTGTGCGGATCGGCCGCTTGCGCCGCGCCCGCTGCGAGCGCGCCCGCGAGAAGGGCGCCGAGGAACATCCTGCGCTTCATCGTCTCTCTCCTCACGCCAGCCGCTCCATCGCCTTGATGCCGATCGCGCCGCCGGCGACGATGGCGACGAACACGAGAATGGATCCGATGGCCAGCGTCGAGACGCCGGTCACCGCCTGGCCGATCGTGCAGCCGAGGCCGACGACGCCGCCCACCCCCATCAACGTCGCGCCGACGACATTGCGCAGGGTGTCCGGCGTGTCGGAAAACGTCGCCAGCCGGAACCGTCCCGTCAGCAGCGAGGCGACGAGCGCGCCGGCGAGAACGCCGAGCACCGTCGCGACGCCGAAGCCGGGAATGCGCTGCGCGGTGAAGCGCTCGATCCATTCGAGCGTGTCGCCCGACGGACGCACGAAGCTGAGCGAGCCGGGCGCGACCGCGCCGTCCGCCATTTCGTCGTAGCAGAGCCCGGTGAGCGCCCAGCCGGCGACCGCCGCAAGGCCGACGCCGAGCCCCGAGGCGATATGCTTCGCCGAAGCGCGGAAACGCGCGTCCCAAAAGCAGAATGCGAGCAGCGCGATCGCCAGCGCCGCCGCGGCGACGAGATCGGCGCGCGTCGGATCGAGGCCGCTCGCGTGGGTGAGCAGGGCGCCGAGCCCTTGGTTCTTCAGTCCGTACGCGCCGAGGTTGACCGCCGTCGCGCTCGCCAGCGCCGCGCGGGCCGGCCCGAGCAGTCCGCCGATCGTCATGTATCCGGAGACGCCGATCAGCACGACGACCAGCGCCGAGCGCAAGTCGCCGCTGCCCGCGCGCACCAGATTGCGGCTCGCGCAGCCGCCGGCGAACACCATGCCGAGGCCGAACATGAGGCCGCCGACGATCGAGCCCGCCCAATCGAATGTCGGCGCCAGATACATCGATTTCGAGAGATCGACGGCGCCGACCGCCGACAGCGCCGCCGCGCCGACGACCGCCGTCGCGGTCGCCAGGACCCAGGCGCGGAAGCGGCGCGAATCGCCGAACGCGAGCATGTCGGAAATCGAGCCCATGGTGCAGAAATTGGTCAGCGCCACCACGGCGCCGAAGAAGGCGCCGATCGCCAGGCCCCCGACCGCCAGCCAGAACGGCGCGTTGTCCGTCAACGTCGCGCGCAGAGAGTCCATCGTTCTTTCCCCGGCTCCCGTTAAGCGCCGACGACCTTGACGGCCCGATTGGGTTCGAGCTTCACCGTCTTGGTCTTGCTCAGATGATTGGCGACGAGGTCCCAGATCGGCGGCCCCTCGACGCCTTCGGCGACGCTCGCCCATCCCGCGACGCGATATTCATGCGCCGGATCGATCGCCGCTCCGGTCCTCAGCAAGGTCATTTCAGAAATGCGCTGGCCCTGCGGCTTCGTCACGTCGATGGTGTAGCCGAGGCCGCCGACGCGCACCATGTCGCCGCCCTGCTGGTAGTAGGGATCGACGTTGAACAGGTTGTCGGCGACGTCCTCCAGCACAGTCTTCAACTGGGCGCCGGTCATCGCGTTGCGGTAGACGTTGGGATAGGTGATCGCGGTCGCGTTGGTCAGATCTTCGAAGGTCACGTCCTGCCCGGAGAGCAGGCTCGTGCCCCAGCGGAAACCGGGCGACAGCGCGATCTCGGCGTCGCGCTCTTCGAGGATCGCCTGGCAGATCAGATCGTCGAAGGTGCCGTTGAAATTGCCGCGCCGGTAGAGCAGCGATTCGGTGCGTCCGAGCGGTCGCGCCAGCTCGGCGGCGAACGGCTGGCGCACCGCCTCGATCTTGGCCGTCATTTCGGCGTCGCTCGCGATCACGTCGGAGAACAGCGGGATCAACTTGTGGCGATAGGCTTTCACCTCGCCGCCGCGCACGTCGAGATCGAGCCGCGAGACGAATTTGCCCGACGAGCCGGAAGCGATGAGCAAGGTGCGGCCGACCAGGATCGGCTCCGGGATGGCGTCGTGGGTGTGTCCGGTCAGGATGACGTCGATGCCGTGGACTCGCGAGGCGAGCTTGCGATCGACGTCGAAGCCGTTATGGGAGAGCAGGACGACGAGCCCCGCGCCGCCCTTGCGCGCGGCGTCGACCTGCGCCTGGACGTCCTCCTCGCGCACGCCGAACGACCAGTTCGGAATCATCCAGCGCGGATTGGCGATCGGCGTATAGGGGAAGGCTTGGCCGAGCACCGCGATCTTGACGCCGCCGCGCTCGATCATGGTCATCGGCTTGAACGCCGCTTCGTCCCATTCCGCATCGCGGACGTTGAGGGCGAGAAAGGGAAAGCCGAGCGAGGCGACGGCTTCTTTGACGCGGTCGGTCCCGTAGGTGAATTCCCAATGGGCGGTCATCGCGTCCGGCTGCAGCAGCGCCATGCAGTCGATCATGTCCTGGCCGCGCGTCTTGAGCGAGGTCCACGAGCCTTGCCAGGTGTCGCCGCCGTCGAGCAGCGCGACCTTGTCGCCGCGCTCGGCGCGGATCGCCTTGACGACAGTCGCGGCGCGATCGAGGCCGCCGATGCGGCCATAGGTCCTCGCCAGCGCTTCGAAATCGTCCGAAGTCAGCGCATAGGCGGCGGCCGAGCCCGCCGCGACGCCGAAGCGCCTGAGAAAATCGACTCCGGTCAGATGCGGCGGCTGGCCGCGCGCCTCACCGACGCCGATGTTGACCGAAGGCTCGCGAAAATAGAGCGGCTTCAACTGTCCATGGATGTCGGTGACGTGGACCAGCGTCACGTTGCCGAGCGGCTCGAACGCAAGGAGCTGGGCCTGGGTGAGCTTCTGCTGCGCAAAGCTGCGCGACAACCCCGATCCGCCGAGCAGCGCCCCGGTCGCCGCCGCGACCTGAATGAATTCGCGCCGCGATATCATCGCAATCTCCAAGGTTGAGGCAAGCGGCGCCGCGCGTTCAGTTGCGCACCGCCGGCGTTTCGACCGGCAGGCCGACGCCGCGCCAGGCCAGGTAGATTTCGAGCGCGAGGAATTCGTCGGACAGCGGCTCGTAGGGAACCGCGCGCACGTCGTGCATGCAGCCCTGGAAGCGCTCGTGCAGCGGGATCAGCCGCTGATCGCGCAGGCGGTAGGTCGGGAAGCCGTTGCTCTGGCCCTGGCTCAACAGATCGGCGCGCATATGCAAGCCGACGTTGGTCTCGTGGCACGATGCGCAGGAGAGATCGAGCTGGCCGACGCGGTCGTAATAGAGCTCCTTGCCCTTATCGAACCACGGCGCCATCGGGCCGTCGATCTGCACGTTCACCGGCATGCCGCGCGACTGGAAGCGCACAAAGGTCGTCATGTCCGTGAGCGCCTGCGATTTGAACGGCCACGGCGTCGCCTTCATAGCGTTGGCGCGGCAGATGTTGATCTGCTGTTCGAGATTGACCGGCTTGCCGAGCGCGGCGCTCCATTTGGGCATCTTAGCGCCGACGCCCTTCATCGAGTCCTCGGCCGTGCCGTGGCACGAGGCGCACGACTTGCCCGCCGCGCCGTCGATCTTGTTCCACAGGTCCGCCGCCCGGTCGATCGCGAGGAACCCCGGATTCTGCATGTCGTCGTCCTGCAGCGCGCGCGTCTTCGCGGTGCGGAATTGGTAGCCGGAATAGATCGTCTTGAAGACATGGCCCGGCGGCGCCGGGATTCCCTTGAGCGCCTCGTCGGCGCCGGCCAGGACGACGCTCGCGCACAAAAGGGCGGCCGCGATCGCGAAGGGGAGTTTCACCGTGGCGGCTCCTTGCTCGCTCTGCCCTCAGGCCTTCAGCGCGATATGTTCCTGCGCGGTGGTGACGACGTTGTCGTCGTCGACCCAAGTGAAGGTGAACGTTCCCTCGTCTTCGACCTTGGCGAAGAACTCGATGTAGGGGTTGGCCGAGATCGCGGTTTCGAGATCGGCCTCGAACACCGGCTTGCCGTTGAACTCGCAGACGAAGCGGTTGATGATCTTGCGCGGGATCGGCTTGCCGTCCGCGTCCTTGCGCTGACCCGACTCCATGGGGTGGGTGATCAGAGTCTTGATCTGGACGATCTCGCCCTTGCCGGCTTCCTTGGGCAGTTTGATGCGGGGCTTGTTTTCCGCCATTTGCGCCTCCTCTATAGGTTTGAATTCGCGAGCCGTTCAGCCGCCGCAACCGCCGATCGTCACCTTGACGACCTTTTGATCCATGTAGACCGAGCCGTCGTTCATCTTGGCGAGCGCGGTGACGGTCTGAGTCTGCGCGAGACGAATGCGCAGCGAGGCCTCGGCCTTGCCGGACAAGGGCGAGAACTTGAGCGCCGCCGTCTTGGCGTTAGGGTTGCCGTCGGCGACGATGAGCAAGTCCGTGACGTAGGACTGCGCCGTCATCGGGCTGGCGACCTTGACGCTGAGCGGCACCGTGTTGCCGTTCTCGGCGATTTCCGGCAGATCGAGCGTGACCGTGCTCTTCATCGGCTCCTTGCCGTCGGCGAACCGCTTGATCAGTTCGGCCGCCTCGGCCTTGGTGTCGGCGAGCGCCGCGCGCGGCAGCGCCGCTCCGGCGGCGAGGGCGGCGGCGAGCGCGAGGCTTTGGCGGCGCGTAAACGTCTGCATCGAATTGTCCTTTGCGGCTGGCCGTTTCAGTTGAAGGTCTTGAGGAAGGCGACGACGTCTTCGACCTGCTGGGAGGTCAGGATCGGCTTGCCCTCGTATTCGGGCGCCACGCGCTTGAGCCCGACGTTGCGGTGGAACGCCGGCATGACCGTTCCGGGAAACTTCAGTTTTGCGTTGGAGACGATCAGCCGCAGCTGCGCGGTGGTGTAGCGGTTCGCGACGCCGTCGAGAGAGGGCGCGATCTCGCCCTGAAAGTCGGCTTCCTTGAGCGCGGGAACCTTGTGGCAAGCGATGCAATTGCCGAGCTTGCCCGTCAGCATGACGGTGCGGCCGCTGGCCGGATCGCCCGGCTGGGAGGTCAACGGTTCGGGGATGGCGCCGTCGACGACCTTGAACACGATCGGATCGTCGGCGCGCGCCGCGAAGGGCGCGAGAAAAACAGCGCAAACCGCCATGAAGCCGGCAAGAGCCCGCATCGGCCGTCCCCTCCCTGGTCAGTTTCGCCTCGACGCCGGAAGCGCGGCGGCGACGGATGCTGACGTTTGAATATTAAAATGTATCTAATACGCAGCAGCGAACTGCGTCAAGTCGTCGCAGGGCCGATGCCGAAAACGTGAGCCGCGCCGCCGTATCGCGCGTCCGCGCCGGGCGGCGCGATCGACCGTCCGCGTCACTTCGGATAGGGCACTCTCAGCCCCGCTTCGCGCATGCGGCGGAAGATGTCGAAGTTCATTTCGCTGCGCACGCGATCCGCCGTCACGATGTCGTCGACGAAGCAGATCAACTGAAACTTCAGCGCCCAGTCGGCGAATTCGTTGAACAGCACCAACGGCGCCGGGATCGACAACACCTGGTCCTGCGCCTTTGCGGCGGCGATGAGCAGTTCGCGCACCACTTCCGGGTCGCTCTCGTAGGCGACGTTCACCGCCACGACGATGCGCCCCGTGCGGTCGGCGTGCATCCAGTTCTTCACCGCGCCGCTGACCAGCGTCGCGTTGGGCACGATCAGCGTGCCGCGATCGAAGGTCTCGATCTCGGTGGCGCGCGCGTTGATGCGTCGGACATAGCCCTGCTCGGCGCCGACCACCACCCAGTCGCCGACGCGGATGCCGCGCTCCCAGAGCAGTATGAGGCCGGAGACGAAATTGTTGGCGATCGACTGCAGACCGAAGCCGATGCCGACCGACAGCGCGCCGGCGACGATCGCCAGTTTCTGGAAGTCGAGGCCGAGCTGCGCGCCGCTCATCAGCAGCGCGATGAAGACGCCGACGTAGCCGACGATGGTGCGGATGGAATTGCTGACCCCGGCGTCGAGCCGCGTGTGCGGGAAATAGCGCGAGCCGAGCCAATTCTGGATCGCGCGCGTCGCCACCATGCCGACGACGAGCACCGCCGCGGCGACGATCAGCGAGGACAGGGAGAGCGTGACGCCGCCGACTTTGGCGCCGAAATAGGCGGCTCGGAGCGTCGACGCCAGGTCCTGGGAGAGGCCCCAAGGGCCGAGGATCAGCGCGATCGCCGCGACGATGACGGCGAGCCGCGCGAAGCCCTGGACGAGCACGACGATCTGTTCGAGCGCGTCGCGCCGTAGGCCGATCATCGTCATCAGGCTGTGGCCGATCGCGGCGCTGGGGCGCAGCAACTCCTCGGCGCCCTCCTGAACGATGGCGTCGATCACATAAAGCGCGGCGGCGAGCATGGCGACGAACATCGTCCGATTGACGAGGAACGTCGCGAAGGCGATGTAACCGGCGAGCGTCGCGCCGAAGATCAGCGCGACGAGAGTCCACAAGAGGGTGCGGCCGGGCGCCCAGGGATCGTGCGCGGGCACGCCGGAGGCGGCGGCCGGAATCGGCGCGGCGATGAGCCGCAGCGCGCGCGCCATCAGAATCGCCACCAGGGCGGCGCCGACCGCACGGCCCGCGACCGCGATGTTGAGCGAGGCGACCGCGTCCGCGGCCGGCTCCAACAACCGTTCGGCCGCCAGGATCGCGGCGACCGACAACCACAAATGCAACAGCAGCGCCGAGACGCGGTCGCCGAGATCGACGAGGCGCCAGTTGGCGTAGCCCGGCGCCAGCAATCCACGGCCAAGGGCGTTGCTGACAATGACGACTCGAAGCCCGTCGAGCAGCGCGTCGAGCGCGCCTTGCAGCCGCGGATCGGAAATGTCGAAGGCGTCGAGCGCGTAAGCGAAGGCTTCCAGCGCGAGCAGCGGCAGGACGGCGAGCACCAGGATCGTCCACGCGGCGGCGACGGCGCGGCGCAGCCGGCTGGGCGTCGCCGCAGCGGGATCGCGCGCGATGACGCGCCGCGCGATCCACTGCAGCGGCGCCCACGCCGCCGCGATCGCCAGCGCCACGGCGAGAAGGCCGAGCGCCTGCGCCGCCGAAATCCGCGCCGCCAGGCCATGAAGCCAATCGGCGAGCACGGACCCCAGGGCGCCGAGGTCGCCAGGCGCTTCGCGCGCCACCCCCGTCCACAGCAGCGGACTGATCAGGCTCGAAGAGCGAGCGAAGGTTTCTCGCGTGAACAGGTCGCGCCGCGCCGCCGCGATGCGCGCGTTGTCGTCGTCGATCTGCAGCAACATCGCGCGCGCCGAGCGCACGTCGGTGTCGAGGTCGTCGTGCTTCTTCTTTTCGGCGGCCAGTTCCGCGCTCGCCGTGTCGCTGAGCGTCGCGTCCTTGGATTTGGGCGTCAATTCGACAAGGCGCTTCTGCGAGGCCTCGAGGCGCGGGGCGAGTTCGGTGATGACCGCTTGCAGCTCGGCGGCGAGCGGGTCGCCTTCGGCGCGCAAGCGCACCAGATCGGCGTCGGCGAGATTGTCGGCCTTCAACTGTGAGTCGATGTCGGCGAGCGCAGCGCGCGTCGCCTCGAGGGTCTGCCGCGTGGTGTCGTCGCCGGCCGCCTGCGCGAGCGAAGCCGCCGCGATCAGCAACGCAAGAAAAAGCAATCGAAAGGCGCGAAGGGCGGGCAAAATGGCTTCTCGGGAAATGATTCGGCGGCGGCGGGGCTTCCCTCGCATCCGACCATGGCCACCCTGTGGCCGCAACGGCGAATAGCGGGCGAACGCGCCGTTCGTTCACCTTCGAACGGGAAAAGGGCTGCGCCGGCCCCGCAGCTTTGTTAAAGGAAGCCTCGAAATAGAGGAAAATGTCGTGAACCCGACCCCGCCAGCCCCTCCGGCCGAGGCGCCCAAGCTCCCTGCGTCCCCGCTCGACGCGGGCGCGCGCGCGCTCGAACATTTTCTCGCCGCCGGCTTTTCGCGCCTCGAGCCGCCGGTCTTGCAGCCCGCTTCGGTCTTCCTCGACATGTCCGGCGAGGACATTCGCGGCCGGCTCTACCTCACCAGCGACGCCTCGGGCGCCGAATTGTGCCTGCGCCCCGACTATACGGTTCCCGTGTGCCTCGCCTATCTCGGTTCGCCCGAAGCAGGCCGCGCGGCGCATTACGCCTATCTCGGCCCGGTCTTTCGCGCCCGCGTCGGACAAAGCGGAGAGATGACCCAGACCGGCCTCGAAAGCTACGGCCGCCCGGACGTCGAAGCCGCCGACGCGGAAATCCTCGCACTGGCGCTGGAGGCGGCCGAATTGGCGGGCGCCGGACCGTTGAAGGTTCGCCTCGGCGACGCGCGCCTGTTCGACAGCGCCCTCGCCGCGCTCGCCCTGCCGGACGTCTGGTTGCGCCGGATGCGGCGCGGCCTGGCGCGCGGGCGCGCGCTGGAGACGATCGTCAACGGCAACGGCGCCGGCGCGCTCGCCCAGTCCGGCGTTCTCGCCGCGCTCGAAAGCGCCGATCACGCCGGCGCCAAGGCGCTCGTCGAGGACCTGCTCGCCATCGCCGGCATCACGGCGGTCGGCGGACGCAGCGCCGGCGAGATCGCGGACCGCTTCCTCGAACAGGCCGCCGCGCGCTCGCAGGCCCATGTCAGCGCCGAACAACAGGACGTGTTGCGGCGCTTTCTCGCCATTTCCGGCGATCCCGACTCGGCCTCGCGCCGGCTCAGGCAATTGGCCGCCGACGCGCAGCTCGATTTGGGCCAAGCGCTCGACTCGTTCGATCAGCGCACCGGATTTCTCGCGGCGCGCGGCTTGCGTATCGAGGATTTCGCCTTCTCCGCGGCCTTCGTGCGCGACCTCGACTATTACACCGGTTTCGTCTTCGAGGCGGTCGACGCGGCCCGTCCCGACGCCAAGCCGGCGGTCGGCGGCGGGCGCTACGACGGTCTCGCGCGCCGCTTGGGAGCCACGAGCGACGTTCCCGCCG
>Ga0187848_10003506_pt1 | contig 11407 bp, 10 predicted proteins | sample June2016WEW_4_40_FD_132424 | JGI IMG/M metagenome (GOLD analysis project Ga0187848, IMG submission 132424) | Peatland microbial communities from SPRUCE experiment site at the Marcell Experimental Forest, Minnesota, USA - June2016WEW_4_40 | ecosystem: Environmental > Terrestrial > Soil >... | reverse complement strand
TTCCCTGCGATTTGCCGTCAGCACTACGATGCCCGCGCCTGCCTCACTACCACCTTGCCGGGGAAGCGCAGGTCTATGAGCGCCGGTTTCCAGCCCTTTTTACGGATATCGGCAGAGACCTCGGTCAGCCGCTTTATCTTCTCGCCGTAGCCGTCCCTGCCCACCTTCACGACCGCCCCGCCCAGGAGCAGGCACGGGTTCCCGTCCTCGGCCACGCTCACGGCCGACCCGGCAAGCCCCTCCGAAGGTTCGCTCCGCACTGCCCGGACGAGTTCCAGGGCCTCCTTCATGGGCCCGACGCTCTTCTCGCCTAGGAGCTTCATGCCCTGGGCCGACGGGTACTGTATGACCGGCAGGAAGTCCCATGCCGGGTCGTTTATCTTAGCTACGACATAGCCGTCGGAATCTATGACGTACCTACCGGCCGCGGTATTGACAACGGCGGCCGGTATTCTCTCAACCACCTCGAACCTGACGGTATCGGGCGCCTCTCTCCTCACTATCGACGACTTCACCCACGGATGCTCGTCCGCTTTCTTCTGCGCGTCGCTTATACTGTACCTGAGGAAGCTTAGTCCCCTGGGGTCGCCGATGTACCTGACGAAGTCCTCCTTCCGCACAAAATCAAGGCCGGTCACCTTCACCTGGCGGATCTCAAACATGGGGAGCTTTGATACGTATCTGTATGCCGCTCCCGCGGCAAACGGGACCCCCGCCACTAGGGCCGCGCCTGCGGCTATGACTAGAAGCTTCGGTATAAAGCCCCGGGCAGCCCCGGCCCTGCCTTTTTTTATCTTCGGTTTAGACCGCATGTCTTTTAAGCGCCCCGACCAGTATTGTCTCGATAAGGCTTGTGAAATCTATGCCCGCGGCCAATGCCGCCTTCGGGAGGAGGCTGGTGCCGGTCATGCCCGGAAGTGTGTTCATCTCGAGCACGTAAGGGCGGCCAGCGCCGTCCAGCCTGAAATCTACGCGCCCGACGCCGTACCCGTGAAGTGCCTCGAACACCTCTTTCGCCAGCCCCATAATCTCGTCCGCCGCCCCCTTGTCAAGCTCAGCCGGACATACATATTTCGTCTCGTGCGATTCGTACTTCGCCTCGTAATCATATACGCCCATGGGCGTGACTATCTCGACGAGCGGTAGGGATATGCCGTCCAGTATGCCCGCGGTTACCTCGCGCCCCTCTATGAACTTCTCCAATAGCACGCAGTTGTCGTGCGAAAACGCAAGCTCCACCGCCTGCGGCAGGTCCTTCGCCTCGTGGACGAAGCTCATCCCGATGGTCGAGCCGAGCGTCGAGGGTTTCACGACCATCGGATACCCGATGCGACGCGATACATCTTTCCCCGGGTTGGAGGCGCCCTTGCGGAGGGTCGCGAAATCCGCGGTCGGTATCCCGCGATACTTCAGTATCTCCTTCGTGACCGACTTGTCCATCGCGATGGCCGAGCCCGTGACGCCCGTGCCGGTATAGGGCACGCCCATCACCTCGAGCAGGCCCTGTATCGTCCCGTCCTCTCCCCAGCGGCCGTGCAGCGCCAAGAAGACGACGTCGGGGGAGAGCCTCTTTATTTCGTCTACTACCCCCGGGCCGTTAAAATATATCGGGAAGGCGTTGTAGCCCGCATCCCTTAGCGCGTTCTCCACGCCGCCGCCGGAGGTCATAGATACCTCCTTCTCCGCGGAGAGGCCGCCCATTATCACGCCGATTTTTTTATTCGCTAAAATATCAAGCATAAGACCTCCTACTTTCTTTTTAATAAAAGAAAGTAGCAAAGAAAACATTACTTAGTCATAAAATTTTTTGGTGCTACCTTTTTTATAAAAAAGGTAGCGAAGTTCCTACGACTTTGACTTCGGGTTCCAGTTTTATGTTGAATTTTTCTTGTACAGTCTTGACGACCAGCTCCATCAGCGCCGCAAAGTCTTTCGCGGTTGCGCCGCCCGCGTTTATTAAAAAGTTTGCGTGCTTCTCACTTACCGCCGCGCCTCCTACCGCCGTCCCTTTCAGTCCCGCCTCTTCTATTAATTTCCAGGCTTTTTGGCCGGGCGGGTTCTTAAAGGTTGACCCGGCGCTTTTGGAAGAGAGCGGCTGAGAGGCCCTCCTCTTGCTCATGAACCCGGCGGCCTTCTTCTTAATTTCTTCGGCGTCTCCCGGACTCAAAGAGAACCACGCCTCGGCCACGGCCGAGTTTTTCGGGAGGCCGCCGTGCCTGTAGCCTTTCTCCAGTTCTCCGGAACCTAAATCCAGGCTCGTGCCGTCCTCCGCTACAACGTGTATTTTATGGAGCACGTCTTTTATCTCGAATCCGTACGCGCCCGCGTTCATATATACCGCGCCTCCGACCGTGCCGGGTATCCCCGCGGCGAATTCAAGGCCTGAGAGACCTTCCTCTGAACAATAATTTGCAAGCTTCGGAAGCGGCGCGCCCGCGCCCGCGCGCACCAAAAATTTTTCTCCGTCCGTGCGCTCACTGATAACCCCGTCCATCCTCGATGTGTTTATCACGAGACCCTCAATGCCGCCGTCCCGGACGAGCAGGTTGCTGCCGCCGCCCAGGATGAATACAGGCACTCCATTTGCCGACGCCAGCGCCCGAAGCCTTGACAGCCCATCGCCGTCCTCCGGGAAGGCCATCGCCTCGGCCGGGCCGCCGATGCCCAGGGTGGTGTGCTTCGACATCGGCTCCATGATGCGGACGGAGCCAAGGAAGCCGCTCTCTTTGAGCAGGCCCTCAATCCGCATCTTCTAAGAGCCTCCCCAGGACCGCTTCCCCGACCTTCCATACATCGCCCGCCCCCAGGGTTATCAGGATGTCGCCCGGCATTACGTTTTTCATCAGCCAGTCCGCCGCGCCCTCGTGGTCCGGGATAAAGACCGCATCCTTGTGTCCGCGGCTTTTTATACCTTCAAGGAGCGTCCTCGCGTTTACGCCGTCTATCGGCTTCTCCCCGGCGGGATAGATGTCCATGACCACCAGCCGGTCCGCCTGGTTGAACGCAGTAAAGAACTCGCGCATCAGGTCCCTCGTGCGGGTGTACCTGTGCGGCTGGAACACGACAACCGTCCTCCTGTCCCAGCCCGCCTTCGCGCCCGCGAGCGTCGCCTTTATCTCGGTCGGGTGGTGGCCGTAATCGTCCACGACCATGACGCCCTTCGCCTCTCCCTTGACATAGAACCTGCGGTGCAGGCCGCCGAACTCCTTGAGGGCCTCCCTTATCGTCTCCACCGGAAGCTCCAGCTCAAGCCCGACCGCGACCGCTGCAAGGGAGTTATAAACGCTGTGCATGCCGGGGACGGACAGCTGGAACATCCCGAGGCTCTGCCCTTTGTGGAACACCTCGAACCGCGATCCCATGCCCGAGAACTCCACGCCCCGGGCGTAGATGTCGGCCTGGGCGCTGAGGCCGTAGGTGGCATAGCGCTTCTTTATGCGCGGGATCAGGTCCTGTATGTGGACGATGTCCAGGCAGAGCACGGCCAGGCCGTAGAACGGGACCTTGTTTATGAACGTCAGGAACGCTTCTTTTATCTCTTCGATGCCTTTCTTGTAATAGTCCAGATGTTCGGCGTCGATATTGGTCACCACGGCGATCGTCGGCGAGAGCAGCAGAAAACTTCCGTCCGATTCGTCGGCCTCGGCCACTATGAACTCGCCCTGGCCGAGCTTCGCGCCCGCGCCCAGGCTGTTGAGCTTGCCGCCTATCACGACCGTCGGGTCCATGCCGCACTTGGCAAGCACGGTGGCGACCATCGAGGTGGTCGTCGTCTTCCCGTGCGCGCCCGCGACGAGTATCCCGTATTTGAGGCGCATAAGCTCGGCCAGCATTTCCGCGCGCGGGATAACCGATATCTGCCGCGCCTTGGCCTCTTTCACCTCCGGGTTGTCGTCTTTCACCGCGGACGAGATAACCACCAGGTGCGATGCGTCTACATTATCGCCCTCGTGCCCGATATAAATCTTCGCGCCCAGCGACTCTAGGCGGCGGGTGGTGTCCGAGTCCTTCAGGTCCGAGCCGCTCACCTTGTAGCCCAGGTTCAAAAGCACCTCGGCTATGCCGCTCATCCCCACGCCGCCTATGCCTACGAAATGTATGCGCTGGAATTTCTTGTACATATATCTCCTAAACTTATGCTCCTAAACGGCCGCAAGCTCCCGGCAAAGCAGGAAGACATCCCTTGCTGCGTCCGGCCTCCCTAACGAAAGGCTCCTAGCCGACATGTATCTCAACACCTGAGCGTCATCCAAAAGCCCCAATATTTCCTTCGCCAGCCTTTCGCCCGACGCGTCATGGTCTGGTATCACCCTTGCCGCGCCCGCCTCTTCAAGTGCTAGCGCGTTTACCATCTGGTGGTTGTCCGCCGCGTGCGGGTAGGGGATGAGCAGTGCCGGCTTGCCGAGCGCCGTGATCTCGGCCAGGGTAAGCGCGCCCGAGCGGCAGACCACGAGGTCCGCGCACGCATAGGCCTCGGCCATCCCGTATATGAAAGGCATTACGGACGCGGTGAATGAAGACTCCCGGTAAGCCCTCTCCACCATATCCAGGTCCCGCTCTCCCGTCTGGTGTATGAACTGCACCTTATCCGCTGAATCCATCAACAATGGGAGCGCCTCAACTATGCCCTTGTTTATGCTGTGCGCGCCCGCGCTCCCGCCGAACACCAGCACCGTCCGCTTTCCTTCCGAGAGGCCGTATTTAGCCATCGAAGAGCCCCTGTCCGCGCCAAGCATGTCCGAGCGTATCGGGTTGCCGGTAAATACAGTCTTGGTCTTGCCGAAGAATTTCCTGCCGCCTTCAAATCCCAGCGCCACGACGTCCGCGAACGGGCCCATCAGCCTGTTAGTTAAGCCCGGCAGTGCGTTCTGCTCCTGGATAACGACCGGCAGCCGCATAAGCTTTGCCGCGGCAAGGGCCGGGAAGGACGAATAGCCCCCGACACCCAGGACGACATCGGCGCCGAACGACTTTATTATTCTCGACGCCCCGGCTACGCCTCCGGGTATCCCGGCTATAGTCCTAAGCCTGTCGACCATCCCCATGCCCTTGTATTTCCCGGCCGCGACCGTAGCCAATTTGAAACCCTCCCGCGGTAGCACCCTGGACTCTATCCCGGCCGAGGTGCCTATAAACAGGACCTCCGCCCCCTCCCTTACCGCCTCCTGCGCCACGGCAATCCCCGGATAGAGATGGCCTCCGGTGCCGCCGCCCGCTATGATAAGCCGCATCATCTACCTGGCCGCCATCGACGGCAGGTCGCTGTCCTGGGCCTCGTACTTCTTCTCGCTACGCGCTATCCCCAGGATGATCCCGACCGATATCAGGGAGACGAATACCGACGAGCCGCCCGCGCTCGCGAACGGCAGCGGCATACCCTTGTTAGGGAAGAGCCCGGTGGCGACACCCATGTTCACGAGCGCCTGAAGCCCTATCATCAGCGTCAGGGAGAACACGGCCAGCTTGCTAAACCCGTCACGGCACCTGAGCGCAAGCCTCAGCCCGAAGAACGTGAATATCGAGAAAAGGGCCGCGACCAAAAGCGCGCCCACAAGGCCGAACTCCTCGCCTATGACCGAGAAGATGAAGTCGTTGTGCGGCTCGGGCAAAAACAGCAGTTTCTGCCTGCTTTCGCCCAGCCCGAGGCCGGTGATGCCCCCGCCTCCGAACGCCAGGAACGACTGTATGGTCTGGAACCCGGAGCCCGACGGGTCCGCCCACGGGTTAATGAAGGACGCCATGCGGCTCTTCCTGTAGCCGACGCGGAAGAGCTGCAGGTATAGCACAGGCAGGGACGAAAGTACCAGCCACAATAGATGTGCCGGTCTCGCCCCGCCGACGTACAGCATCGATAATACGACCGCGCAGATGAGCGCCGCCGTACCGAGGTCGGGCTCGAGCACTATGAGCAAAACGAGCGTGCCGGACAGAAGCAGATACGGGCCGACGCCGAACCAGAAATCCTGGAGCCTGTCCGCCCGTTTTGAAAGCGATGCGGCAACGAACGTAAATAGCACCGGCTTCGTGAACTCGGAGGGCTGGAACGACTGGCCCGCGAGCCTTATCCAGCGTCTCGCCCCGTTCACCTCCGGCCCCACCAGGGCAAGTACGAGCAGGATGAAGCAGAGCAGCAGGAGCGGCAGCAGGAATATGCGGAGCTTTTTATAGTCGAGCTTCCTGAGGGCGGCCATAGCCAAGAGGCCCCCGCCAGCCCAGACAGCCTGTCTCTTGAGGAAATAGGCAGCGTCGCCGTATTTCCTGAGGGCCAGGACCGAGCTCGCGGAATAGACCATCACCAGTCCGAAACACAGGAGCAGGAGCGTGGTGAAAAGTATTATTCTTTCTTCCCTGATTCTCTTAAGGAACATGCCGTCTTCCTTATGTTAGTCCCATTACGATATCCTTGAACCGCCTGCCCCGGTCCTCGAAGTCCTTGAACATGTCGAAGCTCGCGCACGCCGGGGACAACAGCACCACGTCGCCCGGGAGGGCCGCGCCCTTAGCCATCCGCACCGCGTCTTCCAGCGTGCCGGATAGAACGGTATCCGTCTCGCCCCCGAGCGCCTTCTGCATCACCTTAGCCGCGCTTCCGATAAGTATCAGCTTCTTGACGCGCGCCTTGATGAGCGGGGCGAGGGGGCTGAAGTCGCTGTGCTTGTCGAGCCCGCCCGCGATGAGTATTACCGGCCGTTCGAAGCTCTGGACGGACTTTTCGACCGCGCCGACGTTCGTGCCCTTGGAGTCGTTTATATACTCGACGCCGTTTATCTCGCGCACGTGCTCTAAGCGGTGTTCTAGCCCCGGGAACTCCGTAAGTACCTTTGAAATGGCCATTGTCGGCGCACCCGCGGCGAGCGATATGGCGGCTGCGGCGAGCGCGTTCTCGAGGTTGTGCACGCCCTTTATCCGTATTTTATCTATCGGCACGACCTCCTGCACAACGTCCGGCGTGAGTCCGCTTATGATGTATCCGTCCCGGATGGAGACCCCGTCCTTGATGTATTGCTTCCTCGAGAACAGGACCTTCCGGCTCCTGGCCCTTTCGCGCAGGTGCATGGACGGCAGGTCGTCCGCGTTCACCACGAAGAAGTCGTCCGCAGTCTGGTTCTTGAACACGAGCGCCTTGGCCTCGGCATAGCTGTCCATGTCCGGGTAGCGGTCGAGGTGGTCCTGGGTGATGTTCAGTAGGGCGGCTATTTTGGGCCTGAAGGTCGCTATGCCCTCGAGCTGGAAGCTCGATACCTCCGCGACTATATAGTCCTTGTCCATAAGTTCTTCGGGCTTTTCGGTCAGGGCGTTGCCGAGATTCCCCCCGACCTGCACCTTCATGCCCGCCTCCTTGAGCATCAGCCCTACAAGCGTGGTGGTGGTCGATTTGCCGTTGGTGCCGGTTATCGCGATGAACGGGGAATTGGCGACACGGAAGGCAAGTTCCATCTCTCCCATGAGCGGGACCCCGGCCTTTGCCGCCTTCACAAGAGGCGGGGCGCTCATAGGCACGCCGGGGGAGAAGACGACCAGGTCCGCGTCCAGGAAAAGCTCGTCGGGATGGGACCCGAGCACTTTTTTTATGCCGCCCGACAAGAGCGCCGTATACTGCTCAAGCTCGGATGCGCCCCTTAAGTCGGTTACCGTAACTTCAGCGCCGAGCGAATGGAGGAGGTTAGCGGCCCCCGCCCCGCTCCTGGCGAGGCCGATTACCGTAACCTTCTTCCCCTTGAATTCCAGATTGCTTAGTGCCATTAATATGTCCTGATATTCCTTCTCTTCCTGTGATGCCTTCTCCTCACCCTTACCACATGGTGGTGCCTTACGTAATTCACCTTGAGTATCTCCTCGGGGCTGTCAGCCAGGGCCAGTGTCTGCCCCGCCATTGCTAGCTGGAACCCCTTGTCCAGGAGCTTCCTTGTGTCGTTCCAGAGGTCGCGGCTATGGAGGACGGCGACGATAAGCCTGGTGTTGCTGCAGTTGGCCTCGCCCACGTAACAGTGCCTTGCGGCGACGGTATAGCCGGTCTTGCCCGCGCCCGCGCCGTCGTAGAACCACAGCAGCCTGTTATGGTTCTTTAGGAGCATCTTCTCCTTCGCGCCCATGTTCAGCGTCGCAAACTTCGTCGAGGCTATCTCCATGAAACGGGGGTCGTGCATGGCGTACCTCAGGATGAGCGCCAGGTCCATGGCGGTCGTGTAGTGGTCGTCCGCCGGAAGCCCGCTCGCGTTACTGAAGTGTGTGTTGAGCGCGCCTATCTCGTGGGCCTTCTCGGTCATCATCCTTGCGAAGGCGTCCTCGGAGCCGGCGATTCCCTCGGCCAGTGTCACCGCACCGTCGTTCGCGCTTTTAAGGAGCACCGCGTACAGGAGCGCCTCGACGGTCACCTGGTCGCCCGGCCTTAAGTAGACCTTCGATGGGGCCGTGTCCGCGGCCGTCCTGCTCACCCTGAAGGTGTCGGTGAGCCGCGCCTTCTCGAGCGTGATTATCGCCGTCATTACCTTCGTGGTCGAGGCGGGCGGGAGCTTATAGTCCGGGCTTCGGGATATGATTACCTTGCCCGTATCGGCATCCATCACGACCGCGCCCTTAGCGGTGATGCCCATGTCGTCGTCCTGGGCCATGCCGGAAGAGGCGAGCGCAAGGACCAGCAAAGCCGGGAGGACAAGTACAACGGACCTTCTTAAAAACTTCATGATTTGCTCCATTAACGCAGCTTAAGTGTGCTGAGGCCGACCAGGGCGAGGATTATCCCCAGCAGCCAGAACCTGACAATCACCTTCGATTCCGTCCACCCTATTTCCTCGAAGTGGTGGTGGACGGGGGCCATCTTGAATATCCGTCTCCCGCAGCTTTTGAAGGAGGCGACCTGGAAGATTACGGATAGCGCCTCGATGACGAATATGCCGCCCACTATCACCAATATTATCTCATGTTTCGTGAGTATCGCAAGCATCCCCAGGGCCCCGCCCAGGGACAGGCTCCCGACATCGCCCATGAAGACCTCCGCCGGGTGGGAGTTGTACCACAAAAACCCGAGGCTTGCGCCCATCAGCGCGCCGCAGAAGACCGTCAACTCGGCCGTCCCGTGCAGGTACATCACCTGCAGGTAGTTGGCGAATACCCTGTTGCCGGTGACATATACGAGTATGGCGTTTGCCCCGGCTGCAATACCTACAAGGCCGATGGCAAGCCCGTCCAGGCCGTCGGTCAGGTTGACCGCGTTCGACGAGCCGACTAGCACCAGCACCACGAACGGGATGTAGAACCAGAAGAGGTTGATCGTCCATGCCTTCAAAAACGGTATGGACAGCATGGTCCTGTAAGGGTCCAGCGGGTTGAAGTAAAGGAGTACCCCTATCATCAGGGCGACGCTCACCTGCAGGCCGAACTTGTACCTGGGCTTAAGCCCTTCCGACTTCTTCCTGACCACCTTCAGGTAGTCGTCGTAAAAGCCGATCGCGCCGAACGCGAGCGTTACCGCAAGGATGAGCCAGACGTAGCGGTTCGTGAGGTCCGACCACAGCAGGGTCGGGACGACGACGGCAAAGAGGATGAGTATGCCGCCCATAGTGGGCGTGCCGGCCTTATTGTAGTGCGACTCCGGCCCGTCCTGCCGTATCTGCTGGCCGACCTTCAGCTCCTTAAGCTTCCTTATGACCCAGGGCCCGAATACGAAGCTTATGAGGAGCGCCGTCAGGATGGCGCTCGCAAAACGGAACGTTATGTACCGGAATACGTTGAACGCATGGACTTTATCATGCAGCGGATATAAAAGATGGTAGAGCATCAGGCCACAAGGCTCCTTCCCCTTAGGAGGTCCACGACCCGCTCCATCTTCATGGACCTGGACCCTTTTATCAATACGTGGTCGCCCGGTTTCAGCCTCTCGGCGAGTATCGCCGCGGCGGCTGTCGGGCTCTCCACTATGAATATTCTCTCTTCCGGCATGCCCGCCTCCATCGCGCCCTGCGCGGTGAGCGGCGCATGCCCGCCAGTCAGTATCAGCAGGGTCAGGTCCTGCGCGCCGGCCATCCTGCCCACGTCGAAATGGGATTTCGATGCCGCTTTGCCTAGTTCCAGCATGTCGCCCAGTACGGCCATCTTCCGGCTGCCCTTTATCGAGGCGAGCGCGTTCAGGGCGGCGGCCATAGAGGCCGGGTTCGCGTTATAGGCGTCGTTTATTATCCTGGCGCCGTCTATCTCTGTTATCTCCATCCGCATCTTTACGGGCTGCCAAGCGCCTAAACCTTCCTTTATATTGGCGGCATCGGCCCCGGCCGCGAGGGCGGCGGCGGAAGCCGCCAGCGCGTTATACACATTATGCAGGCCTATGACCGGCAGGGCAATCTCCTCCGTCCCGCCTGGAAATATCAGCTTGAACGATATCCCGGAGTCTGATTCCTTTATGTCCGCGGCCGCGATGTCCGCTTTCCCGGTAATGCCGAATGTGAGGGTGCGATGCCTGTTTTCCTCTATAATATTTTTAAGATACGGGTCGTCTCCGTTCAGGATAGCCTTCCCGTCTTCGGGCAGCGCAAGGACCAGCTCGCCCTTTGCCCTGGCGACCGCGTCCATGCTCCCGAGGGACCCTAAGTGCCCCGGGCCGATGTTTGTGATTATCCCGATCGACGGGGCGGCTATCTCGGCAAGCCTGGCAATCTCGCCCAGGGCGCTCATGCCCATCTCTATTACCGCGGCTAAGTGCCGCTTCTCAAGGCGGAGGAGCGTAAGGGGGACGCCGATCTCGTTATTCAGGTTCCCGTCGTTTTTCAGCACCGGCCCGCGTACCGACAGTATGGAGGCGAGCATCTCCTTGGTGGTGGTCTTGCCGTTGGTCCCCGTGACCCCTATTACGGGGATGCCGGTCCTCTTCATGCGGATGAAATGCGCCGTCTCCTGGAGTGCCCGAAGCGTATCTCCGACTTCTATGACGGTCTTGCCCTCCGGATATTTTAACCGCGTCCCTTTTTTGACCAGCGTACCGGCCGCCCCTTTTTTAAATACCGCATCGATGAAGCCGTGCCCGTCGAAGTTCGGCCCCGTTAGCGGAACGAAGAGTTCGCCAGGCCCGATGGTGCGGCTGTCGGTCGAGATATTACCAAAGCGCACGGGGCCGGACGAGACTTCTTTACCCCCCGTCGCATCCAGTATGTCCTTAAGCTTAAACATCGGCCCTTCCCTTGACGGCATCCCTTGCCGTCTCCCTGTCGTCGAAATGGTACTTCCGGTCGCCGACTATCTGGTAGTCCTCATGCCCCTTGCCCGCGATGAGGACCGTATCGCCTTTTTGCGCCAGGCCGACCGCGAAATAGATTGCCTCCTCGCGGTCCGGGTAGACGTAATACGAGATGCCTTTGGTTTTTGAGCCTTCTTCCGTTATCCCGGTCTCGGTCTGTGCTATTATCTCGTCGGGGTC
>Ga0187848_10003504_pt1 | contig 11410 bp, 13 predicted proteins | sample June2016WEW_4_40_FD_132424 | JGI IMG/M metagenome (GOLD analysis project Ga0187848, IMG submission 132424) | Peatland microbial communities from SPRUCE experiment site at the Marcell Experimental Forest, Minnesota, USA - June2016WEW_4_40 | ecosystem: Environmental > Terrestrial > Soil >... | reverse complement strand
CGGCCTCGATTACGCCTTCGCCGACGCCGGCGATGGGCCGGCGGTGCTCGTGACTCTTTTCGCCGGCTTTGTCGTGCTCGGAATGGCGCTTGCTGTCGAGATCGCCTACGAACCGCCGCTTTGGGTCTATGCGGTCGTCTTCCTGCCGCTGACGCTCGTCGTCTGCCTGGGCATGTTGCGTCCGCTCAAGGGCTTCCTGATCGCCGCGCAATACACTAACAAGGCGGCCCCGGGCCGGCTCGAAGGCCAATGAGCCCAAGCGTTCGATCGTTGGTCGCGCCGGCGCTGGCGAGCCTGATCGGCGTCGCGGTTCTCGTCGGCCTCGGCGTCTGGCAATTGCGACGTCTGGCCTGGAAGGACGCACTGGTCGCGGCGGTGGCAACGCGGGCTCGCGCGGCGCCGGTCGATGCGCCGGCGGAGGCCGACTGGGCGAAGCTAAAGCCCGCAGATTACGAATATCGCCACGTGCGCCTCGTCGGCGTCTACGACGCCAGCCGGCAAGCGCTGGTGTTTCGCGCTCTATCGAGTCCGCGCGGGCGTTACGGCGGTCCCGGCTATCTGGTGATGACGCCGCTGCGGCTCGCGAGCGGGGCGGTGGTTCTCGTCAATCGCGGCTTCGTGCCCGAGGACCGGAAGGATGCAGCGGCGTCGATCGGCGAGCGTGGCGAGACGGTGGTCGTCGGGCTGATGCGCGCGAGCGAGGCGCGCAACTGGTTCACGCCGGCCGACGACCCGGCGCGCGGCCAATGGTTCACGCGCGACGTGGGAGAGATCGCGCGCGCGATGGGCCTGTCGCGCTCCGCGCCGTTCTCGATCGACGCCGACGCGGGCGCCGATCCGGCAGCGTTGCCGGAGGGCGGCGAAACGATCGTCGCCTTCCCGAACAATCATCTGTCCTACGCGGCGACCTGGTTCGGCATGGCGATCGCGCTGGCGGGCGTGTTCGTCTCCTACGCGCTCGCGCATCTTCGCACCGGCGAGAGAACCGAAGGGCGGCTCGCATCGGTCGGCGATGGAGATGGTGGGCGCTAGAGGGATTGAACCTCTGACCCCTTCCATGTCAAGGAAGTGCTCTACCGCTGAGCTAAGCGCCCAACTCCATCGGGCCTCGCGAAAGAGGCCTCGCGGCCGCGAGTGGGGCGGGGTATAAACAATCGCCTCGCCGCGCGCAATGGCGTTTTCATTCTTGAGAGAGGTTGGAGCGACGGCTCGGCGATGGTCCCCAATGTGACGCTTCGGCCCGCCGCGCTCGCCGACTTGGCCGCGATCATGGCGATCGAGCGAACGCCCGGCTTCGAGCATTATGTCGGCCGCTCGCCGGAAGCCGAGCATCGCGCCATGATGGCGTCTTCGAACTACGCCTATTTCATCGGCGAGTCTGGCGACGGGGCGGTCGCGGCCTTCGCCATTCTCCGCGATCTGGAGGATGCGCACGGCAATCTCTATTTGAAGCGGATCGCTGTCGCGCGGCCCGACGAAGGCGTCGGCGGCGCGTTTCTCGGCCTCGTCATCGCGTGGGCCTTCGCCCATACCGCGGCGCATCGCTTCTCGCTCGATTGCTTCGCGGATAACGCGCGCGCGCAAAGAGTCTATCAAAAGCTCGGCTTTTCTCGCGACGGCGTCTTGCGGCAAGCCTATCTCGCCGCGGACGGAAGCCGTCTCGACCTGACCATGATGGCGCTCACGCGGCCGGAATGGACGGCGAGGGCCGAGGGCGCGTGAACGCCCTGTTGCGCGCGGCCTCTCATGAATCGCGCCTCTCGAGGAGGATGAGCGAGCCGTGAACTTGGGCGTTGGCTTCGATGCGCAGAATCGCGGGTTGGTTTGTCCTTAGCGTGAACCAAGGCGAGGCGTTCGCCTGGAGCGCCGCGACGGAGTGAGCGAAACGGCCGGAGGGAAGCAACAGATATGGCGCGTCCCACGTCGTTTCGACGTTGAACGCGACGAGCCCGCCGGGCGGCGTCACGCGAGCGGCGGCGGCGAGAAAGCCCGCGAGTTCGCCGAGATAAATGATCACGTCGGTCGCGAAGACGATATCGAAGCGCTCCGACGTCTCTTCGAGAAACGCGATCATCTCGGCCTCGACGAGCGAATCGTAGACTTGCCGCTCTCTCGCCTTGGCGAGCATGCGAGGGGAAAGATCGACGCCGACGAGCCGCGATCGGGACGGCCGCAGATGCAGCCCGGCCAAACCCGTTCCGCAACCGAGGTCAACCGCTCGCGGCAGGACTTTGCCGGTGGCGGCGACGAGCTGGGCGAGCTTCTCGGGCACTTGGTAGCCGAGAACGTCGACCAGCTGCTTGTCGAAGTGCTCGGCGAATCGGTCGAAGCAGGCGACGAGATAGTCGCGCGGCGCCCGATCGTGCTTTTCTCCCGCGAGCGCGTCGAGCAGATAACGTTGGATCGGGTCGTCTTGGGCGCCGTCCAGCTGCGACCGGCCGAGGCGAAGCGCGGCGTCGCGATGGCCGTAGGCGCTCAGGATCTGAAAAGCGGTTTGCGTGAGGCTTTGCGGATCTTCCGCGTTCGGTCCGGCTGCCTCCCGATGGGCGGCGAACGCGCCCTCGATGTCGCCGGCGATCACGGCTTCGATGAAGCGCGACAGGGCGAATCGCTGGATGAGCTTCTCGTCCGCGACGCCCGAGGCGATCTGCTTGGCTAGGGCGCGTGAGGCGCCCGAGAAATCGCCGGTGAAGAACAGCGCCTGTCCAAGCCCCGCGTAGACGAGAGCGTTCTGGCAGCCGACAGCGATCGCCGCGCGCCAATATCGCGCGGCCTCCGCGTAACGTCGTTGCTCGAAGCACAGAAGGCCGAGGCCGAAGGCGGCTTCGGCGAGCCGCGGGTCGCGCTTCAGCGCGGCCCTGAAAGCCTCTTCTGCGCGTTTCTTGTCGGCAAGTTGATTGAGGACCAGCGCCAGGCCCAACCATGCCCGCGCCGACGCAGGATCGAGCGCGAGCGAGCGTTCCAAGACAAGCCGGGCTTCGGTCGCCTCGCCCGCGGCATGCAGCGTGAAGCCAAGATCCAACCACAGCGCCGCGTCGTCAGGCGCGATAGCCGCCGCGGTCGCGAGCACGACGCTGGCCGCTCGCGGATTGCCCGCCGCCCAATGGGTCAGGCCGAACCGCCTGAGGGCGTCGGCCGGCGCGGTCTGCTGCAGGAACAATGCGTCGAGCGGCCTGTTGCCGGCCCGCCAAGCCGCGATCCGCGACGCAATCTCGGCGGCGTCGAGACGCGCGACGATCATGGGCAGATCGGATCTTGCGCCATTCGCGAGCGGCGGGAAGTGCTGAACCCCGGCCTGCTGAATGCCCAGGCCTTGCCAAGATTGGAGCAGGGCGCCGGCCTCGTCGGAGACGGACCGCTTGCGCGACGCGCGTGAAACGCTCTTTGTCATTACGATCTCCGGCGAAGGCCCTGCGTCAGATTAAAGTCCTTCGAATTTGAACGGCCAGACTGGCGCGAACCTTACCAAACCGGAAACAGGCGACCCGGGACCCGCGCGCTGGCCGAGCGGCGCCGTTCTCCTCGGTTGGGGCGCATTGACTTCGGCGCCGCGACGTGGTTTCCAGGCGCCGTTTGGCGCCTTTGGCGCCATGGTCGGGCCCTTGCGATGCTGCGCCGCGTCTCGAAAACGACGAGCAAAACCCTCGCCGCCGTCAATGGCGGCGCGACGCATTAGCTGCGCCTCGGCTCCGGTTCCTCCCCCGGCGGGGCGTCGAGGAGCCTGCCCTGACGGGCGAAGCGGGGGAAAAACCGCCAGCACAAGGATCACCTCTCATGCAAGGCTTTAGGGTCGCGGTCGTCGGCGCCACCGGCAATGTCGGCCGCGAAATGCTCGCCATTCTCGCCGAGCGCCGCTTTCCCGTTTCCGACGTCGTCGCGTTGGCGTCGTCGCGTTCGATCGGCAAGGAGGTGTCCTTCGGCGATCGCATCCTCAAGTGCAAGGCTCTCGAAAATTACGATTTCTCCGCCACCGACATTTGCCTGATGTCGGCGGGCGGCGCGGTGTCGAAGGAATGGTCGCCGCGCATCGGCGCGCAGAGCTGCGTCGTCATCGACAATTCCTCGGTCTGGCGCATGGATCCGGCGGTGCCGCTGGTCGTGCCGGAAGTGAACGCCGAGGCGGCCAAGAATTTTCGCGCCAAGAACATCATCGCCAATCCCAATTGCTCGACCGCGCAGCTGGTCGTCGCGCTGAAGCCGCTGCATGACAAGGCGCGCATCAAGCGCGTGGTGGTATCGACCTACCAGTCGGTGTCGGGCGCCGGCAAGGACGCGATGGACGAGCTCTTTTCGCAGACGCGCGCCGTGTTCGTCTCCGATCCGGTCGAGCCGAAGAAGTTTCCCAAGCGCATCGCCTTCAATGTCATCCCGCAAATCGACGTCTTCATGGACGACGGCGCCACCAAGGAAGAGTGGAAGATGGTGGTCGAGACCAAGAAGATCCTCGATCCCAAGATCAAGCTGACCGCGACGTGCGTGCGCGTGCCGGTGTTCATCAGCCATTCCGAGGCCGTCAACATCGAGTTCGAGAACCCGATCAGCGCCGACGAAGCGCGCGAAATCCTGCGCGAGGCGCCGGGATGCCTGGTGATCGATCGGCGCGAGCCGGGCGGCTACATCACGCCGCATGAAGCGGCAGGCGAGGACGCGACCTATATCTCGCGCATCCGCGAAGATCCGACCATCGAAAACGGCCTCAACCTGTGGTGCGTTTCGGACAACCTGCGCAAGGGCGCCGCGCTCAACGCCGTGCAGATCGCCGAGGTTCTCGTCAACCGCGGCTGGCTGAAGCCGAAGCAGAAGGTGGCGTGACCGACATGGCCGGATTGAGAGCCGTCATTCCGGACGACGCCGTTCTGCTGCCGATCGATATGCAAAGGGGCTTCGATGCGCCGGGGAGCCCGGCGCTCAGCTCGCGCCCCGACGCGCCCGCCTTGCGCCTCCTTGCGGCCTGGCGCGGGAGCGGTCGGAACGTCGTTCACGTCCGCCACGATTCGGTCGAACCCGGCTCGGCTTTCGCGCCGGGCCTTCCGGGAAACGCGCTGCGCGACGGGTTTTCCCCCGCGCCGGGGGAGGCCCTGGTGACGAAGAGCGTCAACGCCGCGTTCATCGGCACCGGCCTCGACTTGCGGCTGCGCAGACTGGGGGCGGGGACGATCGTCGCGTTTGGGCTGACGACCGACCGGTGCGTATCGACGACGGTGCGCGTCGGCGCGAATATGGGCTATCGGCTGGTCGTGGCGGCCGACGCCTGCGCCGCCTTCGACCAGCCCGGCCTCGACGGCGCGATCATTCCCGCGGCGAGGGTCCATGCGGTGCATCTGGCGACGCTGGCTAACGAATTCGCCGAGGTCGCGAGCGTCGCGGACATCGTCGCCGCCCTGGGCCGAGGCTGACTGACGGCGTCGGCGGCGTAACGCGCGCCGCGAGGGATGGCCTTCGCCGGCGCGGCGCGGGACGATCGTGGCGTCCTGCGCCTCAATTCTGCTAGGATGGCAAGGCACGCTCCGCCCCTCACACCGGTACCCTTCCGATGGCGCCTGATTCGGACCTTCGCCTGCTCACGTCGCCGCGCATATTCCTTGTCGGCATGGCGGCCTTCCTCATCCTGGTCGGCTTCGTCGTGCTGATCCTTTACAAGCAGATAGCGCTCGCCTTCGACGCCAATCCAGGGCTCAACGGCCTCATTATCGGCGTCTTGGCGATCGGATCGTTGTTCGCGTTCCGTCAGGTTTTCCGGTTGTTTCGGGAAATTCGCTGGGTCAATTCGCTCGCCGCGCCAGCGGCGGCGGCCCGCGTCGGGGCGCCGCGTCTGCTCGGCCCGATGGCGACGATGCTCAATGCGGGCGCCGGCGCGCGCGGCCTGTCGACGCAAACGACGCGCGCCATCCTCGATTCGGTGGGCACGCGCCTCGACGAGGGGCGCGAACTCAACCGTTATCTCGTCGGCCTGCTGGTCTTCCTCGGCCTGCTCGGCACGTTCTGGGGCCTGCTGGAGACCGTCCATTCGATCAGCGGCGTCATCGACAGCATGAAAACCGGCGCCGACACCACGACGATGTTCGGCGATCTCAAGAGCGGCCTTTCGGCGCCGATCGCCGGCATGAGCGTTTCCTTCACTTCGTCGCTGTTCGGCTTGGCCGGCTCGCTGATTCTGGGCTTTCTCGACCTTCAGGCCGGGCAGGCGCAGAATCGCTTCTACACCGAGCTGGAGGACTTCCTCGCCAGCCATGTCGAGACCAGCCCGGCCCCGACGCGCGACGCGGCGGCGGAAAAGGACGCAGCCGCCGGGGACGCGCCGGACGGGCGCAAGAGCGCAGCGGCGATGGCGAGCCTGGCCGAGAGCATTCAAACGCTGGTCGCGCACATGCGCCACGAACAGCAGCAAATTCGCGATTGGGTCGAGGCGCAAGCCGTTCAGCAGGAGGATCTGCGCAAGCTCCTGCGACGGCTCGCGAGCGAACGCGAAACGCATTGAGCGGGTGGAATCGAAGGCGCGCTCGGCGCCAATTGAGGGAGTGACGCGATGGCGCTGTCGCGCAGCCGCCGCTTTGATAGCGTGAATTATTGGCCGGGCTTCGTCGACGCGCTGTCGACGATGCTGCTGGTGATCATCTTCCTGTTGTCGGTGTTCATGCTCGCGCAGTTTTTCCTTTCGCGCGAAGTGACGGGCAAGGACACCGCGCTCGCCAAGCTCAACCGCCAGATCGAAGAGCTGACCAGCCTGCTCGCTCTGGAGCATTCGCAGAAGAGCGAGGACCAGACGAAGATCGCCACGTTGACGGCGACGCTCGAGACCTCGCAAAACGAGCGCCAGCGCCTGCTCGACCAAGCCTCGCAAGGCGGCGCCAGCGCCGACGCGGCGAGCGACAAGGCGAGCGCCGCCGCCGACGCGCTCGCGGCGCAGGAGGAGATCTCGCAGCGCGCGTTGTCGCAGGTCAACGTTCTCAACGAACAGATCGCGGCGCTGCGCAAGCAACTGACGGCGATCCAGGAAGCGCTCGACGCTTCGCAATCCTCCAACAAGGATGAGCAGATCAAGATCGCCGATCTCGGCCAGCGCCTCAACATCGCGCTGGCGCAGAAGGTGCAGGAGCTGTCGCGCTATCGCTCGGATTTCTTCGGCCGCCTGCGTCAGATCCTCGGCTCGCGGCCCGACATCCGCGTCGTCGGCGACCGCTTCGTCTTCCAATCCTCGGTGCTGTTCGAATCCGACAAGGCCGACGTCAGCACGGCGGGCCGCCAGTCGCTCGACAGCCTCGCCGGCGCGGTGCTCGATCTCGAGCGCGAGATTCCGCCTGACATTCCCTGGATTCTGCGCATCGACGGCCACACCGACTCCAAGGCGATCTCCGGCGGGCAGTTCAAGACCAATTGGGAATTGTCGGCGGCGCGCGCGATCGCCGTGGTGCAATATCTCGTCGCCAAGGGCATCGAGCCGAATCGCCTAGCGGCGGCCGGCTTCGGCGAATTCCAGCCGATCGACTCGGGAACCGACGAAGAGGCGCTGGCGCGCAACCGTCGCATCGAATTGAAGCTGACCGAGCGGTGAAAGCGCCGCGCGGCATGCTGCGCGCATTCGAGCCTTCCGATGTGGAGGCCGTCGCCGATTTCTGGGTCGCCGCCTGGAAGTCGACCGGCCTGCCGATCGATTTCGAGGCGCGCCGCGCGTGGCTGATCGGCCGTTTGGCTGAACTCTATGAGGAGGGCGCGGCGATCCTCGTCGGTCTCGACGCGCGCGGGCGCGCCGCCGGCCTCGTCACCGTCGATCCGAAGAGCGGCTACGTCGATCAGCTCTGCGTCGCGCCCAGCGAGCGCGGCGGCGGCCTCGCCCGCGCGCTCATCGACGAGGCCAAGCGGCGCGCGCCGGGCGTCGTCGATCTCAACGTCAACGTCGCCAATCCGCGCGCCCGCCGCTTTTATCAGCGCGAGGGTTTCCTTGCCGTCGGCCTGGGCGTCAGCCCCCTCTCGGGCCTGCCGATGCTGCATCTGCAGTGGCGGGCGGAGGAAAGGTGAGGCGGGCGGGGAGGGGGAGCCCAAGCGGGCGTTTTCGGGCGCGTTGTGGCCTTTTCAAGCACTTGCGTGACGTTTTTCCGCCGCCTGCGCGGCGGCGAGCCGCGTCGCCGAATTGTCCGACTGAGCCTCGGACATGCTTCGAAGGCGCACGACGATCTTGACGGATTGCCAGCGCGCGGTAGAATAACGCCATTATTCTACCAACCGAGCTGGTCATGCACCTGAATATCAAGAACGATGTAGCCCATGAATTGGCGGCCGAATTGTCCAAGCTCACTGGCGAGAGCCTGACGAGCGCCGTGACGGCGGCCCTCCGGGAGCGCCTCGATCGTGAGCGTCGCCGGCGCGGTCGCAGCGCCGTGGCGGACCGGCTCATGGCGATGGGGAAGCGCTATGCCGCGCTCCCGGATGGGGCGTTCGCCAGCGCCGACGAAGTCTTGGGCTACGACGAGAATGGGCTGCCGACGTGATCGTCGTTGACACGTCCGCGATCGTCGCGATCTTCCGCCAAGAGTGCGACGCGTCCTTTCACGCCGAATGCATTGCAAGCGACGGCGAGCCGTTGATGTCGGCGGCGAACGTCGTCGAAACCTCGCTTGTCCTGCGCGGTCTCAAAAAGATCGCCCCAGCGCAGGCGGAGGCGTGGCTCGACGAGTTCCTCGCCGCCGCCGGCATCCGCGTCGAGCCGGTCACCGCTGAACAGGCGGATATTGCGCGGTTAGCCCATTTGCGGTTCGGCAAGGGAACCGGGCGCGCTGCGGGCCTGAACTACGGCGATTGTTTCGCTTATGCGCTTGCCCAGGCGGTCAAGGCGCCGCTGTTGTTCAAGGGCGACGACTTTGCTCGGACCGACGCGGCAAAGGTTACGTCGGACTGACCTCGGCGCGGGTTTGGACGCGCCGCGACCGCCGCGGCGGCGCTGGCCTTCCGAGCCGGCAGGCGCCCCTCAAGTGCGTCCCGCGAACACCAGTACGGGATCGGCGCGGTAGCGGTCGGGATAGAGGCGTTGCAGGTCCTCGATCTTGGGCAGGTCGTTGAAGACGATGTAGGGATAGCTCGGATTGCGGGCTAGAAAGTCCTGGTGGTAGTCCTCGGCGCGATAGAACGTGTGACCGGGCTCGATGCTGGTGACGATCGCGCGGTCGAACGCGTGCGCGGCGTCGAGCTGCGCGATATAGGCCTTGGCGACGCGCGCCTGTTCCGCGTCCTGCGGGAAGATCGCCGAACGATATTGCGTGCCGGTGTCGGGTCCCTGGCGATCGAGCTCGGTCGGGTCGTGCGCGACCGAGAAGAAAATCTGCAAGATGCGCCCGTAACTGATCACGCGCGGATCGAAGGCGATTTGCACCGACTCGGCGTGGCCGGTGTCGCCGCGGCTGGTCATCTCGTAGTGGGCCGTCGCCGCGGCGCCGCCGTCGTAGCCGGAGACCGCCTCGCTCACGCCCTTGACGTGCTGGAAGACGCCCTGGACGCCCCAGAAGCAGCCGCCGGCGACGACAGCGACTTCTCGCGTCGCCGACCCGGCGGGCTCGTCGAGCGCGGGCGGCGGAATCCGATGCGCCGCTTCGGCGCTCAGGGCGTGCGTCGCGAGCCATGCGGCCCCCAGCAGCGCCGCGGCGAAAGCCGCGGCGGCGGCGGGCCGAGCGCTAAAGGATCGGGTCATCGGCGAGCCTCCTTTTCAGCTTGCCGGCGCGGCCGGCTCGAAGCGCAACGCGACGCCGTTCATGCAGTAGCGAAGTCCGGTCGGCGGCGGGCCGTCATTGAAAACATGTCCGAGATGGCCCGCGCAGCGACGGCAGGAGACGGCGGTGCGCAGCATAAAGAACGAGCGGTCCTCGCTGGTGACGACGGCGTTCGGCAATGGCGCCCAGAAGCTCGGCCAGCCCGTGTGGCTGTCGAACTTGGTCGCCGACGAAAACAATGCGAGCCCGCACCCCGCGCAGGCGAAAACGCCGCGCCGATGCTCGTCGAGGAGCGCACTGCTGTAGGGACGCTCCGTGCCGTCCTCGCGCAGGACGGCGTACTCTTCGGGCGTCAACGTGCGGCGCCAATATGCGTCGCCGCGGGCGAGGGGATCGGCGACGGCGGCGCGCGTCGGGCGCGCGCGTAGCGCCGCCACGCCCGCCAGCGCAGCCAGAACGATGGCGCTTCCCATCAAAGCATCGCGACGTGTCGGCATCGTCGATCCTCACGATTTAAGACTCGGTCATTCGTCCCCTGACTAAATTCGCGAACGCGCGCCATAGGGTTACAACGGCAGTGGGATTTTTTTTGGCCGACATTCGCCGGGTGAAGGCCGGGATTTATGGAGGGGCGATCGGCGCTGCGCTCGGGCGGCCCGCGTCAAAGAGCGCGGCGGCTTGATTGCGGGCCGCACGCACGCTTGCGTTTGCAAAACCCGCGCGGCAGAGTTCGCCTATGGCTTCCAGACCCCGCTTCGCGCTCCCGCGCATCCTCGCTCTTTGCACTCTCCTCGCGTTCGAGGCGCCGGCGGCGGCGCAGACGCGGCTCGACGACATCCTCGCGCATGGCGTGCTGCGCGTCGGCACCACCGGCGACTACCCGCCGTTCACCGTCCGCAGCGCCGACGGCGGCTACTCGGGCCTCGACGTTGATGCGGCGCAGGCGCTGGCCGCGGCGCTCGGCGTGCGCGTCGAGTTCGTTCCCACCCGCTGGGCGGACCTGACGCGCGATCTCGACGCCGGCGCGTTCGACATCGCGATGGGCGGCGTCTCGGTGACGCTGGAGCGGCAGAAGAAGGCCTATTTCTCCGCGCCGTACCTGCGCGACGGCAAGACGCCGATCGCGCGCTGCGCGGACAAGGAGAAGTTCGAAACAATAAAGACGATCGACCGGCCGAATGTGACGGTGATCGTCAATCCCGGCGGCACCAACGAGAAATTCGACCGCGCGAATCTGAAAATGGCGCGCATCGAAGTGTGGAGCGACAATCTTTCGATCTTCGATCACCTCGAAAAAGGCGACGCCGACGTGATGATCACCGACGCCACCGAAACGCTCTATCAGCAGAAGCTGCACGCCGGCGTCCTCTGCGCGATCCACCCCGACGCGCCGTTCGACTTCAGCGAAAAGGCCTATCTGTTGCCGCGCGACGAAGCGCTGAAGGAATTCGTCGACCAATGGCTGCACATCAGCCAGGCCAACGGCGGCTTTGCGGCGATTCGCGCGAAGTGGTTGGAGTGAGCGGTTCCCGGGTGAATAGGGCGTAGGCGCGCGGGCCCTCATCCGGCCCTTCGGGCCACCTTCTCCCGCAGGCGGGAGAAGGGGGGATTGGCGGCGCCGCAAAGCCCCTCTCCCGCTTGCGGGAGAGGGGTTGGCGTGAGGGCGAGCTGATTACCTTGGAGCCGCCTCACTCCGCCGCTTCCGCCTCGCT
>Ga0187848_10003498_pt1 | contig 11420 bp, 10 predicted proteins | sample June2016WEW_4_40_FD_132424 | JGI IMG/M metagenome (GOLD analysis project Ga0187848, IMG submission 132424) | Peatland microbial communities from SPRUCE experiment site at the Marcell Experimental Forest, Minnesota, USA - June2016WEW_4_40 | ecosystem: Environmental > Terrestrial > Soil >... | reverse complement strand
GCCGAGTAGCTCGAGGCGCCGGTCTGCCGCGGCAGTCACCAGATCGCCGCCCCAATAATCGTTCTGAGGCCAGTTCACGAGTGTGAGGTCACTGAGGTAGGCGCCGGGCGTGAAGTTGGAGCGAGCTGCGATGCGCCGGTAAATCCACAGATTGTGATCACCGTCGGCGTCCGGCTGCGGATTGGGAGTGAAGTCAGCTTTGATGGGTCGCAAGCTGGTTGGCTCGAAATACGTCCAGCTCAGCAACGGCCCAGTCCAGGGCGGCGCCAAGTTGGGCACATACCCGCGCCAGAAGTGGTAGTCCCGCGGCCGCTCGATGGTGTGATCCTCACCCTCGAGGTAGTCCATGGCAAAGCAGTAGGTGAAGGACTGGCTGTTGGCCGGCTGGGATTTCGCCGGGGCGTGCAACTCGCCGGTGTCTGCTTGGGATTCCGCCCCTGTGACGCATTCCGTATTCGTCAATGCAACCAGGTCTCCGAGTTCGGTGGCATCGAGCAAGTACTTCGCACTGATGGTCCGCATAAGTCCGCTGCGCGTGTCGCGTACGGCAACGCTCCTCACGCAGTCCCGGTCCGTTTCGGCGCTCTGCGGAACGTGCTCTCGGAGAACAAGTAGTTGGCCGCTGCTCACGTATGGGGCCAGGGCCGCTTCCATTACCGCGACGGAGACGCGAAACTCGTGGGTCAATCGCGAGACCGAACTGTTTCCGGGATTCAGGTCGGTACGCGCACGAGCCTGTGCCGTCAAGGGATAGTTCCGCCGGTAGTATTCGCGGACCGACTCTCGATAGGCACGGTAACTGCGTGTGCACCCGAACTGCTCGATCCAGGGATGCTCATCCGGGGGAACCGCTTGGGCCGTGAGTTGTCCTCCGATCCATCGAGTCTCTTCCGTCAAGATGACGCGCCTGCCGTTACGCAGGGCAGCGAGTGCAGCCGCGTACCCGCCCGTGCCGCCTCCGATCACGGCGATCTCACACTCGAGTTCACGCGCTTTCACGTGCAAAGCAGGAATCGCCAGGAGAGACGCCGAATACCGGAGGAAGCTGCGGCGGTTCATAGCTGTCCTTTCGACAGGTACTTCCCTATCTAGGATCTTGTGGGCGCTCGTTCACGTAGCTCTCCGGCACCAACTCTGCTTTGCTCCAGAAGATCCACGCTCCGCAATTCCGGCATCTGGTCTTGTAGTCTTTGAGTTCATCGCGATGGGCCAGGTGCCGGCGTGTGGTCGCAATATCCGCCGCGAAGCCGGTCTTGGTCGGTTTCCGGCACGATGGGCATACCACGGCTATTCTTTCAACTTTTGCCATGATGCGACTCTATCCGTACGACGCAATGGTTGTCGCAGGCGACCCCCTCACCTGACCCGCGCCGGCTGTTGAGAGCGCTGTCATGGGGACACTCTGTCCCCCAAAGGGGGAGAGGGGAAACTCTCGGGGAATCCTTCCCTCTGCCCACCTGCCTACCTGCCTTCCTGCCCCATGAGCCGCTTGCGTTCGTACGCCAGGAAAATCGCTTGCACGGCAGTTAAGAGAACCGCGAAAGCAAGCACCAGGGTGATACCGGCCCGCACGGTCGCGATCTTGGCCACGTATCCAATGGCAGGAGGGAGGATTACTCCCGCGGACAAGCCCACGGCCATGAGGATGCCGAAGACCGTTGCGAACAACTTGGGGAAGTACGTGCTGGCCGTTCCCGCGGTGGTGGGGAAGACCGGCGCATAAGTTAACCCGCAAATCACGATGCCCACGCTGGCCACGACGACCGAGTTTGCGACGACGACCACACATAGCCCACACACCGCGCCCAGCGCCGCGCCCAGCAACAGCTTGGGCCCGCGCACCCGCTTCACCACCTGGCTGGCAGCAAGGCGCCCCACCATCATGGCAATCCAGAACATCGTCAGGATGACGGCGGACCTCTGCGGCAGAGCGTGGAGGTCTCGCTCGAGAAAGGTCCGGCTCCACCCGGCCGTTGAGATTTCCACGGCGGAATAGAAGAACAGGACGAGAGCCAGAAGTATCACCGCCCGGTCGCGGGCCAGCCGGCGCACCTCCCGCCAATCAAACCCTCCGCCCGAGCTGGCAGGCGGAAACGTCTGCGAAATGGCGACCAAGGCAACCCCAGCCACCATTAGGGTGATCAGCCAAATAGTAAGAACCAGGCCCAGCCGCGCTGCCATGAGAGCGACGAGCCACGGGAAGAAGATGGCGCCGACGCCAAAGAAGACGCCTGCTAAATTCAAGGGGGAGGACGGATTCTCCGGGTAAAGATCGGGGATGAGGGTGTTGGAAGCGCTCATGGCAGAGGCGCCACCCAATCCGAGCGCAATGAGGAGTCCCGCCAAGAGCGCATAGCTGGGAGCATAGGCGATTCCAACCAGTCCCGCGGCACAAAGCAGGAAGCCTCCGGCCAGGATGGGCTTTTTGCCGAAGCGATCGATAAGCGGGCCGGCCAGAAACACCATGGGAATTTGGGGGAAATAGAGAAAGCTGAAAAGTGCCCCGCCGCGCGCCAAATCAAAGTTCAGCCGGGCGCTCAATTCAGGAAGAGTAGCGCCCAGGAAAGAGGTCATAACGCCAAAGGTGAATAGTCCTGCGCATGCTGTTCCCATCAAGTAACGAGGAGCTGTCGGATTTGACATGGTCCACAGATTACTCAGATTTCACAGATCAAGCAAGGCGTCCGCAATCCGTCGGTGACGACGGGCTGGGCTGGTAGGGGCGAGGCGGCGCCTCGCCCCTACACCGACGCGTTATCGACGCACCAGGGAGGCGTGGGAAGGAATGCTGCCACCGCCCGCAGCCGATGTGCCTGCCCACCTGCCTAACTTCGCCTGATCTGTGAAATCTGAGTAATCTGCGGACCGCGTACTGGTTCGTTTTTTCTTCGCTTGGCAAACCCTTGCAATGTGAGTAAAAGAGAGGGCGCGAAAGGAGTTCTTATGCATCCTCTTGACGCTCTTCTGAAACCTCAGTCCATTGCAGTGGTCGGCGCCTCGCGCAAGCAAGGCTCGATCGGCCGGCAGATTCTGCACCAACTGGTTGAATTCGATTACCGAGGTATGCTGTTTCCGGTGAACTTCCAGGCGGATTTCATTCACTCGATGAAAGCCTATGCTTCCGTCAGCGCCATTCCTGACCCCGTGGATTTGGCGATTATCGTGGTGCCGCGCGATTCTGTAGAGGAGGTCGTGGACGATTGCGGGAAGAAGGGCGTGAAGGGCCTGGTGGTCATCACGGCGGGGTTTTCTGAGACGGGTGAAGAAGGCAGGAGGATGGAGGCGGAACTGGGTGCTCAGATTCGGCGTTATGGAATGCGCATGATCGGACCCAACTGCATGGGGTTGATCAACACCGAGCCGGCGGTTCACATGGACTGCACGTTTGCGCCCACGCTTCCGCTTTCCGGGCGGATCGCGTTCATGTCGCAGAGCGGAGCGCTGGGAGTCGCCATCCTGAACATCGCCCATCAGCTCGACCTCGGCTTCTCCTACTTTGTAAGCCTGGGCAACCGAACTGATGTCTCGCCCAATGAGCTGCTGCGTTACTGGGAAGACGATCCCAACACGGACCTCATCCTGATGTACCTGGAGTCGATCGGCGATATCAAGAGCTTTATGCAGATCGCTCGCCGGATCTCGAGACGGAAGCCCATCCTGGCGGTCAAGTCGGGCCGGACCGCGGCGGGAGCAAAGGCAGCCATGTCACACACCGGAGCGCTTTCGGCGCTCCAGGGTCTCGACCTCGCTGCGGACGCGCTTCTGGAACAATCCGGAGTTATCCGGGTGAACACCGTGGAAGAGCTTTTCGACTTGGCTATGGGTTTTTCGAAGAACCCGCTGCCGCGCGGCAACCGCCTGGGGATTTTGACCAATGCGGGCGGCCCAGCGATCATGGCTACGGATCGGGCCGTCAATCTTGGACTGCGGATTGGTGAGCTTTCCCCGAGGACTTGCCAGGAGCTTCGCCGCCTTTTGCCGCCCGAGGCGATCGTGCAGAACCCCATCGACATGACTCCTCGATCCGACCGCAGCAAATATGATGCTTGCGCACAGATACTCCTCGAGGACGAAGGGATTGATTCGCTCCTGGTGGTGTTTGTTCCTCCGATGATGATCGATGCGATGGAAATCGTCGAAGGCCTCGAGGCGGTGCGAAAAAAGTGTGACAAGCCGATCTTCGGCGTGTTCATGGCCCCCGACGAATTCTTTCAGAAGCTGAACGAGAAGCATCCAGGCCACATGGCGATCTACTTGTTCCCCGAGTCGGCGGTGCACGCTTTGGCTGCGCTGGACCGCCATCGGCAGTGGCGCGAGAAGCCTCTCGGCAAGGTTCGGAGTTTCGACATGGATCGCGAGGCGGCCATGGAGTTGCTCAACGAGGTCGGCCGCCAAGGGCGTTCCGAATTGACTCCCCTGGAAGCACAAAGGCTTGTCGAGTGCTATGGCATTTGCGCGGCTCGATCGACGTTCGCAACGGACATAAAAGAGCTTGGTGGAGTTGCGCAACAGGTGCGCTACCCAGTCGTGTTGAAAGCCGTTGCACCCGGCCTCGTGCACAAGACAGAGGCGGGCGGCGTGAGGCTGGATATTCATACGCCGGAGGAGTTGATAGACGCCGCTCAGAAAATGACGGACGAAGTGAAGCGGCGTCTCCCGCCTTCGGCTGTCCCCGAGGATCATTTGGGCTTTCTGGTGCAGGAGTATGTGCGCGGCGGGCGCGAGGTCATTGTGGGCATGACGCACGACCCCAAATTCGGGCCGCTGGTAATGTTCGGCTTGGGAGGCATCTACGTGGAGACTTTCAAGGATGTTGTCTTTCGCGTGCCGCCGATCACCGATCTCGAGGCGCGGGAGATGATCCGTCAGATCCGTGGCAGCCGCCTTCTCGAAGGAGTGCGCGGCGAGCCCGCTGTCGACTTGGAAAAGCTGACGGAAATCCTAGAGCGCTTCTCCCAACTCGTCGAAGATTTGCCCCAACTCGCCGAGATGGACATCAACCCTCTGATGGTTTTTCCTGATGGCGAGGATTTTCGCGCCGTCGATATCCGCGTGCGCTTGGCAGAGAGCCGCTAGAGAGAACTTACCACTTTCCAGTTTCTAATTTCTAGTTTCTGATTTCTCATCTCCCGCTTCCCCTGCTGGTTCCTCTTCTAAATCCTTCGCGAATACGGCATAGCCGGGGTTAGGCGGGAAAAGTTTGACCATTAGGGTCATGCGGCGGCGCAACTGCTGGAGGGGCAGGTGTTGAGGTCCAACGCGGATCTGGACATCGTGCCACAAGCCGTGCATGTATTCAGCAACGGTGCTCACCAGGGAAACGTCTCGGTAGGGCTCGTACTGAAGCCGGCTGCGGCGCCAGGGACGAATGGCCAGAAGCGCCTGCTTGGCCGTCAGAGATTCCTCATCGATCTCGCCGCGCACTCCGTGGCGAAGTTCTTCTTCCAGGAGTTCATCATAGGCGGCGAATTCCGAAACGGTCAGACGCGGCCGCAGCAATTCGGCGACGCTGGCCAGGAACTCGAATCCCGTATCGTGGGCGTCAACTTCCCGGCAAGTGAGAATGAGATTGGTTCTTGCACTGGTCTCGACCCACGCGGCGGTGTGGGATTCCCCTTGCGGCTTTGCGGTGCAGATGACATCCCCTGACTCCATGCAAGCGATATAAGGGACTATCAGAATTCGAAGGGGGCCGATCCGCTCCGCGATCTTCGCCGGCACCGCTTGCGCCGGTTCTCGCACCATCGTGCGATCCTCGGCGGGGGTCAGCGTGATCATGGAGTGTATTTCCCAGCCGTGGGCCAAATGGGAAAGCGGCACGAAATTTCCCAGGATGTACTCGCTGATGGGGGTGCCGTCCGCCGCTGGAGTTTCCGAAATGCTCAAGTTTCACCGTCCCGCTTGCGCTGCACTGCTGATCAGCAGGCCTGGTTGCCAGAGAATATTCTGAGCAATTCTGCTCCGTCTGTCCAGCGGCGATTCAACGTTGATCGGCGAATCCAAAGAGCAGACCCTCATGAACCCGCCCTATTTGGACATCGACCAAGGTGTTGGGCAGAAGGTTTGAGCCGGCGAGGACAATCTTCAAATAATTACTGCTGAGCGACACGCGCTCACCACCTTGTGATTCATCCAGTGTGAGCGCGGAGAGCGTGCAGCCGACTTGCGCCTGAAGGAAGGCATGCCGCTTGCGAGCGAGCAGGGCGCGGATCTCATTGGCACGCTCGTGGGCCACCCGGCCGTTCACCTGCTGGGATGCGGCCGCAGCGGGCGTTTGCGGCCGCGCCGAATACGGAAAGATGTGCAGATAGGTGAAAGGCAGCGATTCGATGAATGCGGCGCTGGCGGCGTGGTCCGGGTCTGTCTCGCCTGGGAAGCCCACCATCACGTCCGCGCCGATGCCGGCATTGGGGATTTGCTCGCGAATGGCGAGAATGCGCTCGGCATATTGTGAGGGCCAATACCTTCTGTTCATGAGGCGGAGGATCCTGCTGCACCCGCTCTGCAACGGGATGTGGAAGTGCTGCGCCAAACGTGCCTTGCCGGCGGCCAACTTGATGAGCGAGGGAGTAACGTCCATCGGTTCAATCGAGCTTATGCGGAGGCGAGCGATGGCAGTCTCGTTCAGCAGTCTTTCGAGGAGACTCAGAAAGGTAATGCGGCGGTCAAGGTCGCGCCCATAGCTTCCCAGGTTAATCCCGGAGAGAACGATCTCTTTGTAGCCGCTCCTTTCCAGTTCGCGGACTTGCTCGAGCACTTTCGCGGGCGCCAGGCTGCGGCTGCGCCCACGGACGAAGGGAATCACGCAAAAGGAGCACCGCGCGTTGCACCCATCCTGAACCTTGAGCGTTGGACGTGTGCGGTCGTCAGGAAATACGGGAGCATAATGGAATTCCTCGCTGATTTCTCCCACCAGGACCAGGGGTTGTTGAAGAGCCCCTGGCCGCGCGGTTGGAGCGGGAAAGCAGTCGGCGGGCGAATCGGAAATCGTTCGGATGGCTTCGAGTTGCCGAATCTGCACAAGTTCTGTTTGTCCTTCTGCTTCTGACTTCTGATTCCTGACTCCTGACTTCTGAGTTCCGACTCCTGACTCCTGGCGCAAGTTCGAACTGATCAGGTTCGCAACAACATGCTTGTGGGAATTTCCGACTACCCAGGTGACACCGCCCAACTGAGCGATTTCGGAAGGCGAACGCTGCGCGTAGCAGCCGGTTATCAGAATCCGGCAGCGCGGGTTTGCCCGGTGGATGCGCCGGACCAGTTGCCGAACCTCGGCATCCGCCCTGCCGGTCACGGTGCAGGTGTTCAGAATCGCCACCTCGCTCGCGGCGACGTCCTTTACCTATTGAAGCCCCGATTCAAGCAACTGCTTCTTGATCGCAGCACCGTCGGCCTGGCTCGCGCGGCATCCGAAATTGAGAATTTGGAACGTGGCCATATTCGGAGATCGGACAGCGGCGCTGCAGTGCCCTGCGGCGGCCTCACTGATGCGGGACCACCATCGCTATCCCAAACTGACTTATAGGATTGCACACTTTACCCCGAGGTTGCCAGGCGGGAAGTATGGAACGTGGAATCAGGCGGGGCTGGGGGAAACCCGCCGTTGCTGGAAACACTCCCGGCAATACACTGGCCGGCCCTGAGTCGGCTTAAATGGAACGGTCGTTTCCTTACCACATTGAGTGCAGGTGGTCGTGGTTTCCACCCGATGGTGGGTCTGGCCGTTCAGGGATTGACTCCGCTTCGCCTTGCAGGTGCGGCAGCGCTTGGGTTCATTCTTGAAGCCCTTGTCGGCGTAGAAGAGCTGCTCCCCGGATGTGAAGACAAACTCCGACCCGCAGTCCATACACTTCAGGACCCTGTCCCGGTAGTCCATCGGCGCACTCCTCCGCTCGAACAGGGCCCCACCCGCTAGGAACAAAGCAAGGGCCCGACGCCGCGAGGCTTGTGTCGTTCCCCTTATCGCGCTGCTTCTGAATCCCTAGTCCTGTTCGTGCCTGGCCTTCTTGCGTGCTCGCTTGCGAGCTAAGGCCGCTTTGACTCGCTTCTTCTCACCAGGTTTTAAGTAAAACGAATGTCGTTTGATCTCTTTTATGATGTCTTCCTGTTGCACCTTTCGCTTGAAGCGGCGAAGCGCGTTTTCCAAGGACTCTCCGTCCTGAAGTCTTACTTCAGCCAAACGATCAACACCCCCATTTCAAGTTGAAATGATGAAATCGCAATAACTACAGTACTGCAGTCATTCTGACCGATGGAAGGGGGACAAGTCAAGGATATTTTGGGAAGATCAAACCCTCAGCGGGCCTTGACCCTTTGAGCAGCTTATGTTACGGTCAGCCGCGAGCCCTTGTCAGGTCGCGGCACACACGGTAAAGCAGATGGCTGAACTGATTAAAGTAGACCAAGCACGACTGGGATTCCTGTTGGAATACGCGGTTCGCATAATCATTTCGGGCAAGGTTGTGGCCTTTCCAACCGACACGTTTTACGGTTTGGGCGCTGATCCTTTCAATCTGGCCGCGGTGAGCGAGGTGTTCCGAATCAAGCGCCGCACCGCGGACCGGCCTCTTCCCCTGTTGGTGGCGTCAATCGATCAAGCGGCGGATCTGACTCGCGACCCGCCTCAGCTTTTCTTCACCCTGGCAAAGAAGTTCTGGCCGGGCCCCCTGACTTTGGTGGTTCCCGCCTCTCGCCAGATCCCGCTGAAGGTCACGGCCAACACCGGCAAAGTGGGCCTTCGCTGGCCGCACGCGCTCTTGGCGACAGCCTTGATTGAAGCTTCGGGGCGGCCTTTGACGGGAACCAGCGCCAACCTTTCGGAACTGCCCGCATGTTCCACCGCAGAAGAGGTGAATCGGCAGATCGGCGATCTTCTGCCCTTGATCCTGGATGGAGGTCCCACCCAAGGAGAGCTGGCCTCAACGGTGCTCGACTTGACGGGCGAACGTGTGCGCATCCTGCGACCCGGCGGAGTGCCGGAGTCCGAATTGAAGGAGTTTCTGGGCTGATTCACTTGCGTGTTCGCCATGGAGTTCTCGGTATCCTGCTGCTGGCGGCGCTTGCTCTAGCCTACGCTGAGAGATCGCTCTATCGGGCTATCCGCGAGCAGGCGGCGCGAGACGAAGCCGCGCCTGCTGATGCGATCGTGGTCTTCGGCGCGGCCGAATATAACGGCGCACCCTCGCCTGTTCTCAAGGCCCGGCTCGATCATGGCTTCAACCTCGAGGAGCACGGCCTCGCGCCCCTGGCGATCACGACCGGCGGCAGCGGCGGCGACCGCCAATTCACTGAGGCCGGCGTGGGGCGGGATTACCTGATCCAACGCGGCGTGGCGGAAGCCAAAATCCTGGCGGACACCCGGAGCCTGACCACTTATGACAGCGTCAAGACCGTAGCCCTGCTGCTGCGCCAGCGCCAAATGCACACCTGCATCGCCGTGAGCGACGGCTTCCATCTTTACCGAATCAAACTGATGTTCCGCGCGCTGGGTGTCACCGCTTATGCCTCACCGGATCCCGACAGTCCCATCGAAGCCGATTCCTATCTCCTCACGCTCTACTCGCTGCGAGAAATGGCGCTCGCAAGCTTGTGGTATGTGGGCGTCCGGGAGTAGTTGGCGTTGAAGGTGTAAAAAGACACTGACTGACCGGTAGTGCTAACCGTAGCGGGCGCGGGCGCGGTACGCGAGGGCGAGTGTTTCGAGAAGTTTTTCAGGTTCCTGCGCGTCTTGTGCGGTCAGGTCAAGGCGCCCGGAGATGCGCTGCACGATCTTTCGCGCCGCGTCGCGCCGGACAACTTCGGCGAGTTCTTTGCGGCGCAGGAGGAACGCTTCCACCAACTGGAACTCTCCCGGCGTGAGGTGCAAAACGTCGAATCGCGCCGCCTGAAGGAACCGGTGATTCCCATCGCAGCCCGCCATCCAACACAGGAGCTTTTTCATGGACTACCACCGTCCCCGCCACGTAATCGCCCAGGCGCTGGCTCTTGGCGCTGAGCAGGGCGCTGATGATGGCTACCCCATACAGGACTGGAATACTGTCAATGATACGAAGCAGGTTGCGCGCCACCGCTTCATACACCGTGATCGGCCGGCCGGATTCCTCGATGACACGCAGGTTCATCAGGCGCTTGCCAGGGGTCTGGCCGTTCCAGATTGCTTCGAAGATCGCAAAGTACCCGGATTGGAGGAGGAACAGGAGTAGCGCAGCAAGGGCCGCGGCCCAGACGCCTCGCACGGGCTTGTGCAGCCCTCTCAACCCTGCGGCGTAGACGCTTCCACCCAAGATCGCCCAACCGATAATCTGAAGCGCTGTGTCTAAAGCCAGCGCCAGAAATCGACTGCCGATTCCCGCCAATGGGAATTCGAGAGGAATCTGTTCGGGTGTCTCAATAACCAGGTTATCCATAGAGACTCGAAACTCGAAACTGGAAAATGGAAACTGGAAAATGGATAATTGGCAATCATGTCTGTCATTCTGAGCGAAGCGAAGAATCCCGGCAGTTTCTTATTGTTGGACGCCTTAAGAACAACTGCAGAGATCCTTCGCTTCGCTCAGGATGACAGACTGCGCTTATCTTCACACTTTCTCACGCGGCAGGCTAAACTATGTCGCCCCGACGTGTCGGCGCTGACTTATGCCATGAACTTTGGTTACGCTACGCTGCTTTCGAGTTTCCAGTTTCTATTTTCCAGTTTCCAACCCAATGATTAGCTCACGCTGGATCGAAAAACGCAAGCCGTACTGGGATCGCCTGGCATTGATCATTGAGAAGGCCGGGCGCCGAGGCTTGGGTGTTCTGTCCTATGCGGAACTGAGCGAACTGGGCTTGCTCTACCGCCAGATTGCCGCGGATTTGGCCGCGGTGCGCGAAGACCCCCTAAGCCGGCCCTGGGCCGGGTACCTCAATCAACTTCTGGCGCGCGCCCACAACCTGATTTACATGGGCCGAACGGTGCGGCCGCGCTCCATCCTGGGTTTCTATGGCCGCGAGTTTCCCCGCCTCTTCCGCGAGACTTGGAAATACACGGCTCTGGCATTCATGCTGTTTATCGCCGGGGCAATCGCGGGTTTTTTGGCCACACTCGCGGACCCTGCGTTGCAGCGCTTCTTCCTCGGTCCCGAAATGAGCGCCACAATTGACCGGCGGGAAATGTGGACGCACTCCGTCGTCACCATCAAGCCGCTGGCCTCGAGCGCCATCATGACCAACAACCTAACCGTTTCCTTCACGATGTTCGCTGCCGGAATAATCGCCGGTGTCGGCACGGTTTATCTGCTGGCGATGAACGGCGCGATGCTGGGGGTCATCGGTGCGGCATGTTGGCAGGCGGGGATGAGCTTGCAGCTTTGGTCGTTTGTCGCGCCGCACGGAATTCTGGAATTGCCGGCGGTGTTTATTGCAGGCGCTGGGGGCCTGCT
>Ga0187848_10003497_pt1 | contig 11420 bp, 9 predicted proteins | sample June2016WEW_4_40_FD_132424 | JGI IMG/M metagenome (GOLD analysis project Ga0187848, IMG submission 132424) | Peatland microbial communities from SPRUCE experiment site at the Marcell Experimental Forest, Minnesota, USA - June2016WEW_4_40 | ecosystem: Environmental > Terrestrial > Soil > Wetlands... | reverse complement strand
GGCTTGAGGGCCGCCGCGTTGACGCCGCGTTCCCGCAAGTGACGCGCCAGCAGCGCGGTCAGCACGGTTTTGCCAACGCCGGTGTCCGTGCCGGTGATGAAGAACGTCGTTCGCTTCATTCCGGCAACATCAAAGCGGAAAGGTCATGGGTAAGCCATCAAAACCATTGACGAAATCCGCGTGGTTCATCTATTTTAAACGGCTCGCTGACCAGCGGGAATTATTGTGAACATCACCGTCGAAAATCTGGCTCCGTGCAAAAAATTGCTGCGGGTGGAAGTGGACGCGAAGGCCGTGGATGAAGCTTTCGACGCTGTCACGAAGGACTTTCAGAAACAGGCGTCGCTGCCCGGCTTTCGTCCCGGCAAGGCGCCACGCAACCTCGTGCTCAAAAAATACGAGCCGGACATCAAGACCGAGGTCAAACGCAAGCTCATCGGCGATGCGTACCGCAAGGCGCTGGACGAGAAAAAAATCGCCGTGATTGGCTACCCGGACATCGAGGAAATTCAGTTTGGCCGCGGCCAGACGCTGCAATTCGCCGCCACCATCGAGACCGCGCCGGAATTTCAACTGCCCGAATACAAGGGCCTGCCGGCCAAACGCGAGGCGAAATCAGTCACGGTGGCGGACGTGGATCGCGCCATCGAATTGCTCGCCAGGCAGCATATGAAGTTTGAGACGGTCGCGCGTGAGCTGCGCCTGGGCGACATCGCGGTGGTGAATTACACCGGCCTGTGCGACGGCAAGCCCATCACCGACACCGCGCCGACAGCGAAAGGTTTGACCGAGCAGAAAAATTTCTGGGTGGACGCCGCGTCGGACTCGTTCATCCCCGGTTTCGCCGATCAGATCATCGGCGCCAAGGCGGGCGACAAACGCACGGTGAACGTGGATTTCCCCGCCGACTTCGTAACCAAGCAACTCGCGGGCAAAAAGGGCGTTTACGAAGTCGAAGTCGTCGAGGTGAAGGAAAAAGTCCTGCCGCCGATTGACGACGCCTTCGCCAAAAAATACGACGCGGAAAACCTGCCGAAGCTCCGCGAAGGCGTGCAGCGTGATCTGGAGAATGAATTGAAGTATTCACAGGCCAAGGCGGTTCGCGGCCAGATCATCCACGCGTTGCTCACCGCCACGAATTTTGACCTGCCGGAAACCGCCGTCGCGCACGAAACGCGCAACGTGGTTTATGACATCGTGCGCGAGAACAGCCAGCGCGGTGTGGCGCGCGATCTGATTGAGAAACAAAAGGACGAAATTTATTCCGCCGCGGCGCAGAGCGCGAAGGAACGCGTGAAATTATCGTTCCTGATTCAGCGCATCGCCGAGAAGGAAGGCATCCAGGTTTCGCAGGACGAGGTTTTGAAGCGCGTGCAGTCGCTGGCGATGGCGTATCAGATTCCCCTGGAGAAATTCCTCAAGGACCTGCAGAAACGCAACGGCGTGAGGGAGCTTTACGACCAGATCGCGCACGAAAAAGTGCTCGCATTCCTCGAACAAAACGCCAAAATCGAGGAAGTCCCTGCGGCCGTCACGAAGGCCGGTTGAGCGATGATTTGGCTGCACCCTGGCCGCGGCGCGGGGTTTATCGGATGGGCGCGAATGTGAATTAACCGGATGGTTACCTTCGGTCGCTCCAGAGCGTCTTAAGTTTGATGAGTTTTGGCGAAAGCCGCAAAATTGCAGCAACATGAAAAGTTTCAGCGTTCTTTTGGTTTTCAGTCTCGCGGCTTTGACGGCCGTGGCGCAGACGGATACAAACGTAATCGTCGTGCCGGCAGACACCAATGCGCCCGCCTCCCAGCCGGGCACAAATGGGATCGCCGTCCAAACAGACACCAACACGGTCGCCGCGCAAACAAACACGATGGCGGCCACCGCCCCGGCGCGCGAAATGTCATTGGAGGACTGCCTTCAGGAAGCCTTGCAGCACAACTTCGATATCCAAGTCGAGCGCACCGCACCCCAGATTTCGCTCTACAATTTGCGTGGGGATTATGGTGGTTACGACCCGACCTTCAACCTTTCCGGCAAGCACGACTACACATTGACCGGAAACAGTGTTTCGAATGGGATCCCCATTCCCGCCAACAAGTCGGAAAACGATGTTTTTAATTCCGACGTCGGCGGCGTGCTGCCCTGGGGATTGACCTATGACTTCAAAGGAACCATTGAAAAACCTTATGGAACGATCTATTCAGGTTCAGGAACCAATGTTATCTCCACCTCTTACAAGTATTCGGACGGTTCAATCGAAGTTGACCTGACGCAGCCGCTGCTGAAAAATTTCTGGATTGATAGCACGCGCCTGACCATCCGCCTCGCCAAAAACCAGCTCAAGTCCTCCGAGCAGGGATTGCGCCTGCAGCTCATCACGTCCGTCACCGCGGTCGAAAACGCCTATTACGAACTCATCTACGCGCAGGAAAACGTGAAGGTGCAGCAGGAAGCGCTTGATCTCGCCCAGACACAACTGGATCAGGACCGGCAGCGCGTCCAAATCGGCACCCTGGCACAGTTGGATGTGCAGCAGGACGAGGCGCAGGTGGCAACGAGCAAGGCGAATTTGATCGCCGCGCAATACACGCTGGTCACGGACCAAAACACCTTGAAAAATCTGCTCACCGACCAGTATGCGCGCTGGCATGACATGGACATTCAACCCACGGCGACGATTACCAACGCGCCGCTGCAGTTGTTCGATGTGCAGGACAGTTGGAGCAAGGGCATGACCATGCGGCCCGACCTGTTGCAATCCCGGTTGAGCGTGGAAGCCCAGGGCATTACGTTGAAGTTTGACCGCAACCAGCTTTTTCCCGAACTGGATTTGACCGGCACCTACGGTTACGGTGGCGGGGGACAACAATACAGCGACACCTTTGGCCAGATCAATAATGGCAGCCAGCCTTTCTACTCGTACGGCGCACAACTTTCCCTGCCGCTCAGCAACGTCAAAGCGCGCAACACCCTAAAATCCGACAAGGTGACCCTGCAGCAACTCCTGCTGAAGCTGAAACAGTTTGAACAAAACGTCATGGTGCAGATTGACAACGCGGTGAAACAGGCGGAGTCGGCCTACGAAAGCGTAAACGCCACACGGCAGGCGCGCATTTATGCCGAGGCCGCGCTCGATGCCGAGCAGAAAAAATATGCCGTCGGCAAAAGCACCACCTTCACCGTGCTGCAACTCCAGAACACGCTCACCGCCGACCGCGCGCAGGAAATCCGCTCGCTGGCCAATTACTACGAAGCGCTCGTCAACCTCGCGCAACAGGAAGGCAGCACGCTGGAACGCAACCACATCAACATCGAGGTGAAGTAAGTTGTAGCGGCGGTCTGTGACCGTCGTAAATCAGGCAGGGATCGTTCTCCGAACCGGCCGGCGCGGTACGTGTGACTGCACGCCCTCCCGAAAAATTCACCAAAAATGCCAGGCCCCGCGCCAGACGACCCATAAACCAAGCAGAAAATTCGTGATCGCGTGAGCGGTCATCGCATCGCCTAGACGGTTTTTGCGAATCACCAGCCATTGATAAGCCGCGCCGCACAAAATGCCCGCCAGCCACTCGTTGTGGGAGCAACCAAACACGGCAGCGGTGACGAGAAACGGCATCGGCAAAAATTGGTTGAGCGGCACCGACAGAAAATTTGGCCGGGCGATATAGCGATACAAAAACGAGCGATAAAAAACCTCCTCCAACGGCGGCACGACGAGGGTGGAACCGACGATTCGCGTCCCCACCATCAGCCACGCGAGCGCGGAACCATCACCAAATTGTTCATTTGGGTTCCAGGTTTTTAGTGAAGCACCCAACGGATGGGCGAAGCTGAACTTCGCCCAAAGGGAGTTTTGCGTCGTCCATTCACCGGTGATCCCGACCCAGGCGGCAAATACCGCCACCCCCACCACGACCGCTTCCCAACTTACCGCCCAGCGCATTTCGGAAACGAACGGGCGCATTTCCCAAATCAGCCACGCCCCGGCAAGTGTTTTCGCCAGGTAAAACCAGTAGCGCGAGGCTTCCCCGAACTGCCCCTGACAAAACGTCAGCGCGAGAAAAATTACAAATGGCGCGACGCGGACGAACGGCGGGGACATGGCGAATGGTTTGCGCAGGAACATCGGGTCATCTGCCGGGGAACAGCTTTTGCCGGGAACCGTCCGCGCCGTTCAGCGCAAGGGTGTTCGTTGAAATTTCCTTCACGCGTTTGGGCGCATCGCTGGTCAGGCTCACAGGTGGATTTTCCCTTCGAGTTCGCGGATGGCGCGGCCCACCATGCGGAAATTGATCAGGTTGCTTTTCTCGACAAAACCGGCCAGCAACGCCTTGTCGCAGACGGCGTTGACCAGCCGGGGAATGCCGCGGCTGTAGTTGAAAATGCGCCAGAGCGCCGGGCGGGTGAACTGGGGCTTGCCCTTCGCGCCGGCCTGGGCGAGCCGGTGCTGAATGTATTGGGCAACTTCGTCGCGCGTCAGCGGCATGAGATGATAGCGCACCGTGATGCGCTGGCGAAGCTGGCTCAGGCGCGGGCTGTTGAGCCGGTCGCGCAACTCCGGCTGGCCGAGCAAAACGATTTGCAGCAGCTTGCGATTCTCCATTTCGAGGTTCGACAAAAGCCGCATCTGTTCGAGCAATTCCTCGGAGAGATTTTGCGCCTCGTCAATGATCAGCACCGCGTCACCGCACTGCTCGACCTGCTGGACCAGAAATTTGTTGATGGCCGCGACCGTGCCGTGCCGGTCCATGTCCTTGACTTCCAGGCCGAATTCCGTGGCAATGGCCCGCATCAATTCATTCGCGTTCAGCACGGGGTTGACGATCAGGGCGGTGGCAAAATGGCCGTCCAGTTGTCGCAACATCGCGCGGCAGACCGTGGTCTTGCCCGCGCCGACTTCGCCGGTGAGCTGCACGTAGCCCTTCCGCTCGCGGATGCCGTAGAGCAGATGATTGAGCGCCTCGCGATGCTTGTCGGTGAGAAAAAGAAATCGCGGATTCGGCGTTATGTCGAACGGCGGCAGCGTCAATCCATAGTATTCGAGATACACAACCAGCTTTTAACAAAAATCCGGCGTATGGCAAAGAAAAGGTTTTGGGGTGGTTTTGGCGCCGGGCGCCGATTTGCCCGGGCCACAGGCTCAACGCCGTGTCAAAATCTTGCGGACGGCATTGACCAAGGCCTCCGCTTCCGCCGCCGTGCCAATCGTAATTCGCAAATAATCCTTCACCTCCGGCCGGTCAAACCAGCGCACAAGGACTTTTTGGGCGCGCAAGCTTTGCAGCCACGCCGGCGCCGAAAATCGCGGTGGCCGGGCGAGAATGAAATTCGTCCGGCTCGGCAAAACCCGGAAACCGAGTTTCGTCAACTCGCGGCTCAACCATTCGCGGGTGGCGATGATTTTTTTGAAACTCGCCCGGTAATACGGCAAATCGTCCAGCGTTGCTGCGGCACCAATCTGGCCGAGGCCGTTCACATTGTAACTGTCGCGGATTTTGTGCAACGCCGCGATGAGGTCCGGATGTCCGACAAAATAGCCGACGCGCTGGAAGCACAATGAGTATGCCTTGGAAAATGTCCGCGCCACGAGGACGTGCGGATATTCCAGCGCCAGCTTCAGCGCGTTTTCCCCGGCAAAATCCACGTAAGCTTCGTCCAACACCACGACGCCACACTGCGCTTTGCAAAGCGCGTTGAGTTCGCGTGTCGAGTACCCGCGCCCGCTGGGCGCGTTCGGCGTGGTCACATATGTCAGTGCGGCGCGGAAATTCCAGATCCTGCCGCGCTTCAATTCCGCAACGTTTGGCAGATTGAAATCCGACTTGAGTGGCACCGCATTCCTAACCGCGCCATGAATGTCCGCCAGCACCGGGTAGAGCGAGTAGCTCGGCGTGAAGAATTGAATTGTAGCCGCGCTTGTGAAAGCGCGGATTGTCCGCCGATTTACATCGGCGGCTACGGGTTCAACGAAACATCGCGTCGCCAGCGCCAGCAACTCATCCGAACCGTTGCCGACGATGATGTTGTCCACGTGGCAACGGTGCAGTTTCGCCAGCTTTTCACGCAGCACCTGCGCCGTCGGGTTCGGATACAGCCGCAACCGGCCATCCACCGCCGTCCGGACCGCCGCCAGCACCTTCGGCGACGGCGGATACGGACTCTCGTTCGTGTTAAGCTTGATCAACCCCTTGATCTTCGGCTGCTCGCCATAGACGTAAGGGTGCAATTCCCGCACGAGCGGGCGGATCAAACTTTTTGGACTTTTCATTTTGCGGAACGAATTTCGGCAGAATGTCCATGCGCGCCCAGGCCTTCGAGTTCCGCAAACTTTTTCACGGCAGGCAGCGCTTTCTTGAGCGCGGCACGATTGTATTCCACCACGCTGGTGCGGCGTTGGAACTGGTCCACGGTCAGGCCGGCAAACGACGCGCCCGCGCCGCCGGTCGGCAGCGTGTGGCTCGGCCCGGCCACGTAATCGCCCAGCACCGTCGGCGACCACGGTCCCAAGAAAATCGCGCCGGCGGTCAGAATGCTCGCGGAAACCTGGCGTGGATTGCGCGTCATCACTTCGCAATGCTCCGGCGCGAGCCGGTTCGCCAGCGCCACCGCGTCGTCGAGCGATTTTACCTGAATCAGCCACGTGTTGTCGGCAAGCACGCGCTGGATGTATTCGCCCCGCGCCAGTTTGGGCAATTGTTTTGCAAATTCGCCCTGAACGGCCTTCAAGATTTTCGCCGATGTCGTCACCAGCCAGACGCGCTCGTGGCCGGAGCCGTGCTCGGCCTGCGCCAGCAAATCGGCGGCGGCGAATTTCGGGTCCGCCGTTTCATCCGCGAGCACCAGCAATTCGCTCGGGCCGGGCAGCAGATCAATCGCGACATGGCCGACCAGCAATCGCTTGGCCGTGACAACATAGGCGTTGCCGGGACCAAAAATCTTTTGCACGCGTCGGATGGTGTTTGTGCCGAAGGCCATGGCCGCAATCGCCTGCGCGCCACCCACGCGGTAAATCTCCGTCGCTCCCGCCGCGCGCGCCGCAAAGAGCAGGGCGGGATTGATCGAGCCGTCTTTGCCGCACGGCGTGCAAACGACGATTTCCTTGCAACCCGCCACCTTTGCCAGCGTGACCGTCATCAGAACCGTGGAGACGAGCGGCGCCTTGCCGCCCGGGATGTAAGCGCCCACGCGTTGGAATGGATCGAATTTCTCGCCCACGGTCGCCCCGTGCGAATTTTTCATCTGCCAGTTCTTGAGCAGGGATTTTTTGGCGAAGTTGATGATGTTCTTTTCCGCTTCGGCCACGGCGGCGCGCAGCGATTCATCGGCGGCCAGCGAGGCATTGAACAATTCCGCCTGTGTGATGGCCAACCGATCAGTAGCCCGTTTGGCGCCGTCGAATTTTTCGGTGAATTCCAGCAACGCGGCGTCACCGCGGGCTTGAACGGCGGCGAGGATGACGCGGGTGCGCTGTTCGATGGCCGGATCGAACAGGCTGGACGGTGCGGTCAGTTCGCGGAGTTTTGCCGGAAAATTCGCGTCGCTGTGGCGGATGACTTTCATGCTGGCAGGTTAGGAAATTTTGGCGGCAAAGTCAAAATTCACTGTAGCGTCGAGCCTGTGGCTCGAATCGGCGCACAGCGCCGACACTACACCAGTTTGCGAAAAACTTTTCATCTGTGTTCATCCACCCTCCGAAGTATTGCTACGAAGGACGGGTCTGTGGTTAAATCATTTGGTAATGCGTAATCCCATCATTGCCGCGCTCGACGTGCCAAACGTCGAAGCCGCACTGAAACTGGCGGGCCAAATTGCGCCGGCAGTCGGTGCGTTCAAGATCGGCGGCGAGCTGTTCACCGCGGCCGGGCCAGACATCGTGCGCCGGATTCGCGACACGGGGGTGGCAGTTTTTCTTGACCTGAAATTTCACGACATCCCGAACACAGTCGCCAAGGCCGTGGCGGCTGCCGTTCGGCTCGACGTGCAGATGCTCACGATTCACACGAGCGGCGGTTTGGAAATGATGCGCGCGGCGGAGGCCTCGGCGCAACAAGCGGCGAAAGCGGACGGACGGGCCGCACCGCTGGTGCTGGGTGTGACGGTGTTGACGAGTTCCAACGGCAGCACGCTGGCGGAAATTGGTTGCGAGCAGAATGTCGTTGCCCAAGTTGAACGCCTCGCCCGGCTCGCGGTGAAAGCCGGTTTGCGCGGGCTGGTTTGTTCGCCGCTGGAAATTGTTGCGCTGCGAAAAATCCTGCCCGCACAGGTCCAGTTGGTAACGCCTGGCATCCGCACCGGCGCGGAAAAGGCCGACGACCAAAAGCGCACGCTCACGCCGCGCGAAGCGATTCAAGCGGGCGCAAGCTGGCTGGTGATTGGCCGGCCGATTTATGCCGCCGAAAATCCACGCGCGGCGGCGGAGAAAATTTTGGAATCGTTAAATTAACCACGGATGACACGGATAAACACGGATTGGTAGGGCGCGCAGTCCTCTGCGCGCCGTCGTGGTGAATCTGGCAAAACTGCGGCGGGCAGTGGACTGCCCGCCCTACCAGTTGAATTAAATGATTCCTGCGACCAACGGAGTCTTGCGCGGTCGCTTCGCAGAAATTTCAAACGCGGCTTTGAGCCGGGTGCAGGCCGCTTCGGCTTGTGCGCGGTCGGCGGCATGAATGCGGGCAAGAACGGAATTTTTCTGCACGGCCTCGCCGGGTTTGGCGAGCCGGTCAATCCCGACGTCATAATTGATGGCGGATTCCTTCGTGAGCCGGCCCCCGCCCAAATCGCGGATGACTTCCCCGATGAGCCGCGCGTCACACCTGGAAACAAAACCCGGCTTTTCCGCTTTCAATTCGACAACCACCGGCGCGGTGTGGTCGAGCGCCAGCTTTTTGTTGAACGCACCCAAATCCGCGCCTTGAGCGGCCAGCATTTCGTCCCATTTCTTTCGCGGTGCGCCGGAGGCAAGGCATTCCCCGGCTTGTTTACGCGCAGTATTTAGTGATTTTGATTTCTTCGTTTGCAGCAACAAATGCGCGGCGCAATCGAGAACGAGCGAACGGAGGTCGACGATTTGTCCTTCTTCCGTAGCCGCGGACGTCAGTCCGCGCTGACCGCTCTTTGGGGAAGAATGCGCCGACTCACGTCGGCGGCTACAAGAAACTGGTTCGAGACATGCCACGCTTTCCTTCACTTCCAGCCAGTTGCCGGCGGCGCGGCCCAGCGGCGTGTTCATGTCGGTCAGCATCGCCCGCGTGTTCACGCCGCATTCGTTGCCAAGCGACACCATCGCCCGCGCCAGCTTGCGGGCATCGGCCTTCGTCTGCATGAACGCGGCACAGCCGAATTTCACGTCGAGGACGAGCGCGTCGAGGCTTTCGGCGAGCTTTTTGGAAAGGATTGAGGCGGTGATGAGCGGGATGCTCGGCACGGTGCCGGAAACGTCGCGAAGCGCGTAAATTTTCTTGTCGGCTGGAACCATCCGGTCGGTCTGGCCGCAGATGACACAGCCGGTTTTTTGCACCTGCTCAACGATTTTTTCAGCGGGCAGCAAGGTTTTGAAGCGGGGAATGGAATCGAGCTTGTCGAGTGTGCCGCCGGTGATGCCCAGACCGCGCCCGGAAATCATGGGCACGCGGAAGCCGAGGCACGCGAGCAGCGGCGCGAGCGGCAGCGAGACCTTGTCGCCAACACCGCCGGTGGAATGCTTGTCGGCGAGCGGGCGTTTGTCCCTGGGGAATTTCAGCACATTACCGGAATCGCGCATGGCGAGCGTGAGCGCGGTGGTTTCGGCGGTGGTCAACCCGCGAAAGTAAATGGCCATGAGCATCGCGGCCATCTGGTAGTCGGGAATTTTCCCGGCGGTGAACTCGCGGACGAAATTTTGAATCTGGGCCGGCGCGAGTGTCTGCCCGTCGCGTTTGCTTTCGATTAACGAAAGAAAGTTCACGGTTCAGCCCGTAAATTTTTTCGCCGCGATGCTGGCGTTGTGGCCGCCGAAGCCGAACGAATTGTTGATGATGACGTTCACTTTCAACTCGCGCGCGGTGTTCGGCACGTAGTCCAGATCGCACTCGGGATCGGGCACCTGCAGATTGATGGTTGGCGGGACGACGCCGTGTTTGATGGCGAGCGCGCAGGCCGTCATTTCCACGGCGCCCGCCGCGCCCAGCATGTGGCCGGTCGCGCCTTTGGTGGAGCTGACGGCCACCTTTTTTGCGTGGCTGCCGAAAACGGTCTTGATGGCCTGCGTTTCACAGACATCGCCTTGCTGTGTGGCGGTGCCGTGGGCGTTGATGTAGGAAATGTCCCCGGGATTTAATCCGCCCTGGCGCAGCGCCATTTTCATGCACCGGGCCGCGCCTTCGCCGCCAGGGGACGGCGCGGTGAGATGGTGCGCGTCGGCCGTGTTGCCGTAACCGACGATTTCGCAATAAATCTTCGCGCCGCGCTTTTTGGCATGTTCCAATTCTTCGAGCACGATGACGCCGGAGCCTTCGCCCATGACGAAACCGTCGCGTTCCTTGTCGAAGGGGCGCGAGGCGTGTTTGGGATCGTCGTTGCGCGTGCTCATGGCCCGCATCGCGCAAAAACCGCCGATGCCGATGGGCACGATCGTCGCTTCCGCGCCGCCGGCGAACATCGCCTGCGCGTCGCCCATTTTGATGCAGCGCCAGGCTTCGCCGATGGCGTGATTGGCCGTGGCACAGGCGGAGCAGGTGGCGAAATTCGGCCCGCGCAAATCTTTGTACATCGAGAACGTGCCGGAGGCCATGTTGCCGATGAGCATCGGGATCATGAACGGCGAGAGCCGGCCGGGACCGCGTTGGAACAAAATTTTGAGTTGCTCGGTGGTGGTGGACAAACCGCCGATGCCGGAGCCGATGATGACGCCGATTTCGTCGCGGTTTTCCCGGTCGAGGTCGAGTCCGGAATCGAGCAGCGCCTGGTGCCCGGCGAAAATGCCGAATTGCGAATAACGATCCGTCCGCCGGACTTCCTTCGGCGACGGAAACGCCGGCAGCGGATCAAAATTTTTCACCTCGCCGGCGACCTGCGTGGCGAACGGCGTCGCGTCGAACGCGGTGATGCGGTCAATGCCGCATTGGCCGGAAACGAGGTTGTTCCAAAAAACATCGAGTTGATGTCCGAGCGGCGTCACCACGCCGAGGCCGGTGACGACCACGCGGCGGTCTATCCAATTGTTTGCCATAAAAAATCAAACGGGGCAGCTCAAGCTGAATTCAGCCAAGCTGCCCCGAAGCGACTAAAGTCGCAACTATTTTTGATGTTCTTCGATGTACTTGCCCACATCGCCGACGGTCAGGAGTTTTTCCGCCTGTTCGTCCGGCACTTCGATGCCGAATTCCTCTTCCAGCGCCATGATCAACTCGACGGTGTCGAGCGAATCCGCGCCGAGGTCTTCG
>Ga0187848_10003495_pt1 | contig 11423 bp, 7 predicted proteins | sample June2016WEW_4_40_FD_132424 | JGI IMG/M metagenome (GOLD analysis project Ga0187848, IMG submission 132424) | Peatland microbial communities from SPRUCE experiment site at the Marcell Experimental Forest, Minnesota, USA - June2016WEW_4_40 | ecosystem: Environmental > Terrestrial > Soil > Wetlands... | reverse complement strand
GCATGATCCAGGTCGGCAAAAAATACGGCAACACGCCCCTGGACGATTCCATCATGGACCATCTGAAAATGAAGCGCATATCCCCGGAGGAAGCTTACGAAAAATGCCTCGACCGGAAGAAATTCCGCCCCTTCCTGAGCAATCCGCCGGACGAGGACGAGATGTAACCGTGGGGAAGGCCCGCATAGAATTTGCCTTTTCAAGATGATTGCCTTTAAATCATAAAAGTATGCGCCGTAGCGAACTGGACTATATATTGGCAATGATGCTGGGCCTGGACCGGCAGACCGAAACGGTCATCCGCCGCCGCCGGGATGTCTCGGACCTGAACTTCACCGTGGACAAGCCGTTGCAGATCGAGCAGGCGGGCGAACTGATCCCGGTCAGCTTCTATCCGCCCATCGAGAAATTGACGCCCTATCAAACCGAAATGATCGCGTTGAATTTGATCAACGGCAACCCGCGCCTGACCGAGGATTTGATCCGCAGCGGCTCCTGCGACTCGGCCTACAGCCTGGGCAACGAGGCGCGTTTCCGCGTCAACATCTTCTCCCAGCGCGGCAAGTTTTCCATCGCCCTGCGCAAGCTCAACACCAACATCCCCACCCTGGAGCAGCTCAAGATGCCGGCCATTTTTAGCGAGGTGGCCAAGGAAAAAACCGGCCTGGTCCTGGTGACCGGCGCGACCGGCTCGGGCAAATCCACCACCCTGGCCGCGCTCCTCAACGAAATCAACGAAACCAAATCCATCCACGTCATCACCCTGGAAGACCCGGTGGAATTTATTCATCCCCAGAAAAAAGCCACCTTCAACCAGCGGGAAATGGGCAGCGATTTCAGCACCTTTGCCACCGGCCTGCGCGCCGCCCTCCGCCAGGCCCCCAAGGTCGTCCTCGTCGGCGAAATGCGCGACCGGGAAACGGTGGAAATCGGCCTGAGCGCCGCCGAAACCGGCCACCTGGTGATGAGCACCCTCCACACCATTGACGCCGGCCAGACCATCAACCGCATTCTCGGCATGTTCGAAACCGAGGAGCAGGAGCAAGTCCGCGTCCGCCTCTCCGACACGTTGCGCTGGGTGATCAGCCAGCGGCTCGCCCCCAAAGTGGGCGGCGGCCGCTTCGCCTTGCTCGAAATCATGGGCGCCAACCTCCGCACCAAGGACACCATCATTCACGGCGAAAGCGAGGGCAAGAGCTTCTACGAAATCATCGAAGCCAGCCATACCTTCGGCTGGCGCAATTTTGACCAGACCTGTCTGGAAGCCTACGAACAAAATCTCATCTCCGAGGAAAGCGCCCTGCTTTACTGCACCAAACGCGGCGTGGTCTCCCGCAACATTGACAAGATCAAGAAAGCCCGCGGGGAAAGCCCCATCCTCTCCGACCTGCAAATGCGGCGCGAGTCTTCCGCCGCGCAAAGAGCCGCCGCCCAGCCCCCCGCCGCCACGTTCAAATTAAAGACCTGACATGAGCGAAGAATTTGATTTCATCGGCCCCAACGACCTGCCCGCCCTGGTGGCCATTACCAACCCGGAGGCCCTGGCGGCGGTCAAGAGCACCCTGGTTGAAATGGGGTACAAAGTGCATGTCGTCGAAACCCATCTCCAATTCGAGACGCGTTACAACCAGATCAACTACCAGGTCGTGGTGATTGAGGACATTTTCGCCGGAAACCCGCTGGAGGAGAATCCCAGCCTCCAGTTCCTGCAAAACCTGCCCATGGCCCAGCGCCGTTATGCCAACATCTTCCTCCTGGGCGGCGCCTATGAAACGCTCAACACCCTCCAGGCCTTCTCCCAAAGCGTCCATTGCGTTGTCAACTATACGGAAATCCCGATGATCGGCCAGCTCATCCAAAAAACCATCGCCGAGAACAATCTGTTCCTCAACACCTTCCGCGAAGTCCAGCACCGCGTTTACCAAAAAGCCCCCTGACCAACGACGATGGGCAAAGATTCATCAATTGAATGGACCGACCACACCTTTAACCCGTGGTGGGGTTGCTCAAAGGTTTCGCCCGGATGTGTAAACTGTTATGCGGAGACATGGGCGCGACGTGTAGGTGCTTCTGTCTGGGGTAACGATGCTGACCGCCGGATGTTCGGCCAAAAACATTGGGACGAACCGCTTAAATGGAATGCGGCGGCTGCCTTGGTAAAAAAGCGTAAGCGTGTTTTTTGCGCTTCGATGGCTGATGTATTTGAGGCGAGGGTTGAATTGAACGCGCAGCGGCAAAAACTCTGGCTGTTGATCGAATCCACACCCTGGTTAGATTGGCTTTTGCTGACCAAACGTCCGCAAAACATTAGCCACATGATACCATGGCAAAATGACTGGCCGGAAAATGTCTGGCTTGGAACGACCGTTGAAGACCAGGAGCGCGCAGATGAACGACTGCCGCATTTGCTACAACATCGCTCAAAACGACGATTCTTATCTTGCGAACCGCTTCTGGATGCCGTTGATTTATGTCCGTGGATAACAAAGAGGCCAAAATCTCTTCATCAAATTGATTGGGTTATTGCGGGCGGCGAAAGTGGCGCAAATGCTAGGCCAATGTTTCCAGGTTGGGCTCGTCAATTGCGTGACCAGTGCAACGCTGCGGGAATTCCATTTCACTTTAAGCAATGGGGACACTGGTCTCCGGTACAGCCACAGAAACTCAAATTATCTTCCCTCGTAAAACAATTTTGGGATGATGTCACCGGAGAGGAGATCTTCATGGAGGCAAAGGGGAAAAAACAAGCTGGAAGACGTTTGGATGGTGTTACTTGGGACGAACTGCCTCAGGCTACAGGATGAAAGAATTTCTATTCAACGACATGCCACCGGCATGTCCGCAAGAGGCAAGGCGGACTTTCAAACAAATTGACCACCCAATTTGGACTGAGAGTAAAGCGGATTTGATTCAGCGCTATCTTCAAGTATTCGTTTTCGTAACTAAACACGGAACCTATATTGATGGTTTTGCTGGGCCTCAAAATCCAAGCAAACACAAAATGTGGGTGGCCAAGCTCGTTGTCGAAAGTCGCCCGCGCTGGTTAAGGCATTTTTACTTTTTTGAACGAGATCAGGCGAAAGTTAAGACATTGGAGCGGATGACGTCCACCCAGCCGCACCGCGCCAAGAATGAACCCAAACGAACTTTTAAGATTTATCCCGGTGATTTCAACAGCAACATTCATGAAATGCTTTCCGAATTCCCCGTTTCTGACAAGGAAGCTGCGTTTTGTCTCTTGGATGAACGCACATTCGAATGTAAATGGTCTTCTGTTCAAGCCGTTGCTAATCACAAGCGTGGCGGAAATAAGATAGAATTGTTCTATTTCCTTGCGAATAGTTGGATGGACCGTAGCATTTCGGGCTTTAACGATCCAGAAGGTGAAATGAGGAAATGGTGGGGGAACACAACTTGGAAAAAACTTATCGAGCGACGTGGATTCGAGCGCGGTCTCTATCTAGCGGAGCGTTTCAAGAGTGAGTTTGGTTACAAATACGCTTATCCGTTCCCAATTTTTGGGAGGAAAGATGGCGGTAGAACAATGTATTTCATGGTGCATGCATCCGATCATCCAGATGCCACTCCGATAATGTTTCGCGCATACAACAAGTCAGTCGGTGGAAACCCCATTCGTTTGACTCAAACTGAATTGATCGAAAGGCCCTCATGAATCGTCTCCTTTTCGGTGATAATCTCAAGTGGCTGCGCGATACGAGGATTTTTCCTGACGCCTTCGTTGACCTCGTTTATCTCGACCCTCCGTTCAATTCCAATGCCGATTACAACGTGCTGTTCCGCGAGGCGTCAGGCGAGGCCAGCCAGGCGCAATTCCATGCTTTCACTGACGCCTGGAATTGGGCAGATGCCGCGCAGACCTACGCCGAGTTTATAGACCACTGCCCGAACACTGCGGTTGCGGACATGATGCAATCCCTTTACGCCTTTCTCAGAGCCTCGCCGATGATGGCCTACCTGGCCATGATGGCCCCGCGTTTGGTCGAAATGCACCGTGTCCTCAAACCCGCCGGCAGCCTTTATCTCCATTGCGACCCGACGGCCAGCCATTACCTGAAGATTATTTTGGACGGAATATTTGGCGCAGAACATTTTCGCAATGAAATCTCCTGGCTTCGTTCCAACCCCAAAAGCCTGGGCACAATAAATTTCCCCAATTGCCGGGACATCATTCTTCGTTACTCCAAAAGCGATGTTTGCGTCTTTAACAAAGTTTTTGGCGAGCACGATCCGGACTACATTGACAAGGCTTACCGCTATTCGGACAAGAAAGGACGATACCGGTTGTTGCCTTTGCTGAATCCAAACGATAATCGCCCGAATTTAACTTATAAATTCCTGGGAGTGAGACGAGTTTGGCGATGGACAAAGGAGCGGATGGAAAAAGCCTATGAAGACGGCCTGGTTGTGCAATTGAAACCAGGCGCTGTGCCTCAATACAAACTTTATCTGGAGGAATCAAAAGGCCGGACGATTACAAATAATTGGGATGACATTCCCCAAGTGGCTGGCCACGAAGCGCTCGGATACCCGACGCAAAAACCGCAAATTTTGCTGGAACGCATTATTCAGGCCAGCAGCAACAAAGGGGACCTCGTGCTTGATCCGTTTTGCGGTTGCGGCACCACCATCCACGCCGCACAAAAATTGGGGCGGCAATGGATTGGCATCGATGTCACTTACCTAGCCATTAACCTCATCAAACGCCGTCTCAAAGACGCTTTCGGCGATGACGCTCAGTTTGAGGAACGCGGCCAGCCCACGGATTTCGGCAGCGCGAAGGCGCTGGCGGAACTGGACAAATGGCAGTTCCAGCAATGGGCGCTGTCTCTCATTGACGCGCGCCCGCGCACGGGAGGCGATGGCAAAGGCGCGGATCGTGGCGTGGATGGAATGCTTTATTTTTACGAGAGCAAGGAAAAACGCGAGCAAATCCTGGTACAGGTCAAAGGCGGCGGCGTGCAGCGCCACGACATGGCGACGCTGCTCGGCGATGTGAACAATCAGAAGTTTGTCGCGGGCATCCTGATCACGCTGGAAAAACCGTCCAAGCCCATGCGCATTGAGGCCGCCGCGGCCGGCCGATATGCCTCCAAGCTCTGGCACGAAAAGGATTATCCTAAAATCCAGATTCTAACCATCGAAGGCTTGCTGGACGGCACGGAGCGGGTTGCCGCCCCGCCGCCATTGAATCCTTTTGCCAAGGCCCAACGCGAAGCCAAGCCCGAGAAACAGGCAGGTTTGATCTAACCACCCCTGTAAATTTAGATGCATCTGCCCCGGCCCAAAGCCCGCGCTTGACAACCTGTTTCATCTATACTATCCATATGGATAGTATATGAACGAATTGACCCCAGCGCAGCAACGGGTGCTGGATTTCATCCAGGCTGAAGTCCAGGCCGGCCGACCCGCCCCCACCCTCCGCGAGATGGCCGGCCATTTCCGCTTCCGCAGCCATCGCGCGGCGGCGTGTCACTTGCAGGCGCTCCGGCGCAAGGGCTTCCTCCAGTCCGAGCCCGGCAAAGCCCGGTCCCTGCGCCTCACCTCCCCGCTGGCCAAACTCCGCCGCCGCATCCTGGACATCCCCCTCTTCGGCTCCATTCCCGCCGGCTGGGCGCAAAGCCGTGAGCAGGAGGCCGAAGGTTGCGTTTCCGTGGACATCCAGAGCCTTGGCTTCCAACCCGCCCGCAACGCCTTCGCCCTCCGCGTCGCCGGCGATTCCATGATTGGCCGCCACATCTGCGACGGCGACATCGCCGTGTTTGAGCACGGACCGGAGCCGCGTCCGGGACAAATCGTGGCGGCGCTGATTGACCGGAAGAACACCCTCAAAACATTTCTCGTGAAGAACGGCAAACCGTTCCTCAAGGCGGAGAATCCGCGGTATCCCGACCTGATTCCGGCGGAGGAACTGGTCATCCAAGGCGTCCTCCGGGCGCTGATCCGAAAGGCGAAAGATTGAGAGGTTGGACCGCCTTTGACCAGGCCATGAGCGCATCCTTGGGGGCGCTGAGTTGTGATGCCGCCACGCACTATAGTTCATCTGGATGCAGACGCTTTCTTTGCCGCTGTGGAGCAGGCGTCGGATGTGAAATTGCGCGGCCAGCCCGTGGCTGTGGGCGGCGAAAAGCGCGGCATCATTGCGTCCGCGTCGTATGAGGCGCGAAAGTTCGGCGTCTACACGCCGATGCCGACCCTGCGGGCGCGAAAGCTTTGTCCGAAGCTGATCGTGCTGCCGGGCGATTTCGAGCGTTACGAGCAGTTCATCCACTGGATGTTCGGCTACTGCTACGATTTCACGCCGGATGTGGAACAAACTTCCATTGATGAAGGCTACTTCGATTTGTCCTGTGTTCGGAAACCGCCTGTTGCAATCGCGCTGGCCATCCGCCGGGCCATCGGCCAAAAGCTTAAAATCACCGTCAGCGAAGGCATCGGCACCAACAAGCTCGTCAGCGCCATCGCCTCCAAGCTGACCAAGCCCGCCGCGTTCAATGAAGTCCCGCCCGGCGGCGAGGCGTCGTTTCTTCATCCCTTGCCCAACCAATGGTTGCCGGGCATCGGTCCGAAAACCAGCGCGCGCCTCAACGCCGCCGGCCTGGCCCAAATCCGCCATATCGCCGCCACGCCGCTGGAAATGCTCGGACTTCTTCTCGGTAATCAGGCCGCGGCCATCCGGCAATTCGCGCGCGGGATTGATGAACGCCCGCTGATTCCCCTGCGCGAACCGCAAAAGTCGTTCAGTGAACAGGAAACTTTCCCGACCGACGTGACGAACGAGGAATACCTCCAGGCCACCTTGCGGCGGATGGCCGACCACTTGTTTGCCAAGGTGCGCCAGGAAGGCCGCAGCATCCGCACGCTGACGGTGAAAGTCCGCTACAACGACATGGCGGAAGATCAGGTCAACGAAAGTCTCCGCGAGCCGACTGACCTCGAAACCGACGTCTATGGCCGCCTGGGCGCCATGCTCGGCTCGGCCTGGAAGCGGCGCGTGAGTCTGCGCCTGGTCTCACTCAAGCTGGCCAACGTCTATGATGGCCGCTTTCGCAGCGAGCTGGCGCTGGAAGCATCAGCCCAACGGCAAAACGCACACTCCCGGCTGGCGGCGGTGATTGACGAACTGCGCCGGGCACGGGGGCACACCGTCATCATGCGCGGGCATGACTTCCGGTTAAGAACCCCGCCCGCCGACACCGCCGCCAGCCTCACCAGGCAGGATTCGGTGTCGAATCGGGTGACGTTTGCTCCGGTGAAACGGGACGTCTGCGATTACGTTCCCCTCCGCGTTCACAGCCACTATTCATTTCTCGATTCAACGCTCTCTCCTGCCGCCATCGTCGCACTGGCCGGGCGTCATGGCCTGCCGGCCGTCGCGCTCACCGACACGGGCAACCTGCACGGCGCCGTTGAATTCGTCCAGGCAGCCAGGGAGGCCGGGGTGAAGCCAATTCTGGGCGCAGAGTTGCGCTTGGGTGACAAACCGCTGCTGCTTTACGTCGAGTCGGCGCCGGGCTGGCACAATCTCTGTCGCCTGCTCTCGCGTCACGCCGAGCGGGCGGCCACGGGCGCCGACGAAGCCTCGGTCGCCAACCAGCAGCGTTGCCCCTTCCGGCGCGAGGAATTCAGCGGACTGACGGAAGGATTGATTGCCGTCAGCCAGGACGCGCGCGTTGCCGAAATGTTTCCGCGCCATTTCTACGGTCTGGCGGCATCCCGCGACACCTCCGGCAATTTTCCCATGGCGGCCTGCCCCTCCATCCACTACGCCGCCAGCGAGGACCGGCGGAAATACGACATCGTGCAAAGCATCCGCACTCTGACGCTCCTGCGGCACCCACACCCGGACAAACGCAGCGGCGGCCGGCTTCATTTCCGCGCTCCCGCGGAAATGATGATGGCGTGCCAGGATCATCCTGATTGGTTGCGTCACACCCAGGAGATCGCGGAGCGTTGCGACTTTGACCTCCCCTTCGGCCAGCCGCAATTTCCGGCGTTCGCGCCGCCGGACGGCTCGCGGCCGGGGGAGTTTCTGCGGCGGCTCGTGCTGCAAGGGCTGCGCCAGCGTTATGGCAGGCAGGCGGACAAATTTCAACCGCAAGTGGCGGAGGAACTCGCCATTATCAACGACGTGGGTTACGAGGAGTATTTCCTCATCACCTGGGATTTCCTGCAGGACTGCCGCCGGCGCGGCATCGAATGGATTACGCGCGGCAGCGCGGCGGACAGTCTGGTCTGCCATTGCCTGGGCATCAGCGGCGTTTGCCCGATTCGATTTGATCTTTACTTCCGGCGCTTCCTGAACAAGGAGCGCATGGCCCTGCACAAACTGCCGGACATTGACATTGATTTTGCCCACGACTGCAAGGACGACGTGATCAAACTCATCTTCGCCAAATACGGCCGCGAACATTGCGCGGTGGTGGGCGGATTTTCGACCTTTCAGGCCAGAAGCGCCTTTGCGGAAGCGGCCAAAGTGCTGGGGGTGGCGGAGCGGGAAGTGAGGAAGTTCACCGATCACTTCCCGTGGAGCTTTGGCGGCGGCTGGATCCCCGATGAACCGGCGCCCGGTGGCGGCGCGGGCTTGGTGGAAATGTTGCGCGCCAGCCCCGAAAATCGCGACCTGCCCTTGGACGAGGAACCATACCGGACAGCCTTGCAAATGGCCGAGTTCCTCGATGGCGTGCCGCGCTATCCGAAAATGCACCCGTGCGGCCTTGTGCTCTCGCGCCAGCCCATGCACGAACTGACGCCGACCTTCATCGCGCACAAGGGTTACGCCACCACCCACTTCGACATGGACGCGGTGGAGGCCGTGGGTTTAGTCAAGATGGATATTCTCGCCCAGGGCGGCCTGGCGGCGATGCGCGACGTCAAGGCCATGCTCGACCGTCGTGGCATCGCCGCGGATCTGGACCGGTGTGTGGCGCGGCATAAATCCGACGGCCGCTTGTTGCTGGGCGATCCGCAAGCACCCGAGCCGTGGCAGGATGCCCAGGTTTGGGAGATGATTGCCGGCGGCAATGCCCGCGCCGTCCATCACATCGAATCCCCCGCCATGACCAGCCTCTGCCGCCAGTGCCATGTGCGTGAGATTGACGGCCTGATTGCCATCGTCAGCGTCATCCGGCCCGGCGCGGCCAACCAAGGCAAGAAGCTGGCCTTCACGCGGCGTTATCAAGGACTCGAGCCCGTGGCCTATCCGCATCCCTCGCTGGAGCCGTGCTTGCGCAGCACTTACGGGCTGGTGGTTTATGAGGAACACATTCTTCAGTTGTGCGAGGCGTTCGCGGGTTTGCCGCCCGGCCGCGCCGACCTCCTGCGTCGTGCCTTGAACAAGCAGAAACGCGCCGTGATTGAGGAGATTCGCGGCGAGTTCTTCCAGGCGGCGCGGGCGCGCGGCCACACGCTGGAGAAGACCGCCGAAGTGTGGGCGCTGGCCACCGGCTTTGCCGGTTACGCCTTCTGCAAAGCCCACAGCACCGCCTACGGTGTGGAGGCGTATCAGTCCGCCTGGCTCAAGCGATACTTTCCAGCCGAGTTCATGGCCGCCGTGCTGACCAATGGCAAAGGCTTTTACCATCCGCTGGTCTATGTTCTCGAATGTCATCGGCTCGGTTTGAAGCTTCTGCCCCCGTCGGTCAACGCACCCGGACCGGCCTTCGTGCCCCAGGGCGCTTTCATCCGCGTGCCACTGACGCGAGTCAAGGGACTCACCACCCGCACGACCGGGGCCATCCTTCAAGCTCGGGACCGCGGGCCGTTCGCGTCCCTGGCCGATTTCTTCCGCCGCGTCTCCCCTTCGGGAGAAGAATTGGAAGCGATGATTCGCGCCGGCAGCTTCGATGAATTCGGCGAAACCCGCACCCGCCAATTCTGGCAGGCCCGGCATCTTCTCAAAACCTTCGGGGCGGGCGTGGCGCCGGAGCAGGGCTGGCTGGTTCCCCCGCCTGGACTGGACACGCGGTCCGCCATCCCGCTCCAGGAGCCAACCCGCCTGCAACGTCTCCAATGGGAAACCGACCTCTTCGGTTTCGCCGTGAGCGGACACCCCCTCGAATTGTTTCCGGACATCGCCTGGGACACCTACTGCCCCGTCCGCCGCCTGGGCGAATTTATGGGTGACACCGTGACCGTCTGCGGGCTGGTCGTGGAGCAGCGCATCCATCATCAGATCACCGGCGAGCCGATGAAATTCCTGAGCCTGGCCGACTGGACCGGCATCGTCGAAACCGAACTTTTTGCCCAAACCTACCAAAGTCATGGCCTGGCCACCCTCCGTTATCCCGTCCTGGAAATCGAAGCCCGGGTGGAACCCTTTGAAAACCAGCGCGGCTTCTCCCTGCGCGCCCTCCGCGCCGGCAAACCCCGCACACAGTAAATCCAGCAGGGGTAATATCCCCGTCTTAATCCTAATCTTAATCCTAATCTTAATCCTAATCTCTTCTTGACACCATCCTCATTTTACGAAAGAGATTAAGATTAAGATTAGGATTAAGATTAAGAATTAGATTAGGACACTGGCGGGCGGGCGGAGACGGTCTCAAGGCGGGAGCGACAACGAGATGGGTTTCTCCCGCGCTGGATTCGCCCCCGATCGCGCGGCGCGGATTTTTGCCTCCAAATCCATCAGGCTGAGGCGGCGTTGCGCCGAGAAGGCTTGGGCGCTTTGCGGATAGCGGCGGACCAGCCGTTCCATGGTCTCGCGGCCTTTCTGGAGATCGCCCTGATACTTGATTTGCCAGGCCGCCACCAACGCCATCCACTCGGCGGCCTGCTCGGCGGAGGCCTCCGGCATGTTCAAAAGCAGTTCCATCTGCTCGATGGCCGCGCCAACCTGCTCCAGGCGTTCCGCCAGAATCCGGGCCAGTTCTTCCCGCACCACCATGTTGTCGGGGTTGGTTAGCAGCTTCTGCACACAGTCGTTGGCCCGGGCGGCCGCTTCTTTCCGCTCGGCAGGCGAGGCCGGGACGCTGGCGGCATGGTCGAGGCTCTGGCCCAGCGTGGGGAGCCGGATGGATTTGGGAGTGCGCCGGGCGATCACTTCTTCCCGGCTGGCGGGCAATTGCTGGATGCGCCGCCGGGCCATCCGGCCCATGTGGGTGTCCGGGAAACGCCGGCAAATTTCTTCCAGGGCATTCCGCGCCGCCACCGGGTCGTTGGCCAGTTGCAGGTGCCAGTCGGCCAATTGATTGAAGGCCACGCAAACCTCGGAGGCGTTGGCCGTCTCCTGCGCGCAGGTGTCGCGGATGATCCGGTCCGCCCCGGCCAGATCGTCGAACTGATTGGCGTAAAGCCCGGCCAGCATCAACCAGCCGGTGAAGTCATCCTCCGATTTCTCCAATTCCTCGAGCACGGCTGCTTCGGCCTCCTTGTACTTGTCACCGTGCATTTTGACGACGGCG
>Ga0187848_10003494_pt1 | contig 11426 bp, 8 predicted proteins | sample June2016WEW_4_40_FD_132424 | JGI IMG/M metagenome (GOLD analysis project Ga0187848, IMG submission 132424) | Peatland microbial communities from SPRUCE experiment site at the Marcell Experimental Forest, Minnesota, USA - June2016WEW_4_40 | ecosystem: Environmental > Terrestrial > Soil > Wetlands... | reverse complement strand
TCCCCGGCCAAAGCTCGGCCAAACGGGGCGTCTATCTGGGCCGGGTCCAGGCCGTCTGCAAGGGACGCGCTGTGGTCGCGCTGGCCGCGGCGGTCCGGCGCGGCGACGGCGTAGTCTTCGAGGGCGACCGCCCGGACGATGCCCGGCAGGGCGGCCGCGTCTACGGTGTGTTTTGCCGGGGCCAGCCGCTCGGCGAGCCGGTCGCCGAGGGGCTGGTGGAGCTCTCCTTCGGCCGCGGCGCCGTCGACCTTGATACGCTGCGGCCCGGTCTGAAAGTGTGGAAGACCGACGATCCGCAGTTGACCCGGCGGCTGCGGAAGACCTATGCGGCCGCGCGAGCCGGGCGTCGCGTGCCGCTGGATTTGACGGTCGAAGCCGGCGTCGGCGGGCGTTTGTGCGTTTCCGCCCGCGCCGATTCCGGCGCCGCGTGTCGCGTCGAGTCGCCGCAAGTCCTGGCCGAGGCCAGGAAACATCCGCTTACCGTCGACGTGCTTGCCGAACAGTTGGGCCGGCTGGGCGGCACGGCTTATCGCCTGCGCCGCCTGGAAGCCCGCATCGCAGGCCGGCCCATGGCGCCGCTGAGCGTGTTGGGGCAGTTGCGGCACGCACTGGTCGAGGGGTTGGACGCCTCGCTCGCGCGGCGGCCGCCGCTCTCGACCGCCGCCGACTCGCCCCTGCCCGCACTGCTGGGCAAGCCGGGCACCACGCCCGGAGGCTGTGAATCGTCCGTTTCCCGTGCGCCGGCCGCAACGCGTAGGGTGGGTCGACGGGCACCGACGCGGAGCGTTGGTCGGCGAGCCCCGCCACAGGAATTCGCCCAAAGAATGGTGGGGCTCGCTGCGCTCGACCCACCCTACAAGGATTCACAACCGCCCGGCATCGCCGCGCCGCGACTGCACGTGCTCTGCCGCCGGCGGCAGCAGATCGAGCCGGTTATCGCCGCCGGCGTCGCCAGCCTCATGGCCGATTTCGAGGACCCGGATCAGTACGCCGCCGCGGTCGAGTCGGCTCACGCCCGGCAAGCGACGATCTTCCTGGCAACGCCGCGAGTGCAGAAGCCGGGCGAGCTCGAGAGCGTCGCGGCGATCCTGAATCGCGGGGCCGACGGCATCCTGGTGCGGAACCTCGCCGCGGCCGCGCTCTGTGCCGCACAGGGCGTCCCCTTCGTGGCCGATTTCTCCCTCCATGCAGCCAATGCGCTGACCGTGCAATTCCTGCACGAGCTGGGCGCGTGCCGCGTGACGGCGGCCTACGACTGCCCGCGCGAGCAACTTCTCGAGTTGGCTCGGGCGACGCCGGCCGGCCGCCTCGAGGTGGTGGTCTACCAGCACATGCCCATGTTTCATACGCAGCACTGCGTCTTCACGGCCTTGCTCTCGTCGGGCGCCGGCAAGACCGGCTGCGGCCGGCCATGCCGCCGGCACGAGGTCCGCCTGCGGGATCGGCGGGGCGTGGAGCATCCGCTGCGGGCGGAGACGGCCTGCCGCAGCACCGTCTTTCATGCCCGGCCGCAGGACCTGGCTGACGCCGTGCCGTCGTTGGTCGAGCGCGGGGTGCGGCATTTTCGCATCGAGCTGCTCGACGAGCCGGAAAGCCGGATCGGCCGGCTCCTCCGGTCGTACCGCGAGCTCCTCGCGTAGCGCTCGCCTCTGCCGCCGCTCGCAGGCCGCGCGGGACGGTAAACGCTCACTTCTTGAGATACAGCCGATAGAGTTCCATCGCCCGGCGGTCGGTGATGTCCTTGCCGATCACCAACCGGGCGGCGGCCGAGGCCTCTTGTCCGGCCTTGAGATCGCCGCCGAACAGCGAGAGATAAACCGAGCGATGGCCGTCCTCGCCGTAGGGCATCGAGACGGCGAAGCAGTCGTTGGGCCGCGACATCAGGACTGCGCTGAGCCCGCTCTTCGCGTCGCGCCGCAAAGCCAAGGGCGCGGCCAGGCGGGGCATCAACTGCCACGTTACGGGGTTCGGCGGGCGAGCCCACCGCCCGTCGCCGCAGATCGCCGCCGCCGCATCGTCGCGAGGAAACGTCTGCCAATCGCCGCGGGCCTTTACGGCTGCCGTGAATTGCCAGGAACCGCCGGCCGGGCCCGGCCGCTCGACACAGGCCAGCGCTGCCGGGAATCCGTTGAAATAAGAAGCCAGAAACAACTCGAATCGCCGCAGGTCGCGTTGCGGCTTGACGGTCAATTCCAGGTCCAGCGTGTCGTCTGCCGCCCAGCGATAAACGCCGGTCATTTCCAGCGGATGAACCTTGTCCGGCGACCAGTGTACTCTTGCGGCCCCGTCGGCCAGCGGCTCGGCCTGGCTGGCCCAGTCCCAGGCCGCCGTTCCGAAACGCGCGTCGGAGGTTAACATGCGATACGGCGAGAAGATGCCCAGCGCCCCGGCCACCTGGGCCCCCGAGGCGACGTGGGTCACCGGCCGCAGCCCCAGCGACTTGCCGCCCTCGCCCAGCGCGCCTTTCAGAACGCCCGTATCGAAGTGCAGTTCGCTTCCCGCGCGAGTGAACGCGAGTTCGGACGGCGCACGGTCCCCTGCCGGGGCGAATCGGCCCGCCAGTACCGCCAGGATTGCGGCCATGGCCGGCAGCCCGGCGCGGCGAAAGTGGTGCATGGCATTCTCTCCCGTTCCCCTAAGCCTTCATGCCTTCCAAGTTGACCGTGAGGCGTTTGTTCTCTTTGATCAGGTCGGCCATGCTGAGGGAGCAGCGCCGGGCGGCGGCTTCGCGGCCGAGGATGGCCGTCAGCGTACCGTCGACGGCACGTTGGGCCGACGGGTTTTCATGGTGCCCTTCCAGGATATTTCTATGGAAGGCGGCGATGTTCTTGACGACGCCTTCCGTGAACAGGTCGCCGCTTGTGCCCGAGTAGTGTTTCGTGCCGCCGCGGACGTAGTTCTTGCCGCCGTATTGCAGGTGGGCCGTGGCCTGCATGCCGCACATGCTGGCCGACAGGGTGGTGATGTCGATGTTGTTGTTGATGCTCTGCGTAACGTGGGTCCAGATGGTGCCGTCAGCCATCTCGTAGATCACCGCCGCGGCGTCGGTGCGGTCGCCGTGCGGCTCGGGCCGGCAGATGCGCGAACGTCCGCAGGCGCTCGTGGGCCGTTGGCCCAAGGTCCACACGATGCCGTCGATGATGTGGATGTCGTAGGAGACGATCGTGTCGCCGCTCAATGCCGTGTCGGAGAGCCAGATTTCGTCGCGGAGCCGGCTTTCGATGTTCTTGCCCAACGCCGGATCGGGCCAGGCCTGCCAGGCGATGCCGAAGGACGCGACGTGGGCCAGTTTTCCCAGCCCGCCTTCGCGCACGCGGGTAGCCACCTCGATGCAGGCCGGATCGTGCGGCAACTGATAGTCGACCAGGAAGCAGCGCTGTTTCTGCGTGGCCTGTTTGGCGGCCGCTGCGATGGTCAAGCAGCCCGGCACGTCGACGGCAATCGGCTTGGCCATGTACACGTGCAACCCCGCTTCGACCGCGGCCCGGGCCTGCTCGGGATAGAAGTAGGGCACGTCCTCGATGAGGACCGCCTCGACGCCGCTCTCGATGAGCTTCTTGTAGCCCGATAGTCCGCTGAATCGGCGCGTCTTGGCGACGGCGAGCTTGCCGCCGGCCGCCTCGGCGACTTCCGGGAAGTAGTCGGCCAGGGCGTGGAGTTCGTAGCCGCCGTGCTTCATGAACAGGGGCATCAGCCAATGGCCCCGGCCGCCGCAGCCGATCAACCCCAACTTGATCTTCCGCCCCGTCGCTGCCGGCTTCGGAGCGTCGGCGGCCAGGACGTTCATGCCGCCGAGCATCGACGCCGAAGTCGCCATGGCAGCGGCGCTGCCGAGGAGTCCGCGTCGAGAAATCGCGGGTTCTTGCCGGTCTGGTGTGCTCATGGCATTCGTCCTAGTTCGTTTGGGGAGGGGGCATGGCAGGTCCGGGGGCCCTTCGCGGCCCTTCGATCTCCAACACCCCGCGGAGAAACGGGTCAAAGGACAGCGACGCGATTATCGGCTGCCCGTGCGAGGAATGCAAGGGTCGCCGATCACTACGGCAATGAAGACGGGGCGGAAGGACATGGCGTCTCGTTCCTCATGCGAGTGTCCGGAAACGGTCCGTCGCGGAGCGGCAATCCGTAGTGTCGCCGGACGTTTACCAGGCTCTTGGGAATCCGATTTTTCACTTCGCCGCCGCCTTGCTCAGTTCCCGCTCGTAGCGGTCCTTCGCCGGCAAGAAGCCCGCGTGCGGCTCCACGTCCGGGCCGATGGCGGGCCAGGGGTGGTGGCCGAAGAACGCCGGCTTCGCCTTCAGATACAGCGAAGCCGGCAGCTTCCGGTCCGCGATCCTGCCGTCCCACTCGGTCCGGCCGGTGGTCTGGTCGACGTTGCCGTGCCGGAGGATCGTCGCCGCCACCCGCGGGTCGCCGGCCGTCGCGGCGAGCTGGTCGTAGCCGATCCGCCAGGCGTCGGTGGGCGGGGCGTACGCCGGAACCGGCGCGATCACGTTTCCCACGAAGTTCTCGTACAGGTTGCCCATCTGCACCTCGATTCCCCACATGCCGTACTTGACCGCCGGAATCGACTTCCGCTCGATGAAGTTGCGGAAATAGGTATTGTGCCGGCTGGAGCCCAACACGTTGTCGCAGTCGATGTGCGCGGCGATGTTCCCCTCGAAGAGGTTCATGTAGGGATGGCCGCCGTGCAGGGCGACGTCCGACATCATGAAATCCGTCTTGTCCATGTTCTCGTTGATCGGGTCGCGGGAGTAGTTGTAGCCGTAGACGTTGCCGCAGCCGCCGTATTCGAGGATCATCGAATGGCGGCAACGGGCGAAAACGTTGTTCTCGACGAGGTTGTCGGTGCAGCGCTGGAAGCAGCCTACCCCGTAATCGGCGTCGCCGCCGGCCTCCCAGGCGTCGTGAAAGTAACTCTCCCGCACCTCGCAGGCATAACAGCCCCTGAGCCGCACGTGCCATTTGCGGGTCTTGCAGCTCTCCACATTCTTGATCCAACAGTTCGCGGCCGTGGAATACGTGATGTTGTCGTAGCCGCCGCTGACGCCCCGCTCGACGCACAAGTCTTCCAGACCCGCGCCGACGATGGGAAAGACCTTGAAGAGCTTGACGTTGCCGACGTGCTTGGACACGAAGGCGAAAATCTCCTTCTTCTTGGCGGCGTATTTGTCGGCCAGCGCCATCTCGGAGGCACTGCGCAACGCGACGAACTTCGCGAGGATGAACGACTTCTCGTCCAGGTACCCGTTCTTCGCCAGGTCGTCCCGCAGCCCCTGCACGTCCCTGGTCAAGGGGAACATGTCCCACTTGTTGACGCCGCCGAAAACCCTGGAATTGTAGCTGTAGTAGAGGGGGCGATCGAGGGTGAGAGCCAGGCCGTTCTTGGCTGCGACTTTCATCGTCTGGCCGATCGCCCGCAGCATATAGTCGTGAAGTCTTTCGCACACGGCGGGGTCATTGTCCTGAAGGATCTCGACATAATCGCCGGCGTTCAGCCCGGTCGCATCGCTGACGGCGACGCGGGTCGAATCCTTTTCGAATCCTGCCTTGACCGAGGTGAAATCCCTGCCGCTCGAGCCGCCGGCCATGATAATGCTCCCGCTGGTGCCGTCGCCCCTGATGCGCGTTTTCCTCGGGCCGGCGCCGCGCAGCACGATCGCTTTGGCGTTGATCGCCAGCTCGGCTGTCGTGCGGTAGGTTCCTTCGGGCAGGAACACGGCCTTCCCGGCGGGGCAACTGTTGATGGCTCTTTGAATGGCTGCCGTGTCGTCGGCCACGCCGTCGCCCTTGGCCCAGTAGGGCGCATCCTTGACATTGATGCCTGCCGGATACGTGGGGATCCCGCCGGCGATGCCCGGCGACCAATCGACTCGCCGATCGGGCGGAATGATTTCGGCGGCCGCGCAGCCGCAAGGGCACGAAACCCACCACGCCAACCAGGCCGCCAGCAACCGCACGCCGGTCCGGACGCACGCCAACCGAGTCCGCAGTGTGAAACGGCTAATCATGGGCGACTCTCCTGTCAATGGTTCAGTAGGTGCTGTTGCTCCTGCACGTTCAAGTCCCCGATTCAGCTCCCAATTCTACCTCGCCGCCCGTGCCGTTGGCTACCGAACCGCAACAGTTTTCCGGGGGCTGGCCCGGCAAGCTGGGTGGAAAGTGAGACGCTGCAACGGAAGGCCGTCGCGTATTGGGAGCAGGGCGCCACCCTGCACTTGGCTGATGCCGCCGATCCCACTCGTGCCAGCACTGCAAGCAAGCTGAACAAAGCGCCAGATTTTGCAGAATGCCAAGGTGTGCTATGTTTTCCTCCTGGTGGGAGGGAGCCTGCCAAGCAATGGACCCGGCAGGGCAGGACGTGGCCCTGCTCCCATGCCCTTTACACAAAGGAGCGGAACAAATGCTCATCATCCCGCGCAAGAAAAACGAGGGCATTGTCATCGGGGACGAGATCACCGTGACCGTGATCGAGATCCGCGGCGACAAGGTGCGCCTCGGGGTCGAGTGCCCAAAGGAAATGTCCGTTCACGCAAGAGAAGTGTACGACGCGATTCACCGCCACGAAACGGCAAGCCCTTCGCGGACGGATGCCGGCGAAGGGCCCTGAAAGGGCATAGCCCCTTGGATTCTCGCTTCACGCTGCTCGTTGCTCATCGGCTTCGAGCCTGACCGTCGTCAACAGCGTTCCCCCCTCATCGTAGAACGCGATCCGGCCGCTGCCCGCCAACCAGACTGCCTGCATCCCGCCGCAGCGGAATCTCTGACCGGCGAAACGGCGGTCCCGCAGCAGGATCGTGCGGACCATGGCGCCAGTGGCCCCCAGGTCCGCGAAGGTCTGTGCCAGAAGCTCGGGTGTTGCGCCCATGCCCATGATGCCGCTCCCGGAAGTAGATAAGGGATCGGCATCGGCAGCCGTTCTGCACAACACCAAGGGGCGATGTTCCCAAAGCCATGCTATTTTGCCTATTTTGCCACAAGAAAATCCGAGCCGCAGACAGTTGACAACCGTATAGTATTCCGTAGAATAGAGGCAGTTTCAGGGGGAGAAGTCATGCAAGACCGCACAAGCAACACCGAGAACCGGCGCGGCGGCGAGCCGCAGCGGATTGGCGACATCCTGGCCGAACTACTCGCTCGGCACCAGACCCGCTTCCCCACCGCCGGGGTCACTGTGGTCGAGACACCCGCAGTCATGGAGGGCCAGTCATGCTCGTTCTATCCCGCCGAAATGGCGAGTCTATCGTGATCGACGGCAAGATCACCGTCACCGTTGTCGGCATCCGGGGCGGCCAGATCCGCTTGGGCATCGACGCGCCCAAAGAGATCCCCGTGCGGCGCGAGGAGGTTAGGGTGAAGAAGGAGATGGTACCGGCGTGACGGCGGCAGATCGCTGCCTGCCGCAGCCTTCATCCGGCACTCACTCGCCCGTGCCGCCCTGCCAGTTGCCGGTCTGGAACGGCGAGGCCGGCAGCCCCTCCTTGTTGGCCAGGTTGGGGTTTGCCGCGTTCCGCCAGCCGAAGCGGGCCTGGGTGGGCGCGGCGACCTCCTTGGCCTGGACGACAACCGCGTCGCCGTCGATCGCGGCCTCGGCCGGGACGAACTTGCCGTCCGTTCCCGCGATCTGGAACTCGCCGAGCGGCTTGCCGTCACGCGACTTCAGGCCGCCGCCCACGTGGGCGAACGAGAGCCGGATCTTGTTGCCCTCGACCTTCATCGACTTGTAGAGGGGCCCGGAGTAGACGAGATCCTTCTTGCCGTACTCCTTGGCCAGCGCCCAGAGTGCCAGCCGGTTGCCTACGTCGAACTTGTTGCGGGGGTGGATGTCGCCGATGTTGTGGACCACGTCCGTCGTGACCGCCATGCCGGTGCCGGGGATCTTGAGGCTGGCAACTTGGGCTTCCCAGAGCGGCGGCAGGCTGCCCGGCCCGTAGCCCGACCAGGGCGCGAGCTGCACGAAGTAGAAGGGGAAATCGTAGCCCCACGCCTTGCGCCAACCCTCGATCAGGGCCTGCATCTTGTCGTAGTATTTCAGGCCGCTGCCGACGTTCGCTTCGCCCTGATACCAGATCGCGCCGCGGATGGCGAAGGGCTTTACGGGCGCGATCATGCCGTTGTACATTCCGCCCCCATTCTGCCCGGAGACCGTCCAGGGCTCGATGGGCGACCCGCCCCAGGAGCTGTCGATCAGCCCGACCGGCACGTCCAATTCCTTGTGCAGCCGCTGGCCGAAGTAAAACAGCGCGGCCGAGAAACCGCCCCAGCCGCCGGCGGCAACGGTCTTGGGACTGCACTCCACCCAATCGGCTTTCACGTCCTTGGCCGGTGCGGGGACCTGCGTCTTGGGCACGAGCATCAGCCGGATCTGCGGGTAGTTCGCGGCGGCGATCTCTTCCTTGGCCTTGTCGCACGCCCCGATCCCCATCTCCATGTTCGACTGGCCGGAGCCGATCCACACGTCGCCGATCAGGATGTCGCCCAACTCGATCTTGTTCTTCCCGCTGATGCTCATGCGGTGGGCCTTCCCGTCGGCCTTCACGGCTGGGAGCACGACCTTCCAGTTGCCGTGGGCGTCGGCAAGCTGGACGCGGGTCGCCTCGTCGAGCTTCACCGTGACCTCTTCGCCGGGATCGGCCCAGCCCCAGATCGGCAGCGCCCGGTCTCGCTGCAACACCATGTGGTTGCTGATGACCTTGGGCAGTTTGACGTCGGCCCGGGCCTGGGGAATGCTCGATGCGGCGAGCAACAGGGAAACTGTAACAGCACATTGCGCCAGGCACTTCTTCATGGTAGACCTCTCTTGGCGGGAAACCGTTGCAGGTTGGGATGGTGGGACCGGGCCAGCCGCCTTGCACCGGGCGGGACAGGCCACGGGAAACGGCCGGCGGATACTTCGGCCCTATTGTGATACCCAGGGCACGCCTTGTCAACCATCCGCCTGATTCCAAGGGGAGCCTCCCCAGGTTGCTGTCCGCAAGGCGTTGTGCTAGCATGACGCGCATATGACTTCAAGTCTCCTGTGCCTCTTCGTTGGGATCTCGATGCTCGCCACCGCGGACAATTGGCCGCAATTCCGCGGGCCCAACGGCGACGGAGTGGCCGCGACCGCCGATCCGCCGATCCAGTGGAGCGAAACTCGGAATATCGCGTGGAAAGTGCGTCTGCCGGGCCGGGGGCGGTCATCGCCCGTCGTCCTTGGCAATCGGATCTGGCTGACCACGGCCTATGAAACGCCGGCGGACGAGGACGAGGCCCGCCAGCGGCTGCAAGGGCATCCCCAGCCGGGCGACTTGGATCTGGCGACCCGCGTCATCCTGGCGGTGGTTTGCCTGGATCGTGCCAGCGGCAAGCAGTTGTACGAGGTGCGACTATTCGACGTGGACAAGCCCGATCCGGTCCATAAGCTCAACAGCTATGCCACGCCGACCCCTGTTGCCGAGCCCGGCCGGGTGTTTTGCGACTTCGGCACGTTTGGCACGGCCTGCCTCGAGGCCGAAACGGGCAAGATACTCTGGAAGAGCCGACTGCCGGTCGAGCACCTGGTCGGCCCGGGCAGTTCGCCCGTCCTTTACAAGGATCTGCTCCTTCTGGTCCGCGACGGCTGCGATGTCCAGTACGTGGCCGCGTTGGACAAACGCACGGGGCAAAGGCTTTGGAAGACTGATCGTCCGCCGATCCAGGGCATCGGACAGACCGAAAGGAAATCGTTTTCCACGCCGCTCTTGATCGAAGCCGCCGGCCGGGTGCAGATGATTGCCCTGGAGACGCAGTGGGTTGTGTCGTACGATCCGGCGACCGGCAAGGAAATCTGGCGGGTAAAGCACGGCAGCGGTTTCTCCGTCGCCCCTCGTCCGGTGTTCGCTCACGGCATGGTCTTTATCTGCACCGGCTGCAATGTGGCGGAGCTTTGGGCAATCCGGGTCGACGGCCAAGGAGACGTAACCGACACCCACGTGGCCTGGAAGGCCAAGGGCCAGATCCCCATCATGTCGTCGCCCCTCTGCGTTGGCGATGAGGTCTACTGTACGTCCGACAGTGGCATTGCTTCCTGCTTCGACGCCCAAACGGGGAGACTCCACTGGCGAGAACGTCTCGGCGGCAAGTACCTCGCGTCCCCTGTCTGCGCTGCGGGGCGGTTGTACTTCTTCAACATGGACGGCAAGACCACGGTGCTGAGGGCCGGCAAGCAGTTCGTGCGGCTGGCGGAAAACCCGCTTGAAGGCCCCCTGGCGGCAACGCCCGCCGCTCTTGATCACGCGCTATTCCTGCGGACCGACAGCCATCTGTGGTGCGTCTCCTCAGCGGCCACAATCGAGTTGAAGAATTCGCAGGGCCTTCGCTGGCAGTTGGAAAAACGCGGCGGCCGCTGGACCCTGGGGACACTCTTCGTCCACGACAAGCCCGTGGATGCCCCGCTGGCCTCCGGCATCGTGGCCCTGAGCAACATCGCCAGCCGGCAGGTCTCCTGGCCGGCGGCGACCGAAGCCAAGCAGCTCGACGAGCGGTCCGCCCGTTTCGCGGGTAGCGAGAAGATTGGCGACGTGCGGTTCCGCTTCGAGGTGGACGTGGCGCTCAAGGAGGACGTGCCCGCGGCCACGCTCGCACCCCGCTGGTCGGTCGACAAGGACCTCAATGGCTTTGAGGTTTGTCTGGCGTACCAGGGCGTGGGCGCCGGCGACTGGCGCGTGCAAAGCTATCCCTTCGCCGGCAACAGTGAAACGGCCGCGATTGCTCCCATGCGGTATTGCGGCGTGCCCGGGGCGTTGGTCTATCGCCCGGATTTGTCGCTGGTGGTGCTGTTCACCATCGACGTGCGGTTCGACTACCTCAATCCGACGACCTGGACGGGCAAGACCGGCTTCCACTTCGTCAACCGGCGGACGGCCCCGCAGTTCCGCTGCGGCGGCGGAAAACTCTCGGCCGGCGTGCGGTACGAGCATCCCCTGCAACTGTTCCTGAGCGATGCCGGGGAGTTCGCCGGTGCGATCGGGAGCATCGTGGAGAGCTGGATCAAGGTAAACAACTACAAGGTGGACGAGTCCCTGTTCGTGCGGACGCCGCGGGAGGCGTTTCAGATCACGCTGGAAGGCCGGAGGAAAATGGCCAGTTGGAAGCCGGGGATCGGCTACGAGCATCACCGGGGCACGCCTTTCGTGTACGTCGGCAACAATCCCTACATCGCCTGCTACGAATACCGGCTCTTCGAGATGACCGGCGACCCGGAGTGGCGCAAGAGGGCGTTCGAGCAGATCGACTTCGCGTTGCAGGGACAGCAGGCCGACCCGTCCAAACCCGACTACGGCGTCATGCACACGTCCTGGTATTTCCGCAGGCAGGGCGAGGCCGAGGGGTTTTGCAGTTGGGACTGGGGGCATAACGGCTACAAAGTGGACCTGAATGCCTGGATGGCCAGGTACATCTTGCAGACC
>Ga0187848_10003492_pt1 | contig 11429 bp, 10 predicted proteins | sample June2016WEW_4_40_FD_132424 | JGI IMG/M metagenome (GOLD analysis project Ga0187848, IMG submission 132424) | Peatland microbial communities from SPRUCE experiment site at the Marcell Experimental Forest, Minnesota, USA - June2016WEW_4_40 | ecosystem: Environmental > Terrestrial > Soil >... | reverse complement strand
TCGGCCTTCGATCAGCTCGGCTGCAACTCGCCGCACACCGTGCTCGTGGAGCGGGGCGGGGCGGTGGACCCCGCCGCCTTTGCCCGGCTCCTGGCCGAGGCCATGGAGGTCGAATACCGCCGCGCCCCCCTGGAGCAAGCCGATCCCGCGGCCACCAGCGACGTGCTCACCGCCCGGGCCGAATATGCGATGCGCGGCCAGTCCTACGGCAGCCGCGGCATGGGCTGGACCGTCCTCTACGCCGACGAAGACGCGGGCCTGGCCGAGCCGTGCTTCCAGCGCACGCTGTTCGTCCGCAGCGTGGCCGACGTCTTCCAGGTCGTGCCGCTGTGCTCGCCGCACACGCAAACGGTGGGCCTGGCGGTGGACGACCGCCGCGGGCCGCTGGCCGAAGCCCTGACCGCCCGCGGCGTCCAGCGCTGCCCCGCGATCGGCGCCATGCGGCTTTACGAGACCCCTTGGGACGGGCTGTTCCTGATGGACCGGCTCGTGCGGTGGGTCAGCGCGGCCTGACAGAATATCTCCAACTCCCCACGAAAGGCAGGGCTCCCATGGCACAGCTTGTTGCGGTTTCAATGAAGGGTGTAAGGCGTCGCTGCCCGTCGCCCCACCCTGCCTTTCGGCTCTGCGCCGCCGCGGCCGTTGCCGTTGTGCTGCTGGCGGCCAACGCCGGCAACGGCCTGGACCTGGTTCGCCGGGGGCAGCCGGTAGCAACCATCGTCGTCCCGCGGGAGGCTTTGCCTTCCGAGCAAGCGGCGGCGGCCGTGCTGACCAGGTACTTGAAGATCGCTACCGGCGCGGAACTGAAGACAGTCACGGACCTCATCCCGCCGCCGGGAACGCTGATCTCCGTGGGCCGCACCAGGCTCGCGGAAAAAGCGGGCATTACGCCCGAGGGCCTGCAAGGGGACGGCTATCGCATCGTGGTCCGCCCGGAGTTCTCGGCCATGGTCGCCGGCGGCCCGCGGGGAGTCTCCGCCGGCGAGTCCCGCGGGGTGGCCGAGCCGGGCATCGTGTTCCTCCTGGGCCGCGATGCCGCCCGCACGGCCAAGCTGCTCGGCGGCTGCCAAATCCAGGGAAGCTGTCGCGCCGCATTCGGATTGCTGGAGCGGCTGGGCTTCCGCTGGGTTCAGCCCACCGCGAAGGGCTTCTTCGCGCCGGAGGTCCAGACCGTCTCCGTGCCGGACGATCTCGCGGTGACGTTCAACCCCCAATTCCTCTTCGCGCACCCGCGGCTGGTGGGCTTGGGCGACTGGTCGATAGTCCACGGCTTCCGCACGACGGTGAACCTGTACTCGCGGGGCGGTCATACGTGGTGTACGTTCGTTCCCGCCACCTACTGGGACACCCATCCCGAGTACTTCCGCATGTCCGGCGGAAAGCGGATCAAGCCCGAAGGCGACAATTACTTCCTCTGTCCCAGCAACCCCGAGGTGCAAAAACTGCTGGCCGAGGCCATCCGCAAGAAGTTCGACGAGGGCTACGACTGGGTCCAACTGGGACAGTCGGACGGATACCGCCCCTGCGAGTGCCCCGCCTGCCGGGCCCTGGACAAGCCCGGCGAGTTCCGCGAGCAGGTACACATCCCGCACTACAACGTGATCAGGATGCTGCAGGCGACCCACCCGGACCACTTCGTGCACCTGTTGCTGTACGAGCCGACCGTCAAGCCTTCGGCCCGCATCGACCGCTATCCGGCCAACGTGATCGGCGAAGTGGGCCTGACGGAGCGGCTGGCGGCGGCGTTCCTTGCCCCCGGGGCAATCGACCGCGCCAGGCTGGCGGCCGGGCACGAAGCGGGGTTGCGGGCCTGGGCGCAGCGGATCCCCTCCGGATTGACCGTCTATGCCTATTACTTCGGACTCTACCACGACCCCGGCTTGGCGCCCAAATCCACGCCGCGGAGGATGGCCGACGAGATCCGCAGCCTCTATCGCTGCAACGTCAAGGGGATCTACTTCTGCGGCGGCGGCGAGAGTTGGGGTTCCGAGGGCCCGGCGTACTACGCGGTGGCGCGGCTGATGAACGATCCTTCCTTGGATTCGGAGGGCTTGCTGGACGAGTACTGCCGCCTGTCCTTCGGTCTGGCTGCCGGTACGATGAAGAAATACTACGACCTGCTCTATCAGCGGCTCGACAACGATCGCTACGGCGCCCCGGACGCCGTGACGTACATGCTCGGGCTGTACCCGCTCCCGGTGCTGGACGAGATGGACGCCCTGCTGGCCAAGGCCCGGGCCGAGGCCCTCGACAGCCCGCGCGCCGGCGGCTGGCTGCGACTCGTCGAGCTGAGCCACCGGCAGCTCTCGGGAATCGCCCGCGCCGGCCATGCCTACCGCGCCTACCAGCAGCGGCCGACCCGCGAAGGATTCGAGCGGCTCAAGGGCCTGGTGCTGGGCTATCGCGCGCTGGCGGCCGAGATTCACGACCTCCGCCGGGCGGACCCGGCCTTCGTCGCCGACTACTTCCCCAACTGGCAAATCTGGGATCAGCAGATCGACAGCAACGGGGGCGATCCCAAGCTCAAGCTCGGCGTCCCTTTCACCTGGGACTTCCAGGCCCTGGAGAAAGACGGCTCGCTTCCCGGAACTCTCCGCAAGGCCGGGGACAAGCAGGCCCCCTGACAGACTGCCCCAAGACAACCACCTCACGCCCGGGAACCCACGACACCATGCCCCACGACAAACCCGCCCACGGCGTCAAGGCGATCAGGCTGGCCCTGAGCGAAGACGAGCGGACGCTGCTGGCCGACGAGCTCGGCTCCTGGGAGACCCGCTTGGTTCGCCGCATCCAGGAGACGCCGGCCGGAGAGGCCGTGCCCTTCACCTGGCAGGAGCTCAACGTCCTGACGATGCACGTCGCCCTGGAATCGCTGCTCTCCAGCGAGAAGGCCGCTGCGCGAGGGCTCCGCCGCCTGTACCGCCGCCTCGCGGCCACCCTGGCCCGCCGCGGCACCAAGACCATCTCCCCGCTCGAGGGCGCCCGGGCCGCACTCCGCGCCGGCGTCCGGCTGTCCGAGCAGGAACGGGAATCGCTCGTCCGCGTCACGCACCTCTCGCCCCCGCTCAGGCAGCGACTGGCGGAGGTCCCTGCGGGCACGCAGTTCCTCCCCTTGACCCCCGCGCAATTGGCCCAGGTGCAGCGGGCCATCGAAAAGGCCCTGCCCCGCACCGCCTCCCCCCACCGCAAACGCCTGCAAGACGTGCTCGAGCGAATCGTCTCGATCCACTAGCTAGGCCCGCCCGCCCTTTGGCTCGCGGTACTGCACCGCCGGCAGGCCCTTGAAGTCGGCGTCCTGGGTCCAAATGGTGGCCCCGTGGGCCCGCGCGGTGGCCAGAATGACGCTGTCGGCCATCGCCAGCTTGATGTTCCGGCTGATTCCGGCGGCGGCCAGGGCAAGGCGTGTGTCCAGATCCACCACGGTGCCCTGCCGCATCACGGCGGCAACCTGCAAGGCGTCGTCTTCGTTGCACTGTTGCAAGACCCGCTTGAAGACCTCGTAGAGAACCACCGTGGGAACGAGCAGATCTTCCGTCTTCTCGATCGCGGCGGCGAAGAACGGGGCATTCGCGCCGCCGGCGAAGTATTCGAGCCAGGCACTCGAATCCACGAGGTTCATGTCCGATCGCTTTCGCGCTCGACTCGCGTGTCCAGCCCCGGAAAGCGGCCGCGCAGTTCCCGGGGCGAACGGACGGGAATCAGCTCGATACGATCGCCGTAGACCATGGCCTGCACCTTTTGCCCGGGCGAAAGCCGCAGTTGCTCGCGAATCGGCTTGGGAATGACCACCTGGAACTTTGGCGAAATGGTAACGGTCGTCATGGGTACCTCGATCGATCAGGCCCTTGTATGACAAATATCATATCGATACAGCGGCCTAGTGTCAAGGGCCCCCGGGTGGCAGCCTGTTGGCAGCCGAACGCGGCCTTTGCACCCTCGCTGCGTGTGCTAGAATTGCGGTAGTCGTGCGCCGCAGACCCCTACAGCGAGGGGCCTGAAACTCCATTTCGCCGTCTAATCTCTAGTTTTGGCGACCCTCCCATGCCCCTACCCCTCGAACAGGCAATCCAGGACCGCTCGGCTACCGTGGGCGTCATCGGGCTGGGCTACGTCGGCCTGCCGTTGGTGCGGGCCTTCGTGGCGGCCGGCTTCCGCACCATGGGCTTCGACGTCGACCAGGCCAAGGTCCAAGACCTCCTGGCCGGCAAGAGCTACATCCGGCACATCCCGGCCGAATGGATCGCCGCCTGCGTCCAGAGCGGGGCCTTCGTTCCCACGGCCGACATGGGGCGGCTCGGCGAGCCCGACGCCCTGCTGATCTGCGTGCCCACCCCCCTGAGCGCGAGCCGCGACCCGGACCTGACCTTCATCGAGCAGACGGCCCGCCAGATCGCCCGCACGCTCCGCCGCGGGCAGTTGGTGGTGCTGGAGAGCACGACCTATCCGGGGACGACGCGGGAAGTGGTCCTGCCGATCCTCGCCGCGGGCAGCCTGGCGGCCGGCCGCGATTTCTACCTGGCCTTCAGTCCCGAGCGCGAGGACCCGGGCAATCCGCAGTTCTCGGCCGAGCGGATCCCAAAGGTGGTCGGCGGGATCGACGCCCCGAGCGGCCGCCTGGCCCAGGCTTTGTATGCCGCCGCGGTGGCCCAGGTCGTGCCGGTCTCGACCTGCGAAGTCGCCGAGGCCGCCAAGATCCTGGAGAACACGTACCGCGCGGTCAACATCGCCCTGGTCAACGAGCTGAAGGTCCTGTTCACCCGCATGGGCATCGACGTCTGGGAGGTGATCGACGCGGCGCGGACCAAGCCCTTCGGGTTCCAGGCATTCTACCCGGGGCCGGGACTGGGCGGGCACTGCATCCCCATCGACCCCTTCTACCTCACCTGGTTGGCCCGCCGCAACGGCATGACCACCCGCTTCATCGAGTTGGCGGGCGAAATCAACAGCGGCATGCCGGAGTACGTGGTCCAGCGGGTCATGGACGCGCTGAACGATCGCGGCACGGCACTCCGCGGCAGCCGGGTGGCCGTCCTGGGCGTGGCCTACAAGCGGGACGTGGACGACCCGCGGGAAAGCCCGTCCTTCCGGCTCATGGAATTGCTCTTGGCCAAGGGGGCGGTGCTGAGCTACAACGATCCCTACATCCCGCGGCTGCCCGCCATGCGCCACTACCGCCTGCCGGACATGGCCAGTTGCCCGCTGGAGCCCGCCTACCTGGCCGCCCAGGATTGCGTGCTCGTGGCCACCGACCACGCGGCCTACGACTACGAGCTCGTCGTGCGGCACGCGCGGCTGGTGGTCGACACCCGCAACGCCACCAAGAACGTCCGCCAGGGGCGGGAGAAGATCGTCAAAGCTTGAACAACCAAGGGATTGGGGATTAGGGATTAGAGGGAAGCCGCGACGGGCTACTTCCAATCTGAAATCTCAAATCCCCAATCCCTAATCCCCAATCCCTAATCCCCAATCCCTAATCCCCAATCCCCAATCCCTCGCTATGCTCGGCACGTCACTCGATTTCACCGCATACCTGGGCCGGCTCCAAACCGAGCTCGCGCGGGTCAGTCCAACCGAGGTCGAGCAGTTGGCCGACCTGCTCCACCAGACGTGGCGGGACGGCCGCTCGGTGTTCATCTTCGGCAACGGCGGCTCGGCCTGCTCCGCCTCGCACCTGTGCGAAGACCTGGCCAAGGGCACCCTCCGCGAGGCGGACCTCCGCGACGAGACGAAGCGGCGGCTGCGGGTCATGAGCCTCACCGATAACGTCGGCTGGCTCACCGCCGTGGGCAACGACTGCGGCTACGACCAGATCTTCGTGCAGCAGTTGATGAATTTCGGACAGCGGGGCGACCTGGCCATCGGCATCAGCGGCTCGGGCAACAGCCCCAACGTGCTGGCCGCCGTCGAGTGGGCCAACCGCCACGGCCTGGTGACTTTCGGCATGACCGGCTTCGGCGGCGGCAAGCTCCGCCAGATCCAGCAGGCGGGCATCCACGTCCCCCTGGACGACATGGGTATGGTCGAGGCGATCCACGGCTGCCTGATCCACTGGATCGTCGACGACCTGCACGGCCGCATCAACGCCTGCGGCCGCTACGCGCGGTAGGGGACAATCGTTCACTGGGGACTGTCCCAATTTTCGCGGCGGAGACGATCGAGCCACGACAACGGGCCTATTTCGCCGCGAAAATGGGACTGTCCCCTTCCGCCCCCTTGGGCAGCGTCGCGCATCCCGGGGCGGTGGGGAAGTTGCTGAGCGGGTTTCGGGAACTTCAAGGCAGGAGGAAACGAACATGAAAGTGTTCTGGCTGCTGTTGGCCATCCCCCCTGCCGGCATCTGCTTTGGGGCCGGGCAGGAACCCGCGTCAACGCCGCAGGCCAGGGAACCGATCTGCGACGGAAGAACCCTCAGTGAATGGGCCAGCCGGGCGAAAAACAAGGATACGGAATTCCCGGACAGAAGCGTGGCCCTTTGGGCCCTGAGGAGCATCGGTCCGAAAGCCATCCCGGTTCTCACCGAGCTGCTCGAGGATAAAGATGCCGGCATTCGCGGCGAAGCGGCGGCGGCCCTGGGGGGATTGGGTCCCAAGGCGAAGACGGCTATCCCGGCTCTCACCGAACTGCTCAGGGACAAAGACCCAGGCGTCCGCAGGGATGCGGCCGGGGCCCTGGGGCGAATGGGGCCCGAGGCGAAGACGGCCATCCCGGCGCTGACCGAATTGCTCGCGGACAAGAACTGGTGGGTCCGCTCCGCCGCCGCTTCAGCCCTAGGGCAGTTAGGTTCCGAGGCCAAGGCGGCTAGTGCGGCCCTCGCTGATCTGCTTCGGGACGAGGGCGGTCGCAGCACCGCCGCCTGGGCCCTGGGGAGAATCGGCCCCCAGGCGAAAATTGCCGTCGCGGCCCTCACCCGGCTGCTCAAGGACCAAGACCCGGACGTTCGCCTTTACGCCGCCTGGGCCCTGGTGAAAATAGTCTCCGAGCAGGAGGCGGCAATCCTGGCCCTCACCCGACCGCTCAGGGACCAGGACTGCGAATTCCGCATTGGTGCCGCGAGGGCCCTGGGGGATTTAGGTCCTGAGGCGAAGATGGCCGTCCCGGCCCTCACCGGACTGCTCCAAGATACTGACGCGGAGGTCCGCGACGCGGCGGCCCAAGCCTTGGAAACAATCAAGAATGGAAAAAAGCAGGGCGGAATGCCCGAGCGCGAGCCTCCCTCTCCCGGACAGCTTCCCTTTTCGCCGCACGGGGGAGGAATGGGCGGGATGATGTGAGCCCCGCTCGGCTTGAAACTGAGGCGATTGCCGGGGCGATCCAGCGCCCTCGCGTGGAGATGAAAAAGACGTCGCGTTGCCAACGGAGAGAACCATGACCACCGCCATCATCAGCGGCGCCGGACTAGACTGACGGTCGCAACCGGCAGTCCTCGACGGCAGTGGCGGGCTATTGTCGTCGCAGGACCGCTCGGAGTCATCCCCGGACCTTCACTGGACAGTCGCGAGATTTCTCTTGCCGTTCAGTTTCCGGGCCGCGAGGTATCGCGCAAACCGATCCACAAAGATAGCGCTGAATACCTCGGCGCCCGCCGGGTTGAGATGGGTCGCATCGCTGAACTTGCCGGCGTCCAGGCCGGGGGTGTCGCGCATGTCCAGCAGGTCCATGTCGTATCTTGCGATGATGTCGAGCACCTGCGGGGGAACGTCATAGTGACTTTGGATGGGCATGGCCAGGATCGCGACACGGATCCCTCGGCGGCTGCACAGGTCGAGCATCCGGTCGAGCTTGTCGTACGTCCATGCGCGCTTCGCGGAAGAACCGGCGGCCGGCGGCCGATTGGCGGACCGCAAGCGAATCTCGCTTTCCCGGTAGTCGGGCAGAAGACGCTCGAAGACGAACTGCCGAACGCGGAAACGGTTGGCGAACGCCTGGCTGAGGTAACAGTGCAGAAACTCGCATAGCTGCCCCAGCCCCACCTCGTCCTTGAGCACCTCGTGCACGTCCGACCAATCGCAATGATAAACCATCCGCTCGATTTCGACGCCGGACTGATCCGCCAAGCCGGTTTGGGCAAAGGGCACGATGAGCACCTTCGGCGGTTCGGGGGTCGGCTCCACGTAATGCTTGTAGATGCGAAACGTCTCCGTCATGAACGCCCCCTCGAAGGCCACGAACGTGAACTTCACCGGGACGCCGAACCCGGCGGGAGCGGCCGCTTGGATCACCGCCCGGTCGAATCCGTGCAAGCTCAGCGAATTGCCGAGGACCAGCGCGCTGAGGTCTTCGGTCGCACAGCCCTGGCGCACTTTCCGGTGCAACCCGCCGATTTCTCGCAAGTCTCGCGAGAAACGCGTGCCCATCAGCGGAAAGAACGACTCGGCGGCGGTCCATGCGACCAGGACGACGGCGAGGACCCGGAGTTCGGTCCTAAAACTGGAAGTAGATGAATTCATGCGGGATCTCGGCACAGAAGAAGAGCATCATCAGCGTGCAGTAGGCGTAAACCAGCCCTCGATTGAGCCAGGACGACCGGGTGAGCAGCAACAAGTCGCCTTTGCGGTCCAGCCACCATTCGAAGACCAGCAGCGGGCCGCAGAAAAAGGCCGTGGCCGCCAGGCAGTGCCAGGCGAAGGGTGTCATGAACCAATGGGTCGTCAGCCGCACGAGCATCTGCCAGACCTGGGTCATGCTTTGCGCCCGGAACAAGAGCCAACCGAAGCACACCACGTGGAACATGAGCAGCACGGCCAAGACGGTCTTGATCGGCGAGCGACGCGGCGACTTGGCCTTCTCGAACGGCCGGTAGAGGCACAGGATCAGGCCGTGGAACGTTCCCCAGGCAATGAACGTCCAGCCGGCGCCGTGCCACAGCCCCCCGAGGAACATGGTCAACATCAGATTGCGGTAGGTCTTCCATTTGCCACGCCGGTTGCCGCCCAACGACACGTAGAGGTAATCGCGCAGCCAACTGGATAGGCTGATGTGCCACCGCTTCCAAAAATCGCTCGGCGACGTGGCCAGGTACGGCATGCGGAAGTTCGTGGTCAGATCGATCCCCAGCCATTTCGAGGTCCCCTGGGCAATCGACGAATAACCCGAGAAGTCGCCATAGATTTGGAAAGCAAAAGCATACACGCCTACCAGGATCTCACCGCCGCTGAGCGTCGCCGTATCAGCCAGGAAGATCGCGTTGGCGATCGTGGCCATGTTGTCGGCGATGACGATCTTCTTGAACAGACCGATGATGACGTGGTAGAGCCCTTCGACGAAGTCGTTCGCCGTGAAGCTCCGCGGCCGCGCAACCTGGGGCAAGAGCGAGGTGGCTCGCTGGATCGGCCCGGCCACCATGTGTGGAAAATAGCAAACATAGACGCTATAGGTCAACAAGTCGGGCTCGGCCTTGACGACGCCACGGTAGACGTCGATCACGTAGCTCATCGAATTGAACGTATAGAACGAGATGCCCACGGGCAGAATGATATTGAGGCTGGGCAGCGAAGCCTCGATCCCGAAGCTGCTGAGCAACTCCATCATTTCCCGGGCAAAGAAGCCGTAGTATTTGAAGAAGCTCAGGAATGTCAGGTTGACGACAACCGAGACGACCAGCAGGGTCTTCTTCCACTTCTGCGTTGTGGACCTCTCGATCCAGATGCCCGAGCCGTAGTCCAGCACGGTCGAAAACAGCAGCAGGATCAAGAATCGCCAGTCCCACCATCCGTAGAAGATGTTGCTGGCCACCAGCAGGAGCACGTTCTGGCCACGGTGCGGCAAAAGGCGATACAGCACGAAGACGATGGCAAAGAAGATCCAAAACTCGTAGCTGTTGAACAACACGGTTCGGTCCCGTTTCTCCCAAGAACGCAAGGGGGCAACCGGAGCAAGTTCCCGCCCGTGCAGCAGCGCCAAGACGAAATCGGAGGAGCGAATCCTTGCATCCGACAGATTGACCGGCACCTTCAGTGGCCCCCCGCCTGTGGGGCGGCGCCGCGGAGGGGGTATTCCCCTAGTTTCGTCACAACCGAGGTGGAAATCAACACCCGCGTGCGGCAAGAACCGCTGCCGAGCGCCAAGTTGTTTGGCAACCGGTCTTTGAGATCTGGCGACATGTCGAGACTTGGTCCCAGACGGCAGTTCGGAGTATGCGGTTGCAGTGCTGCCGGGGCCGGATCAACCGGAACGTTAGCTACGCCGATTGGGGCGAGTGGTCCGGCTGTGCTGAATGGATCGGTGCTCGCGGCCACGAACGGTTGTGCCAACGGGTGCCGGCACTTCTCGAATAAAGGCGGCCGGACCACTGACCGGAGTTCACAAGTTGTCGCGCTCGGTCGCAACCCATGATGACACAACAGGTTGCGTGCAGCCGCCCGTTACGCTAGAATGTGTTCCTCGGGCCTGGGGAGCGCCAAGATCGACAGCAGGCAGTCTGGAAACTCGTGTCTCTGGCTCAACACGGCTTTCCGGCGGGCCACGCGCTGGCCTGGTTTTCGCGGGTACATGTCGATCACCTCGCGGATGCCCCCCAGTTCCCACAGCAGTCGCTCCCTTGAAATGTCGATCCCCGCCCGGCGAATGCGGTGCAAGAGCGCAACCGGTCGCGGCCCACGCAGACGCGGCATCTTGCCGCGTTGTCCCGGGGCCGATGTTGTTCGAACCTGGCCGAAAGCGGCAAGATACCACTTCTACAACTCCGGCCCCCAAGAAACGTAAGCTTTACAGTCAGCGGGCACAAACCATGACCACCGCCATCATCATCGGCGCCGGACCGGCCGGACTGACGGCCGCCTACGAACTACTGGAGCGCTCGGACATCGTGCCGATCGTCCTGGAGATGACCGACTACACCGGCGGCATCTCCCGCACGGCCAACTACAAGGGCAACCGCATCGACATCGGCGGGCACCGCTTCTTCTCCAAGTCGGACCGCGTGATGGACTGGTGGCTCGACCGCATGCCCATCCAGAAGCTGGCCGAGGGGCAAGCCACGATCGACTACCGCGGCCGCAGCCGCCAGGTGGCCGGCGGCGACGCCGCCCCGGACCCCGAGACGACCGACGGCGTTTTGCTCCTCCGCCGCCGCAAGAGCCGCATCTATTTTCTCCGCAGGCTCTTCGAGTACCCGATCCAGCTCAGCGGCGACACCGTCCGCAAGCTCGGCTTGATCCGCATGGTGCGGATCGGCTGCAGTTATTTGTGGGCCATGGCCTTTCCCTTCAGGCCTGCCAAGAACCTGGAAGAGTTCTTCATCAACCGCTTCGGCCGCGAGCTGTACCGCACCTTCTTCCAGTCGTACACCGAGAAGGTCTGGGGCATGAGCTTAATGCAATTCAGACTGGCGGTGCTAACTTCCATCCTGTTTTATTCGCTATTGAATCTTTCGCCCTGAGCAGATTAAGTCGGCTATTGGCAAGTGCTAACTTCCATCCTGTTTTATTCGC
>Ga0187848_10003491_pt1 | contig 11436 bp, 8 predicted proteins | sample June2016WEW_4_40_FD_132424 | JGI IMG/M metagenome (GOLD analysis project Ga0187848, IMG submission 132424) | Peatland microbial communities from SPRUCE experiment site at the Marcell Experimental Forest, Minnesota, USA - June2016WEW_4_40 | ecosystem: Environmental > Terrestrial > Soil > Wetlands... | reverse complement strand
GATGATGTACACGCTGGGGCACGATTTCATGCCGCCGTCCATCCACGCGGGCGGGCTGCGTTACCACGGCATGTCGCCGATGGTCAGCCACGCGCTCAAGCTCGGGCTCATCGAAGCGGAAGCCTACCATCAGACGAAAGTCTTCGAGGCCGGAACACTCTTTGCGCGCAGCGAAGGGATTGTGCCCGCGCCGGAATCCGCGCACGCCATTGCCGCCGTCGTCAACGAGGCGGCCAGGGCGCGTGAGGCGGGCAAGAAGCGCGTCATTCTTTTCAATCTGTCCGGACACGGGTTGCTCGACCTGAGCGCCTATGAGACCTACCTCACCGGAAAACTGCAGGATGTTTAACCCTCAACTCCAACCTTCAAAAAAAACAACCATGAAAACTCGAATTCAATTCCTTCTGCTGGCGTCGTCGTTGGTGGCGCTGCCGGGTATTTTGCAAGCCCAACCCTCGGCCGAGTATGTGCCAGGCTCCGAAGGCATCAAGGGAGCCTCGCTGCCGCCGCCGGGATTCTATGTCCGCGACTACAATTACTTCTACTGGGCCGACCAGTTAAACGACTCCTCCGGCAATAAAAATGGTCCGGCAGACCTCGATACCTTCACTTACGCGAACATACCCCGTGTGATTTGGATCACGGACACGAAGTTTCTCGGGGGATTCGTCGGTGTGGATGCACTCCTGCCTCTTGTCTATCAGCAAACCAGCGTCAACACGCCGGGTGGTCCGTTCAGCGGCAGCACCTTTGGCATCGGAGATTTCTTCGCCGAGGGCACGCTCTCCTGGCATCCCAAACAGTTTGATTTTGCCATTGGCAGCGGCGTCTGGGCGCCCACGGGCGATTCGGGCAAGCCGCCCACCACGCGCATTGGCGCGGGCTTTTGGACGTTCATGCAAACCGCCGGGGCGACTTGGTATATCGATGAGGCAAAGACCTGGGCGGTGTCGGCGCTGAACCGGTACGAATTCAGCACCGAGCAACGCGACACGGATCTCATTCCCGGACAGACTTACACACTGGAATGGGGCGTGAGCAAGAGCGTCTGCAAGGAAGCCGACCTGGGCGTTGTGGGTTATTACCAGCAACAGGTGAACCCCAACGAAGGCGCATCATACAGCAGCCGCAGCCGCGTGGCAGCCGTCGGCCCGGAAGTCAGTTTCATGTTCCCGAAGCAGATGTTCTTCGTCTCGCTCCGCTACAATTACGAATTCATGGCGGAAAGCCGGGCGCAGGGCAACGCCGTCACACTGACCCTCACGAAGCGGTTCTAAACCGGGCGCGGAAAACATTTCCCGATTGCGGGAGGGCCGACAGGTGGCCGGACTTTTTTATCCGGGGCCGATGACAGGGTAACGGTTGCGATTTGCCGTCACTGGACTAGATTGCACGATGGAAGTTTCCGGGAAAATCCAATGCCCATTCTGCGGGCAGGCGTTCGAAATGGTGGTGGACACGAGCGTGCCGAGCCAGCGGTTCACAACGGACTGCGAGGTGTGCTGCCATCCGTTCGATGTGGTGGCCGAGTGCGAGCCGGGCAAAATTCTGAGCTTGGACGTGGCGGGGAATTGAGGCAGCTTGCGCGCAATGCAATTCACAAATCGGTTTTTTCGGAATCACGTCATCTTTTGCCGGCGGTCGCAGGGTGGAAGGCAACGCTGGCATGGGTTGATCTTCGCTGTTCCCCTCTAGTCTGACATCCCTTTCCACCCGCCATGCTTTCAGTCCATCGCTCCGGCAAGTCAACGGAAACAATCCCGTTGTTGGACGTGGTCCGGATATTGGCCGCATGGATGGTGCTGGCATGGCACACCAGTGATCACGTTGGCTATCGGTTGCCGGTTTTCGGGTCGGCCGCCATTGCCGTGGACGCATTCATAAATGTATCGGGATTTTTGATGATTTTCCATTACTGGGAACGGCGGGAGAAGGAGCCTTGGAACGAGTCGGCAACCTGGTGGCGGTTTTATGTCCGGCGTTTTTTCCGGATCGCCCCGCTTTATTACTTTTTACTCCTGTTTCTGATTGTCGTGAAGTTGACCCCCAATATCCTGATGATGGGCGCCGGCCTGCCAACGTGGCGATGGCTGCTGCTGCGCCTTTCGTTTTTGTTCGGCTTTCTGCCCCATGAATCCACCAATTGCGCGATGCCGGACTGGAGCTTGAGCTTGGAAATGCAATTTTACGCCTGTTTTCCATTCCTGGCGCTGGCGATGAACCGGCTGGGTGCGGGTTTGTTTTTTTTCCTTTGCGCCTTGGTGGGCGCCTTGTGTCGTTTTTCGGTGGGTTACTATAATGACGCCGCTCCCGGCCTCTGGCTGTATTTCGATCAGCCCTCCATTCTGCCCGTCAAACTTCACACTTTTGCCGTCGGCATGGTGATTGCGTGGGTGCTCGTGCGGGGAACACAGGAATTAAAATCCAAATGGTTCTGGGCGGCTTTCCCGGTTTATCTGTTGACCTGCAAAGAAAATTTTCTGTGGTTGCTGGCGGCCATTTATTCGACCGGCTATGTCGTCTGCCTTGTTCCACCGCTGCGCGCCCGGTTTTTTGGCCTGGTGCGGGCTTCGGATCAAATGCTGCGTAAATTGCCCCTGAGAAAAACCCTGGCCGATTGTTCCTACGGCACCTATCTCATTCACAACATTGTCATCTCCCTGGTGCTTGCGAAAATTTGGCCGGCCTTGCCCAAAGGCCAGGGCTCGCTCGGGCAGTTTCTCCCCGCTTTCATGTTGAATCTGGGGCTGACGACCCTGTTGAGTTATTTGCTGGATTTGGCGATCGGGAGACCGGGAATCAATGGGGGCAAAATGATCATCCGGAGGTTTGCCGCCGGTCGTCCGGGTGCGGGCGGGGGCCGGGCCGGGTGAAATTCCGGGCTTGGATGTGGCGGCGAATTGAGGCAGCCTGCGGTCGTGCACAATTTTACGAACACGGTCCTTTGGATTTACATCGTCCTGCTGCTGGTTGGCGGGCTGATCGGGTTCTTCAAGGCAAACAGCAAGGTGTCGCTCATTTCGTCGTCGGTGTTCGCGGCGGTGCTGGTATTGACCCAAACCGGGATTTTTAAGCCGTCGGTGTCACTCATTCTGGTGAACGTGCTCCTGGCGGCGCTGCTGGTGGTGTTCGCCATCCGGCTGGCGAAGACGAAAAAATTCATGCCGAGCGGTTTGATGCTGGTGCTGACCATCCTGACGCTGGCGCTGCGGAACATTTTCAAGGATTGAATTGCCGGATCGGGTGAAATTCCTTGCACAGACGGTCTCCGATTCGTAATTTACGTTTCCTTTTTGGCGCACCCATAGCTCAATTGGATAGAGCGGCTGACTACGGATCAGCAGGTTTCAGGTTCAACTCCTGATGGGTGCGCCAGTTCTGCTTGCGCGACACATGCCCATGCTTCGTTTATTGACCAGCTTTGCTTTTCAAATAGGTGCCGCAGCCGATGATGATGGTCGAGAGAATCAATGTCGCGATGCCTCCGGCAATCAAGGTATGGGCTTTTTTGCTGGAGCCTTTCCACTCATGCAAAATCCAGCCCCACATCGTGCTGAAGATGATGATGCTCGCCATGTGCAGCGTCCAACTGGCGAACTTGAATTTGCCCATCTGGGTTTCGCCCATGGTGTAGAAGAAAAACTGGAAATACCAGCAGGTGCCGGCCAGCGCCGAGAACAGGTAGTTGGCCAGCACCGGCACCTTGAGATCGGGCTGCAACGCCGCGGCCGCACCCGGCGCGGGAGCGTGTTCGGGGCGGATATGGAATGAAAAGTACTGGTAGCCGCTGCGATTTTTTAAATTCAGCAGCACGCACCAGATGAAGTTCGTTGTGAATCCGCCGAGCAACACCACAGTGAGCTTGGGCAGGCCGGTCCAGATTTTGTTGGTGCCCGCCGCGAGGGAAGCGTCACCGATGGGATTGCCCGCGGTGAGGGCAAAGGCAAAACAGGCGCTCATGATGCCGGAAAACGTCGCCACCAGGAGGCCCTTGGTGAAATTGAATTCCTTGATGACCTTTTTCTTTTCCTCCTCGGGCATTTCCCTTTCCTTGGTGAATCCCGCCAGGGCCGCAATGCCGATGCCCAGCAAACAAATCGCCACGCCCGCCAGGGTGACCTGGCCGGCAGTGGTTTTGGCAATTTCAATGATGCTGGAGTCCACCGGAATGTCCGGCATGAACGTTTTGAAAATGGGCGGCAACAGCGTGCCGAAGGCGGCGCAATAGCCCAGCGCCACGCCCATGCCCAGCGACATGCCGAGGTAACGCATCGTCAGACCGAACGTCAGTCCGCCGAAACCCCACATGGCGCCGAAGAAATACGTCCACCACAGCGTGCTCACCGATTGTTGCTTCAACACCCCCGGCAAATCGTTGGTCATGAAGGACGCCAGCAGCCACGGGCAGATGATCCACGAGAAAAATCCACCGACGAGCCAGTAGGTTTCCCACGACCATTTTTTCACGCCGCGGTACGGCACGTAAAAACTTCCGGACGCGAGACCGCCGAGCCAGTGGAAGAAAACGCCCAGGAATGGATTGCCCATGGTGTGATTAGGTAATTTAGTTTGTCAGGTTCGCGTTTTGTTGACAAGAAATCCCCGACGGTACGAAAGACAACGCGGAGCGTTGTTGGAAATTAATGTCTGGAACCGCTTTGCGGTGATCAAACATGGCTGCGTTTGCTCAAAACGTTTTTCTCGTAGCGCTTCACTTCCGCCAGCCACGCCTCGCCGGCCGGAACGCCTTTGCTCTCGCAATAAAAATCCCACACCGTGCCGTACGGCAGCGATTTGATTTCCTCCTGCAACGCCAGCCGCGTCGTGTAATCGCCGGCGCTTTCGGCGGCGCGCAGTTTCGCCGTCGGTTCCAGCAATGCGAAGAGCAGGGCCCGAAGCATGTTGCGCGTGCCGATGGTCCAGGCGGCAACCCGGTTGATGCTGGCGTCAAAATAATCAAGCCCGATGTGGACGCGGCCGGTAAAACCGTTCGCCACGATTTCGCGGGCGATGGCCTGCAAATCGTCGTTCAAGATGACCACGTGGTCGCTGTCCCAGCGGACGCCGCGGCTGACGTGCAGCAAAATCTCCGGCAAAAATTGCAGCACACTGGAGATTTTGTCCGCGATGCCCTCGGTCGGATGATAATGGCCGGCGTCCAGCGTCAGCAGTTTCTTCCGGCTCACGGCATAGCCGAGATAAAATTCATGCGAACCGGCAACGTAACTTTCGCTGCCAATACCGAACAATTTCGGTTCGACAGAATCAAGGTTCAGATTCGACGGAACCGGTTTCTTGAAAATCATGTCGAGCGATTCGGCGAGCCGCGCGCGCGGCGCGTTGCGGTCGGCGGGCGTGTCCTTCATGCCGTCGGGAATCCAGACGTTGGTGATGCAGGTTTTTTCGAGCGCCTGGCCGATGGCCGCGCCGATGTCGCGGCAGCGGATGCAGTGCTCGATCCAGAACCGGCGGATGTTTTTGTCCGCGTGCGACAGCGTGAAGCCGTCGGCCGCTTTCGGATGCGAGAAGCAGGTCGGATTGAAGTCCATGCCGATGCCGTTTTGTCTGGCCCACGCAATCCAGTTTTTGAAATGTTCCGGCGTGATTTGATCGCGGTCCACTTTCCTGCCGCCGAACTCGCCATAGCAGGCGTGGAGATTGAGGCGATGCTTGCCCGGAATGAGCGAAAACGTTTTTTCCAGGTCGGCGCGCAATTCGTCCGGCGTCCGCGCCTTGCCCGGATAATTTCCCGTGGCGACCAGCCCACCGCCCAGCGTCCCGCCGGAATTTTCAAAGCCGCCGACATCGTCGCCCTGCCAGCAGTGGAGCGAGATGGGAATTTTCTCCAGGATCTTTAGTGCGCGGTTCGCGTCCACGCCCAATGTGGCGTAACGTTCTTTGGCCAGTGAAAAAAACTTTTCAATGTTGTTCGGGGAGCTCATCGCAAATGAAAATTAAACGGGATTTTTACTGCCGGAAACTATCCGAAAAATGCACCGGCCAAGGCAATCACCATTTTGAGTCATGCCACCGGTTTGCCCCTGGGAGCGCCGGCGTCCCGCCGGCTCATTGCCTGACGACGGACTGAAACGAACTCGCCGGTGAGACACCAGCACTCCCAGGATCTGTAGTCCTTACAAACACAATTCATAGCGAGGTGTTCTTGAACGAATCTGCCCCGGGAGGAATTGCCTTGCCGGCGGGTTTGCTGCAAAGTCGCACGAATCGTCCGGGCAAACATGAAAACCACTGCCATCCTGCTGCCGCGAAATCAGCGCCGCCCTGCCATTCACTTGTTGTCTCTGAGAAATGGAACTAATCACGGGGCTGGCCGCAGATTTTCCCACCGCACATTCCACTGGCCGTTGTCCGGAAAACCGGGCGCATTCCGTTTCGGTGATGAATCCCATCCGGCGGCCATCATGGCCGTGGCGTAAAGCAGGCCGCCGTTGGCGGGCAGATAAATCGTCAGACCGGGCCGCTGATAAACCTGGCCGTTGAGCGCCCAATGATTTTTTGGCGTGTCGAACAGCAGCGCGTCCACGGCGCGCTCCAGTTCGCCGAGCCGGGCCGCACACATCGCCATCATCGGATAATCCCAGCCCCAGGTGTCCGGCCAGTTCCAGTTTTTCCAGACCCAATCCAGCGTGTTCCGCATTGTTTCCACGTCAATTCCCGGTCCCGGTACGAAGCTCAACGCACCGAGCACGGCGGGATGGTCCTTGTTCCAGCGCGGATTCGCATAGGAATCCGGCGCGGTTTCGGTAAAGAGATATTTGCCGTCGGCCACCGGCGCTTGGGCGAGGCCTTTCAAGACCGCGTCCCACTTTTCATCGCGCGGAAAACCGAGGCGCTCGCGCCAAAGTTGAGCCGTCTCCAAGCCCCAGCGCCAGTAGGTCAGTTCGAACGTCGGGTTGAACGTTTTGTTCTTCGGAAAAATTTCCTGCGCACATTGCAATGTCGGGCCAAGGACGTATTGTTTCGTTTGCTCGTCCCATGTCGCGTAGCTGGCCATGAAATCCGCTGTCGCAAAAACGATGTTGCTGTATTTTTCCAGCGTTTTGCGGTTGCCGTGGCTGCGATAGCAAAGCTCGGCGTAGAAAATCGGATGCGGCTGCTGCCAGATGAGAAACGGCCCGATGGGCGACGGCGATTCCGCACCGCCCGGACTCGTCATCTTCGGCCAGCGCGCACCGGCGTAGCCCTGTTTTCGCGCTGTGGCTTCCGCGCGTGGCAAAATTTTCTGATAGTAACCGAGGCTTTTCTCAAGCAGCCCGATGCGATTCCACAATGCGAAATGTGCCTCGTGCCACCAGTGCATCTCCAGGTGAAACTTGCCTTCCCACGTGTTGTAGGTCAGGCCGGTCTCCGCCGGCGGATATTCGCCGGCGTCCTGAATGGCCGTGAGGTATTGCGACAACACGATGCGGCGTTCGAGTTCAAACCAGCGCGGGTCCTTGCTGCCGGACAAATCAATCGCGCCGCCGGTGTTCCAAAAATCGTTCCAATGTTTTTGCGCCGCCCGTTTTGCCTGCGCAAACGTCGGCAAATTTTTAGCCGTGAGATTCGTCGGTGAAAAAGCGCAGACGAATTCGAGCACATCCGTCTTGCCTTCACCCTGACCCTCTCCCGGAGGGAGAGGGAACAGCTTTTGTGCGTCATTTGAATTGGTTGCGACTTTCGATTCACCCGCCGTCGGAGGATGACTCTCCTCCGCGGTAGGGCGCGTCACTCCGTGCGCGCCGTCCGTGGTGTTCAAAAGAGCGGCGGGCAGAGGACTGCCCGCCCTACCGTCCGGCCCAAACCCGACCACAAATCTATGTCGCCCCACCTCCGTCAAAGTTGCCCCGGCAGTCCATTTGGCCGCGGCGAAATATTCGTCATTGTCCAGCTTCCGGGAAAAATTGGCCTCGTCTGACCTGGATTGGTTCAGGAAAGTTTCATGCGCCTCCGGCTTGCTCCAATCCGCGGTGATGGTTTCACCCGTGCCATAGGGAAAATGAATGTGAATCGCCAGCCGTCCCGATTTCGCCAGCGGCGATTTCACGCGCACTGCTATTCCATCCAGCCGTGGATCGCAAACGGTTTCCACCGCGACCGGCTGGCCGTCGAATTCGAAATGGCTCACGATTTCGCCGTCCCACAAATCCAGAGTTTGTTCGACATCCGTCAAATCATTCGTCCGCGCCGGAGAACCATCGGTGTGCATGAGGACAAAACCGATCTGGCCGAGGTGCAGCCGGTGTGGATTGGCGCGCAGCCATTTGATTTCCGGCGTCTGCTCGTCGCCCGGCACGTCGGCATACGGCACCAGCCGTCCGTTGAGGTCGGGAAATTCCTTGAAATGAAAACGGTCGATATTCCAGTTGTTCGGGTTGGGGGCCGTGTGCCAGCCCCAGTCCGACAACGTGCCGAGCGGAACGGTCTGCTCGAACGCTTCGGGAAAGGTCTGCAACCCGGTGGCGTCCACGGTGAAGGCGAATCCGCCATTGCCGACGGTCAGCGGGTTGTCGGCGTCGAACCGGCGCAACACGACGTTGTGCCGCGTTACCAGTGCCTGCCGGTCAATTCGCCCCGGCGAAGTCTCCTGCGGCGCGCCAGAGCGCGCCAGCGCGACGGCGGCCGGCGCAGCCTGGGTCGGCGGCGCGGCGTGGGCCACAACGGCGCAGAGCAGAACAATACTATGAAAATGAAACCAAAGCGCGGTTTTCGATTGCATGGTTCGAATTTATTGTTACCAAATCAGAGGCAAACGACACATTCAAATTTCCATGGCCAAATTATTTCTCAGACCCGATTCCAGCACCCAAAGGCCACTCGCGTTTACGACAAGCTGATTGAAAAACACGCCCGCTGCGAACGCGAGGCGCTGAAACACACTTGACCAATGGGGATCAATTTGATTTTGGCCCGGATTGTCCGTCCCACTGAAACGTTTTGCCCTTCTTGATTTTCACGTCGCGGGTCACATCGCCGTAGCGCAGGCGGCAGGGATTGCCGAGGAGCGAATGCACGGTGGCGGAAACCAGTTTCCCGTCCTTCCAGGTGATGTCCACCTCAAAACCGCCGCGCGCGTGCAATCCCTTTACGCTGCCATCGGGCCAGGCTTTCGGCAGCGCGGGCAGCAGATTGATTTCATCCTCGTGGGATTGCAGCAGCATTTCACAAATACCGGCGGTGATGCCGAAGTTGCCGTCCATCTGCATGGGCGGGTGCAGGCCAAAGAGATTGGGGCAGGTGTTGCGCGTGGAAAACAACTGCTGGAGCATCCGATGCGCACCCTCGGCGTCGTGCAGGCGCGCGAAGAGGGCGGTGCGCCAGGCGAACGACCATTCGCGCACGTCGCTGTCCGGCGCAATGCCGCGCGCGTTGATGGAAACCTTTGCCGCCGCCGCCAGTTGGGGCGTTTTGACGATGCTGATTTGCCGGCCGGGATACACCGCGAACAGATGCGACGTGTGGCGGTGATGGTCATTGCACGTGTCGAGTTCCGGATATTTCGGGTCATGCAATTCAGTCATCCATTCGAGCAACTGGCCCCAACTACCGATTCCCGGAATAACCAGCTTGTCCCGCAGCACGGCGATTTTATCACGAAACGCCTTGTCTGCGCCGAGCGCGTCCGCCGCGGCGACGGTGTTGTTGAACAGGTCCCAGACAATTTCCTGATTGTAACTCACGCCGTCCAGGATCGGGCCGTGTTCGGGCGACCAGCCGTTGGGCACGACCAGCCGGCCATCGGGCAAAGCCTTCAAATGGTCCATCCAGAATTCGCAGGTTTCCTTCATCACCGGCCAGGCCGTCCGCTTCAAATATTTTTTGTCGCCAGTGAAGGCATAATGTTCCCAGAAATCGTGGCAATACCAGGCGTTGGCCGTCTTGTCCCATTTCCAGCCCATGCCGCCGTAAATATTGTGCGAGGTGCGAATGGCCCAGCCGCGCGTGGTCATCGCGCCGGCGGGCGTCTTGAGTTCGAGCGAGGCGTCGGTGGCCTTGCGCCAGGCCGGGAGCTGGCTCAGTACGAGGTCAAAGAACGGCTGATGGCACGCGGACAGGTTGGCCACTTCGGCGGGCCAGTAATTCATCTCCACGTTGATGTTCGCGTGATAATCGGAATGCCACGGCGGATTGTTGTTGTCGTTCCAGAGGCCCTGCAGATTTGCCGGCAGGCCGCCGGGCCGCGAACAGGAGATGAGCAGGTAGCGTCCGTATTGGAACAGCAACTCCTCGAGACCGGGATCCGTTGTACTGACGGCCATGACTTTGCGCACGTCGGTGGGCAGCTCAAGCTGTCCGACGGAGGATTTGCCCAGGTCAAGTGCGACTCGGTCAAACAACGAATGGAAATCCTTTTCCTGTCGCGCCTTGAGGTCGTCGTATTTTTTTGCAGCGGCTTTTTCGACCTGTTTGGTCACGCGCGCATGCGGGCCTTCGCTGCGATATTTCGAGGTGTAATCCATTGCGTAGTCCGTGTCCGCGGCAACGATGAGCGTGAGGCCGTTGCAATTTTTAAATTCGAGCGTTGGGCCGTTGGTTAGCAACGAGCCGCCTTCGGCTACCACGAGCAGTTGCGCCTCGTATTTCAGGCCGTTGGTGAGTGTGCCTACAAACGCCAGGCGGTTTTCCCCGGCGACGGTTTGCGCGCCATGGGCATCGCTCAATTCGATGCTGCCGGTGTAGCTGCCGGGCCGGTCGGCGGTGAGCTGCACAACGAGGACGCCGTCGGGATGACTGCAAAAATATTCACGCTGGTAATTCACGCCGCCCGACTGGTAGCTGACGTGCGCCAACGCGTTCCCGATGTCGAGGTCCCGCCGGTAATTCGCGAGGTTTTCGTGTCCTGGCAGATTGAGGAACAGGTTTCCCAGGCATTGGTAGGCGCCCATCGCGTTGTCGTTGCCGCCGGGATTTTCGTCGCCCGTCCACAGGCTGTCCTCGTTCAGTACAATCCGTTCGCACGCCGTTCTGCCGGCAATCAATCCCCCGATCCGCCCGTTGCCGATGGGCAGCGCTTCATTGACGAAAGGCGGCACCGTTCCATTGAACGTGCTGCCTGCCGGCTGCTGGTACCACAGCACAAGATCGCCGGCATTCAATGCCGTTCCAGTGTTCAGAATTATCAGCGCGACGCCGGCGGCGGTGAATTTTTTGAATGTCCGGCTCATGCAAAACACCCTCTCAGTTTTGTTGCCGGTGGTCAGACTTTTCCAAAATCGCCGGGTCATGGCGCGGCGGCAATTTTTAGCGGCAGGCGCAGGCGGATGTCGTCGGACGCCGCGCCCACCAGCAGTTCGTAGTCGCCGGGCTCGACGCTGTATTGCTTTTTGGCCGGGTCCCAACTGCGGAACTGTTCCGCCGGAATGTCCATGGTGATTCTGCCCCCCTGGTTGGCCTGCAAATGAATCCGCACAAAGCCGCACAACGCGAGCCGGGGCT
>Ga0187848_10003490_pt1 | contig 11436 bp, 9 predicted proteins | sample June2016WEW_4_40_FD_132424 | JGI IMG/M metagenome (GOLD analysis project Ga0187848, IMG submission 132424) | Peatland microbial communities from SPRUCE experiment site at the Marcell Experimental Forest, Minnesota, USA - June2016WEW_4_40 | ecosystem: Environmental > Terrestrial > Soil > Wetlands... | reverse complement strand
GGGTTAATGTGCCTAAGCCTAGTGGGAGATAAGCGTGCGCACCAGTCCCGACGTTTACACCACCGAGAGTCGGGGTAAAAGCGGTTGGACTGTATCCCGGGTACATGTCCGGCAATCCCACCAAGCTTGCCTTTGCGGCGGTCGTAAGCCCTGCGGCAAGGACCAAGCCCAAGGCTAAGTGCTTGAAGGTTCGTTTCATTTTGTTTTTCATGTTTCTCTCTTCCTGTTTTTGGTTTTAATCATCGCCAAGGACGACTTCTGGCTCAACGTTAAAGCCACAATTCATTCCTTCGCGCGATTCTCGTTGTTTTTCTTTTTATTAGTGGATCATTATTTTTTGACCGCACTAAATCATTCAAATTAAAGCAGAATCCGTAAATCCCATCTATCCCATTTTGGGACATCTTCATACACATTTGGGCCGTGACCAAATCACGCCCAAATCCGCACCCGTTACGCGGCGTGTTTTCTGCGCAGAATCCGCAGCGTGCTCGCCCCGAACGGCAGCAGCAGCAACGCGCCGGCGATCAGCGTCGTCGGCTCAGGCACGACGGTCAACTGGAACTGGCGATCGCTGCTGTTGTCCCAATATGGTTGCAAACCGTCGGTGTTGCCGGGATTGTAGAGCTCCAACAAATTGACGCCCCATTTGCCATTCGCCGGGTTAAAGGCGGCGGCGGCACCTACTGCACCTTCTGCAGCCGTCACGAATGGGTTAACCGGTGGAGGATTGTAGGTTGGCGGAGAATCACCCGGTGCAGTTATTTGGTGTTGGAAATACCAAATTGCCTGTTGCAACAGGCCGACGTTCGGTAGCGTCTGACCCGTCAGGGTGCTGTTGAGATAATTCGCGCTATAATCACCATTCCAAAACCGGGAGAAAAGATAAGCAGTACCTAGATTTACACCAGCGGTGGTTAGGTTATAATAAAGTACGGTTCCGCCCGGCTCAAAGTACACCGTGGTCTGGACGCAAAATGTGTCGAAAGACCCTAGGTGCGCAAGCGGCCCCCCGCTGATGCCGCTGACAAGAAATGCGCCGCCCTCGCCATATTGGGGTGTGCCATAGCCTAGTTCAAGCGTGCCATCGTACGAATTGCCATCGACTATAATATTTGCATACAGGCTGGGCACCATGAGCGCGCCTGCCATGCCGATTATTGCATATAATCTCTTCATTTTTTATTCTGTTGATTTTGTGCTCAATTATTCCGTGTCGACCGCACTTAACCTGGCTCATTAAGCCATAACCCATGAATGTCATCTACCCCATTTTGGGACATCTTTAGTCACATTTGGGCCATCTGATGCCGGCGGGTTTGTCTTCTTCCCCCTTTCTTTGGCTTGGTTGGTTTAGCGAGGCAAGAAGAGGTTGCCGCTGAAAACCAGGCGCCTGACCATTGACTTCTGATCGAGCAGCACCAGAAACAGAACCATTTGCGGCGCAATGGGTTCTGGATACGAGAGGCTGTTGCGGCCCAAGGCCCGGTTGAGACCGTTGCGGATCGGGCACGATGGAGTCAGATGCGGAGGTGACCTCCGCCATTAAACGGCTTGACCAAACGGAAGGAGAATGCAAAATGAAACTGTTCAGACGAGCAGCCGGCTTGTCTGTGAGCACATTCCTGAGCCGATGAAAAGCAAAACGATAAAAAGAGGCCTGTCCGTCTTTTTGATTCTCGGCTTGGTTGGCTTGGGCGGATATGGTGGTTACCGTTGGTATAAGATTTTGCGGCAAGATCGCCTCATCGCGCAGGCGCGCCATTTCCTCGCCGTGTCGGACCCCAAGAACGCCTTGCTTTGTCTGGAACGCGCGCTGGCCTCCAATGCCAAGGATGCAAATGCCTGCCGCCTCATGGCGGACTTGGCCGAGGCGAGCCACTCGCCCAGCGCTCTGATATGGCGAAGCCGGGTGGTGGAATACAATCCCGGCTCGCTGGATGACCGGCTGGCGCTGGCGGAAACCGCGATGAAAGCGCGGGATTACGCCACTGCGGCCAGCACTTTGGAAGAGGTGGATCCGGCTGGCAAAAAGACCTCCGCTTACCACAACATCGCCGGTGCCCTGGCTGCCACTACCGGCCAGCCAGCTCAAGCGGAGGCGCATTTCCGGGAAGTCGCGCGACTGGAACCCACAAATATGCTGCCGCTATTGAACATCGCCATCCTGCGCCTCCACAGCACCAACCAAACCGAGTTGGCGGAAGCCCGGTCCTTTCTGCAAAGTCTGGCTTCCAACCCCACCAACATTTCCCTGCGCTGCAATGCCTTGCGTGAACTAACCGCTGATGCGATGCGCTTTCGACAGACCAATTCGGCCATGGCGCTGTCCCAGGAATTATTGCAACAAACAAACTCGGTTTTTAGCGATAAACTTTTGCGGCTCGACCTGCTGGCGGACACCGGGAATGCCGGGTTTCAACCTGCGCTGGCCGCCGTGCAGCGCGAAGCTGCCGGCGATCCCGCCAAAGTCTCTGAGCTGGCTTCCTGGCAATTGACAAAAACCCCACCGGCAGAGGTGCTGGCCTGGCTGCGGAGCCTGCCCGCGACGACGCAGACCAATCATGCCGTCGCGGTGGTGATGGCGGAGTGTTACAGTCGGGTTCAGGACTGGCACGGGCTCCAAGCCTTTCTGGAGCCGCAGAAATGGGGGGAATTGGAGTTTAGCCGCCACGCTCTTTTGGCTCGCGCGTTGCGCGGCCAGGAATTGGCTGACGCGGCCAAGATCGAGTGGCAACGCGCGCTCAAAATCGCCAACGGGCGCCAGCAGAACCTCGTCATGCTTTTGGGATGCGCCGCGCAATGGGGTTGGTCCGGCGAAGGGGAGGAACTTCTTTGGGACATTGTCAACAGATATCCCGGTGACCATGGCGCTTTCCAGGCGTTGGCGCAGACTTTGTTCCTGGGCGGACGCACGCGCTCGTTACTCCAGCTTTACATTCTGGCGGCCAAGAGAGATCCAAGGAGCCTCCCAGCCAAGAATAATGTCGCCTACGCCGCGCTTTTGCTGGATGCCCAGGAACTCATGCCGCACGAATTGGCGCGAACCGTTTACCAGCAGGCCCCGGCCAATCCGGCTTGCGCCACCACCTATGCCCTTTCCCTGCTCTTGCAGAAGAAGAGCGCCGATGCCATCAAGGTCTTTGAGGGACTCGACCCAAAAGAACTGGAGAACCCGTCCGTCGCCGGCTGTTACGGCTTGGCGCTCCAGGCCGCTGGCCAGCGTGAAAAGGCGAAGAAATACCTGGAGATCGGGGTCAAAGCTCCCACGCTTCCCGAGCAACACAAACTGATCGAGAAGGCCATCCAGCAAACTTGAGCCGGGGCCAAAAAAAAGGCCGGCAAAAAGCCGGCCTGTGGTCAAAAGAAAGATCTGATTCCGTCTCTAACCGAAACCCAGCGCCGGTTAGCAGCGCCCGCGGAGCTTTCGGACAGAACTCATGGCAAACGGAATCAACAGCATTGCGCCCGCGATGTACGTGGACGGCTCGGGAACAGCATATTCCACTGTATCTTCCAAAATCCGGGCATACTGCACGCCGTAGCCCTGGCCCGACGCGAATCCAGTATTCAGATTATCATTTCCACCGGGCTCGGGGCCGACGTAGCTGTTATCAAACGTTATTACCAAATATCCATTAACCAAGTTTAGGAGACCTTTTACCTGGTCGGCTCCGTTGTCTGCTGCATTGGGGAAGTTTTCGTTGCCATCGCCCCAAGGATCCAAACAGGTGATCGTACCGGAGGTGCCATTCAGGCTTATCTGCTGCAAGGTGAGCTGGTGAGCCCCGTTGTTGGCCGTGAATGTGGTGCCATTATACGTACCCCACTGAACCCCGATCTCCACACCGTCATTCGCTCTCAGCTTACTCGCCAAATAAGCGGCGGTGGGCGTCGTGTTTGGTGCCAACGATATGACATTGGCGCCCGGAGTAAACGCGGCGGGCGGCGTAACCCAGCCTGCGGGCGTTATCTTTGCGTATTGTCCTGTGACGCGCACATTAGGGGCCGGATTTGCGGTAAGATAACTCTGCAAACCGTTGAACTCTCCGTTGACTGAGGTTCCATCAACAGTCGTCCCCATCTGGGTGATAAGTTTATTGACTTCCGCCGGCGTGTTTGGGGTCGTGGTGAACAAGCTCACGTCGTGCGTAACCTCGTAGAAATTCTCCAAATAGGTCATTCCGTTTGCATCAGCCGTAGGCACACACGAATTGTCTGCCAGGTCCTGACCCTTCGCCGCAACAATCGCGGGATCTCCCTGTCCCGTTGTTCCGAAATAGGTGACATTGCCCAACTCCGAACCGCTTTGCGCTCTGGCTGCCGAAGCGATGGACAGGATTGACAGAACCGCGCCGCAACGAGCCCACGCCCGCCACTTCTTTGATTTTAGATTCATTTTCATAAACATTTTCTTCCGAGACAGATTTTTGATTGATTTCGGTCGTTTTCTAAATATGAACGTGAACTACTCTGATTATTTCCATTAGTAAAATCTACCCAATTTTGGGACATCTTTTTGCATATTTGGGACATGCCGGAATTGGCCCAATTTAACGCCATCTTTGCCCGAGGCGCCAAGGAAACGGGTGTGAAAACTCGCGGTTTTTCCTTGATTTCCCAGCCAATTGCCTGTCCCCTGTGGGTTGAAATAGTCCGTTGGCAATGTTCGTGTGAAACACCATGACCGCGTCCTCAAAGGAAAACGCTCCGAGCCGCCCAACCACGCCTCACCCAGTCGCAAAGAGCAGGACCCGCATCCTCCTCGTGGATGACAATCTGCCCTTCCTGGAGCTTTATTCCCAAATCCTGCGGGACGAGGGCTACGAAGTCCTGGCGGCCAGCAATGGCCGCCAAGCCCTCCGAATCATTCGCGACCGTCGGCCGGGTCTGGTGGTGCTGGACGTCGTCCTTCCCGACATCAGCGGCATTGAGGTCTGCCGGCAAATCAAACGGGACGCCACTTTGCGCGATGTCTTCGTTATTTTGATTTCCGGCCAGGCAATCAGCGCCGAGCAAACCGTGGATGGTTTGGCCATAGGCGCGGATGAGTATCTCACCAAGCCGGTCGCTCCGAGTGAATTCTTGGCGCGAATTCGTACGATGGTGCGCCTGATGGAGACCACCGCGGCTCTGCGGGCCAGCGAACAACATTACCGGCGCCTGGTTGAAATCCTGCCCGACGCTGTCGCCCTGATTGACAAGCAATTTCGACTGGCGGGTCTCAACCAGCGCGCGGCTGCCATGTTGGGATATGCCGGGCCGGTCGAATTGCTGGGGAAAAGTGTTTTCGATCTCATCCAAACAAAGGATCATGATCGCTTCCGGGCCGATATAAGAAAGGCGCTTAAAACAGGCGCCGCAGGAAGCGCGGAATATGTCTTCTTCAGACGAGAGGGACGAAGCATGCCGGTGGAAATGAGCGTCGCTCTGTCCACCGCTCCAGATGGGGAAAGCCTGGGATGGGTCATTGTGGCGCGCGACGTTACCGAGAGCAAGCGTGCGGAGGAGGAATTACGCCGTCTGCCGCGGCGCATCACTGAGGCGCAGGAGGCCGAGCGATTGCGGGTGGCGCGTGAACTCCACGACGGGGTAAACCAGGTGATTGCCTCGGCCACGATGAGGTTGCGCCGGGTTCAGGATACTCTCTCCGCACAAAACCCCGCGGCCAGCGAGCTTCTCTCACGCTGTCACAAGCTGCTCGTGCAGGCGCTGGAAGAAACCCGCCGCATTGCGCGCAACCTCCGCCCCAACGACCTCGACGAGCTTGGTTTGAGCGCCGCCTGCCGCAACTTGTGCAAGGAACTTCAAGCCCGCACCGGGCTGGTGGTAAAATGCCAGTTCACCCGATTTGACCGGTTCCTCCCGCCAATGGTTGATCTTGGCCTTTTCCGCATAGTTCAGGAGGCCCTCAACAATGTGGAGAAACACGCCTGCGCCAAATTGGTCCGACTGCGAATCGCCATCCAGCGTCAGGCCATTGTGCTCAAGATCCAGGATGATGGACGCGGATTTGACCCCGCAACCCCGAGGGCGGCCAAAGGAGCGGAGGGCGGGATTGGCCTGTCCAGTCTCCGCGAACGCGCCTCCGCTTTGGGGGGAACGTGTGAGTTGGTCTCCAATCCCAGGCAGGGAACCGCCATCACCGTGCGCGTGCCCCTTCCAAAAGGCCGCCATAGGGGAGATTGAACGATGGCGCCCTTTCAGGCCTCGCCCGACCCCGTCCAGCACACCGCGAAGCGCGTCAGCGCGTTGGTGTTGTTCAAACGCAATTTTTTTCGCATCTCGGCGTAATGGCCGGCCAGGCTTCTGGCATTCAAGTCGAGACTGGACGCGATTTCCCGGTTGCTCTTTCCCGCTCCCAATAATCCCAGGATCTCCAACTCCAAATCGCTCAGGCGGTCAATCGGCCGGCTCCGGGGTTGAGGACGGCCCGCACGGGAAATCTTGGACTCGCCGACCATGACATCCTCACTGACATAGATGCGCCCGGCCAGAACATCGCGGATGGCATCAATGATTTCTTCCGGATCTTGTTGCTTCATGACGTAGCCATCCCCTCCGGCTCGCAGCACTCGGGCGGCATACAGTTGCTCCTCCCGCATGGAGATGACCAGCAACTTGATTTCAGGATATTTGGGGCGAAGCCGTTTGATCAAATCCAGCCCGCTCATGCCGGGAAGGGTAATGTCAACCAGCACCAGGTCCGGGGCCAGCTTGGGAATATGGCGCAAAGCCTCTTCCGCGGAACCGGCTTGACCGCAGACGGCCAAATCCGGCTCGCTTTTGAGAATATCCACCAGACCCTCGGCATAAACCGGGTGATCCTCCACCAGGAATACCTTCTTCACCTTCGCTTTCGCTTGTCGTTTCATTTGCGGCAGATTCTAACCAAAAAAACTGCGCTTTGCCCTCTAGTCACGCCGGCCACCTTTAGGATGACGGGGTACTTTAAATCCGCATCATCCAAAGTCAAATCCCGATTCCAGAACTCCTGACATCGGGGTATGTGAAAATGGCCGCTTTTTGCCTCAGGAAACCTCCTGAATCAATTTGCCGGTCTGAGGCGGGTTCTGGAAATCCGGTGTGGATGGCAGATGAAGGCACGATCAACGACATCAGCAGACTCCTTGGCCGAGGCACCACCTTGAACTTACGCTGAGCTTCCCGCCAGATCAGGACAAGCCTGGTCAACCGCCAGCAGATTCCACCCAGCATGCAGCTTATCGAAACGGCGCCTGAGCGTTCTCGATGTTCAATTATTCTCTGAGTTGCGAGTGGGTGGCCGTGGCCGATCTTTTGCTAAGACGCAATTTGCCAGCGATTTCGCAGTTGCTATGGCCAATCAGTTCCAAAATCTCAAGCTCGGCATCCGTTGGATGATCCGGCGGACGAATTTTCCCGTCGGAAACTCCGGCTTCGCCCACTGCCTCGGGGCCTCCCCATGACTTCTTCGCTGACGTAGATGCGGCCCGCCAGAACGTCATGAACGGCCTCAACGATCTCGTCCGGATCATCCTGTCTCGTAATGTAGCCGTCCCCTCCCGATCGCAGTACCCTGGCCGCATGGCATGCCTCATTATGCATGGAAATGACCAGCAGCTTGACCGAGCGAACCACCGATCGAAGCTCCTTGATGAACTTCACCCCTCTTTTCCCATGGAGATTAATATCCGCCACCACCAAATCCGGCTTGGTGCGGGCGATGGCAGGGAGAGCTTGGTCAACTGCGCCTGCCGTGCCGCACACCGTCAAGTCTCCGGCATCGTTTAGAATTTGCGTCAACCCTTCACGAAAGGCGGGGTGATCCTCCACGATGTATATTCTCTTGGGTGGCTGTGCCAACTTGCCCTTTAAAACTGCCAGTTGCGTTGCCAAGGGACACATTGGCAGCCCACAGCTTTGCGTCGCCGGGTCTTGATGAACTCCCACGCTGTTCAACTCATGCCCCTTTTCATGCCGGGCAGCGGTCACCTCTTTCGAAAGAAGCTCAATCGTTTTCATACGTTTTACGTGCTGAGGGGCGATAATGACCAAAAAACGATGTGGGCGCTATACGGTGTTCACCCCATATACAAATCCACGGAGCTTCTTCGATGTCAAGTGGGCTCGAGCAAGTCGGCGTCAATCTTGATCGCCGCCGCCTGGCCGATGAAGTCCAGGCGCAGCAACACGGTGGCCTTGCCGTAACGATTTTCGACCCAGCCCTCCATGCCTTGCAGCGGCCCGGACTTGATGCACACGCGCATCCCCACCCCGATGGCTGGCGCCAGACGCACTTCCAAATCCATCTCCAGGGCCAGAAGTATGTCTTCCAATTGCCGGTGAAAAGTCTCCTGATCGTACACATTCAGGAGATTGGCCACATGGTCGTTTTGCCGGACCGAATTCTCCTGTCCGGGCTTCAGTTGGAGAAAAACGTAACCGGGAAAGAGAGGCTTCCGGAACACGACAGTCTTGCCGCGATATTTGTGCGGGGAATCGTAGCAAGGGAGGGTGGCCGCGATCCCTTGCCTCTGGCATTGTTCAGCCAGCTTCTTTTCCCGTCGCGGTTTGGTATGGGCCACGAACCAAAGCAATGCTGACACGAGCGGACAATTTCCGAAAATGCCCCGGATGTCAATCTGAAGTTGCTCATTCATGCGCCACTGACGGGCCAAAACCCACACGCGAATGTCAACATTGGCCGACAGCCCAGCGGCAGGCATCCTCGCGGCAGTCGCGTCCGATTGCCCAACGTTCCATAGCGCCCCGCCTCCGCGCTTTGCTGGCCCGTGGCACGGCGTTCCACGGCATTGCCGGCGGGGGAAAGCAGCATCCGGGCACAAAACAACGGCTCAGAACGCCAAACAAAGCCAACGCCTTTTGCGACTTGGATGAACCGAATGGCTTAAGCCGCCTGCATTTTTTTGCGGAACTGCCGAATGGCGCCCGAGCCAAAAGGGAGCAGCAACAACGCGCCCGCAATCATGGTACTGGGCTCGGGAACCGCAGTCGCAGCATTGATTGAAACATCATCCAAATAAACCTGGCCTAAGCCATTATTAGACGTGTCAACTTGGATGTCCAGCAGTTGCGACCCCGCGTTCGCCAAGACTGGGATGGTTTCTTTGATGTAACCCGGAGTACCGGACACGAAATCATACGTTTTAGGTAGCATCCCGCCCAGACTCACATATACATACGAATCGTCGTTGTCCACCACCTGGAGCCAGAGAACAATATCGTACTTTCCCCCGAAGAGCACATTTACATATTGCGAAATATCCGCCTGGCTGGCATCAAAAAACTCCGCGCTATAAGTGCCGGTATGCGGTGCCGTGTTAGTGACTACCGGCGCTGGGGCGGTAGTCGTGGCGACAGTCCAGCCTGTGAAACTATTCGATTCAAATCCGCCATTCACCACCAAGACCGCATAAACTGCGCTGCCGCCGAACAACAGGCTGACAAATAGAGACGAACCAATCAATGCACAAACAAGGCGTCGCATAATTCTTTAAACTTAAATCCGCCATAAATCCGGCCAAGTTTTGTTAAAAATGGCCAAAAGGCGGCTTTTGCTGATAACGATTGTGATTTTGACCACATCTAATTTTACAGATTAAGCCAAAATCCAAATCCCATCTAGCCTATTTTGGGAAATCCAGTATCACATTTCGGCCAAGCAACCTGGCCCCAGGCGACGCCGGCACGCAAGCCCTTTTGCAAGGCCATTTAACGGGCGGCATACCAATCCCTGATCCGCACTTCCACCCCTTGATCCGCACCGACCAGCGCCTTGAATTTCTCCAGGTCCGACCCGCGATAGTGGCGCGACACACCGCAAGACAGACGTCCTCGACGCCCGAATGCTGGCAAAGCAGTCCATGACCAACACCTGGCCCGCCTCATTCATCCCGGACGAGCAAGGCCAAATCGTCCGTCTCCTCTGGAATCAAAAAAGGGAGGCCGCGCGCTTCGCAACACGTCAGTTCAACAGAATCAACAATATCGTCCTCAGGTTCGGACACACTTTCGGCGCGATGGTCACTTGCAGGTCCTCGAAGACGTCAACGACAGGGCCAGCGACACCTTCGAGCCGCTCCTCGTCATCGCAGAAATGGCGGGCGAACCGTGGGTGACCCAGCTCAAGGAAGCCGCCAAAAAACTCTGCTCTCACCAGAACACCGAACCCGAAGCCGCTTCCCTCCTCCTCGACATCATGGGCGTCTTCATCTTCAACACCACAAAACGCCTCTTCAGCCGCGACCTCGCGGCAGGCCTTAAAGGCAAGCGCGGCTGGGTCGCCTATGACGTCACCAGCAGGGAGCCGGTCAGCGAGCTGGGCATAGCCAAAACGCTCCGCCGTTACCACATCAGGCCAACCACCGTCAGGATAGGCCCCGAAGTCAGCAAGGGTTACAAGTGGGAGGACATTCACCAAGCGTTACAACGCTACGTCCCACAAGCCGAAATCAATGCCAGGCTCGCCGAGTTCCGCCACATGAACGAACTTGCAATGGAGGCAAAAGTCGTCCAGGATAAACTCGCGGCAGAGGAGCAGGCCAAGGCCGACGCAGAAGCCGAAAAAGCAGCAGAAGGCATATACGATACGCTAAATGTGCCATCCGGGGGTGTAACGGCAGCGCCGCCAAACCACAAAGGCCAGGCAGGCCAAACAGCCGAAAACATCCTAGGCGCGATAAGCGCGATATGCGACCAGGACGTACCGCCAGCGGTAAAAACAGCCCTCATCATCAGCGCGGTGGGGCAGCGGGCGGCCGACCCGCAGGCGCCCACGGCGACCGCAGAGCACCCAGAAAACACGGCCATTCCGCTACAAACAGCGACGAATGTTCCCGCCGGTAACGCAGTGTAACCCGGCCAAAAGTCCTAACGTGCTCACTATCAACACTTGTAACGCTGTAACAGGTGTACACCACCTCACATCCTCCCTCGTTGGCAGGCGTGGCGCTGCCCTACCGCCCGCACCACCCCTGCCACCGCCCACATAAGCCTCCGGCCCCGGTATCGCAATCCAACGAACGACCTGTACCTCGCTCGCCTGATTTTAGCCCCTCACCCCGCCAGCAAAGTCGCCCGGAAAAGAGCCAGCAATCGGTTCCAATGGTGTTCAGCGCCTTCCCGCTGATAGACCGGCGTGTCCGCCACCGCCCAGCCATGCCGGGTGCCCGGATAGACCTCCGCCTGATAATCCACTCCGGCCTTGTCTAAAGCGACCGTCAGACGGTTCACCATCTCCGGGGTCATCCAGTCGTCGGTCTCGGCCAGCCCGATATGGAGCTTGGCGCGGATTTTTGGCGCAAGATGGTGCGGACTGTCCGGCGCATCGGCTCCCAGGCGGCCGCCGTGGAATGACGCTCCGGCGACGATACGGTCCGGGTAATGAGCGGCCGCCCGCAGCACCATTGCTCCGCCCATGCAATAGCCGACGGC
>Ga0187848_10003479_pt1 | contig 11473 bp, 10 predicted proteins | sample June2016WEW_4_40_FD_132424 | JGI IMG/M metagenome (GOLD analysis project Ga0187848, IMG submission 132424) | Peatland microbial communities from SPRUCE experiment site at the Marcell Experimental Forest, Minnesota, USA - June2016WEW_4_40 | ecosystem: Environmental > Terrestrial > Soil >... | reverse complement strand
TGACCAACGTCCCCGGCGCCATTTTCAAGCCGGTGGCCTTTGATGCGGATGTGGAAACCATTCGCGACATGTATGGCTCCAGAGGCTATCTCTCCGAATACCAGAATGGCAGCACCGTCATCCGGGCCGCCCGCACCGCCAACACCACCAGCGGCACGATGGACATCGCCATCAACATCCAGGAGGGCGACAAGAGCTACATCGAAAAAATTGAAATCAAAGGCAACGAAAAAACCAAGGACCGCGTCATCCGCCGTGAACTCGCCGTCTATCCCGGCGAAGTCTATAACATGGTCAACGTCAAAATCAGCAAGGGCATCCTCGAACAAATGGAGTACTTCTCCAAAGTGGATGTCTCCACCGAGGACACCGAAATTGCCAACTACAAGAACCTCGTCATCGGCCTGCAGGAACAAAGCATGAGCAGCGCCAGCATCGGCGCGGGCTTCAGTTCCGTCGAGAGCATCGTCGGCTTTGTCGAAGTTAAAATGAAGAACTTCGACCTCTTTAATCCCCCCACCTTCACCGGCGCCGGCCAGAAACTCCAGCTCATCGCCTCCGTCGGCGCCCTTTACCAGGACTACGAGATTGCCTTCACCGAACCTTATTTCCTGGGCCGGAAGCTCATTCTGGGTGTCAACCTCTTCCACAGGGAGGTGGATTACGACAGCTTGAACAGCATGTACACGGAAACGTACGACGGCGCCACCATCAGCCTGACCAAATCACTGGGGCGTTATCTCCGGGGCGGCGTCAGTTACACCCCCGAAAACGTCCACGTCAGCATGAACTCGGGCTTCCACACCAACACCGTCACCAACATTGTCGTCCTCCCGGGCGGCGGCACCACCAACGGCGTCTCTCCGCAAAATATCACCACCAACATATTCGACGAGCACGGCAGCTACCTGGAAAACAAGTTCGGCTTTTCCCTTGACTATGACTCCCGCAATGATTATCGGAATCCCAACCACGGCCAGCACACCGAATTCCTCACGCAAATCGCCACCCCTCCCGGCGACACCGACTTTTACAAACTGGAGTTGCGCTCCAGTTGGTTTTTCAAAGGCCTGGCCCCGGGCCACATCCTCCAACTCGACGCCCGCGGCGGCGTCGTGGACGGTTACGGCGGGACGCAACACATTCCCATCTTCGAGCGCTGGTTCCTCGGCGGCCTGGGCTCGCTGCGCGGTTATCGCTACCATCAAATCGGGCCGGCGGATGGATTCGGGGAACCCCTCGGCGGCGACACCTATTTCTTCGGCGACGCTGAATACAGCATTCCCCTGGTTAAAATCGTCCGCCTGGCCTGGTTCTACGACATGGGAAACGTCTTTGCCGACCCCTACAGCTTTAAACTCACCCAGCAACAAGCCCATTTTTACAGCGACAACGTTGGCATCGGCTTGCGCATCGTCCTGCCCATCGGCGGGCCGCAAGGCGTGCCCCTTCGCCTCGACTACGGCATTCCCATGACGCACGACGCCAACACCGGTTCGGGCGGACGCGTCCAGATCGGCGTCGGCTACACCCGCGATTTTTAAACCTTTATGAAAAAAATAATCCCCATCGGGCTTCTCAGCGTCTCTCTGTTGGCCTTTTGCTCCAGCGGCCTGGCCGGCGACTTCAAAATCGCCACCGTTGATCTGCGCAAAGTCTTCGACACCTATTACAAAACCATCCAGGCCAGCATCGCCAACTCCAACACCATCGTGGAGCGCGACAAGTATCTCAACGAAAGGATTGACGAGCGCAGAAAGGTCGAGGACGAATGGCGGCAGGCGGTGGATAAGGCCAACAACCAGATCGTATCCTCCGAAGAGCGCGCCAAATACAAAAAAGAGGCGGATGACCTGCTGCTGGACCTCCAGATCCGGGGCGAATCCATCTCCAACTACTACGCCACTTCCGAATCCAAACGGCGCGATGAAATGGTCCGGCACGTCAACGACCTCACCACCGAAATCCGCGGCGTTCTGGAAGCCATGGCTAAAAAACAGGGCTACACCCTCGTCCTGGACCGCACCGCCGTGACCATGACCGGCAATCCCCTGGTTCTCTACACCAGCGGTGAAAACGACCTGACCGAAGCCCTCATCAAGGAACTTAACTCCACCGCCCCGCCCACGCCCGCTCCCGAACCCAAAAACCCCGCCGACACATCCCTTCTGCCCGCCCCCGGCGGCAAAATCCCGCCCGACAAGCCCGCCCCCAAATGATGGCCGGGCCTTGCGATTTTCCAATTAATTCCACCATGTCACCAGATCGTCTCACCATCAAAGCCCAGGAATCTCTCCAACAAGCCCAGCAAGTCGCCCAGCGCAACTCCAATCAGGAAGTGGACACCGTCCACCTCCTGGCCGCCCTGCTCGAGCAAAAGGAAAGCCTGGTTCCCGCCCTCCTGGAAAAGCTCGGCCTCCCCGTCCCCGTCCTCGCCGCCGCCGTCCAGCGCGAAATAGACCGCAAACCCAAGGTCCACGGCGCCCCATCCGCCGACCTGTTCCTCAGCCCGGCCTTGAAGAAAACCCTCGATGCCGCCGCCAGCCAGGCCTCCCGCCTCCACGACGAATATATCAGCGCCGAACACCTCCTGCTCGGCCTGCTCGAACAGTCCGAACCGGCTTTGAAAAAGATTTTGCAAAGCTCCGGGCTGACGCGCGACGCCCTTTTGAAAGCCCTCGCCGAACTGCGCGGCAACCAGCGCGTCACCGACCCCAACCCCGAAGACAAATTCCAGGCCCTGGAAAAATATGGGCGCGATCTCACCGCCCTGGCCCGGTCCGGCAAAATTGACCCCGTCATCGGCCGCAACGAGGAAATCCGCCGCGTCATGCAAGTCCTCTCCCGCCGCACCAAGAACAATCCCGTCCTCATCGGCGAGCCGGGCACCGGCAAAACCGCCATTGTCGAAGGCCTGGCCCGCCGCATCGTCAGCGGCGACGTGCCGGAGTCGCTGAAAAACAAAAAACTCGTCGCCCTGGATTTGGGCGCCATGATCGCCGGCGCAAAATTCCGCGGCGAATTTGAAGACCGCCTCAAGGCCTTCCTCAAGGAAGTCACCGCCAGCCAGGGTCGCGTCCTTCTTTTCATTGATGAATTGCACACCATCGTCGGCGCGGGCGCGGCCGAAGGGGCCGCCGACGCCGCCAACATGCTCAAGCCGCCCCTGGCCCGCGGCGAACTGCGCTGTGTCGGCGCCACCACCCTGGATGAATACCGCAAATACATCGAGAAAGACCCGGCCCTGGAACGCCGTTTCCAGCCCATTTACATCACCGAACCCAGCGTCGAGGAAACCATCGCCATCCTGCGCGGCCTCAAGGAACGTTACGAAGTCCACCACGGCGTCCGCATCCAGGATGCCGCCCTCGTCGCCGCCGCCACCCTTTCCCATCGTTACATCACCGGCCGTTTCCTCCCGGACAAGGCGGTGGATCTCATGGACGAAGCCGCCTCCCGTCTCCGCATGGAGCAGGAATCCATGCCCGCCGAACTGGACCAACTGGAGCGCCAGATCATGCAGTTGGAAATCGAGCAGAACGCCTTGGGCAAGGAAAAAGACGACGCCTCCCGCGAACGGCTCAAAAAAATCGAGCGCGACCTCGCCAATCTCAAGGAGAAAGCCGCCCGCCTCAAAGCAACCTGGCAAAACGAAAAAGCCGCCATCAACGCCATTGCCATCCTCAACAGCCAGGTGGAGGAAGCCCGTCAACAACAAGAATCCGCCCAGCGCGCCGGCGACCTCAACCTCGCCTCCCAAATCCAATACGGCCGCCTCCCCGAACTGCGCCGCAAGCTCGACGCCGCCCAGAAGGAATCCGCCCGCCGCGAGGGCGCCCGCCTCCTCAGCGAGGAAGTCACGCCCGAAGACATCGCCCGCGTCGTCGCCGCCTGGAGCGGCGTTCCCGTCAGCCGCCTGCTGGAGGGCGAGCGCGAGAAACTGGTCCACATGGAGGAACGCCTGCGCCAGCGCGTCGTCGGCCAGACCGAGGCCATTGCCGCCGTGGCCAACGCCGTGCGCCGCGCCCGCAGCGGCTTGCAGGACCCCAACCGTCCCCTGGGCTCCTTCATTTTTCTCGGCCCCACCGGCGTGGGCAAAACCGAACTCGCCCGCGCCCTGGCAGAATTTCTATTTGACGATGAAAACGCCATGATCCGCATTGACATGAGCGAATACATGGAACGCCACGCCGTCGCCCGCCTCATCGGCGCCCCTCCCGGCTACGTCGGCTATGAGGAAGGCGGCCAGCTCAGCGAAGCCGTCCGCCGCCGCCCCTACAGCGTCGTCCTTTTCGACGAAATCGAAAAAGCCCACGCCGACGTCTTCAACGTCCTCCTCCAGGTCCTGGACGACGGCCGTCTGACCGACGGCCAGGGCCGCACCGTGGATTTCAAAAGCGCGCTCATCATCATGACCAGCAACATCGGTTCCCCCATCATCCAGGAATTCTTCTCCGCCGAAATGGGTGCGGCCGGCCGCGAGCACACCCGCATGGAAGAACTGGTGCGCGCCGAATTGAAGAAATACTTCCGTCCCGAATTCCTCAATCGCATTGACGACATCATCATCTTTCACAGTCTCGATGAGAAAGAAATTGCCGCCATCGTCGAAGTCCAGTTGCACCGCCTCAAAGATCGTCTGGCCCAACAACAACTCACCGTCACCCTCGACCCCGCCGCCACCCGCTTTTTGGCCAAGGAAGGCTACGATCCGCAATTCGGCGCCCGTCCCCTCAAGCGCGCCATTCAGGAACACCTCCTCAATCCGCTGGCCATGAAACTCCTCGCCGGCGAATTCAAGGCCGGCGACACCATCAAAGTCACCGCCGCCGCCGGCAACCTGAAGTTTCAGCCCCAGAAATGACCGCAGGCCCAAAAAAAGCCGGTCCGCCGATTTTGCGGCCGATTCGTCCCATTCGCATTCCCCTTTCTCCTTGGCGTTTTCTGGCTCCCAATCCTAATCTTAATCCTGATCTTATCCAATCCAATGCGCGACGAATCCTCGCCAAACACCGCCGCCAGTGAGCCGGGAGATCCGACTCTGGGCGATGTGCCTCCCATGGTCGCCAGCCAGTCTTTGGAGTGGTTGCAGCGTTACCTCGTCGGGCATTTCGGAAGTGTCACCACGGCGCCGGTGGCCGGTTCGTGGACCAAGGGACAGCTCATCAAAGCCGCCGGCCCGCTGCCGGAAGAACCGCGTTCTTTGCCGGGGACCCTGGCATTTTTCGAGGCCCAGGTTGCGCCGGGTCTGCTCCGATGGAACCATCCGCGCTTTGCCGCCTACTTCGCGACCAGCGCGCCGGCGCCGTCCATTATTGCGGAGGCGTTGGTTGCCGCCCATAACAGCAATGCCATGCTGGCTTCGGCCAGTCCGGCCGGGGCGGAACTCGAAGCCATTGTGGGGCGCTGGTACCATCAGTTGCTTGACGTTCCGGCCAGCCTCTCCCCTCAATTGTTCACGAGCGCCTCCCAGAGTCATCAGCACGCCCTGGTTGCCGCCATCAACCGCAAAACCAGGGGCTTGGCCCGGCGGGCCGGCCTCACCGGTCAGGCTCCGTTCGCGGTTTATACTTCGGAGTTGGGCCACTTCTTCGCCCGCAAGAACGCGGTGGCCGCAGGCATCGGCGAGGACTGGGTGCGGGCGGTGCCAGCCGATGAGCGAGGCTCGATGGACCTCAGCGCCCTGGCTAAAATGATGGAGGCCGACCTCGCGGCTGGAATCCAGCCGGTCATGGTTATTGCCACGGTTGGCACTACTTCCATCACGTCGGTGGATAATGTGCCGGGAATCGCCAAAATCTGCCGGCGGCATTCCGTCTGGTGTTATGTGGATGCTGCTTACGGGGGCGCCTTTGCCTGTCTGCCGGAGTGCCGCTGGGTCGCCGACGGATGGGATTTGGCCGATGCCGTCTGTGTCAATCCCCACAAGGGATTGTTTGTGCCGCAAGGCTGCAGTGTGCTGTTCTTGCGGGACCGCCAGGAGTTGCGCCGTGTCTGCGACCACCGCGCCGAGTATCTCCCGGAATCCGACCTGGAAGAAGGGGATCCGATGGATTTCACGTTCTTGTGCGGTGTGCGGGTGAACACCCTGGCCTCATTCTTCAACCTGATGACCTTTGGCGCCGAAGGCATGCGCCGCCGCGTGCGGGCTCTCCTTGGCCTTGCCACCTTTGCCGCCAATCGAATCGCGGGCGACCCCATGTTTGAGCTTCTCACCTCTCCCCGGTTCAGCACGGTCTGTTTCACGCTGCGAGGCGATCCGGAACAGTCGCGGCAGGCCCTGGATGCAAGAGTCTCTCAAGTTTGCAGTTCCATTCAAACCGCCGGCCGCTGCTGGATCTCGCAAACCCGGTACCGGAACCGCGTCTGGTTCCGTTTGGCCCTGGGGAACCTCAACACCACCCGCGATGACGTGAACTTCATCCTTGATGAAGTGCGCAACACCGTCATCCAGGTCAAAACCAGGTGATCTTGTTCGCCGCCCGCGGTCTCTACCCGCCTTTACCGGGTCCGCTGTTTGAAAACCCAAACCAGGAGCACGAAAGCGGACGCAAAAAGCAAAATCGCGATGAGGGTTCCAACCAGCCGCAGCAGGCGGGCATGACGGAGAAGCTTATCACGTTTTTCCTGCTCGGTGATCTTGAAAAGTTCGAATTGCCGGGCCAGCGCCGCCGGATCGGCCCCTTCTTCGCGCAGGCGCAAGACCAGCCATCCCGGCCCGGCCGCGCCGAAACCGGCCGGCAGCTTTTCCAGCAATTCGCGGCCGGCTTCCGTGAACCCGGCCTCCTTCCGCCAATACGGCGCCGTTTCCCGCGTCCACAGCCGGAACAGTCCGTGATTTTGCGCGGTGCTTTGCAGTTGGCACCACAGACGCGGACGCAACAGGTCCGTTTGCCCGAAATCGCCAAAGGTCTCGCTGTGGATGCGCCCCTGGTTCCCGTCTATCTGCAAGGCGATGGCGGCGGCCACGCCCCCCCGCTCGTCTTCCGCCACTTGAAAATCGGTGAACTGCTTTTCCAATTCGCCGGCGGGAAACCGCTCCGCCTCCCAGAGCGCTTTCAACTGCTCCAGATCATCCGTGGTGGCCCGGCGGGTCCGATGACTGCTCAGAGGGTTCACAGGGCGCTATTCGCTGTTGGGATAGGAGCCGAGCACTTTGGCGAAATTGCAGACGCTTTCCAGGCTGGCAATGGCCTTGGCCACCATGCGGTCGTTCATGTGCCCGTCGCAGTCAACAAAAAAGAAATACTCCCAGGCCTTGCGCTTGCTCGGGCGCGATTCAATTTTTGTCATGTTCAACCGGTAGCGGCGGAAGGGGCCCAGGGCGTTGTAGAGCGCCCCCACTTCATCGGCGATGCTCAACATCAGGCTGGTGCGGTCGTGCCCGCTGGGCGGGCTGCACTGCCGGCCCAGCACCAGGAAGCGGGTGGCGTTGCCCGTGAAATCCTGGAGGTTGTGCTCCATGATTCTCAAACCGTATTTCTCCGCCGCCAGCACCCCGGTGATGGCGGCCGTCCGGGCGCGCCGCGCCGCACCCCTTCCCGCCCCGGGCGGCTGGGCCGCCAGTTCCGCCGAGCGGGCGTTGGACGACGTTTCCAGGATTTCCGCCCTGGGCAAATTCCGCCGCACCCAGAGCCGGCATTGCGCCAGCGCCTGCGGATGGACATAGAGGCGCTGCATGTCTTTGGCGGCGCCGTGGCCCGCCAGGCAATAGCGGATGGGCAGGACAATTTGCGCCACAATCTTAAGATCGCTTTCCACGAACATGTCCAGCGTCTCCTCCACCACTCCCTCCGTCGAATTCTCCACCGGCACGACCCCGTAATCCGCGCGGTTCTTGCTCACCTCCGAGAAAACATCCGCGATGGTTCGTTGCGCGGCGTAACGCAGGCTGGCCCCGAATTTCTGGATGGCCGCCTGGTGGGTGAAGGTCGCCTCCGGCCCGAGATAGGCGATGGTCATGGTTTTTTGCAGCGAGAGCGCGCTGGACATGACTTCGCGATAAATGGCGCGCAAGGACTCGTCGGTGATCGGCCCCGGATTTAACCTGGCGAGGCGCTGCAGCACCATCCGCTCCCGATGCGGCACGTAGATGGCTTCGCCCGCCTTGACCTTGATGGCGCCGATTTCCAGAACATGCCGGGTGCGCTCATTCAGGAGCTGGACGATGCGGGCGTCGAGCCGGTCAATGGCCTTGCGAAGTTCAGGAATATTCATTGCCGGAGACGATACACAACTCCCGCCCAAAAGCAGGAAAAAAATGTTGTCCGATGCACTGACCCGCATGGGACACAATTGACTCCGTGTACTTATCGTGGCACAATTCACCCATGCGACGCCGCCACGTTTCGTTATCGCCGGTTGTTGACCGCACCATTGAGTCCCAAGTCAAGCTGGGACGCTACAAGGATTTCTCCGCCGCCATCCAGGACGCCGTCTGGAATTATTTTATCGGCCCGGACTCGCCGTTCGAGGAATACGGCGTGACTCCGAAAGAAGTGGAACGCGCCCACAAAAAAGTTTTGGCCGAGATAAAACAGGAGCGCCGGGCGGGAACCCTCAAGACCTGGCGGCCGTGATTCTCACCCGTTCCTCGTATCGGCGCGCCTTTCAGCGGTTGTCCGCAACGCAACAAACGGCCGTCAATGCCGCCATTGCCCGCCTGCCGGGAGCTTTTGGCCGTCCCCACTTGCATTCCGGCATTGGCATTCGACCTTTCGGTGGATTTTACGAATGCCGCATCGGCCGGGATTTGCGGGTCTTGTTTGTCTTTGAGAAAGGCGATTTTATTCTTGTCACCGTGGGCGGCCATGACACCCTGGCACGTTTTATTCGCGACAACTCTTGAATGGGGTAACATAAAGCCATGAATCACATCATTTCTGCCGAACCGCTTCCGCAGTGCCGGTTGAAAGTCACCTTGGACGACGGCCTGAGCGGGATCTTTTCCGTTGAACCTGCACGGCGCGGCGGCGTGTTTCTCAAGCTTCTGGACGCCCGCGTTTTCAACGCCGTTACTCTCAATCCCGATTTTGCGTGCGTGGAATGGCCCGGCGGCATTGACCTGTGCCCGGATGCAATGTACCAAGCGATGTTCAGTTTTGAACCTGATGAGGAACTCCATTCCGGAGCGGTTTTGCGCGAAGGAGTGGAAAGAAATCAATAAAGCCGCCCACTCTTTTGACTTTCCCATCGGCGGCATTGGATTCGCATCTGGACAATCGCGCTTAAATCACAGAACCGCCTTCGGTCGGTTGCGGTTCGTCGGCAGGCGGCTCAGGAACGGGGGCCTCCGGCGCTTTTTCCTGCTCCACTTCCGCCAGGCTCAGTTGCTCGGGCGCGACGGTGGCCAGGCCGGGATCGGCTGTCAATAATCCTTCCGGGCGCGTCAGCGGGATGCGGCGCAGCTCGTCGGCGGCAGGCAGGCCTTCCAGACTGCTCAAACCAAAATACTCCAAGAACAACGCCGTGGTCCGGTAGGTCATGGGATGGCCCACCACTTCGGCCCGGCCCGCTTGCTCGATCAGCCCGCGCTCCTGCAGGGTCGCCATCACCCCGTCTATGGTGACGCCCCGGACTTGCTCGATTTCAGCGCGCGTGACCGGCTGGCGGTAGGCGATAATGGCCAGGGTTTCCAACGCCGGCTGGGAGAGGCGCGGCGCTCGCGCCTTCAATCCCACCAGCGCGATGACCCACGGCGCGTATTCCGGCTGCGTGACAAATTGCCACGCCCCCGCCACGCAGGCCAGCCGGTAGCTGCGCCCGGCCCTTTCGTGGTCGCCGCGCAATTCTTCCAACGCGGCCTCCACCGCCTCCTCCTTGGCTTTTTTGAACGGTTTGGCTTCCTCGCCATGCCCGGCGGCGGCGGCCAGAAGATCGCGCAGTTCTTTGGACGTGAGCGGCTTTTGCGCGGAAAACAGAATGGCTTCCAATATCAGTTTAAGTTCCATGTTCAGGCGGTCACCGGTTGGGCCGGCGCTCGGGTGATTTCAATTTCGCCGAAGTCCTCCGGCTGGGTGCAGATGAGTTGTTTGAGCCGGATCAATTCCAGCAGCGCCAAAAAGGTGCAGACCACTTCGGAACGGCTGCCGGCGCTGGCAAACAAATCCGAAAATTTCACCACCGCCTGCTCCGCCGTCAATTTGAGCAGGTATTCGATTTTTTCGCTGACCGTCCATTTGTCCTCAAAAATATCGCGCAAATTCTCCCGCTGGCCGATTCGTTGGAGCACGCCGTGGATGGCGTGGATGAGATCGAAAAGGGACACGTCCGGCTTGCGCGCGGCCGGCGCGGGGAGATCGGGCCGCCCCGGCAGGCGGGGATAAATGTTTTCCTGCGCGATGGCGCGCTCCTGCAGCAGGGCGGCGGCGTCCTTGAATTTTTTATAGGCCACCAATTGGCGGATCAGTTCCCAGCGCGGGTCCTCGCCCTCGTCCTCTTCCCCGGCGGGCGCCTGCATGTCCCGGGGCAGCAACTCGCGGCTCTTGATATACATGAGCGTGGAGGCCATGACCAAAAACTCCCCGGCGATCTCCAAATCCAGCAGCCGCATCACCTCGATATATTCGATGAACTGCGTGGCCAGCCTGGTGAGGTTGACCTCGTAAATATCCACCTCCTCCTTCTTGATGAGGTGGAGCAGCAGGTCCAGCGGCCCCTCAAAAACTTCGAATTTGATTTTGTATTCGGCCATGGCGAACGCCCGAATGCTAGAACTCCGCCCCGCCCTTTGGCAATGCTGGAGTAAAACAATCCGCTGAAATGGTGAATTGTGAGTGGAGAGTAGCGAAAGGAAAACATCCCCACTTTCCCAATTCAAAATTCAACATTCAAAATTCCATTAAATCCGCATTCTGCATTCCGCAATTCCCTTGCTCCCCGCCGGCGCGTGTTCCTCCCCCGCCCCGCACAGTCGCCGCCAGTAGTCCGCGCGATGGGCCAGTCCCAACTCCGCCAAATAGCCTGCATGGATGGAAGTGGGGACGAGGATCGAAGGGTCCGGGTTCATCTCGTGATCCAGGATGTCGGCGACATGCACCGCCGTCAGCGGGTGGAAACCCGGCCCGGCCAGTTGCCTGGGGTAGTGATGCAACGCCACCGCCTCCACGATGGGCCGGGGCAGTCCCCAAATGCCCAGCAGACATCCCCCCAATTCCGCGTGGCCGGCGTTGGGGAAAAGTTGCGCTTCCGCGTCCCAATAGCTGCATTTTTCCTCGCGCGCCAGCGCCAGCGTCTTGGCAAACAGACCGGGCAGGTTGGCGCAGAGAAGCAATTTGCCGATGTCATGCAGCAGCCCGGCGGCAAACGCCTGCTCGGCCACCTCCAGCCCCCCTTTTTCCATCAGGGCGATTTTCTGCGCCATCTGGCCGGCGCTGACGGAGTGGCGCCACAGTTCATCCACCGAGAATCCGGGCAGTTTGGTTTTATTGAAAGAAGAGACGGTGTGGGCGAGCAGGACCAGGGCTTTGGTGGT
>Ga0187848_10003478_pt1 | contig 11478 bp, 7 predicted proteins | sample June2016WEW_4_40_FD_132424 | JGI IMG/M metagenome (GOLD analysis project Ga0187848, IMG submission 132424) | Peatland microbial communities from SPRUCE experiment site at the Marcell Experimental Forest, Minnesota, USA - June2016WEW_4_40 | ecosystem: Environmental > Terrestrial > Soil > Wetlands... | reverse complement strand
GCGGCGGGCGGCGGAGGGGGGCGCTGTCCGGCGGCCTCGGCGAGCAATTGGCCGATGATGTAATCAGAATTTTGTCCGGCCGCCTCGGCATGGAAAGAAGGAATGAGGCGATGGCGCAGGACGGGCAGCGCCATGGCGGCAATGTCTTCGGTGGTGGCATGGTAACGGCCCTGGAGGATGGCGCGGGCCTTGGCGGCAAGGACCAGGAAGATGCAAGCCCTGGGACCCGCGCCCCAGGTGACCATCTGGTTGATGAAATCGCCGTTGGAGGGGCGGCTGGGACGGCTGCGGCGAACCAGGTCCACGGCGAAGGCATAGACATGATCTCCCACCGGCAAGCGGCGCACCAAATCCTGCATGGCGAGGATTTCCTCGGCGGTGAGGACATGGCCGGTTTCATAATGATAGGCGGTGGAACCGCGTTTGGTGATGGTGATTTCCTGTTCGCGAGAGGGGTATTCGACCTGGATTTTGAGCATGAAGCGATCCAGTTGCGCTTCGGGCAAGGGATAGGTGCCCTCCTGTTCAATGGGGTTTTGGGTGGCGAGCACCAGAAACGGGTTGGGCAGGGGATAGGTCTGGCCGCCGACGGTCAATTGGCGTTCCTGGGTGGCTTCCAAGAGGGCGCTTTGGGTTTTTGGGGGAGTGCGGTTGATTTCGTCGGCCAGGATCATGTTGCCAAAGAGGGGTCCCTGGACGAAGCGGAAGACGCGCTTGCCGGTGGTGCGGTCTTCTTCGAGGATGTCGGTGCCGGTGATGTCGGCGGGCATCAAATCGGGGGTGAATTGGATTCGGCGGAAAGTCTGGTTGAGAAGGGAAGCCAGGGTGGAAACCATGAGGGTCTTGGCCAGGCCGGGAACGCCTTCGAGAATGCAGTGGCCGCGGCAGAGCAGGGCGACGAGGAGTTGTTCGATGACCTCTTCCTGGCCGACAATGACGCCTTCCATGCGTTGGGTGATTTCGAGGTATTTCTGATGCAGTTGATCAACTGCCTGGACATCGGCGTCCACTTCCGGGCCGGTATTTGTGTCTGTCATGTAGATGAACTTTCTTCCTGATCGGACTTGTACTGCTTGCAATAGACCGGCCCAATGGCCAGCAGGTTACAAGGTGCTTCTGAATGGCGGGGCCGTCAACCAGATTACGCAGAAATGAATTCTTGAAAATACGGGGAAATGAACGAAGTTAGGATGAGACGCAGTGGCTTTGGAGGTGTTGTCTTTCAACCGAGTTTTTGAGCCAACACGGAAAGCGCGTGTTGTGAATTATGAGAAGGCTAATCAATTTGATTTGGATGGGGTTCTGGGGCGTGGGTTATGGCGTCCGGAAGTTGTTTTCGGCGCGGCGCGCGCCGAAAGCCACGGCGCCGGGGACGAAGCCGGTTCTCAAGGGGGAACATGCCATGATGCTGGTGGCGGCGCGGCACGGCGATGTGCGGGCGCAATATCAACTGGCGGTCTGTTACGCGGAGGGAAAGAACATTGAACAGGATTACGGGGAGGCGGCGCACTGGTTCCTGGAGGCGGCGCAAAACGGGGAGATCAAAGCCCGATATAGCCTGGGCATCTGTTACGCCAACGGACAGGGGGTGGCGCAGGACCTGGAGGAGGCGGTGAAATGGTTCCGGCTGGCGGCGGAGGAGGGGCATCCGAACGCGCAGGTCAGCCTGGGGGTGTGCCTGCAAAAAGGGCTGGGGGTGTGGGCCAGCCCGGAGGAGGCAGTGACGTGGTTTCGCCGCGCGGCGGAACACGGGGACGCAACCGGGCAAGTCAGCCTGGCCTCGTGTCTGCAAAGCGGGGAAGGAACGCCGCAAAATCAGGAGGCGGCGGCGGGTTGGTTTCGCAAGGCGGCGGAGCAGGGTGTGCCGGAAGCGGCTTTCAACCTGGGCAAATGTTATCAGCAGGGGCAGGGCGTGGCGTGCGATGAGGGGGAAGCTTTCAAGTGGTTTGAAATGGCCGCGAAAAAGGGACTGGCGCAGGGGCAATACGAATTGGCGGTTTGTTATCATCACGGGCGGGGCACGGCGATGAATTTGCGGGAGGCCTTGAAATGGAGCCGTCTGGCGGCGGGACATGCGTTCAAGCCGGCGCAGGAACAGGCTGGGGATTTGGAAAAGGAGATGGCGGCAAGCGGGGCGGAAGAGGCGGTGGCGGTTTCGTGAGCTTTCAATTCTCCGCATCAGAGGGCCAGTCAGTAAGAAGAAAGTTCGACCTCACCCTAACCCTCTCCTGCAGGAGAGGGAACAGCAGGCTCCGACTTCTTCAGTTCTTAGCGCGCTGCTGACAGTGGCGTCGCCGGAGAATGAACACGGCAGCGATGCTTGAAGACAGTTTACAGGCTTCGTTTTATTCGTAGATTTCATAGACCACGCCGTCGAGGACGAATTCGACGTTCTGGCCGAGGGCGAGCCAGGGGAGGGCCTGTTTGTTTTTGGCGACGAAGGCGAAATAGTCCGGGGAGTTGAACTGGAGGCGGGTGTGTTTGGCGGCCTGGTTGTTTTGCACTTCGCTGTCCATCCATTGGCTGCCGTTTTGGAAGAAGTTGCGGCCGTTGACGAATTGAGACTGCTGGGAGTATTGGACGAGTTGTTCGCGGGCCTGCGCCGAGGGCGTTTTTGCCGCGGTTGAGTCCGCGCCGGGGGGCAAACCCAGGGACTGTCTGGAGAAAGAGGCCGCGCCCCCGCGTCCCAGGCCTCCGCCTCCTCCGCCGCCAAAGCCGCCGCCCATGGCGCTGGCTGTCGGTGGCATGGCCACCGCGTTTTTCATGCTGTCGTTCAACTGCGCTCCGGCGATGGCGCTGGAGCCGTCCAACGTCGAATTCAGGCTGTGCCAGCTTTGCGCGGCCTCCTGGCGCACGGCCATGTCCTTGTCCATGTTTTGGAAGGAACGCATGTTGACAGCCACGCTGCGGCGGGCTTCGTCTTCGACGATGAGGTAGGCGGTGTAGGGGGTGACGATGCCGTATTTGCGGGCCAAGGCGGTGACTTCATCGCGCAATTCCGCGTTTTCGCCGTGCAAACGGATTTCGTCGAGCAAATAGCCCACGCGCCGGGTGGCCCAGAGGCGGGGAATGAATTCGTGGTCGGAGGATTCGTCGGGGAACTTGACTTCATAGGTAAATTTCCGGGTGGCGCCGTTGACCATGCCTTCGATCATGACAGCGGAATTACCGTGGCCGGAATAACGTCCGGCCAGCACCAGTTGCTCACCTTTGAAAAGGTCCGGGAGGGAGGAGGGGTAAAGTTTGGCGGCGCGAATGTCGCCGGTGAACTGCAAGGTTGGATTGGCCAGGACCGGTTCCTTGATTTTGGCGAAGAAGCTGGAGACCTTCACTTCAATGTCCTCCTCCGGCAGGACATACTGGCTGGAGCCGCGCGATTGTTCGGTGAGCTTGTCAAGAAGATGGGTGTTGACATCGGTGCCGATGCCGAAACAGAAAATGCGCGTGCGCCCGGTGTCGTTTTGCCTGACGTTGGACAGGATCTGGTCTTCATCGGTGACGCCAATGGTGGGCATGCCGTCGGTGAGAAAGATGATGACGAAGGGGCGGGCGCTGTCGGCGGGCCGCAAGGAGAGGGCCTTGTGCAAGGCCTCGTCAATGGCGGTGGCACCGTCGGCCCTGAGGTCCTTGATGAAATCCTGCGCCTTGGCGCGGTTGGCCGGGGAGGCGGGCACCAACCGGTCAAAGAGCGGCTCGACTTCGGTGGAGAAGCGGACGAGTTCAAAATGATCGCCGTCGTTGAGGTTTTCCACGCAGAACTCCAGGGCCTTTTTGGCCTGGGTGATTTTTTTGCCGGACATGGAGCCGGAGGTGTCGAGGATAAAGACAACGTCTTTCAAAACCACCTGGCGGTCTTTGGCATCCATGCCGGGCGAAGCGAGCAGGAGAAAATAGCCGTCTTCGCCGGGCGTCTTGTAAGTAAGGAGGTTCAGGCCGACTTCGTCCTTCTCCGGCGCGAAGTAGAGGGCAAAATCGGTGTCGGGCTGCACATCGGCGGCCTCGTAAGCAATGGTGGCCTTGTTAGGCCCGTTGCGTTTGATCTCCACGGCGTGGCTGGGGGAATAGATGGTTTTGAGGGAAAGCCTGGTTTCCAGTTCCACTTTGATGCTGACGTTTTTGATCGGTTTGGCGGAAAACTTTTCGGTGTTGAGCGGATAGACATAGCTGACCAGGCCGGCGTCGGAGGGGAGGACTTGGGAATAGGAAAGGGTGATGCGCTTGTGGCTGTTCGGTTCGATGGGGAAAACGCGCACTTTGAACACATCGCGGCCCGCGTATTCGAGCAGGGCGGGGTCCTTTAATTTGCGCACGATGTCTTCGTAAATGCCGCGGGCCTTGTCGGCGGACAACAGTTCGGCCTGGACCTGCTGGCCGCCGATTTCCATGGTAAATTTGTCAATCTGGCCGCCTTTGGGGATGGGAAACAGATAGGTGCCTTCGAGGCGCTGCGGGTTGGGATTGTAGAAGTCCTGGTCCACCGAGGTGGTGGCGATCTGGCCGTCAATCTTGACATTGACGTGATGCCAGGTGATTTCGAGCGGCGCATAAATTCGGGGCGGCATGGGCCCGGGATGCGGCGTTCTTTGCCAATGAGCTTCGTCAATGATAATCAGGCCGTCGGCCAACAAGGACGGGGCGGAGCCGAATAGAACCGCGAAGAGCGGGAGCAAAAACAGTCGTTTCATAATTGGTTAGACGGTGAGTTCTGGAAAATGCTCCCGCTGCTTTACCATTGCGGGTCGCGACAAAAACGGGGGAGGGTTTCATCCGCGAATTACGCGAATTGTCGCGAATGCGAAAGCAGCGTCGTCCAAGCCCGCCAATCCCAGGGCCACATTGACAAGGCACTGCCGCAATACGCGGGTGCCGTCGAGAAGCAACTCGTAGTCGTGACGGAAATCCGTGGCGGAAAGCCGGGTCAGACCGCGGCTGGCAAAGGGACCCCTGGCCGGGGAGTTGGCCAAGTCCAAGAGTCTGGCGATGGCCTCGAAGCCGACCGGGCCGGTGTGATCGGATTCATAAACAAACTGGAGCACGACGCCGGTGTATTCTCCTTTGTTGGCCAGGCAGAGAGCGGCCTCGCGAAAAGGCCATCGGGATCACATCTAAACATTCTACTTTTATATTGAGAAGAAATGCAAATGTAGAATGTTTAGATGTGACCCTAGATTCCCACACAAATGTAGAATGTTTAGATGTGACCCCAGATTCCCCTATGGGGCCACGGAGAGCCGGTAGAAGAGCGCGCCAGAGGACGGAGGGGTGATCGGCCATTGGGCCTGGGCGTTGGTGGCGAGGAGCGCGCCGACATTCTGAAACGCGCCGGCGAGGTTGGTTGCGGCCAAAATGTTGTACTGGCGGCCGGGGATGGCCGGCCAGAGCAGCACCGGCGGCGGCCCGGCGAGGCTCAGTTGCAAGGCCGGCACTTGTTTCCAGAGCGTGGGCGTCTGATACTGATGGCCGTTGGTGTCAGTCACGACGGCATGGAAAGGATGGAGGCCGACGCCCAAGGTTGCCGCCGATGCGGCCAGTTCCGCGGCAGACTGACCGGTCGTCACGGCAATCGAGCCGCCGGTGCTGAATAACTCGATCTGGGCGATATTGGTGGCGCTGGCGGCGATGGCAAACTGGAGGTCTCCGTTGGCGGCGGGCGAAAGCGCGGCGAAGGTGGCGGAGAGCGCGGTGTTGCGGAATTGCAGCGTCCGCTCCACCCGGGTCTGCGTGCGGACGCTGGTGCCCTCATAGGCCACCGCGGTCAAGTCGTGGAATCCGTCGGCGAACCGTGTGGTGTCAAGCGTAAAGCTCACCGGCAGGGAGGCAGCGCCGGAACTGAGATAGACATGGGAGCGGGGTTGCAAGTCGGCGGCGTTGTCGTCGAGCGTGTTGGTTCCGGCGGGCGTGATGCCCAGGTCCGGTGAACCGGTGAAGATGGTTTGGATTTGCGCCGCCGGCCAGCCGGGCGAGGCGGCGTTGATCAGGAATCCTTCGGAGTTGTTGCCCCACGGAAGCAGGTCGGAAGCGTTGACGCCATCGGCGGATTGCAGGGCAGGGGAGGCATTGACTTGATACATCAGGGCCGAGAGGAGCGCGGTGATGGTCGTGCCGGACTGGGTGTTGGTGAAGGCGACCGTCACTGGCGTGCCGTTGGTTAGAATGAACGTCAGTTGCAGCCAGTCGCCCACGTTCGGATTATTGCTGGCCTGCACCAGGTGGTAACCGTAAGCGGTGCTGTCCAGAAAGGTTGGCTGCGCCGGAGTGGCAAACGAAGTCAGGGCCGCCGCCGAGCCAATGGCCGAGCCGGCTTGCAGCGTGATCTGGCTGCCCAGGGTGGCCGGGTTCTGCGACCGCAGCACCAGGCGGTCGCCCACCGCATCGGCCTGCACCCCGGTATTGATTTGCTTCGCCGCCAGGGCGTTGCTCAGCCCGATGGCGGCGGAGGCGAGCGAATCGCCGTTGGCCACCGTGTAAGTGGCCGTGACGCGGCCGACGGTCACGGAAAGAATGTTGCCGGGGCCGGGCGGGAGGTTGGTGAGCGTCTGGACGAAGCCGCCATCCACGAACAAGTCCACTTGCGCCAGCGGCAGGTTGGTGGCGGCGGCGGAGAAGGAGAGACTGAAGGCGGCCAAACCACTGAGGACGCTGCCATCGTCCGGGGAATTCCAGACAGCCGCTCCGGGCCGGGCAAAGGGCGCGGACAACGGTTCGCCAACGATCAGGCCCTGGTACGGGTTGGGCAGACTTTGGTAATAGGCCTCGGCGAGGCAAAAGCCGCGGTTCTGGTAGAAATACACCATCGGGTCGGGAAACTTGTAGGTGTAGTTGCACGGCTCGACCACCGTGCCGTAACTGGCGCAGGCGCCCGCCTCGAGGAAGGCCAGCAGCGGCGTCTGGCCCGAATTCTCCAGAATATACCCGCCAAAAGACGTCAGGTTGTCCGCCACCGTGCCGGGGAGGAAGGCGTTGGCGGGCAAGGAGAAATCGGCCAGGCCGGTGTCCAGACCCAGCGCGTCCGTCAACGCGGTGGAATCGGAGTTGGTTCGAGTGACGGCGTTGTCGTTCCGCGCGCGGCACTCTTGAATGGCGTTGTCAAACAAAACGAATCGCACGTTGCGCGCCGGGTCCGAAGTTTTCTCCAAATAGACCGTTTGCGGCGGAAAGGAGGTGTCGCTGGCGACGCCCCGGGCCAGCGTGGCTTCCGCCTGGGCGAGGTTGGTGTCCGTCAGCATCACCGCCAGGAAGGCGTTGGTGGCGGCCGTGGCCGGCTGCGCCAGCGTGAAGGGCAATTCGCTGTAGGCGTAGCTGTTGGTCGAATCCACGGGCAGGGAACAGGTGTCGGGAAGGCCCGGCGGGGGCACAGTGTTGGTTTTGAAACCGTAAAAGAGCGCCGAAGTTGTGCCGTTCTCACTGTCGCCGGCGCTCACCCGGTACGGGATGTCCATCGAGAGCAGGACGATCTGGGCCTGGTTGGTCAGGCCGCGGCTGGAAAGCATGGCGAGGAGCGGATTGAGCAGATAGCTTTGAAAATCGCTCTGCTGCCAATTGATCGCCCCGCCCGTCCAGCCGGTCATGCGCAAGAGGTTTTGCGGCGGCACCCCGCGTTGTTCGCAATAATCGTTGCCAAGCTGCAGAGAACTGCTGCTGTTTTGATTGACGACGACAATGACATTCAGGCCGCTGTCGCCGGCCCAAGCGGGCGGCGCGACCGTCAGCAGGACGGGCAGGCAGAGAATGCAAAGGCGGCTCAACATGCTCCATTGAATGGCGGAGCGAGAGAGAAAGTCGAGCCTTTCCCGTGGGCCGGCGCATCTTGAGGGCGTGTTGCCCCAATCGAAAACTGGAGAAAATCATAGCCGGACTGATCCGAGGTCTGCATGAATTTGTGAACCGAAGCAGGTTTGGATAATGCTGCGACCGAGGACGGTCGCACGCCGCGATTTGGGCAACACGCCTTTAATACAAGCAGCATTGCATGGAGGAAACCCCTCACCCTAACCCTCTCCCCACTTCGTGGGGCGAGGAAATCCTGTCGAGCCGCAGGCTCGACGCTACACCCGGCTGCCCGTCTTCGTGGGGCGAGGGAAGGCGGCGGGCAGGAGACTGCCCGCCCTACCACCGATGACGGACGCATTGCACTGTTTGATTGAAATCCGGCGGCGCGGCGAGCATTCTGTGCCTCGATGAATTGGCGCGTGGTTACAGCAATGGCCGGAGCGGGCTTGATGGCCGGAGCTTGCCGGAAAGAGGCTGCCCCGGCGCCACCTCCGCCCGCTCCCGCGCCTGCGTCCGCCGTCGCGTTTCCGCGCGTGGTTGCGTGGCACTTGCCGACCCAGCCGCAGCGGAAATTGCGCACGATGAAAGTATGGCTGGGCAGCGAGGAAATGACGGCCGAGCTGGCGGTGACGACGGAACAGCTCATTGCCGGGATGATGTATCGAACGAATATCGAGGAGAAGGGCGGGATGTTGTTTGTCCTGGGGCGGCCGTCGCAGCCCACCCTCTGGTCGAAGAATTGCCCGCTGGGGTTTTCCGCCGCTTACCTTGACCCGTCCGGGAATATTGTGGAACTGCATGATTTTCAGCCGGACAGCACGAACCTGGTCGCCGCCACCGCCAGTAATGTGCAATATGTGCTGGAAACCAGGCACGGCTGGTTTGAGCAGCATCATATTGGGCAGGGGACGCTGGCGCGCACCGAGCAGGGGAGCTTTGCAGAAACCTTCACGCCCAAACGCGGTGCTGCCCGATAAACTTGGCCAACGAACCCAATGAGAATAGCCCTTGCCCAGATCAACCCCACGGTCGGCGACTTGGCCGGCAACGAAGCGAAAATCCTGCAGGCGGCCCGACGTGGCGAGGCGGAGTCGCTGGACTTGGTGGTGTTTCCCGAATTGACCATTCCGGGCTATCCGCCCCGGGATCTTTTGCTGAAGAAAGATTTCATCGCCAAAAACCTGGCGGTGCTGCAGCGCCTGGCTGCCGCCAGCGGAAAAACCGCCCTCATGGTGGGCTACGCGGGGGAGAATAAAACCGCGCCCGGCCGCCCCTGCACCAATGAGGCGGCCCTGTTGCAAGGCGGAAAAATCGCGGCCACGCGCCTGAAAACCTTGCTGCCCACCTACGATGTTTTCGATGAAGACCGTTATTTCGAGCCGGGGAAAGACAATCTGCCCGTGGCCGTCAACGGGCACTCCTGCGGGCTGAGCATCTGCGAGGACATATGGAATGACGAGGATTTTTGGCCGCAGCGGCTCTATCGCTCCAATCCCATCACCGGGCTGGTCTCCGCCGGGGCGGAAATCATATTGAACATCTCGGCGTCGCCCTGGCATGTGGGCAAGGAGAAATTGCGGCAGGACATGCTGGCCAGCGTGGCGCGCAAGTCGCGGCGCCCGGTGCTGTTGTGCAACATGGCGGGCGGGAACGATGAACTTATATTTGACGGCAGCAGCATGGCCTTCAACGCGGCGGGGGAACTGATCGCGCGGGCCAGGTCGTTCGAGGAGGACTTCGTGGTGGTGGACACGGCGAAGAGCGCGGTCATCACGCCGCCCGCAATGGCGGAGGAGGAGGCCATTTACAAGGCGCTGGTGCTGGGGCTGAGGGATTACATGCGGAAATGCGGGTTCAAATCGGCGGTGCTGGGATTGAGCGGAGGGATTGATTCCGCGCTGGTGGCCTGCCTGGCGGTGGAGGCGCTGGGGGCGAAGAATGTGCGGGTCGTTTCCCTGCCGTCGCAGTATTCGTCGCCGGGCAGCCTGGAGGACGCGCGCCTTTTGGCCGGGCGGCTGGGCATCGCCTACGATGTCATCCCGATCGAGCCGCCGTTCGCCTCGGTGCGCCAGCAATTGCAGCCGGTGTTCCGCAGGCTGGCGGAAGACACCACGGAGGAGAACATCCAGGCGCGGTTGCGCGGGTTGATTTTAATGGCGCTGTCCAACAAGTTTGGATCGCTGGTGTTGACAACGGGGAACAAAAGCGAACTGGCGGTTGGTTATTGCACGCTTTACGGCGACATGTGCGGGGGGCTGGCGGTGATCAGCGACGTTCCCAAAACGATGGTTTATCGCCTGGCCAGATGGATCAACCGCGAGCGCGAACTGATCCCAACGTCGTCCCTGACCAAACCGCCGTCGGCGGAATTGCGCCCCAACCAGACCGACCAGGACTCCTTGCCGCCGTACGAAATTCTCGACGCGATCCTGGAACAGTCCGTGGTGGAAACCAAATCGCTGGCCGAGATCGTGGCGCTGGGATTCAACGAGGCGGACGTGCGGCGGGTGGTGCGGCTGATCGAACTCAACGAGTACAAACGCCGCCAGGCCGCGCCCGGGTTAAAAGTGACAACCAAAGCCTTCGGCGTCGGAAGGCGCATTCCGATTGCGCAACGATACCGGGAGGGGTGAAGGCGCCGGCGTTTCGTCATTTCTCAGTGTTGTGATGGTGATCCGGCTGACTGACTCGCGCGGGGGAGGGAACTGTCACGGAAACCGGTCGAACCCTTCTTTGCCAAAAGCGGGATGCCAATCTTCCAAAACCTATGGAGCAGAGCAGAACTGTCGGCCCAGTGTCAAACACAAAGACTATGGGAAAGAGCAAGGCCATTTCACCTGCATACGGATCTCGGGAAGAATTCATTTGATTAAGACCATCCACAACAAACAACAAATCAGTGATGATGGCGCTGGCGATGATGGCGAGCGGGAGGGTGCGAACAATTCTGGCGAGCAAGAATGAAATCACACCAGTTGCCAACACAAGGAGCATGATCCCTCCCGCCACGGGAACGGGATTCTGACCGTTCCCATCTGTGGAAATAAAGAGAATGCTCATGCCAGCGCCCGTCAGGATGAGGGCGGCGTCCACGAGAACTTTCTTCGGAGGGGACATAACCAGCCGCTTCTAACTTAAACCATGCAGGTTCAATATGCAATAAACCCCACGAATGCACGACGGCGGGCAGCGGAGTGCCCGCCCTACCTGAAATGCCCCACTCTTGACTGACATTACTCCCGAAGATTGCATTCGCGGTCAATTTGGTATTTGCTGCGGGATGCTTTTGAGAACGAAATCCGAAGAGCTGTTTGCCGAGGCGCTGCGCTATATTCCCGGCGGGGTGAATTCGCCGGTGCGGGCCTTTCGCGCGGTGGGAGGGCAGCCGTTTTTTGTCAACCGGGCGCAGGGCGCGCATGTGTTCGACGTGGATGGAAATGATTACGTGGATTATGTGGGGACATGGGGACCGGCCATTCTGGGTCATGCGCATCCGAAAATCATTACTGCGGTGCAAGACGCGGCAGGGCAGGGGACCAGTTTCGGCATCCCCAATCCGCTGGAAGTGAGGATGGCGCGCTTCATTTGCTCCGCCATTCCCAGCGTGGAAAAAGTGCGGATGTGCAATTCGGGAACGGAGGCGTGCATGTCGGCCATCCGGCTGGCGCGCGGTTTTACGGGGCGCGACAAGATCATCAAGTTCGACGG
>Ga0187848_10003475_pt1 | contig 11481 bp, 9 predicted proteins | sample June2016WEW_4_40_FD_132424 | JGI IMG/M metagenome (GOLD analysis project Ga0187848, IMG submission 132424) | Peatland microbial communities from SPRUCE experiment site at the Marcell Experimental Forest, Minnesota, USA - June2016WEW_4_40 | ecosystem: Environmental > Terrestrial > Soil > Wetlands... | reverse complement strand
CCTCAGCTATCTCGTGTTCTGCCCCAAAGCCTATTCCCGTAGTCCGCTCACGGCTGGGAAAGCAGGTACACGGCGAACGAAGCCAGCCAGTGCTCCCCGGCATATTCGCCACTGGCAACATGACGGAGGGCCGCTTCTGCGTGCCGGGCCGCCGAATCGGCCAGCACCTTCCGGGCGGGGTCGTCCCTGGGGAGCGCCGTGGCAATGCTCCGCATGCACCATGCCCGGCTCAGGTGGACGCCGTCCAAATGCACAAGTTGCAGATCACTACGGTCCGTCACCTCGGCCGGCGTGAACAGCGCTTTGGGTTCGCCGCGGGTCAGGCCCGGCAGGAAACGCCCCAGCCAGACGCGGAACTCAGTCGGCGGCAGCACCCGACGCATCAGGTCTGCCTCCATCAAGCTGGGCGAGAAGAAGTCCGCGCCATTCGGTTCCCAGGCCGCTGGAATCCCAACATCGGCCGCGAAATAGTACCGGCTCCGTTCTTCGATCAGGTCGCTGAGGGGCTTGTGCCCCGCAGCCCGCGCGTAGTCTAGAGCGAACGACAACCCGAACGCCGTGTTGGGATGGACTCCGCTACGGATCGGATAGGTCTGTCTGGGCAGGAAGGCCAGGTACCGCGACACGATCGCGTCGACCAGCGGTTGCAGGTTCCGGGACCACTGCCGGCCTTCCGCGTCGTCCCAGCCGCGGAGTTCCTCGGCCAGCTTCAGCAGCCAGGCCCAGCCATAGGTCCGCTCGAAGGACTGGTGGTTCGGCTGGGCGAAGTAGTCGGCCTCGTTCTGGAGGTTCTTGGCGGTCAGATGTTTCGCCAGCACGATGCGGATCCGCCGGTTCTCCGGCAAGTCGGGAAACAATCGCAACACACGTACCAGCATCCAATGGCCGTGGACCGACGAGTGCCAGTCGAAGGACCCGTAAAACGCGGGGTGCAACACCCGCGGCCCCTGGATGTCCGCCTCACTGTTAAGGACGTGTTCCGGTTTGTTCGGGTACTCTTTCTGAATACCCTTGAGGGTCAGGCGTGCATACGAGGACGCCTGCTCCCGGCTCAGTTTCAAAACCGTCTCCACGGGCGGATTACCCGGCGCTGACGGCGCCGGCTGAACCGAGGGGTCCGTCTCCGCCTGGAGCGCGGAGGCAAGCAGCAGAAACAAGGACAATGAGACGTATGGGTTCAAGGTCGTTCTCCTAACGATGGCTACCATTGGATTCTAGTCCTGCCCTATACCTAAGTGTGGAGGATAAGAGCGGCAAGCCACCGATGGTCTGAACCGCCTTTTGAGTCCGGTCTGTCTGACGCGACCGCTCGCGGTCGTTCGGTGCCTGGCAGGCCGCCGCCTTCAAACCCGAGCTGATGAAGACCGTCTGCTCCGCCCCATACATGAAACGCGCGGATTCAGATTAGAAAGCGTATGACAATCTGGTTTTCGTTGGCTCACTGCACTCTCGTCGACCATTTCAGCATGTTCTCGCCGGGCTTGAGGTCCGCAAGCGGTCCAGGGACCGGGCTGGCGCGCTGTTTTCCGAAGATGTCGGTGTCCACGCGAATCGGCCGGCCGCGGTGATCTTCGATGGTCTGCCCCGCGGTCGGAAGCACTCCGACCAGCGAGCCGTCCACCCACGGTCCCTTCACGGCGAATGGGACCTGATTGACGCGCAGCGCGATGGAAACACCTTGGGGACTGTCCTCTCGACGGAACGTGGTCGCGAAGGGGTCGACGATGCTGTGTTCATCGCCGAACGAACTCTTTTTCGCACCTTCCAGGAAGACATTGTAATCCGACGCGTAGCCGGGCGCCTTCTTGATGCCTTCCAGGCCGCGACGGACGAAGATGTTGTGGAACCACTTGTCGTCCGCGGGAACGCCGGGCTTGCGGGCGACCACGGTCCGGCTATGCGGCCGGTAATACTGCGACTGGCGACTCGTGTCGGAAGCCATGTCGAAGTTGCAGTCCACCAGCAGATTGTGGGCGAACACGTCGCCTTCCGACCAGCTCTTGACCCCTTGTCCGATCAGCACGTTGTTATCGACCAGGATCGGGCCGTGGTCCATCTCCAGGTAAATGGTGGCCGCTTGCGTGTTGTAAATGATGTTGCCCGTGACGCGCGTTCCCTGATTGCCCCAGTCCATCCAGATGCCGAACGCGCCATAGCCCTGGTGATAGACGCCGCGGATCAGATTGCCGCGGATTACCGCGTCGACCGATTCGTGGAACTTGACGGCGGCCGTTTCCCACCCGCCGAATTCCTTGCGATAATTGGTATCTTCGATGAGGTTGCCCTCGATAAGGCAGCGCGTTGCTCCCTTCTGACCGGCGATGCCTGCCTGGCCGCAGCGGCGAATCACATTCTTGCGGACGACATGGGCACCGAAGGCCTCGATGTCGGTGTGATCCACGCCCTCCGCCTGACCGAGAACGATGCCCACGCAGCGCGCATTCGTGACCCTGCAATTCTCGATGATCCACGACTTGCCCATGCGCGGGCCGATCGCTCCCATCTGTACTTTGAGGCCGGGGGGCTGCCAATTCTCGGCAGAGTGCATAATGTGGAAGCCGGCCACGGTGATGTAGCCAAGGCCGCTTTGGGCCGGCATGAAGACGCTTTCCCGCACGTTGATCTCGGCGAGCTGCGCGTTGGGGTCCGCCCCGCCGAAGTGCGCCCAGATCGTGGTGCCGTTTTCGCCTGTCCGGCAACACCAGGTGTGTGCTTGCCGTTTCACCTCCTCCGGGGTCGTCTTCTCGTAAAATGCCTCGCCATCCAGGTAAACGTCGCCGCAGTGCAGCCATTGCCCGTAATGGAGCCAGCCGCCGGAGAGATTCAGGGCGTAGGGGTTGTAATCGCCGAAGAACCGCTGCGGCAGTTGCACCATCCAGACCCCTCTGCTCTGGTCGACCCAGGACGCGATCCGCTCTGAGCCCTTCAGCAGCACCTCTTCGCCCGCAGCAGCCCGGTAGGTGATGCGGCTGTTCTCGTCCTTGCCGCCGCGCGACGGCTTGACCCATTCGCGATACGTGCCGCCGTGTACAATTACCGTATCGCCGGGCCGGGTCACTTCCGCCGCCTTGCCGATTGTCAGGTACGGGCTCTCGCGGCTGCCCGGGTTGGCGTCGCTCCCCGCCTTTGCCACATGAATCTCGCGCGCGGATGCGCTGGGATCCGCCGAAAGAACCACCGCGATACACGCCAACACCGACATTTTCCATGAATTGAGAATCATTTCTGATCACCCCGCCAGGTTACCGTTAGCGCATCGAGGTGCCGGCACCGCCGGCCCCCGCCAACATACTGGCCCGGCGGACCACCTGTCAAGGCAGCGGGACCTCGGCGCAGGGCCGTGGTTCAAACATACCTAGCACTACTGTAAGTGCCAGGAAGCCCGTTCGCCAGCAGGGCTGTTGCCTGACGACTACATCCGGCTGCTGGGCACGGCCGGAGATCCCTTGATCCTGTCCGCACCGGCGTCACAATGGAGACAAATGGTACCAGGGATGCTTACGATCGACGGTTCCCAGGGCGAGGGCGGCGGCCAGGTGCTCCGCTCGGCGCTGGCCCTTTCCCTGGTGACGGGCCGGCCCTTCGCGATCGAGAACATCCGCGCCGGGCGGAAGAAGCCCGGCCTGTTGCGGCAACACCTGACGGCCGTATTGGCCGCGGCCGAGGTCGGCCGGGCCGAGGTGGAAGGGGCGACCATGGGCTCTCGGCACCTGGTATTCCGCCCCAGTGGGGTACGGTCGGGCAATTACGCCTTCCGTGTCGGCACGGCCGGCAGCGCCACGCTGGTGCTCCAGACCGTCCTGCCGGCCCTCCTGCTGGCCGAGGGTGAGTCGAACCTGACGTTGGAGGGCGGCACGCACAACCCCTTCGCCCCGCCGGTGGATTTCCTGGAGAAGGCGTATCTGCCGCTGGTGAACCGGCTGGGGCCGCAGGTGCAGGTGCGGCTTGTCCGCCCTGGTTTCTATCCAGCGGGCGGTGGGGAGTTCACGGTCCGTGTCCAGCCTACGCGGCAACTCGGCCGCCTGGAATTGGTCGATCGCGGCCAAATCGTCGCCCGGCGGGTCCGGGTGCTGCTGGCCCACCTGCCGCGGCACATCGCCGAGCGGGAGTGCCGGACCATCGCCCAGGAGCTGGGCTGGGGCGAGGCGTCATTCACCATCGACGAGGTGCAGGGGTCCCGCGGGCCGGGCAACGCGGTGATGATCGAGCTGGAGGCCGAACACATCACCGACGTCTTTACCGCCTTCGGCCAGTTGGGCGTCCGGGCCGAGGACGTGGCCAAGAAGGCCCTGCATCAGGCCGAGGAATACCTGGCGGCCGGCGTGCCGGTCGGGAGACACCTGGCCGACCAGCTCATGCTGCCCCTGGGGATCGGTGCCTATCTCGGCTCCGGCGGCGGTGTGTTTCGCACGATGGACCTCTCGCTCCACGCGACCACGCACCTGGAGATCCTACGGCGTTTCCTGAAAATTGACGTCCAGATCGAACAAGTTGGCCCGGGAGACTGGCTGGTGCGAATCGGCTGACTGCGTGCTCCCCACGCGGTCGGCAAGCAGGTAGAATGGGGCCATCGGGAAGGCTGTTTCGGGTTGCAAACCGGGCGGCCAAGTGGCTCGGGCCGGCGCGGGGGGTTTACTAGCCTTTCACCCCGACCGGCTCGGGCCGACCCGTTCGATGAAAGGTGCATCATGGGAAGCGTAGTCAAGAAGACCGTAGCCACTGCCCTCTCCTCCGTGCCCTGTGGGTGGGTCCGCCTTGGCACGCTTCTGCTCCGCCCTGGCTTTGGCGGCCCGCATCACGTCGGCGAATCCGTCGCCCGGAGCAGGACGAAGTCTCCAGAAGTCGTTTCCCATCATGGACGTGTCGCCCCAGCCCACTTTCCGGCCGTCCTCCTTGCCGTAATTCCAGTTCTGGTGCAGAATCGCGATCTTCCCGTCGCCCTGGTAGCGATAGGTCATCATCGTGTGGCTGCGGTTCTTGGCGGCGAGGGGATCACCGGGGAACGGCGTTTCATCCGGCTGTAATGGCCGCCCGAAATCATACGGATCCTTTGGCCCCCAGGAGCTGCCGCCTTCGACGACTCCTTGGGCCACCATTTCCCAACATTCGCCATGCCCGATCTTCTGCCCCAAGCGACTTTCCACCCACTGAACGGTCTTTCGGTTGGTTCGCGGGGTGTTGGCCAGGTAGTCCAGATCCACGCTCTTCATGGGGCATCCGGCAACCTGCAAAACCTTTCCTGCTTCTCCCTCGTACGCGGTTATCTGCAAGGTCATGGCGGTCCGGCGGAAAAGAAGCTGGGGCGCCAACACAAGGTCGGCCCCGGCCTTCCCGGCGACCTGCCGGATGAGCCCGGGAGTCAAGTTCGCTGCCTTGCCCTCTTTCACGCGCAGGAGATCCGAACCGGGCTGTGGTCTACAACAAGTAAGCTGGCAGGCGGCCATCAGGCTCGTGAACACCTCGGAGAAATACGCTTCCACGTTCCAAGTTACGGGAGCGGGTTCCTGCCCTCTCGGCGGCTGCGCGTCCTTTCGGCCGCTCTTCTTCGGTCTCGAAACCGTCGACGCTGCCTGCAAGGCCGCAGGCGGCAAAGGCGGCACGGGAAGCAATACACTCTTCTTTTGGGACAAGAGCGGCTCCAGCTCGCAGAGGATGTCGGCCAGGTGGGAAGCTAGCTGCGATTGGGGAACCCGAGTCCAGTCAATCGACTGGTGGGTCTTCGTCTTTTCGTCCTCAGCGTAACCGCGGACGTTCAGCGCCGCGACGAACACCAGCAGGAAGCAGACCACGGTAACGTAAAATCGCATGAAGGCTCCCAGCATCATCACGTTGCGAACAAAGAGCAGATACCCGAGCTTGGTTTACTTCGCCATGTCCTTCAGCAGCTTCAGCGCCCGCACCTTGACCTTGGTGTAGGCGGGCTTGGCGGGACGGTCCATCAGCTCGCCGGGCTTGAACGGGTTCGGCACGCCCATCTGGGCCTTCCGGGCCGGGACCTTCTTCTTCTCGATCTTCACCAGGCCGGGAAGGGCGATCACGCCCGCGCCCTTGCTGCCCAGGCTTTTCTTGATCTCGGCGGCCAGGGCCTCCAGCATGGCGGCGACCTGCTTCTTGGACACGTCAGCGGCGGCGGCGATGTTGGCCATCAGTTCGGACTTGGTCAGCGGCTTCTTGGCAGCGGCGGCGGCTTTGGCCATGGTTCTTTCTCTCCGTCTGCTAGGGGATAGGGGTGTCAGTCCGCAAAATGGAACGTGCTGATTAGAGCCTGTCGGCCGAGAAGTTCAAGCGGCCCCCCCTTCCGTTTCCAGAGACAGAGACATCGTCGAGGCACACTCTGTCCCGTGTCAGCCATAGGATCACCTGGCAGGCACCGGCCTATTGTCGCACCTGGCGGCACCAGTCTTCAATCGGGAGCGGGATTGCGCTGAAGCCTAAGCGGGCAGGTGCATCAGGAAAAACGGCTATGTGGAAAGTTGCCACCGTTCTGGCGGCGCTGCTTGTCGGCGTCAACCTGAGTTCCGATGGTTCACGCCAACTCCCAGCTTCACATAGGCGCTCGGCGTTGTCATGGTGGAAGAAGGGGTCGGAAGGTGGTCGGAAGGTTTTTCTGTTGCTACTATAGCAGCTTTTCTCCGCGACGACGTCCCCACACGGTACGGAAGCCCAACGCAAAAGTGCAACCGGTGATGCTGCCGTAGCGCAGGCAGTCGGCCAGCTTGTGCGCCCCGTGAGGGCTCAGCCGGAGTGTCTGCGGAGCCTTGCCCAATGTGCGGAACTCATAGTTGACCACCTCCTCGGCCGGTCGCACCATGTCGCACGCATCGCAGCCAACGAGCAACTCCATGTAGTCGGGTATCGCATCCGAAATGTCGTAATACACGTCCGGCTCAAAATGGTACGTTTCGCCGGGAAGCGCCGAGAAGGCGTAGATCAGCGGGCAACGGTGCTCGTGCATGTCGTGAGACAAGCCGTGTGAGAACAGGAACGCATCGTGGCAGGCTTGGCCGCAGGCCACGTGGTCGGGCCAGTGGTCCCCGACGTTGTGAATGAAGGCTACTTGCGGCTTGACTTCCACGTAGATTTCGGCCAGCTTTCGCTTCAACTCCAGGTCGCCGCCGTTGATCTGGTGATAAGGGTAATCAAGAAAGCGTTTCTCGAAGCCGTACTTGTCGGCCAGCGCCAACAGCTTGCGCTTGGTTTCCTCCTCGTGACCGACCGTCGGCAACCAGGAGCGATAATCGCTCACCACCACCACGATCACTACGCGGTGCCCCGCCCGCGCGGCCTGGATCAAAACGCCTCCCGCGCCGAGTTCGGCATCCGACATGTGTGCCCCAACCGCCAAAAACGTCTTGCGCGGTTGAGACTTCAGGTTGCCGGTCGTCTCGGCAGCCTTTGTCTCCTTGTTCACGGCGAGCGTGCCCGCTAGCATCGCCCCGGCCGTCAAGGCGGAACTTGTCAAGAAATCGCGGCGCGGCACGCCGTGCCTGGCGGGGTCGTCACAAGCGTTGTTGTCGGGCATCATTTGTTCTCCTCGGACTCTACACTCCCAGCCGGGGCGGTACGTTCGCTCGGCATCTTTCGGCTCCGGGGTGCTCCGATCGGAATCATAGACGATTTGCTGCCGGTGTGGTAGAACGGTGGGACAGCAGGGCATAGCGCACGCAGGCGACTTCCGCGCAGAACTGCCGTGCCAGATCCTGGTACGGGACGAACGGCTCGCCTGCGCGGTCCGTCTCATCCTCCTCCATCAGGTTCACGAAGGTGCGGGTGCCCGCGCCCACGATGGCCTGCACCTTCTGACAATGCTCCTGGGGATCGGGATCGCCGGGGTAGGCCCCGGCGAGCAACAACTCCGGGACCATCCAATAGCTGGATGATGTCGGCGGCGATGCGTCAGGCGAAGCCAACGTCAGCGTGAACTCGGTCATTGCTCTTTCCGGGATCATTCCCAGACCTCGCCAGCGGCTCCAGAACACCTTGCTGCGGCCCATGGCGGCCAACCCGACCGAAAGCCAGCCCCGCCCGCAAAGCCCGCCAGCTTTGCGCCAAGAAGCGCAAGAACGACGTCGCCCCAATCCGGCCCGAACTTGGTCATTTCCTGCCTCCGAGCAGCCCTCGAAGGGCCTTCTCTACCATGTCTTTTCCAGCTAACCCATCTTGCCAATCCTGCGGAATCCCCGCCTCGCCCCAGTACGCCCCGGCAAGCTGGCCGCAGACGGCCCCGGACGTGTCGGCGTCGTCGCCCAGGTTCACGGCCCGCAGGACGGCCGCCCGGAAGTCCTTGGCGTCATGGAAGGCCCACAGGGCGGCTTCCAGGCTCTTGACCACATACCCGGAGCCGACGATCACCGGGGGCTGCTTGCGGCGGAAGCTCCCCTCGGCCACTTCGGCAATTTCGGACTGGAGGATGTGGACTTCCTTGAGCTGCCGTAATCCCTTCCAGTTCGCGGCCAGAACCTGCTCGCGGTCGATCCCCTGAATCAGCGCCGCCAGAACCAGCCCCATGTACACGCACGCCGACAAGCACTGTGGGCTCGCGTGGGTTGGCAAGCTCGATTCCGTCAGCCGCAGGACCAGTTCTACGAGCCGGTCGGGGTACAGGTCGGCGTAGCGGATGGGTACCGGGGCCAGGCGCATGATCGAGCCATTGCCGCTGGCGTGCTCCGAAGCGTCACCGGAGGTCCTGGCGTCCCCTGTCGTGGAGAAGCGCCCGAGGGCGCTGCGGCACGTGATGCCGATGTCGAAGCAGCGGCCGTTCACCGAGTACCAGCCCTTCTCGTACCAGGCAAGATACCGCCGGGCCTGGTCGTCGAGATCCCAGCCCACGCCGGCGATGCTGTCGGCCAAGGCCAGCGCCATACTGGTATCGTCGGTCCAATTCCCTGGCGCCAAGCCATGGGGGCCGCCGCCGCGGTAGCCGGTCACTTGGGGGAAGGAGCCGGGCCGCTTGAACTCGACGGCGGCGCCCAGGGCATCCCCAACGGCCAAGCCGATGAGGGCACCGCGTTGACGATCAAGGGATAACATGACATCATTCTACCCTCGTGGGTGACCCCTGCCAGCCAGGGGACGGTCTGAATCACTCTGCCGGCATCCGACGGGCCGGCGGTTTAATATCAAACCAAGCCGCATCTGGTAGCTGTCACCATCGCGACCACCACACGATCAACTCCCTATGCCAGAAGCTGTTGAGCCATCTTGGTGAACGCCGCAATCGAACAACCAAAGGTGATGCGACTTGTGGGCAGCCATCCACTCTGAATCGCCGCAATGCCATGCTTTCTAAGCCCAGACGTTATACCGAAGATTGGCCCACCGCTCATGCCCGCCAAATCTCCAACCAAATGTGCCCCGTCGATTTGTCCGACGAAGCCCCAGGACTTCAATCGCGCTTCACTCTCGGGTGGTTCCTTCAATCTGGCAATGTGAATGAAGACCGGAATGGGTTTGCCGTGGACCACATAGTCATTTCTGCGCGGTACGACATGTCTCTCAACAATCTCATCTTGAAAACCGAGCATGAAGTATTGCTCGAACCGGGTGTACTTCCGTCTTTGCCAGTCCGCTTCGGTGACTGCAATTACATTGTTTGCGGCAAGGAGCTTCTGGTACATCGGCCTGAGAGCAATGAAGGCGAAATCCATGCCCGTGTTCTTGTCGAACTTGAACACCTTCTGTGCTCCATCGAAGTCGAACGGAATCTGATCGCGGTTGGGTGCGTAAGGTCCGAAGGCATCCGCCAGCAAGAAGTTCTGGTACACCGATTTCTTGGCTTGGGCTTGTCGACTCATGTCTCTCAGAATGTGACCGGCTGTGACGAGATACCATTGGCCCTTGAGGGAGAGAAGAAAGCACGAACAGAAGAAAGAATTAGCAGGATCTTTAGGCTCCCCATTTTCGTTCGTGTCGTACCGAAGTCCCGCCAGGCTCACCAGATACCGGCAATACTCGCCCATTTCCGCGTCCAGAACAGCTTGCTCTTCTGGCGATAGCTCCGATTCATCCATTTCTTGGTTCCCTAACACTTGGATGACACACTTGCCGCCGGTAGGTGCTACGGTCTACTTCAGTCTTTCTACGAGTACCTCTCCTCGCCCCAAATCCGCCGCCTTCAGCTCCTCCACCTGCCAAAGCGGATTGCCGTGCCGTAGCCGATCCCGGATGAACCGATCCCGCCGCAGGCGCTGGCCGACGTGGAAGGCCGCGCCGTCGATGTAGATGGCCAGCCGTTGCTCGGGCACCGCGAAGTCGGCAATCGAGATCGGCGGCTCGCCAGGGTTCGGGGCCACCGGCACCTGCTTCTGCGGGTGGAAGCCATGCTTCTCGAACAGCCGCAGGAATGCCAACTCCAGCGGCGAACCGACACCGGCGGCGTAGGCTTCCAGCCAGGGACGCGGATCGTCGATGTCACCCGTCTCGCGGGGCCGGTGCTGCGGCGCGGCCCCAGCCAGCTCCTCCAAGGCAGGCATAACCTGCGGCCACTTCAAGTCCTGGTGATAACGCTGGTTGTAGTAGGACTTTAGGCAGCGGTAGCAGGCCGTCTCGCAGTCGGGATGATCCAGGTGCTCAATGGCCTGCGCCGAGACGTTGTGAAACTGCTCCGCGATCCGCACTAGGTAGCCACTGCCACCCAAGCTCGGGTCGATGAAGGCGAGGGAGAGCATGCTGTAGCGGTCGGTCACCTCGCCAGTCTGCCAGGGCCCCTCCAGCTCGAAGTCCAACTCACCTGAGCCGAGCATGAAGAAATGCTGCATCCCGGCCAGGAGCGAGTAGCCGAGCGACATACCCCATGAGGTCCATTCATCCTTCTCGCTGCCCACCGGCACCGGCACGAGCAGCCGCAGGACCTCGATCTGCTCAGCGGTGCTGATCGCCAGCGGTACCGGGTTGCTGCCCCGGCGCGGGCATCCTTCGGTGTGGCCGATGTCGTCCTGCTTCTTCCCGGTCTTGGCGTTGCGGCGGCCACCAGCGGCCTTTTCCTGCTCCGGCTGTCGCAACATCCGCCCACACGATGGGCAAACCAGGTAGCCCTTGGCGCACTGATGCAAGACCAAGTCCTCTTCCAGGTCCTTGGGTGTCGGCGGCCTGCCTTCGTTCACCCAGCGGACCTCTTCGTTGCGGCTCAGCCGCAGCGCCCAGCCGTTGCCGACCGTCCACCGCCCGACCACATCGCCACCCCATTGGGGATACGTTCGCACCAGGTTCCGCTCGGCGTAGCGTTCCTCCTCGTCGAGGATCGGCGTCTCGTCGGGCAGGGCCACGAAGCCCGCCAGCTCGTAGGACGGCAGCGGCTGGCCGGGACCGGCCGTGCCGCAGCGCGGGCACTTTGGCTCGTCGGCGCTGTGGCGCAACTCGCACTCGTTGCAGACGCGGTATGACCACGTCGGTCCTTCGCTGCGCGGGTTCCAGGGCGATGCCATGTCCAGACCGATGACCTTCCAACGCTTCGCCCGGGCGTAGACATGGGCCTCGGGCTGG
>Ga0187848_10003474_pt1 | contig 11484 bp, 12 predicted proteins | sample June2016WEW_4_40_FD_132424 | JGI IMG/M metagenome (GOLD analysis project Ga0187848, IMG submission 132424) | Peatland microbial communities from SPRUCE experiment site at the Marcell Experimental Forest, Minnesota, USA - June2016WEW_4_40 | ecosystem: Environmental > Terrestrial > Soil >... | reverse complement strand
TCGGCGACGCGTTCGATCATCTTGAAGACCTCCTGCATCTTGGGGGAATTGCCGATCAACTGGTTGAACTGGTATTTTTTCTTGAGCTGCTTCTTGAGGTAAATGTTTTCCGTAATGGCGTCGTTGTAGGTCAGGGCGCGGCGGACGCACAGGCGGAAATCATCCACCTTGAACGGCTTTTCCAAGTAATCGAACGCGCCTTTTTTCATGGCATCCACCGCCGTCTCGATGGTGGCGTAGGCGGTGATGAGGATGACGGTGGCGGGCGGATTGAGGGCGCGCGCCTTTTGCAGGATTTCCAACCCGTGGGTGCGGGTTTTGTCCAGATACAGGTCGGTGATGACCAGTTCGGGACGCTGCGATTCGAGGGTTTCCATCGCGGCGTTGTAATTGCTGAAGGGAAAAACCTCGTGGCCCTCCCGGCGGAGGAGTTCGGTGACCATCTGGACCATGGTCACTTCATCGTCAATCAGCAGGACTTTAGCCATGGCAAAAATGTATGCAATGCCGGGGCCAGCCGCAAGCGGCATTGCAAGGTTAAAATTTAAGGTTGCCGCTTCAATTTCCACCGCTCCCGTCAAGGCGCCCCGGGCTTTTTTTCTTAATGCTTGCCGGAAACCAGGTCGCTCAGCTTGAAAATGGGCAGGAACATGCAGATCACGATGCCGCCCACCACCACCCCCAAGAACACGATCAGCAACGGTTCGATCAAGGAGGTCAACCCGTCCAGCGTCGTTTTGATTTCCTCATCCAGAAAATCGGCCACCCGTTCCAGCATGTTGTCAATCTTGCCGGTTTGTTCTCCGGCCGTGAGCATGCGGATGATCATGACCGGGAAAACCGGATGCTTGGCCAGGGCGGTGGAAATGCCTTCGCCCCGTTCAATGTCCACCGCCGCCGTTTTCAGCGCGTTTTCCATCACGACGTTGCCGACGGTGTTTTGCACGATGGTCAGCACCTCCAGAATCGGCACGCCGCTGCGCACCAGGGAGGCCATGGTCCGGGCGAAACGCGCCAGGCAGATTTTATGGGCAATGACGCCGAAAATGGGCAGCCGGATGCGCTTGGCGTCCCAATAGGCGCGCCCCGCCGGGGTGCTGATATAATAGAACCATCCGCCGACAATCCCGCCCATCCCCACAAAAATCAAAATGAGGTGGTCCTTCATGAAGTTGCTGACGGTGATGAGGAATTGGGTCGGCGCCGGCAGCTTGCCGCCAAAGCCGGAAAAGACATCCTTGAAGACCGGCACCACCACGACCATGAGGAAAATCGTGATGCCAATGGCCACGATCGTCACCGCCACCGGATACATCAGGGAAGACTTGACCTTCTTGCGCAGGCGGGCGGTGTTTTCCAGGTAGGTGGCCAGGCGGTTGAGGATTTCCGCCAGCAAGCCCCCCTTTTCCCCCGCCCCCACCATGGAATAATAGAGGCGGTTGAACACCTTGGGATGCTTCTGCAATGCCTCCGAAAAACTGTCGCCCCCTTCCACCCGCGTCGTCACATCCTTGATCACGTCCCGCATCACTTTATTGTCCGTCTGGTCGGCCAGAGCCTGGAGGGACTGGACCATGGCCAGACCGGCGTCAATCATGGTGGATAATTGCCGGGTGAAAATCACCAGATCCGACAAGGCCACCTTGCCGCCGCCGGTGCGGCCCTTTTTGCCCAGCTTTTCGCTGATGGAAACCACCAGCATATTGCGGTTTAAGAGCGCGGCGACCGCGTTGGCCTCGCTGGAGGCGTCAATCGAAGCGCGGATTTCCCGGCCCGTCACCGAATCGCGAGCGACATAGCTGAAAGATGGCATAAACTTGTATTGTCACCGCCTGGAGTAGCAACGCCGGGGCCAAAATGCAAGCCTGAATGTGCCTGCGCGCGACCGCCCCAGTCCAACGCGCCGCCGAAAAAATCAGCTTCGGCCTTGAACTTGCGCCGGACTGCTCTAAATTGGCCTCTCTGAATTCGCAAAGCGACCATCCAAAGCATTACTGCGGCGTGTTCGGCATTTACGGCCATCCCAACGCCGCCGAATTGACGTACTACGGCCTCTACGCCCTCCAGCACCGCGGCCAGGAAAGCGCCGGCATCGTCTCCTACGATGGCGGCCGCTTCCACGAATACAAACGCATGGGCCTGGTCTCTCAGATTTTTAACTCCGAGGTGCTCTCCGGCCTGACCGGCTCCCTGGCCATCGGACACACCCGCTATTCCACCACCGGCTCCTCCCACCTGCGCAACACCCAGCCGCTCACCGGCGACAGCAAACGCGGCCAGATCGCCATCGCCCACAACGGCAACCTGACCAACGCCGCCTCCTTGCGCGAGGAACTGGAGGAAAGCCACGGCGCCGTTTTCACCACCAGCGTGGACAGCGAAATCATCATCCACCTTCTTGCCCAGCCCACCATCGGGGGCAACGAGAACAATCTGGTGCAAACCGTCCGCCGCCTGGAAGGCGCCTACTCCCTGGTCATCATGACCGAATCCGAATTGATCGGCGTGCGCGATCCCTTCGGTTTCCGTCCGCTCTGCCTGGGCCGGGCGGGGGAGGCCTGGGTGCTGGCCAGCGAAACCTGCGCGCTCGATTTGATCTCGGCCAAATACGAGCGGGACGTCGAGCCGGGGGAAATCGTTATAATTGACAAAAACGGCCCGCGCAGCATCCAGGCCTTCCCCGAACAGACCGCCCGCGCCTTTTGCATCTTCGAGTATGTGTATTTTGCGCGCCCCGACAGCAACATCGCCCATCGCAACGTCTATAAGGTGCGCGTGGAAATGGGGCGCGAACTGGCCCGCGAACATCCCCTCGCCGCCGACGCGGTGGTGCCCGTGCCCGACAGCGGCAACTGCGCCGCGCTGGGTTACTCGCTGGCTTCCGGCATCCCCTACGAGATGGCGTTTGTGCGCAACCACTACGTGGGCCGCAGTTTTCTCCAACCCTCCCAGCTCATCCGCGACTTCGACGTGCGGGTCAAGCTCAACCTCATCACCGAACTGGTGCGGGGCAAGCGGATCATCGTGGTGGACGACTCCATTGTGCGCGGCACCACCTGCAAAGCCCGTGTCAATAATTTAAAGGAGGCGGGCGCCAGGGAAGTCCATGTCCTGGTCAGTTGTCCGCCCCACATGAACCCCTGCGTCTATGGCATTGATTTTCCGGACCGGAGCAAATTGATGGCCGCCAACTATTCGCTGGACAACATCCGCCGTTACATCAACGCCGATTCGCTCGGTTATTTGTCGGCCGAAGGCATGGTGCGCGCCACCGGCTTGCCCCGGGAATCCTTCTGCATGGCCTGTTACGACGGCCGCTACCCGGTGCCGTACGATCCGCTGGTGGACAAGAACATCATGGAACGCCGCCGGCAGCGCATCGAGGGCCTGGTGCCGGCCCTGGAGAAGGAGCAAAAGCAAATCAAGCTGCTCTAGAAACCAGGCCCCCTATCCTCGCCTAACGCGACGACTGTAATTATCAGGGGAGCACACGCGCCCCCGCGTGTGGTGGCCGGCGCCCTCGCCGACCAAACCTTTGTGTCTTATGGGACACAGTGACTACTTGTCTTCCGGATTCACGAAGCGAAACGTCCCCGCCGCCAGCGCCCCCGCCGCCAACTCGGCCGCCAGGAAAATCCAAATGTTGGCGCCCTTCTCCAAACCCATCACCGTGATGCCCGTTGCCACCGCCGGATAAAACGCCCCGCCGGAAATCCCGCCCACCGCGAACGCCATCGTCATGACCGTGAAGCCGATGGCCAGGCCGTAATTCGAGTTGCCCGCCGTGCTCCTGGCCGTCGCCACATGCAACACCATATAAGCCAGCGCGAACGTCCCGACAAATTCCGCCAGCAACGCCGGCATCGTGCTCAATGCCATGGGCGTCACCGTCGGACTGCCTTTGAGCTAAAGCGCGGCGCACGCCGCGGCAAAAGCGCCGGCCATCTGCGCCAGCAGGCAGCCCGGCACGTCCGCCGCCGGACACCGCCCGCGCAGCCACCCCGCCAGCGTCACCGCCGGATTGTAGTGCGCGCCCGACACATGCCCGCCCGCGTACACCATCACCATCAGCGCCGAGCCAATGGCCAGCGGCGCGAAGTCAGTTCCCGGTTTGATGAGGCACATTCCCACCGTGAACACCAGAAAAAACGTGCCAATAAACTCAGTCAGATATTTTTTCATAATTCTTGGGATTCTAATCGTTCGGCAACATCACTGAAAATTAAGACCTGGCCGGACGCCGGGTTTTGTCTTCCCGCGCCCTCTGGCCTGCCGTAATTTCGGGTCAAGTTAATGCAATCAAATGTATTCGCAAGTCCGGTTGCGCCCAAGAGACTTCGCCGTTGCTGAAAGGTTAATTTCAGGTTAGCTTTCTTGCATGAAAACGGTTACGAAACGGGAAGCAGTTCAAGGATTCGACATGATCGGCGGTCTGGCACACGCTGGCGAAACGGTCGTCGTCACCTACGGTGGCAAACCGTGGATCAAACTTGTCCCTGCTCTCACGGCTAAGAAAGGCAAGTCCGCCGCCGCCTTTAAGGCCCGGCTCAACCGCATCTCGCCAAAGCCCATCCCCGGGGCCTCCGAAGTGCTCTCGCGGCTTCGTGGGTGAAAACCTGCTTCGATACTTCCTGTTTGGTGGCGCTTTACGTGCCAAATGACCGCACCAGCGCCGCTTTGCGCCACCGTGCGCGCACGGGCCGGCAGCCCATTGTTTTCACACCGCTGCACCGGATCGAGTTGCGGACAACGGTGCGCCAATGCGCCTTCGGCGGCTTGATCAGCCAAGCCGAGGCCCGTCAAATCCTGCGGCACATTGAGGAAGATTTGCACGATGGAACATTAATTCATGAGCCACTGGACTGGACCGAAACGTTGCGTCAGGCCGAAGCGGTGGCGGACCGGTCGGCTTGGACGAAGCGGTGCCGCTCACTTGACCTGTGGCATGTGGCGGTCGCCTTGGAATTTCAAGCTGAGATTTTCGTGACTTTCGACAAAGACCAATTCGCCCTGGCCGAGTCGGAGGGGTTGCAGGTTACAATGCCGTCCTGAAATCGCCCGAGCATGATGGTGGAAGGCAACAAAGGCGTCCACGTCCTGCTGCCCAAGGCGATTTTTCCGCTCGAAAACAAGGCCGGACAATAAAGGGCCGTCATAATAAGTCGGCGAGACTCTGTCGAGCCGTGACTCAATCCCATGAAATCGAGTCAGGGCTCGACAGAGTCTCGCCCTACCTCGGTTGAAAGCTTCCATCAAGAGGCAACGGGCTTGTCGGGCGGAATCTCATGCCGGCCTTGGCCGGCTTCTCCCACCCAGTCTTCGGCCACTTTTCCCAATTTGTTGCGCAGTCCGAAGTAAAACAGGCTGTATCCAAACAATACAAGAGAAGTCATAAGGAAAGGCATGACATGGAGTTCCTGTAGAGAAATGCCGGTGAGCATAAGCATTCCAAAGGTTAAGCATCTCAGAGACTGCATCAAAACGAGCATGCGCGGGAATGGATCTGCGCTTTTGCGTCTTGCCAGGACAAAGTCGGTGATACTGCAAACAATGATTAGAGCAATCGCGACATTCCTCAAAATGTGGAAGCCGGGTACGAGGAGTTCCGCAGCAGGATTCACTGAGCAGAAAAACCAACAAAAGGCCAAATCTCCTGCTTGTGCCAGCCCATAGCGCCCATAGCGCCGGGCACTCTTTAACAACTTGGCGACTTGCTGAAATTCATATTTAGTCAAATGCGCCCTGCGAAAACGCCTCGCGGCGATTTTCGCATCCCCCAACTCGGCCAGCGCCCCGGTTTGGGCGGCGGACATCGGCAAAGCGTTGTCCAAATGTCCAGCCACCGCTTCATCGTAGTGGGAGGCAATATCTGCCCAGATGCGTTCTTTGGCAGCGGGCGCGAGCCCCTCCGTGGCAATTTCCAGCCACTCGTCAAGATTTTGCGCCCGGCGTTTTCGAAAAATGCTCATCGTGCTTCCCGCAGGATCAGGCTGATGGCCCCGGAAAACTGGAGCAATTCCTCGCGTTCCCGCACCAGGGCCTTTTTGCCCTTCTCCGTCAGCCTGTAATAGCGGCGCGTGCGCCCGTTTTCCTCGCGCGTGGCCGAACTGATCAGTCCCTTCCCCTCCAGCCCGTGCAAGGCCGGATAGAGCGTGCCCTCCTTGAAGTCCAGCACGCCCTTGGATTGCGTCTTGATCTCCTGGGCAATGCGGTAGCCGTGGTTCGGTCCCCGGCTGAGATTTTGCAAAATCAATGTCGCCAAACTGCCCTTAAAATTCATATAAAGCGACAATACATCGAAACCCGATGTATTGGCAAGCAAAATCTTTTCATTTTAATTTCAAAGACTCCTGGACTTGGGCGAAGTCGGGGGGTTATGTCGAACCTATTTCGACCAGGTCTTCACCGGATTCAAGCAAATGCAGGGCTTCCCGGAATTTTGCCGTCAAAATCTCACGCGGGGCCGCATCCGAAGTGTTGCCACAAGTAAGCCAGATGATTTTTGGGGGGCTGCCGTGGCGTTCCAGCAGGCTGACGAAGTCAATGTCCTTGGTGATAACCACATCTGCCTTCTTACGGGCCTCAAAGAATATTTGATCGTCTTCAGCGCCGCGCAATCCAAGTTCCCGCACGGGCAGCGCGGTGACATCAGATGTTTCGCTCAGCCAGCGGGCAACCCTAGCAGCCCGTAAAAAAGGCCCGGTGAGGGGCACCGGGCCTACAACAGATGCATGCTTTGCGAGGGAAATGTAGGCCGCGTGCCCTCACGCGGCGGGACTGGAGCCCTTTTTTTTAACGGGCTGCCAGGAGACAAATGAGCATCCAGCCATACCGTCATACGGCCAGGACTGGATGATCAATGCGGCGTCGGGCGAACATGAGGCAAGCCTTGAGATCGTCAGCTTCCAAGTCAGGCATCTCCGCCAGAATCTGCGAGGCATCAAGCCCGGAAGCGAACAGGTCCAGAATGTCGCTGACACGAATCCGCATCCCCCGCACGCAAGGCCGCCCGCCGCATTGCCGGGGATTCAGAGTGATTCGTTCCATCAAGTTCTGCATATCTAAGAGTTACAATGCACCGGAAAAGCCGCGAAGTCAAAGCCGAATGGCCCTGTTCTCATTCTCCCTGGTCCGCCATGGCTTTAGCGACGGCGGAATTTTCGCTTTTTTCGCCCCGCTACTCCGGCTCTCCATTCCTCTCCCCGCGCTTCTCCCAGCGCCTCGCGGCGCGTTCCGGCGGCGCGCCGTCCACCTTGGCGTAATAAGTCTCCTCGCCAAACTTTTCATCCACCGCCTGCTGAAGGCCCAGCGACGGGCTGACCGCATACCGGTCATTCGTCTCGATGAAAACCGCCTCGCCCCCGGTCCGCATCAGGCACAGAAACACCGGGCATTTGCCGGGATGGGCGGCGAGCAAATCACGCGCCGCCTCCAAATCCCCCGGCTTCACGTTCGCGCTGTGCAATCGCAGGTGGACTTGTTTGGTGTAGGCGCGGGGCGCGTCCTCCAGCGCGATGATTTCCTGCGGGAAAATCTTCGGCTTGTCCTCGGAAAGATTGACCTCGCCGGTGACGAGCAGCGGCTTGTTCGGCGCCAGCAACTCCTTGAACTTCTCGTAATTCTCGTTCAGGCAAAGCACCTGCACCGAGCCGGACAAGTCCTCCAGCGTGGCCAGGGCGTAGGGTTTGTTGCTCTTCTTGGAAATGCCCTTTTGCACCGCCCCCACCAGGCCGCCGATGCGCGTCATCTCCCGGTTTCTTAATTCCCCCAACTGGCTGGTCTGATGCAGCGCATATTTCTTTAAAATGGACTCATACGGGGTGAGCGGATGGCCCGTCACGTAAAAACCGAGCAATTCCTTCTCGTGCGCCAGCAATTCGTGCTGGGGCCATTCCGCCAGTTGCTTTTCCGGCTCCGGCTTCCCTCCCGCCTCTTCGTGCAGCATCCCAAAAAGCGTGTCCTGCCCGCGGTTGCGGTCCTGGATGACCCCGGCCGCCCGCGTCAGCACCCGGTCCATCTTGGAAAACAGCGTGGCGCGCGTTTCGCCGAAGCCGTCGCACGCGCCGGACTTGATCAGCGCCTCCAAACATTTCCGGTTGACCGTCCGGCCGTCCACCCGTTCGCAAAGATCGGCCAGCGAGGTGAACTTCCCCCCCTTGGCCCGCGCCTCCAGGATGCTTTCCACCGCGACTTCCCCGATGCCCTTGACCGCCGCCAGGCCGAAACGAATCGCCCTGGCCCCTCCGCCCGCCGTCCCCGCCGCGCTCGGCGTGAAATAAACCCCGCTCTCATTGATGTCCGGCTGGAGCACTTCGATGCGGAAAGCGCGCGCCTCCCCGATGAGGATGCCCAGTTTGGCCGTGTCCCCCATGTCGTTGGTCATCATCGCGCTGAGAAATTCCACCGGATAATTGGCCTTGAGCCACGCCGTCTGGTAGGCCACCATCGCGTAGGCGGCGGCGTGGGACTTGTTGAAGCCGTAGCCGGCGAATTTTTCCAGCAAATCAAAAATCTGGTTGGCCTTGGCGGCGGGGATATTGTTGACTTTGGCGCAGCCTTTCACGAAGACCTCGCGCTGCTTGGCCATTTCCTCCGGCTTCTTCTTGCCCATGGCCCGCCGCAGCAGGTCCGCGCCCCCCAGCGTGTAGCCCGCCAGCACCTGCGCCGCCTGCATCACCTGCTCCTGGTAAATCAGCACCCCGTAGGTTTCCTTGGTGATCGGCTCCAGCAGCGGATGCTCGTATTCAATTTTGATTTCGCCGTGCCGCCGCTTGATGAAATCGGGAATCAGGTCCATCGGCCCGGGCCGGTACAACGCCACCAGCGCGGTGATGTGTTCGACCGAACTGATTTGAAATCTCCGGCACAAATCGCGCATCCCGCCCGATTCCAGTTGGAAAATGCCGATGGTGTTGGCCTTGTTCAGCAGGTCGTAGGTCTTGGCGTCGTCCAGCGGCAAATGGTCAATCGGAATATCCACCCCCTGGAACTGCCGCACCAGGTCGCAGGTGTTGCGGATCACCGTCAGCGTTTTCAACCCCAGAAAATCCATCTTCAGCAGGCCCAGGTCCCCCACCGGCCCCATGGCGTATTGCGTCACGATGGCCCCGTCCTCGTCCTTCTTCAGCGGCAGGAGGTTGACCAGCGGCTGGTCGCCGATGACCACCCCGGCGGCGTGGACCGAAGCGTTGCGCGTCAAGTCCTCCAGCACAAAGGCCGTGTCCACCAATTCCCTGGTCTGGTCCTCGTTCTCGTAGGCCTGCTTGAATTCGGGCGAGGTTTCCAGCGCCTTCTTCAGCGTCATCTTCAACTCGTTGGGAATCATTTTCGCCAGCCGGTCGCATTCCCCATAGCTCAAACCCATCACCCGCCCGACGTCGCGGATGACCGACTTGGCCCCCATCGTCCCAAAGGTGATGATCTGCGCCACCGAGTCCCGCCCGTACTTTTGCCGCACATATTCAATCACATCCCCGCGCCGGTCGTCCGCAAAATCAATGTCAATATCCGGCGGATTGACCCGTTCGGGATTGAGAAATCGTTCAAAGAGCAGTCCGTAGCGAATCGGATCCACATTGGATATTTCCAGCAAATAGGTCACGAGCGAGCCGACCGCGGAGCCGCGCGCCACGCACGTCACCCCTTTGCTCCGGCCATAGCGGACGAAATCCCCCGTGATGAGGAAGTAGCTGATGAACCCCGTTTTCTCGATGACTTTCAGTTCCGCCTGCAGACGGTCCATGACGGTTTTTACCGCCGCCGCCACTTCCGGTTTTTCCATCCCCGTTTTCGGATCGCCCGCCCCTGGCGGCGCATCACCGCCCCCTTGATAAGCGGGCAGCTTGCTCGGGTCTTCGATTCCGTCAACTAGAAATTGATCGCCCTCCGCGCGGGCCTGGATGGTGTAGCGCGCGCGCAACCCCTCCGCCAGCCATTGGCGCAGGAAAGCCTCGCGGCTGGCATTGCCCGGCGGATGAAAAAGCGGATAATGCAGCTTGTTGAACTCGATCTCCACATTGCACTTTTCCGCCACCTCCAGGGTATTGCGCGCCGCCTCTGGAACCTCCGCGAACCGCGCCTTCATTTCCTCCGCCGAACGCAAGTAAAACTGCTCCCGCTCAAAGCGCATCCGCTTGCTCTCGCTCAACAGTGTTTGCGTGCCGATGCAAATCAGGCAGTCGTGCGCGTGCCAGTCTTCCTTGCCGATGTAATGCACGTCGTTGGTCGCCACCAGCTTCAAGCCGAATTCTCCGGCCCACGCCATCAGATGCCGGTTGACCTTGGCCTGGTCGTTGATGCCGTGATTTTGCAGCTCCAGATAAAAATTCTCCGCCCCCACCGTCTGCTTGAACCAGTCAATCGTGTCCCGCGCCTTGGCCAGTTGATCTTTGACAATCAAATCGGGAATTTCGGCGGCCAGGCAGCCCGAAAGCAAAATCAGCCCCTCCTTGTGCGCCGCCAGGATTTCCTTGTCCACCCGCGGCTTGTAATAATACCCCTCCAAATGCGCCGCCGTCACCAGCCTGACCAGATTGCGGTAGCCGGTTTCATCCTTGGCCAGCGCCACCAGATGATGATACACATCCCGGCCGCCGCCGCTGGATTTCTTTTCCAGGCGGCTGCCCGGCGCGACATACAGCTCGCAGCCGATGATCGGTTTGATCCCTTTTTCCCGCGCCGCCTGGTAAAAATCTATCGCCCCGTAGAGCACGCCGTGATCGGTGATGGCCAGCGACTGGAATTTGAGTTCGTGCGCCCGGTCCATCAACCGGTCCAGGCGGCAGGCCCCATCGAGCAACGAATACTCGGTGTGCAAATGCAGATGAACAAAATCGGCGTGCGCCATGCCCCTAACTTAACTCCCGGCCGCCAGCTTGGGCAAGCCCAACGGCTGCCCGGGAGCGATTCTGCCAATGCGGGCTTGCCAGCGCGGGGCGGGGGGAGTAGGATCTGTGCAATTCAACAAGGACGCCATGACCGCCATGAAACGCATTTTCGCCCTGCTCCTGGCCGCCGCCACGCTCTGCGGTTGCGTCCGTTACGACATGACCCTGACCAATGGACAAAGAGTGAGCAACATCCGGAAACCGGCGCGGAGCAAGGACGGCACTACTTACACCTTTGTCTCCGCCGACGGAAAGACGTTCACCGTCCCTGCCAGACGGGTCATCAGCATCGCTCCGCACCAGGAGACAAAAGGGGAGTTCAGCAACCCGTAGCCACAAAACGCTCCACATATTTGCCCAGCAGGTCGGCCTCCAGATTGACCTCGTCCCCGGTCCGCCGCTCGCGCAACGCCGTCACCGCCAGAGTGTGCGGAATAATCCAGATGCGAAAGCTCTTCGCCCTCGCCGCCGCCACCGTCAGGCTGATTCCATCCACCGCCACGGAGCCTTTGACGAGGATGTAGCGCATGATGCCCGGGGGCGCGCTGATCTCCAGGACGTGGTCCCGGCCAGATCGTTCCCAACGGATGATTTTTCC
>Ga0187848_10003472_pt1 | contig 11485 bp, 8 predicted proteins | sample June2016WEW_4_40_FD_132424 | JGI IMG/M metagenome (GOLD analysis project Ga0187848, IMG submission 132424) | Peatland microbial communities from SPRUCE experiment site at the Marcell Experimental Forest, Minnesota, USA - June2016WEW_4_40 | ecosystem: Environmental > Terrestrial > Soil > Wetlands... | reverse complement strand
GTTGCAGTTAAAGCTTTGAATTTGGGCGCTGACAGCTACATTAACAAGGCGGGCTCTCCCGAAACAGTTTACTGCGAATTGGCAGACGCAATAAACAAGACTGTGGAACGCAAAAAATCAAAGCAGCTGCTTGCCGAGTCAGAGATGAAGTACCGCACAGTAGTTGAGAAATCGCCCCAAGGAATATTAATTACTCAAACGTCTCCGCTGCGACTGGTTTTTGCCAATGAGTCCATGGGAAGCATGTTGGGTTATTCTACCGAAGAGTTGAAGTCACTTTCGCCCCTAGGAGTTGCGGGACTAATATATGACGAGGACAAAGCCGTTTTCTTTAGCCGTTTAGAAAGCCGTATACATGGGGAGCCTTCGGACACAAGCCTTGAGTTCAGGGCAGTACGAAAGAACGGTTCGATAGTTTGGCTGGAAGCGTTTGCAGGCCGCATTGAATACATGGGACAAGCTGCGGTGCAGGGCATGTTTTTGGACATTGATGAACGCAAGAAAGCTCAGGAAAGTGTTAGAAAAAGTGAGGCGAGATATCGAGAACTGGCTAACTTTTTGCCAGAGATGGTTTTTGAGACTGACCTATCAGGAAAGATTACTTTTTTCAATCAACGGGCTTTTGAGATTGCAGGCTTTACACCAGAAGAACTCGCAAAAGGAGTGAATATGCTGCAGTTTGTTGTTCCTCAAGAACGCGAAAAAGCAAAAGAAAATATCAAGAAGGCGTTATCAGGGGAAGAGCGTGAAGGTCACGAATATACACTCTATAAAAAGAACGACGTCACCTACCCCGCCATTGTTAAAACATCGGCTATTATTTCCGAAAACAAAATTGTTGGGCTTAGAGGAATAGTCATAGACATTACCGAGAGCAAGAACGCCGTAGAAGAAATTCGTAGTCTAGCCAAGTTCCCCTCTGAGAACCCTAATCCTGTAATGCGAATTGCAAAAAACAATGTTATTCTGTACCTAAACAACGCTGCCAGGTTCTTGCTGACAGACTTGAAAGCTGAAACGGGACAAGGTGCACTCCCCGAGCTTAGCCGTCACGTCTCTGAGACCCTGAAATCAGGGTTAACCAAAATCGTCCAAGTAAATCGCAAAGATCGGGTCTTCTTATTTACACTTGCCCCAGAGATTAATGCTGGTTACGTAAATGTGTATGGAATGGATATAACGGACCAGAAGAAAGCTGAAGAGGCTCTTAGGCAAGAGCGGGATATGCTTGAATCAGTTGCAAAAGCCAGCGGTGCCGGTCTGGTAATTGTCAGTAAAGACTACCATGTGCTATGGGCAAACGACTTCATAAAACGATACAAAGGTGATACAATAGGAAAATTGTGTTATGCAACCCTTAACAGTTTAAATACCCCTTGCTCAGATTGCGGTGTAGCAAAAATTTATGCAGGAAAAACAACTCTTGACTCCCACGAATACTGCTCTACAACTGTAGATGGCAACCCATATTGGGTTGAAATTGTCGCTACCCCCCTGACGGATGGGAATGGAAACATTACGTCTGCAGTGGAGATTTGTGTAGATATAACTGAACGCAAGAAAACGGAAGAAGCATTCAAAACGCAGGTTGCTCTCATCGATCTTAGTCCTGATGCTATTATTGTAAAGAACAGGGATGAAAAGATAACTTTCTGGAATACGGGTGCAGAAAAACTCTATGGCTACACAAAAGAAGAAGCGCTGGGTCAAAAAATCAATATTCTCCTTAAAGTTAAGTATTCCAAATCATTTGATGATGTTATCACCCAACTTAAGCAAGGCAAAAGCTGGACGGGGGAACTAACTAATTACAACAAAAACAACAACAAAGTAATAGTTCAGAGTAACTGGTCGGCGGCACTCAATGCTCAAGGCGACATAGCAGAAATTCTTGAATCAAACGTAGACATTACCCAGCGCAAAAATGCCGAGGACGCCTTAAAGGAAAGCGAGGAAAGGTTAAGAGCAATAGTCGCCAACTCTCCAGTTGGGATTGCTACGTCAGGTGCTGACAAACGCTTCTTAAGCGCAAATGAAGCCTTCTGCAGAATACTAGGATATACAGAAGCCGAATTACAAAAGCTAACCTTCAAAGACATAACCCATTCGGAAGACCTCAAAGCAAGCGCCATAAAAATGGGCGAACTGGGAAAGGGTAAGATATCTTCTTTTACGCTTGAGAAACGGTATGTCAAAAAAGACGGAACCGTGATATACGGAAAAATCATGGTTAGCGCGGTGCGGAACCAGAATGGCAAACCCAGCCTTTTCGTTGCTGAACTAGAAGACGCCACCGACCGCAAGGTTTTGGAAGCAAAAGTGAATAATTATTCGAAACACTTGAAGAGTATGGTTGAGTTGAGAACCGCCCAGTTGAAGGACGCAAATGAGCGACTTGTCAAGTCTGAACGTTTAGCAGCTATAGGCGAGTTAGCTGGTATGGTTGGTCATGACCTTCGCAATCCGTTAACAGGGATCAAAAACGCTGCTTACTTCTTGAAAAAGAAAGGTACAACAATTTCTGAGGCTCAGGCTAAAGAAATGCTTGAAATCATCGATAAAGCCATCGATCACTCAAACAAGATCATTAACGACCTGCTAGATTACTCCAGAGAGATGCATCTGGAACTCACAAAATACGCAGCCCGCACTCTCGTGGACGAGGCAAAGGAGATGATTCAGGTTCCAGATCGAATACAAATTGTAAACCACGTTCATGAAAAGACTTGGATTTGGGTTGACGCTGACAAGATGATGCGCGTTTTCATAAATCTTATCAAGAATGCAATTGACGCTATGCCTGAGAAGGGAACACTCGAAATCAGTAGCTGCCAAGCAGAAGACTGCGTAGAGATCACTTTCGCTGACACGGGCACAGGCATATCTGAAGAGACTTTGCATAAGATTTTCACGCCGCTGTTCACCACGAAGGCGCAAGGGATGGGCTTTGGTTTAGCCATATGCAAACGCATCATAGAGGCGCATGGAGGCACTATCACGGTGAAAACAGCCGTGAACAAGGGAACAACGTTCACAATTACGTTGCCCAAAAAGAGCCAACCAGCCAAAAGGGCGAAATCTACAGTGGTTAATATTAATGAATTTGTTTGAAGTGAGAGCCACATTCCTTACATGTGTAAGCTTCAATTGAGAACGCCCTATTTATGAACGATTTGTCAGGCGTCGAAACCTCTTTGCCACAGTTAGGACATTTAGCCAACAGCGTTGCCTTCCACTTCACAAGTAAATATAAGAAAGACATTATGAAGATTTGTTGGCACAAAAGGATACAACAAACGATAAGAAACTAAACTTGGCGAATTTTCACTTATCACCCGATTTTAACAGAAAGATTTATCGCCCATGAAGTTAGCAGAACCCAAAAGAAATTGCCGAAGGTCATTTATGGAAGAACAACTTACTCTTAAGCGGTGAGGGTTTAAACTAAATTTGTGAAACCCGTAAACTTGCAGGCTAAACGAGGGTTTGAAGCCAAGCGCTCCACGTTTCTAATTCCAACTTTTTACACAGTCTGTTTTGGGCTAAAGTCCCAGAAAAATGAAAAAGAGAGTTCCGAAAATCTGATTCAGGATTTCTTACCGGCAAATGCGCGGCTAAATCTTTGTCGTGTTCTTTCGCTCGTCTAGGTCGTTCGAGTTTATGATCGGAGGAAAGTAAAGGGGAGCTGCCGCGCCGTACAAGGCAGTCATCACTTTCTTTGCTGCAGTTTGCAGTTTTTTCACTCTCCGCTCAAGTTCAATGTTAGTCTCACGAAAATCATCGGTAACTGCTACCGCGTAGGCTTCCTCTCTAATTTTGAATGCTTCATCAAGCATGTTTTCCCTCTCTGTTGTTTCCATAATGTTCGCAAAGAGCTCGCCCTCAAGTCTTAAGAGCGCATGTTCTCTCAAGTCAACATAGACTTTTGGCGGCTTGAGCTTGCAGTGCTTCACTTGACCTATCTTACCCTTCGCAGCCATCTTGTCCAAGGCATTCTTGACTTTGATGAAGGAACAACCTGATTCTTGGGCTATGAAATGGACCAGATCATCCTCGGCGGTGCTACCATAGGTTATGACGTATTTGAGTATCCGTTTCTCAATACTTTTTGCTGAATCCATCCTGTCTCTAAAGTAAATTGATCCTATAACAGATTTAAGGATTAACTTAGAAGAGCGCACGGCTGTTCCTAATCGAATATGAAAAACAGTTTTAATCACAGAATTTGCTTAATCCAAAGAATACATATAAAGGTGTAGAGAGAAAATGCCGAAAATCAAATGGAAAAAACCTTACACGGCAGATAGTTGTCGACTTTTATTCGCATTCTTAACTCAAATTTTGTTCTCAGACATTTTTCATTGGGCACCTTTCAGATAATCAATTTTAAATATGAATTTCAGTCAAGGGTAAACTCCCCAGGAGGCTCCAGCCTTTAAAAAACTTACGCTCTTTATTTCAGAAAGTGCGGATTTGCCCACTTTACTACGGCCAACGCGAGAGGATGTTAGGAAGGTAGTTGAAAACCAATACAATGAGATGTGACTTTGGAAGAAACACCAGTAAGTAAATCGTTTCTGGCCTTACCTCCGCCCTTGAGCAGTGTTTGCCCTGCGCTTCCTTTCCCTTGCTTTCAAGGATATTACGTTTGGGCAGAGAAACTCTTCGAGTCACATCGTTGGGAAGAAGCGTTGGTGGCTTACAGTGAATGCTTAAGACTGGATCCCTCAAGCGAAAACGCAATGTACAAACGAGGATTAACTAAGGGGCATCTCCAAAGCATAGAAAGCTCTCTTAGCGACTTAAGCTCCGTCCTGCTGCACCGCATTCTCAAAGAGGCCCACTTCTACAAACAAAACATTTTAGAAGCAAGAAGTCAAGAACCCAAAGAAACTGCAATTCTTCAAGCTATTCCGGAGAGCAACGAATTCTTTGCTGCAATATCAGACTTTCAAGACCTTGGAAAAACCCTCCAGAAAGCCTTTGACAATTTGATAACAGAGCAAGAATATGAACAACTAGAAAATGATCTTTCAGAAATTGACACAGCGATGGCTACAATGATCGGCTCAGACAATTCACAGGAACTCAAACTCGAGGAAAAAAGTGAAAGGAGTGATGGAGTAATCAAGCTTTCTGATGTCCAGGGACTTGAAGTGGTAAAAGAAAAGTTGCGCAATAATGTATTGCTCCCCATGAAAAGACCTGACTTGTTTGCCAAATACAAGAAAAAGCGTGGTTTCGCAATTCTTCTTTACGGTCCACCCGGTTGCGGAAAAACATTGTTGGTTAGAGCTTTGGCAGGCGAAACAGGTTCCAAACTTATCAATGCAAAACTTCACGAACTGATGGACTGTTGGGTCGGAGAGACCGAGAAAAACGTACATAGGCTTTTTGCCGATGCCAGAGCAACGATAAAGAAAGAGCATACTTCAACTATTATTTTTCTTGATGAAGTTGACGCCATTGGAGTAAACAGGCGTTTGGTAGCTCGCGAAAGCCACGGTTCTCATCGGGATGCCCTCAATCAACTACTTATGGAGATTGATGGTGTAGAGAAAAATCCTGAGGGCTTATTCATTATTGCCGCTTCAAATAGGCCTTGGGGAATTGATCCAGCATTGAAGCGTAGCGGCAGAATAGGTGAGTGCATCTACATTCCTGCACCTTTATGCTCAGCTAGAAAGGAATTGTTCCAGTACTATATTGGAAGCTGTGTTGCAGAGAATTTGGATTTTGATAGATTAGCAAAAGATACTGAGGGGTGTTCTGCAGCTGACATAGAAGCGGTGGTTGAAGAGGCTAAGATGCAGCCAATCCTTAGAGAGAATCAAACAGGCATTGAAAGTTCACTGTGTATGAATGATTTTAAGGTTGTACTAGCTGACCCTGTGCTCAGAAAAGGCACGTTGAAGGACTGGTATATCTCGGCTGCGAAGGAGTTATCTCATGAAACAATGGATTCTGAACGCTACAAACCTATGATTGATGACATAAAAAAAGCTGCCCAAAGGAGTAATGCCGGCGCAACTATTACGCCTTCCATATAATTTTCGAAGGTTTTCCTACTCTTTTGTAAGCATTATTTCAATTGTTGAAACCATCCGTGCTCTGGTTTCGCCCTCTCTTGGCGGCATCTCCTCTGTTCCTATCACGATTTTGTGTACTTTCAGGTCTTTTATGAAGCGGTTTCTCGTTATTTCAGCTGCGTCAACAGCTGTAGTTATTGCTTTCCCTCTAGCCTTCAAAGTTATCTCGTTACCATCGCTCGCTGAGAAGCTTGTAATAATCGCCATAACATAGTCCATAGGCATTTTATTTCCAACGAAAACAATTTTTGATTTTTCCGACATTTTCCATCACCATTTAATCATAACGCAACTGCCCTTTACTATGCAACCTTCCTTATAAAGCGATTAAACAACAGACCATATCGCGCCCGCGTTAGTTTTCTCTTCAAGCTTCTTTTGCTTTATTTTCCTTCTTTGGACTATGGCTCTAAATCTTTTTCTAACGTAATTTGTCCTACACTTGTTTGAATGGTACACTTTTTTTGGATCATATGTTTTGAATACGATGCCACAGGGGCAGGTTCTAATGAGAACTTTATTACTTAATCTCTCAAAGTTTTCCATATCACTCTACCCAACAATTCTTACATTCACAAAACTTATGAACAGCCTTATCCACATCATTACACTCATCGACTAAGATAATAAGTCCTTCTTTTCCATTTACTCGCTATTTTTTTAGACTCGTTGTTCATATCTCCATCCCATTAGCATCTAACAGAACAATACCAGAATACTATGAATGTTTTAGCACGCGCTTAACCCCTTTATCAAAAATCTTTCCTTGTCAAACGATAAAAGTACCAGTTCATGCGGGTGGCTTTGTTCTTCTCGTAAAACATCTGTGCAGGCTTGTTCCAATCAAGAACAGTAAATTCGATCCTGCCACAGCCCTCTTGCTTAGCCTTTTTCCTGCAGAAGTCAAACATCTTCTGACCGACTCCTTGCCGTTTGTGCTCCTCTAGAACGAAGATATCTTCAAGGAATAAAGTGGGCAGAGCGAGAAAGCTTGAATAAGTATAGAAGTAAATCACGTAAGCCACGTACTTTTTGCTTATTCTTCCTAGGTACGCCTCGTATTTTGGGGTCTTTGAGAGGCAGTCCTCGCGGAGCCTTCTTTGTGCGTCTTCATTAGGAGGCGTTAATTCCTCGAATTGAGCAAGCTTGACAACGAGAGCCAGAAAATCATTGAAATTCTTAAGCGAGACCTTTTCGATTAAGAGGCTATTCTCATCCTTTTTCATAAGGCGGATGTGATTGTTCATTGCATAAAAATGTTCTCTTCCTTAAGAGCAAGGCGTATGGCTGTTCCAAAGCGCTAAAAACTGATTAACGATGAAGAAAAAAGATGTGATAAAGTGGAAGATGGGAGGCAGACTGTACCTAGATTTTCTGATGGATATACATGATTAAACATAAAACTTCTATTGATTTTACCATATAGGATTTCTGAGCAAGCATTGATTGACCTTGGCTATTTTGTGGAGGATGCTATGTCAATTATGTATCATTAAAAATAAGCATGTTTCAATGAGGAAGGCGGGGAGATTCGAGCGCGTGCGCAAGCCCAAATCTCGCATACCTCAAATTTAAGTGCCAAGTTTTAAATAGTAATTGGGATTACGCAGTTTTATGCAAGTTACTGATTTAATCCGCTACAACCACTTCGTTCGCGAGCTTTATTTTGACGCTATATCTAAATTGCCTTGGGCGCAGGTTGTCGAGGCTCGAGGTTTAAGTTTTGATTCTATGCGCAACGTGTTCTTGCATTTGACACGTGTTGAGGACAGGGTAGTTAACTACGTAATTCTTGAACGGGACAAGGATTGGGTTGGCGTGGATTTTGATGCTTTCAACAACATGGATTCCTTGAAGAATTACATGTTACATGTGAAGGAAAATACTGAAAACTACTTAGCGAATCTTTCAGCTGCAGAGCTAAACAGACAAATCATTTTCCCGTGGAGTGCCACCGCAGAAACAAAAATAAGCATTGAAACAGTCTTAAGCCACATTGTTTTGGAGGACATGATTCATTACGGCGAGTTGTCGGCTGCTTTCTGGCAGATGGGTTTGCAAGCACCTTACATGGGCTTTTGGCAGTATAAACATCAGCACCCTTAGGCTAATCAAAGGAAGGAAAATAACTTATTTCGAAAGGTCAATACTTCAAAGAGTTAAGGTCTATTATTGCGGAGAATTTTGATTAGCTGGAAAAGAATAATTCTGGAAAAAATCCGTGGGGGGAATACTTCCCTCGTCGCCAAATGGTTGAAAGAGAAAAAGTAGAGAGTGGCTGGTAAATCTGATGAAACTAGCGCGCACTGGAGAATATCCAATATTAGCGTTAGGAGTTGCATAATATTCATCATTTACAGCGAGGGCAGAAAGGTTTCTATATCAGAAAAGGTTGGTTGATAAGACCAATGGTTAAGGAGGTTTTTTATGAAAAATTCTTTGGGTGCAAAGACTATTGTTCCCACGACGCCTGTCTGGGTTGTGGGAACTTATGATCGAGAGGGAAAACCAAATGTTATGACTGCTGCTTGGGGAGGAATTTGTTGTTCTCAACCGCCATGTATCTATGTATCTTTGAGAAAAGCTACGTATACCTATAGTAATATTATGGAACGGAAAGCGTTTACTGTGAGTATTCCATCCGAAACCTATGCCAAGGAGGCTGATTATTTTGGCATCACTTCTGGAAAAACGGTGGATAAATTCTTAGCAACAGGGCTTACTCCCGTGAAAAGCGATCTTGTTGATGCACCCTATGTAAAGGAATTTCCTCTGATTATAGAGTGCAAGGTTATTAAAATAATTGAAATTGGGCTACATACAGAGTTCATAGGTGAAATCATGGATGTCAAAGCTGATTCTTCTGTGCTTAATGAAAAGAAACTTCCAGACATTGAAAAAGTGAAACCGATCATCTGGAATCCTGCAGAAATGACATATCATAAAGTTGGGAAACCCGTAGGACAAGCGTTCTCAATTGGAAAAGAGACCTTAACAAAATAATGTCTTACTCAGCCCTCAACAACTACTTTGGATATTCCACTACTAAACTGATCACTAAGCCATTAACTATATTCGCAAAAGATTTACCAGCTCAAATTTCAAGGAAGATTGAAAAGGATACGTGGCTATTGGCACGTTATGATTTGACCTTCTCATATCAGAGCTAAAACAATTCCTGCAATTCCAAGAACTATTGCAATTATTCCGTATGTTTTGTAAGTTTTTTGTTTGTAAACCCAATATCCTAAGATAATAGCTATTATTCCAACTAGACCATATACTAACAATGAAACCAATCCGATAATAATAGCTATCCATGAAATAGTCTTTTCATGTTTCTTCATGAAAGATGTACTGTTGTCAACTTCTATCATTTATTCTCCCCCAATCAAGATTTTGCCGTTTAAGTCTTCCAATCCTTCTTTATTCCAGAGTTTAATTTAACTATTGTTACAATTAAATTGCTTGTTTCTCCCATAATACAAGCTTGTTCCCTTCTAACTAACAATAGATATGCAAACACTGGATGGAGAGGGTCAAAGTCTAAGATGTTCTTTACATAACTGAACCCGCGAAACTAAGAAGTATTAGAATAACTCCAATTATCATGAAAAACAAACCAATAGCCCTATCGCGTCTTCCATATTGATATGACTGTTGATTTGTTTGACCTATTTTACGTCTTGCCCTATTTTCCCAAAGCACATGAATTTGGCATGAAAAACAAAATGGCAAACCTATGATAATTAAAACTACACCCAACGCAAAAAGAACGATTACCATGTTTTTCTTAATAGGAGTCTCACAAATAAAAAAGTTGCTCGCCTGAACCGTACAGCTTTCATAAACTATAAAATGAAAGGCAGACTGTACCTAGACTTTGGTGGATATACATGATAGAATAATCTTGAGTCTTACATAAGAGAAAGATTAAAAAACTAATTAATACGCTCAAGCTAACCAATAAAACGATATTAAACATTAATTGGGTACAGTGATGCTTGTTGACAGATAAATCAACGAGACAAAATAAGAAAAGCAGATTTCCCGTTAAGTTCTGTCCAAAATGCGGTTCAACCGATGTGTTCTGGGCTCAGGGCATGCCTCAACTCTGGTCGTTATGGCAGTGCAAAAACTGCGGCTATCGTGGAGCATTCATTCTTGAAGATGGTAATATTGCCGAAAAGCTTCAAGAAGAATGGAAGGACACACACTTGAAGAGATAGAATCATAGAACGCCAGTCAATCTTCTTAAGAACCTTTTTTGTTAAAGTAAATGGAAAGAAACCCCGTAGCAGATGCTAGAACTCCGGATGCCCATGTCAACAAATTATTATTGAGCCATAGAATGGATATACCAAAAACTAAGAAACTCTAAATTTTTCCCTATCTTACTTCGAAAACAAATCTGTAGCGGTCTTTCCCAACCCTTTTCACTGTAAGAATTGCAAGATAGCCAATCTCGCTAGTGTTTTCGACGTGCGGATCCTTGCAGGGTGTTTTGTCAAAACCCTCGACTTCCACGATTCTAACTGTTCTCACAGAAGACGGCAACCTTGTCAAATCAAATTCTTTTTCGGCATCTTCCCTCGTCAGGATGTGTTTGCTAACCAAAAGATTCTTCTTTATTATTGCATTCACGTCATCCTGCAGTAATGCCTTGTTGACTTTCCGCAAGTCCTCTTTGGTTACAATTTCCATATATCCAGAATTCTCTTCAAACTTAGAAATGATGAATTTTGCATCCAAAAACTTGCGTTCCAGCGTCCTTGCGAGAATGTGCTCGGCGGTTTGAAGTCTCCCTTCGTTTGGTTTCATAACAATTTGTGATGCTAACTTTTATTTAATAACTTTTAGCCCTGCAATACTACAAATACCTGTTGATGAAAAGAATGGATACCATTGTCCTTTCCAAATTTAAAATAAACGAAAACCCTGAAAAAATACAGTAAAAACCATTTTTCACCAATTAAGGAACACGCATGCATGCGAAACCTAACATCCTGCGTCACATAACAATTTGAGCTTTGTTATTGTAACCGTTTTTTATGGATTGATAGGTATCTTCTGATAAAGTAGTTTACGAAGCCTTCTTCGGGTCGCTGCAGAGCTTTGTAGTAGGATTTTCTTTTGCTGTATTCTATTATGAGCATGGGGTAGCCGCTTTTCCATAAAATATAATTCATTAACAGTCTGCCGATTCTGCCGTTGCCATCGCCGAAAGCGTGAATCCATTCGATGTACAGATGCGCGATGACCGCTTTTAGTATCGCCATATGGCCGCGATCAAAGCCGGATTGCGGCTCAAAATCTGGCCCGTTCAGCCACTCACACATCCTGTTCAGCAGATACGCGCAATCTTCAGCGGGAGCACCCAAGTAGTCCATGACCCC